>Ga0070699_100000090_pt1 | contig 87042 bp, 62 predicted proteins | sample KBSK1503metaG_FD_65473 | JGI IMG/M metagenome (GOLD analysis project Ga0070699, IMG submission 65473) | Corn, switchgrass and miscanthus rhizosphere microbial communities from Kellogg Biological Station, Michigan, USA - KBS K1-50-3 metaG | ecosystem: Host-associated > Plants > Roots >... | reverse complement strand
CGCTGCTTCCGGGAATACCACCCACGGAGTAGGTGGATCGTTCAAGCACAGCCTACAGACGAAGGCCGAGCGCTGCTTCCGGGAATACCACCCACGGAGTAGGTGGATCGTTCAAGCCCAGCCTGCAGGCGAAGGCCGATCGCTGCTTCCGGGAATACCACCCACGGAAGTGAGTGGATCGTTCAAGTCCAGCCTACATAGGGGCGCACTGGAGGTTCCCGTTTTCCCTCTCTTCCTCGCGGCGCGAGGGGAGAGAGATAACCAAATCCTAAGGGTCGGGCCGCCTCCGTTGTAGGCCGCACCTGAACCAACCACCCACTACCGTGGGTGGGATTCCAGGAAGGGGTCGGGCCGCCCGTCTAGTAGGCAGCACCTGAACAATCCACCCACTGCCGTGGGTGGTATTACCCAAAGCCTTCATAGCTTTCATCGGAATTGATGCGCGGAGAATCCAACGCGTATCCGAACAGTGAGCAGTCGCGGTGTGATGGGTCACCTCACTACAGAGTGATCCTTGACAGACAAGCATGATGCTATAAAGTTATTGCTCCCGTGTTCGGAGCAGTTGCCAACGAAAATCGAGCCTGCCGGTGACAACAGGCGAGTCTCCCTCGCAGGCTTTGTTCTGCTGTGCCCCGGAAAATATTGTCAAAGAATGTTGATTTGCACTTATGGATTTGTAAGGAGATGTAACAATGAAGGCTGTTAGTTTCAGAGCGTCGATGATTGCCCTGTTATTCGTTTTGTTCTCGCTCGCGGGTGCCTGGCCGGCCTGGTCTGATAGCGGCAAGGCTCGGTTCGATGAGCCGCCAGGGCAGGCCGAGGTGCGGCCCCGAAGTCACAAGGGCGTCAAGCCGCTCTCATATCGCAGTCCGGGCGCCGCACATAAGCTTTTGATCGAAGCGTCTGACTCTGAAACTGAGCAGAGGCTTGTTGCTTCAGGGGCCATTCGCACACTCAAGAAGTACGGCTCGTATTCCGTCGCCGAAGTCGGGGGCCGAGAGCTTGGAATGCTTGACGCTCGGACGCTCGAACGAGCCGAGCTTAGAGATGATCTGAACCTAATAATGCTCAAGCGAGGCCAGGTCGACACGACGGGACCTGAACCCGTGATCAGTGCAGATCTCCGCCAGTCCGAAACCTCATCGCGCGCGCTTCACCTGGTGCAGTTGTTTGGCCCTCCCACGCCCGAGTCGCTTCGAGTATTGACCGCAACCGGAGCGAAGGTTGTGGCATATATTCCAAACAACAGCTACTTGATGTGGGCAACTCGAGCCCAGCGGCAAAAGCTTCACGCGCTCCGAACCACATCCGGCGCTATTCAGTGGGACGGGCCCTATCATCCAGCCTACAAGCTGGACCCGCGGCTCAATACCGACTCGCTCGAACAGGTATCGGCCTCAATCGAAATTCTCGACACGCCCGAAGCGGACAACACCATCGCGATGGTGAAGTCGCTTTCGAACAAAGTGCTAATGACCGAGTTTCGGGCGGCCGGAAAACTCCACATCAAGGTTTCGACCGAGTCCGACAAGCTCAAAGAGCTTGCCCGCTTATCAGACGTGCTGGCAATCGAGCCGTGGTCCGGAATTAAACTCATGGATGAGCGCGCCGATCAAATAGCCGGGGGCTCGCTGTTGACTGAAAGCATCAACAGCATACTGGTGAGCCGTCCGACCGGCCCTGGTTATCTCGCGTTCTTGAATTCGCTGGGCTTCACTTCGGATTTCGATTTCGTGGTTGACGTCGGAGATACCGGCCTTGATACGGGTTCAGGCGACGCGGCCAAGGTTCATCCGGATTTTCTAAACGCCTCGGGCGCATCGCGCATCGCCTATTTCCAGGACTTCAGCGGTGATTCTCATCCCAGTGATCCCACTGTGCTCGCGGGTCACGATCCATCCGGTCACGGAACTCTAAACGCGTCGATCGCCGGCGGATTCAACAACAAGTCGGGCAACGCCTTCGTTGATGCTCAAGGCTTTCACCACGGACTGGGCTCGGCGCCATTCATTCGTATTGGCGCTTCAAAGCTCTTCAAAGACAATTTGAGTTTCGCAAACTTTGCCTTTCCCGATTTCACCGCGCTCGCGTACCGGTCCGGCGCGCGAATTTCGAATAACAGTTGGGGTAGCAGTTGCGACGGTGGCGGCTGCAACCTGTACGGCGAAGATGCCCAGGTATTTGATTTGCTCGTTCGCGATGCGGATCCGTACGTCGAGGGAAATCAAAGCATGAGCTTTGTGTTTGCCGCCGGAAACGACGGCGATCTGAACGAGCCGACCGTTGCGGTTCCCGGCACGGCGAAGAACGTAATCGCGGTCGGCATAAGCGAGAACTTTCGTGATGGAAGCGATCGATGCGGTGTCGGGCCAACAGGCGGGGACAATGCCCAGGACGTAATATTCTTTTCCGGATTCGGGCCCGTTCAGGATGGGCGCAACAAGCCCGATCTCGTTGCGCCGGGCTCTCACATGCAGGGCGCAGCTTCGCAAGATAAGCTCTACGTGGGAACTGGCGTCTGCGAATCCTATTTCCCCGTTGGGCAGACTCTGTACACCTGGTCGAGCGGGACAAGCCATTCGACTCCGGTTGTCAGCGGCGCGGCCGCTCTCGCCTATCAGTGGTTGAGAACGAATCTGGGTCAAGACCCGAGCCCGTCGTTAGTGAAGGCGATGATCCTGAATTCGACGAGTTATCTCACTGGCAGGTTCGCGGGGGGCACGCTTCCGGGTGCGCATCAGGGATGGGGCCTGTTGAACATCGGCCGAATGTTTGAAAGCACCGATCGAGTCTTGCTCGACGAATCACCTGCTCGCACGTTCACCGTCAGTGGCGGCGCGCCGTTTGAAACCACCGGCGTGATCACCGATCCATCGAAGGAGTTTCGCGTGATGCTCGCCTGGACCGACCCGCCCGGCGATTCGGTTACCAACGCGCCGTATGTCAATCAGCTCAATCTCGAGGTGGTCGTCGGCGGCGTAGTCTACGCCGGGAATCATTTTTCGGGACAATATTCAACCGCGGGTGGCCAACAGGATTTTGTAAACAATGTTCAAGGCGTGAGGTTGCCCGCCGGAACCACCGGACCTTATGTGATCCGAGTCCGGCCCACGATAATCGCGGGCGACGGAGTTCCGGGGAATGGCGTTTCTCTCGATCAGGACTTCTCACTCGTCGCGACGAATGCCCACGAAACGGCAATACCAGTGCTTGCGATCGAATCAGCAGGCGATGTATCCGCCGGCGTCTCGGTTCAACATTCGAGCGGACCAAGTGACGCGTCGCTGATTCCGGGCGAGTCCGCGAAGATAAGCGTAACGGTCAAGGACCTGTCGCCGACGGCCGGGGCAACGATTCAGAGCGCTACTCTGGCGCTCAATTCCACTACTTCAAATTCGACCTTTGATGCGATCGCCGCGGGGCAAAGCGGAACCAACGCAACGCCGTTTCAGATTCAAATACCTTCGAGCCTGCGTTGCGGTTCGGTTGCCACGTTGCAATTGCAGCTCGACACAAACGCCGGCCGCTTCACGCTTCCGATTCGCGTGCAAGTCGGAAGACCTCAGCAGGCGGGCGCGCCGTTGACGACGATTTTCTTTGACGATGTTGATAACGCGCGAGCAAAGTGGAAAAAGAAGGGCGGCTTCGAAGCGTTTCAGGGACCGGCCAAGAGCGGCACGATGTCGTTCCACACCGAAGATCCCGGCAAAACTGACAACGATAATCGACTGTCTCTGTTGTTCACCAAGAAACAAATCACGATTCCGCAAAACGCGGGTCAGGTTCGCCTGTCATTCTTTCATATCTTCAACTTTGAGCCGGGTTATGACGGCGGCGTGCTCGAAATATCGAGCGACGGCGGCGATACCTGGCAAGACGCAGGTTCGCTGATGCTGGCCGGCGGTTACGATGGCCACGTGACCACGGCTTCGAGTAACCCGCTCGGTGACGCATTCGCGTGGACCGCGCGGGGCAAGGCGGGAGTATTCAGCCAGGTGGTCGTCGACTTGAGCAGCTTCGCCGGGTCGCAGATCAAGTTGCGCTTCAAGGGTGGCTTTGATAACGCATCTGGGATCAAGGAAGGATTCACGGGCTGGTTCATCGACGATATCCAGATAACCGCGGTTCTATATTCCTGCGGCACGACTTGAGGCGAGCAGCGTTCGTAGTTCGCCCCTCCGGAGTATGTCTGAAAAATGATTTCTCTCTGCGTAATCTCAGCGTGCTCTGCGCCTTTGCGGTGTTGCTCGAAAAACAGTTCTCCGCTGAGGCGCCGAGAACGGAGAGAAACGCGAAGTTCGTTTTTCCGACACACTAAAGGCCGAACTACGAACGCCACAGGTGCGCAATACAGCAACGCAGCATCAGAGATTCGGTAGTGGTGTATTAGCGTGTTGGCCGACAACGCAGTCCTCAGCGTCCTCGGCGTCCTCCGCGGTTTTCCTAATCAATGCCGGGATTTAACCGCAGAGGACGCCGAGGACGCTGAGGAGCAGCGCGATAATCAGCGACCAACACACTAAGACCCCACTACCAGAGATTCTTAATTAGAGACATGGGTGACCGATTATGTTACTATCCCGGACTGAAGCCCGGTCTCAAGAGCGGGGCGGCTAACATCGTTCTCGGCATGGTCTTCTTTCAGACTGTAAGCCCCCAAAAGTTATTAATCAGGCGTCGCGAGGATTGTAACGACGATCTTCGAGCAACGACTCTACTCCAAGAGGTCGAGTTCCTGCGCGCTCCAAATCGCGAGCTGAGGAAGAATCAAAATGGGAAGCAGAATCCTTCTAGCCGATGACAGCATCACAATTCAGAAAGTAGTAAATCTGACTTTTGCGGAAGAGGGCATCGAGGTCATAGCCGTGAGTAGCGGCGACCTGGCGGAAAAACGTCTGGGCGAAGTCAAGCCTGACCTGGTACTTGCGGATATTTTCATGCCTGGCAAGAACGGCTATGAACTTTGCGAGTCGATCAAACAAAACGCGCAGTTCCGCAATGTGCCGGTTGTTTTGCTCGTCGGCGCATTCGAACCGTTCGATCAGAACGAGGCTCGACGCGTACGCGCCGACGCTCATCTGACCAAGCCGTTCGAATCACGCACGCTTATCGAAACTGTGCGCCGATTGATCAGTTCGAGCGCGCGAACGCCGACCGGGCCCATTGCCCCGCCCGCGCTTCCCGACGATGTCCGCGAAACAGCCCGGACGACCGGTCCGATGGCTTCTGCCACGTCGGCTTCACTCAGGTCTACAACAGACGAGCTTGCTTCCGCCACGGATTTCAGCCTTGGGGCAATCGGGAATGAGCCGATGCAGCCGCAAACACACGACGCAAGTGACAGCGCCGTTCTCGCGGTCACAAGCGAGCGATTCGAACCAATGGAGCTGTCCTCCGATTTTGCGCCGTCGGCCAGCGAGTCCGATTCCAACGCGACGATCGAGTCATCGGAGATGGTGTTGGACTTCGACAAATCAGATGTGTTTGGATCACCGTCGGATCCGGCTAGTTCGTTCGATAGCGATGAGGGCGCAAGCCTCGCAGTAGAACTTGACGCGATCCCTGCCGCGACCGACTGGTCCGCGAGCGACAACGGCAGCGTCGGAGCCTTTGAGATTACATCCGAGTCAGCCTGGGAATCGAAACCGAGAGAGATCACAGTCCCCAGTGACGCCGACTTCAGGCTGCACGGCGTAAGTTCGGATCCATCTCCAGAAACCATGAATTCGCCTCTCCTCGCTTCTGACGATCCACTCGGCGATGTGCTTCGTGACGACACAGGCGTTTCACTCGATCATGTGGCGCCCGTGGATGTGCTTTCAAACGAGGAGCTCGATGTCGAACTCGACGAACCGATGACTGAAAAGGCGGATGACACAGGATTCATCCTCTCGCAAGCTTCGCAGCCAGCGATTGAAGAAGCATTGCCGCCAGTCGAAGCCGCGCCCGGCGTCGATCAGTCTGCAGCCGCGGTTGACGAGGCGGCGCGGCGCGATGCGCCGGTCAAACCGACCGGCGATCTGGATTGGACTTCTCCGCAGGCGCGATCATACTCGACCGCTCAACTGGATTCTGTGGTTATGTCGATCGAAGCGCGAGAGCACATCGATGGAGCGCCTGTCCGTGACAACGGCCACGCGCCGGTCGAGGTAGAAACCGGTTTTGCGAATTCAGCTACGGCTGACGAAGAAGCGCATTTCGCGCCCATCGATATCGAAGCCGCGGAGGTCATCCAGACTAATGATGCTGCGACAGACTCGGAGACCGGATTCTCCTTTTCATCAGTCATCGATGAAGAACCTCATCGCGATGACAACGCGACAACGACTGCTCCGGCCGTTGCATTCGACAACCGCCCGGCGGAGCTATCCACAACCGCGATTGAAGAGATCGTGCGAAGGGTGATTGCTCAGATGAGCGAGTCCGTCGTGCGGGAGGTCGCCTGGGAAGTCGTGCCCGATTGCGTCGAACGCGTCATCAATCAACTGACACGCGAGTCTGTCTCACGCCGGGTTTAGCGCCTTTCAACACACCAAATCAATTCACGTTCAGGGATAGCGAGGTTGACCATCACCTCGCTATCCCTTTTAATTATTCATCGTTTCACAAACTGCGATCTTCTTATGACCGAACTCCCAAAAGCTTATGAGCCACACAGCGTTGAACAGAAGTGGTATCCGGTGTGGCTTGAGAGAGGTTACTTCAAGCCCACTGGCGTTGGGCCGCGGTACTCGATAACCATTCCTCCGCCAAATGTCACCGGATCGCTTCATATCGGTCACGCGCTTTGCTACTCGATCCAGGACATGCTGATTCGCTGGAAGCGTATGCAGGGCTTCGACACGCTGTGCGTGCCGGGCACCGATCACGCGGGCATCGCGACCCAGAACGTGCTTGAGAAGCAGTTGAAAAAAGAAGGCCTCACTCGACACGATCTTGGCCGCGAGAAGTTCCTCGAGCGAACGTGGCAATGGGTCCACGAATACGGCGGCGTAATACTTTCACAGCTTCAGCGGCTCGGCTGTTCGTTTGATTGGGACCGCACCCGCTTCACGATGGACGAGGGTTACGTCGACGCCGTGATGGAGTGCTTCGTGCGTTGGTGGGAGGACGGCCTGATCTATCGCGGGAAGCGCGTTATCAACTGGTGCCCGCGTTGCCTGACCGCGATTTCGGACATCGAGGTCAACCACGAAGATCGTGCGGGCAAGCTCTACCATATTCGTTATCCATTCGCCGACGGATCCGGCCGCGTGGTGGTGGCGACCACTCGCCCCGAGACTATGCTCGGCGATACAGCCGTCGCCGCGAATCCGGACGATGACAGATACAAGAGTCTGTTTGGGAAAACGATCATCCTTCCGCTTGTGGGACGCGAGATTCCGCTGATCGCCGATGACTACGCAAAGTCAGAATTCGGCAGCGGCGCCGTCAAGTTGACGCCTGCGCACGACATGAATGACTTCGAAGTCGGCATGCGGCACAACCTGCCAAAGATAATCGTGATCGACGAGCACGGGCGGATGACCGCGGATGCCGGCGCGTATGCGGGTCTTGATCGTTACGAAGCCCGCGAGCGCGTCGTTCAGGATCTGTCAGGGCTCGGCCTGGTCGAGAAAATCGAAGACTACACGCTGCCCGAAGCAAGCTGCGATCGCTGCGGCACAGTGATCGAACCTCTGCTATCAGAGCAGTGGTTCGTGAAGATGAAGGAACTCGCCGGTCCTGCTATCGACGTGGTCAAGCAAGGTCGGGTGACGTTCATCCCGGACCGATACGAGCGGACCTACCTTGAATGGATGGAAAACATTCGCGACTGGACTATCTCGCGGCAGTTGTGGTGGGGCCACCGCATTCCTGTTTGGACAACTGAAGACGGCCAGTACATTGTCGCGCGATCCGAGAAAGAAGCGCTCGAGAAAGCAGACGGCCGGGCGATCGCGCAGGATGAAGACGTTCTGGACACGTGGTTCTCGTCGGGGCTGTGGCCGCAAGCGGTGCTCGGTTGGCCAAAACAGAACGAAGACCTCGCTCGTTATTATCCGACTTCCGTGCTCACTACGGCCCGCGACATTATTTATCTGTGGGTGTCGCGAATGATCATGAGCGGGCTGCATTTCATGAAGGACATTCCGTTCGATGACGTCTACATCTACGCAACGGTGCTGGATGAGCAGGGTCGCCGCCAGAGCAAATCGCTGGGGACCGGAGTCGATCCGCTGGATGTGATCAAGCTCTATGGAACCGATGCACTGCGCTTTGCGCTGCTATCGAGAGCCGCGCGCGGGCAGGATATTCGATTCGCCGCAATCAAAGAGAACCGGCAGACGCAGGTGGAAGAAGCTCGGAACTTCGCCAACAAAGTATGGAACGCCTCGCGCTTCGTGATGATGAACCTTGCCGAGGAGCCCGGCATCGAGGCGCGATGGACCGCCTCGGAGTCGCTTGCCGATCGCTGGATTCTGGCAGAGCTGAACACGACGATCGAGCAGGTAACGCTTGCGCTCGAGGAGTACCGCCTCAACGAAGTCGCTCAAACGCTTTATCACTTTTTTTGGGACAGCTTCTGTGATTGGTACATCGAATTGAGCAAGTCGCTTGTGGCGTCGCGGGAACACAGCGCCGAAGTCAGCGCCGCTCGCTCGCGAATCGTTTACGTGCTTGAAACCAGCCTGCGTTTGCTTCATCCGCTGATGCCGTTCATCACCGAAGAAATCTGGCAGCGGCTTCCGCACGAGGGCGACTCGATAATGACGGCGCCCTGGCCGGAGGCGGATTCGTCTCGCGAGGATCCGCAGGCGCGCGAGCAAATGGAGACGCTAATCGCGCTGATAACGAAAGTCCGAAACATTCGTTCGACCTGGAACGTGCCGCAACAGAGCCGATTGAAGCTGCACATTGGGACCGGCAATCAATCTACGCGCGATTTGATCGGCGATAACGAAGCCCAGATTCAAAGGCTCGCGCGCGTCGACGAGATATCCATGTCGGACGAGCTGCCCGCATTCGAATGGGCGGCCCGCGACATCGTAGCCGGAATGGAAGTCGCCGTGCCGCTCGAAGGCTTGATCGACCTGGAAAAGGAGCGCGAGCGAATCACTCGCGAGATGACGCGAAAAGAAAACGAAGCTCGCGGTCTGGCTTCAAGGCTCGACAACGCTTCTTTCATGGAGCGCGCCCCGGGCGAGGTTGTCGAGGAAACGCGGGGCCGTCACGCCGAACTGATCGCCGAGATTGAAAAGCTCCGGGCAACGCTTGGTTCGCTTGGCGGCTAGCCGGAGACTAAAGAACAGATGGAACTCGATCCAGGAATCATCTACGCATTTGCCGCGGATCTCTTGAAAGAAGATCTGGGGCGGGGCGACATAACCACGCAGAGCGTCGTGCGCGGCGGCGTGCGAGCGCGAGGACGGTTCCTCGCCAAACAGGATTTTGTTCTTTGCGGTCTGGAAATCGCCGAAGCGGTATTCGGGGCGCTCGATAATGCAATCGGCCTCGAATCCCGCGTCTATGACGGCGACGACATCTCGGCCGGTAACGAGTTCGCGAAGATAGAGGGGCCGGCGGCGGCGCTTCTAACCGGCGAGCGCACCGCGCTCAACATCATGCAGAGGCTCTCAGGGATCGCAACGTTGACCAAGGCTTACGTCACTCGCGTCGAGGGAACTGGAGCGCGCATAACCGACACTCGCAAGACGACGCCCGGACTCCGGCTTCTTGAAAAATACGCCGTCACCGTGGGCGGCGGGTTCAATCATCGGTTCGGTTTGGATGACGGAGTGCTGATAAAAGACAATCACATCGCTTTAGCCGGCGGGGTGCGCCGTGCGGTCGAGCTCGCGCGACAGTCGGCATCTCATTTAATGAAGATTGAAGTCGAAGTGGCAAGCCAGGCTCAACTACGCGAAGCCCTGGCTGCCCCGGCGGATGTGATAATGCTCGACAACATGCCTTTGGAGGAAATGCGTGACTCCGTGAAACTGATCCGGGACAACAACCCAGCCATATCGATCGAGCTCTCGGGCGGAGTAACTCTCGAAAACGTTCGCGCGTTTGCCGAATGCGGAGTCGATTTGATTTCAGTCGGGGCGATCACCCATTCGGCGCCCGCGGTCGACATAAGTCTCAAGATCAGGCCACTGTGATGACGAGGTTCACATGGACAAGCAACAACTTCGTGAAAGGCTGACGGAATTGCACGGCGAGCTGCAGCGCGTCGAGTCGGTTGATGACACCGAGATTTTAGCTTTGCGGCAGTTGAGCGACGACATCCAGGAGCTGCTCGATCAACGCGGTGAACATTCCGAACACACCTACAAGAACCTGGGCGTCCGGTTGAGAGCCAGCATAGATCAGTTTGAGGCTTCGCATCCCAAAGTGACCCTGCTAATGGGACAGGCCGCGGACGTTCTTGCGAAGATGGGGATTTGATTTTCTGTCTTTAGACGCAAATAGTCACGAGCAAACATATGTCGACTAGCCGAAAGCGCCTGCGATTTGACAGCGTGGAAGTAATGAATGAACCGGGCGGGCAACTTCTCGTTCGCGTGACGTTCGCCCTGGGCGAGTTGCTTGTGCAGGCTGAATCCGAAAGCCCCGCCCATGGCATCGATCTCCTGAAAGCGGCTGCGGCAGCCACTTTGAAGGCGGTACAGGAGGCCTCCGCGAATCGCTTCGCTTGCTCACTCTCGGATCTGGATCACGTCAACGCTCTCGGAAAGAATCTCATTGCAGTGCTGGTTGATGTCGACTTCGGCGGCCGAGCAGTCCAGGTGTTTGGAAGTTGTCAGCTCACGGGAGACGAGACCGACTGCGCCGTAAAAGCCGCGCTGAACGCGATCAATCGAATCTTTGAACTGGCAATGCGCGATTCGCCAACCGACCTCGGCAACTCCTGATGACACTCCTGATGACAATGCTGGGCTCGACCATTCTGCGATTTGATAGCGTTGCGTCAACCAACGACGTAGCGCGTGATAAGGCCGCCTCCGGATCGCCCGAAGGAACCTGCGTACTGGCTCGCCAGCAAACGGCGGGTCGCGGACGCCAGGGCCGGACGTGGGCTTCGCCTCCAGGGGAGGGCCTTTACCTCTCGGTGATTTTGCGTCCTATTATCCGAGCCGCCCACTCGCCCGTGCTGACTCTTGCGGCGGCGGTCGCCGTCGCCGAAACGCTGAAACTCGATTTTGAAGTGACGGTCGATATCAAATGGCCGAATGATGTGATGGCGTCCGGCCGAAAGATCTGCGGCATACTGGTCGAGTCGGCGATTGAAAAAGACCTGCTTCAATATGCCGTGATGGGTATTGGCTTGAACGTCGCGCAGCGCGAGTTCCCGGGCGAGATCAGCGCCACGGCGACATCGCTGCTGATTGAGACAGGACGCTCGGTAGCGCCGGACGAGGTCTTGAATCGACTGCTGGAACGTCTCACGAGATGGTACGAGATTGCGGTGACTCAACCTTCAAAGGTGTTGGCGCGATGGGAAGAATTATCGTCATACGCGCGGGGTTGTGCGGTGCGAGTCGAGTCGTCAGACTGGTCAATTGAGGGAGTCACTCGCGGACTCGCCAGCACAGGCGCGTTGCGAGTCGAGTCGGCAAACGGCGAGATTCGCGAGATCTTTTCAGGCGAAGTGAGCCTTCGAGCGAGAACCGTCTCGGGCTGACCCGGCCGGTCTCAACAAACTTATGCTGCTAGTCCTCGATGTGGGAAACACCAACACAACGCTCGGCGTTTACGACGGGCCGGCGCTCACGCATAGCTGGCGGCTGACATCCGAGCGCCAGCGAACCGTGGATGAGTACGGCATCATGTGCCGGACGTTGCTCGAGCTGGCCGGGCTCGATGTGTCCGCGATCGACGCAATCGCTATTTCGTCCGTAGTTCCACCGCTGGATTTCACTCTGTTCAAGATGGCTCAGGTTTATTTTCATCTCGAGCCGCTGTTTGTTCGCGCCTCCAACGCGGGAATTCCGGTCTTGTACGATGATCCGATGGAAGTTGGCGCGGATCGAATCGTAAATTCAGTGGCGGCATTAACGAAGTATGGAGCACCGTGCATCGTTGTGGATTTTGGAACGGCGACTACATTTGATGTGATCTCGCGAGCAGGCGAGTACCTCGGCGGGATCATTTGTCCGGGGATTCAGATATCGGCCGACGCTCTGTTCCAGCGAGCCGCAAGACTGCGCAATACCGAGATTCGCAGGCCTGAGAAGCTTATCGGAACAAATCCAACGGCGAGCATTCAATCGGGTCTTTACTACGGAAACATCGCGCTGGTCGATGGTCTGTTGGAAAAAATGATTGAAGAGCTGGGACCGGAAACGCGGGTTATTGCAACGGGCGGCCTTGCGCCTTTGATCAGTCGAGGCTCACGCTTGATTGAGACCTCGGACCCGGACATCACGCTGGAGGGCTTGCGAATTATCTACGAACGAAACACACCGAAAGCGCACGTGTGAAAGGATAGGTATCCCTCACACCTAGAAAGCGTAGCTGCGAGCGCAAAGAAAGGCCGCGAAGGCTTTGGAGGAGAGATGGTTCAGGCGCTGTGATGTTATCGCAATCAATCAATTTCTTGCCCGTTCTCTCTTAAGATCTCCAACCACTCTTTGCGTTGGATTCTACAATCTGCCATTTCTTTGCAAACATGCGGCGATGTATGTAGTTCCCTTGGGATATGTCCATGCCCCTGATCTTTCCGCGACCCACGACGAATGCCAAACTTAGCTATCAGTTTGCCATTGTGAAAGACCTTGGCAATATCATGGTTATTAGTCTTCTTCGCTATCTCTGCTTCTAGCTTCTTGGCAATGATAAGCGCATGGGTTTTATTCAGCATTTCGCTTTTGGATGTATGTTCGAAGGAGCGCAAATTCGTATCTAAGTGTAGGGCCTAAGTTCTCAGAGCCAATCGACGAAACTTCGTCAAACACATCGCCTATGTAGGTCATTAGATTCGTCAGGGCGCGTTCCATTGTATCGCCAGATACATGAATATTCGTTTCATTAAAGCTTGCGATGAAGTAGTCCTCGTCTCTTTCTATGACTACAGGGATCGGTCGCAGAATCTCATAATCCAACCCGTCTGCTTTTGCTATCGTGAGCGACAACGAACCAATTGTTTGTATGACGGGACGCGGCACAGCAATCGGCGAGAAAAAAACTTGCTGATTACTCCAAAGCGTACTTGTCGGGCCAAAATCCGCTTCTGGCTCTACCGAAGTAGATGTTTCCGATTTCCGCAATAGGGAAATGTCTCTTATGGATAACATCGACAGTCCACTCCTTAGTTACTTGGATGCCTTCTTGCGTTCTTCGTCCTGCCTTTTTAGGTGAGTATCCAAAGTATCTTTCAGCGCTTGTGCGAACTCTGGACTCGCAATCACTCTTGCAACCACAGGGGCTTGCACGAGCTGGCTTTTGGCGTCCACAACATGAGGCGGAGCGACTAAGCAAAAATCAATGAACACTTCCCTTAGTGAAGATGTTACATTTGCAAAATTTGCATAATAAGTAGCTACTCTCCCCTCATAACTTGGGGAAATTCCTTTTGGCAGTTTTGGCTTGGTATTTGTCTTGGCCATTTTGGACGCTCCGACAGTGCTCGGCAGTATAACAACAGAATTTCTATACAATCAACACTACCCTCTCCCGTACTTTACCTCAAATCAACACGCTGTTAACTCGCTATCCGTAATAGGGCCACGCGCACAATCGCAGCCCTCGACGTTGAGCGTGAGCGGTCTTTCTACGGTCGCTTCCCTTCCGGCAGCTTTCTCGGCGCGTAATAAGGCTTCCCGTTCAGCTTTTGCACTTCCTTCATGAAACTCGTGCCGTAATCCTTCTCGGCGTTTGAAAGCGCCCACGCCTGTCGCTTGTAATTCCAGTTCGCAGGATCAAGCCGCTGCGCTTCCTTGAAGTGCGCGATCGCGTCCGCGCCCATCCCGTTCTTGTAAAGATATTCGGCCAGCGCGAACTCAGAGTCGGCCATCGCGCGCTCGGGACTCGGAGGTGTCAGCCTCTCCTTGCGTTCCTGTTCGGTCATAACGAACTGGCTGCGGTCGCCGTTCGTCACCCAATCGCGAATCGCTTCAAGATACGGACCGGCGTCGATACCGTGCATTGCCTTGTATCGATTGTCGACGTACGCGACTTCGTTCGGGCGAACGATCTCGCCTTTCTCGTTGATCCACACCGCCGTCGGCACGTTCACCATGTTGTAAAGCTGAGTGACGAGGTGCTTATCGTCGACGAGCGCGGTGTACTCCGGCTTGGCTGCGTTGATCCACTCGGCCGCATCGCGAGCCCCGCCGGTGTCCTGCGCGATTGAAATGATTTCGAAGTTCTTGTCCTTGAGCGGATGAAAAAATGCTTGCCATCCTGGCAAGTCGAATCGGCATCCTCACCACGATGCCCAGGTGATGAGAAGAACCTTCTTGCCTCGATAGTCGGCCAGCGAATGCGTCTTGCCCGCGAGATCAGGCAACGTGAAGTTGGGCGCCTTGAGAGATGCGAGATAAGTACTGCGTTCGTCCTCGCGCTTGCCGAAGTACCAGACGCCGTTCTTTTCGTCGCGCGCCACCGGCTGCTTGACCAGCCTTGCAAAAGCGCTGAGGTTGAACCAGTTCGTCGAGCCCTTCTTCAAGACAAACTCTGCCTTCTTCGCCTTTGGCAGCGGGAAGCAAAGTTGCTCGCGGCAGACGCCTTGTGGCTTGACGACGAATCCGGTGGCCTTCTTCAAGTCCGCCATCGTAATCCACAAATCGGCTGAGGCATCGGCTGAAGCGGCAACAGTGGATGCGACGCCGTCGTAAACCACGACGCGATGCGCTTGATCCGCCGCGTAAGTCATCGCGACGCTGAACAGACAGGTTATGGCAGCGCAAGCGAACATCTTCAACATGAACTTTTTCTCCTCGCGTTGATTTCACGCATTGAGCACAAGCGTTGATGATGATAGCAATCAGAGCCGGCAAGGGAAACTGCTATTGAGCAATGTTGAGCCAGCCGCGAGTCATGTAATCGCTCAGTGTGAGCGCTACCATGATCGCCAGCCAGAAAAATCCGGCGCCAACGAACACCCACGTAAGCTTCGAGCTGTAACGCACGTGCATGAAGTACAACACCACCAGCGTCGCTTTGATCACCGCGATCGTCAACGCCACGACCGCATTCATTCTCCCAAGATCCATCTTGGCCACGCTCCAGGTAGCTACGGTCAAAACTACCAGCGCTATGAATATCGTGAAGTAGACGTTTCGCGAAACTATGTGCTCTCGCATCAGCGGTATTCCTTCATCAATGCAAGTGTGCGCCAACCAGATACAACAAAGGGAACAGAAAAATCCAGACGATGTCGACGAAGTGCCAGTAGAGTCCAGACAGCTCGACCGGCGAGTGATAGTCCGGAGTGAAGCGGCCCCGCCTCGCCATCAACACCAGCGTCGCGAGTATCCCAAGCCCGATGATCATGTGGAGCGCGTGAACCCCGGTCATCGCGAAATAGAGCCAGAAGAACATCTCGACTTTGCCGTTATCAACCGGTATGGACGCCGCTTCGTGACCGCTCGCGCTCGCGTGGCCTTCCCATTTGAATTCATACGTGGCGAAGCGAACCGGCACGTGATGCTCGACATATTTCTCGTGATATTCAAAGCCCTTGATGACCAGAAAAGTCAGCCCCAGCCCCATCGTCAGAAGCAGGAACAGGACAATCCGGTTTCTCTTCCCGGTTTGCGAAAAGTACACCGCCAGCGCCATAGTCAAGCTGCTGCAAATCAACACCAGCGTATTGATGAAACCCATCGTGACGTTCAGGCTGTTGCTTGCAACCGCGAACTCGACCGGCGCTCGCGAGCGATACAGAATGTACGCGAGAAACAATCCGCCGAAGAACATGACTTCGGTGACCAAAAATGCCCACATTCCCAGCGTGCCCGCTTCGCGCTGCTGCTCCATATCATCGAAGTGATGCGCCAGCCCCGCGTGTGTTGTGGTATGAGTGTCTGCCAAGAATCTTCCTTATTCACTTCCGACCGGCCGCGGCCGCAACGTTTCGTCCAGGACGTCTCTCACGCTGACCACAACCATCTCTTCGCGCGGTGTGAACTCGTAAGCTTCCCAGGTCACGACCGGAGTTTTCTCAAAGTTCAACGTTGGAGGGGGCGAGCTTGTTTTCCACTCGAGTCCAAACGCGCCCCAGGGATTCGCCGATGCGTGCGGCCCGTACCTCATCGACCAGATGAAATAAATCATCGGGATCAAATAGCCGATTCCCAGAATCGAAGCGCCCGCCGATGACATCACGTTCAACACCTGAAACTCCTCCGGGTAAGCGTAGTACCGTCGCGGCATTCCCATATATCCAAGCAGGAATTGCGGAAAGAACGTCAGGTTGAATCCCACAAACACAACGAGCGCCGCGAAACGCGCCCACGCTTCCGGGTACATTCGCCCGGTGATCTTCGGCCACCAGTAATGCATTCCGCCCAGATATCCCATGATCGTTCCGCCTACCATGATGTAGTGAAAATGCGCGACCACGAAATAAGTGTCGTGAACGTGTACGTCCACTCCGAGCGCCGCCAAAAACAGTCCGGTCATCCCGCCGATGATGAAGAACCCGATGAAGCCGAACGCGTACAGCATCGGCGTGTTATAAGAGATCGAACCTTTGTACAACGTCGCCGTCCAATTGAACACCTTTACCGCCGATGGAACCGCGACCGCGTAGCTCAGGATCGAAAAGACCATCCCCGCGTACACCGATTGAGTGCTGACGAACAGATGATGGCCCCAGACCAGAAAGCCGAAGACGGCAATAGCCAGGCTCGCGAACGCGACGAACTTGTAGCCGAAAATGTTCTTGCGAGTCATATTTGCTACAAGCTCGCTGATGACTCCCATTGCCGGGAGCACCATGATGTAAACCGCGGGATGCGAATAGAACCAAAACAAATGCTGGAACAGCACCGGGTCGCCGCCAAGCGCCGGATCGAAGATTCCGATGTGTACGATCCGTTCGAGCGCCAGCAACAACAACGTCACCGCGATTACCGGCGTCCCTAAAATCATGATCAAGCTGGTCGCGTAGTGTGACCAGATAAACAGCGGCAGCCGAAACCACGTCAGCCCTGGCGCGCGCATCGTGTGAATCGTGACGATGAAATTCAACCCGGTGAGGATCGACGAGAACCCGGTGATGAATGCGCCAACTCCGGTCAACACAACGTTGCCGTTTGAATAAGTCGAGCTGTACGGAGTGTAGAAAGTCCAGCCGGTATCGACTCCGCCGAGGATGATCGCGAACACGGTGAACGCCGCGCCCAGAGTGTAGATATACCAGCTCAGCAGATTGATTCTTGGAAAGGCGAGGTCCTTCGCGCCGATCATCAGCGGCACGAGAAAGTTACCCAGGACCGCCGGGATCGCGGGAATCAGAAAGAAAAAGATCATCACGACGCCGTGCATCGTGAACATTCGGTTGTAGGTTTCGGCCTGAACGAAATCGCCTTTCGGCGTGAGTAACTCCAGGCGTATTCCGACCGCGAACAAACCGCCGAGGAAAAAGAAGAACGTCACCGAAGCGAGATACAACAGCGCGATGCGCTTGTGATCGGTCGTCAGCAGCCACGACTTCACGCCATAGGTGGCGTTGAGATAATGGGTGCGAGGCGGAATGACTTTCTCTGCGATCTCCATGAATGCCTTATTGCTGAGGCGGCGCTGGTTTCGCCGGTTGCGCATTAGTGCTTGCCGCGCCTGGTGATTTCGCTCCAATCGACTTTAAGTAGGCGACAAGCTGTAACAATTGTTCCTCGCTGACCTGGCCCTGAAACGTGGGCATGATCGGTTGAAACCCCGCGACGACCTTCGCCCTCGGGGTAATGATCGACTCGCGGATATAGGATTCATCGGCGATCAATCGCTGGCCATCCTGAAACTGCACTTCTTTTCCGAAGACGCCTTCAAGCACGGGCCCGCGTCCCTGCGCATCCGAGCGATGGCATGTGTTACAGGCAAGTTGCTGAAAAAGTTTCTCGCCCGATGAGGCGAGCGATCCTTCGGCGGCCCCGCCCGAAAGCCACGATTGATATTCGGCGGCTTCCATCACGTCGATCCAGCCGATCATTCCGGAATGACTGGTGCCGCAGTACTCGGCGCAGAACAGGTGAAAGCGGCCGGCTTTCGTCGGCTCAAACCACATCGTGCTGTACTTGCCGGGCACGACGTCGAGCTTTACGCGAAACGCCGGGACGAAGAAACTGTGAATGACATCCTCGGTGGTCAGCATCAGTTTGATCTTGCGGCCCACCGGAACATGCAGCTCGTTAATTTCACGCTGGCCGTCAAGATGTTGAAACTTCCACATCCACTGCTTTGCCACAACGTATACTTCCAGCGCCTCTCCCGGCGCGCGATACATTTTGTAGTAAAGACTTGCCCCCCAAACGAAAATTCCCATCGACAGACAGAACGGAATGATACTCCACGCAAGCTCGAGCTTCATTGAACCTTCGATCGGCTTTCCTACTTCGGTTTCTTCGCGTCGCCGGTATTTGATGGCAAAGTAGATGATCACCAGAGAAAGGACTACGCCAACCACAAAAGTCAATACGCACAGGAATCCGTACAACGCGTCCACTTGCCCCGAGTAACTCGAGGCCTGGTCTGGTGAAAACGGTACGGGCACTTGCATCGACTAAATCACTCCTCCGGCGCTTGCGCTTTCGACAGGCCGTTTTCGTTTAAGGAAGAGCATCATCGCCAACAGGCCGATCACCGTTGCCGCGCCCGCAAGCCTCAAAATATTCATAGCGACCGCGCCGTATTTTCCCGATGCCGGATCGTAGTGATAGCAGTACAGCAGCAGGCGATCGACCGGATTGCCGATCTTGTTTTCGGATGATTCGACCAGCCCGAGCCGCAAATCCTTCGGCGCGTATTCAACGCCGTAGAAATATCTCGCGAGCTTACCTTCGGGTGTCGCAAGCATGATTCCGCTTGCGTGAATGAACTGCTTTGTCGCGGGGTCATACTCGTAATGAAACCCGACCGCGCCGGTGAGCTTCGCGATCGATGCCTGATCGCCGGTCAGGAAATGCCAGCCCTGGGCCGCTCCCGGACGCTTGTACCAATCGATGTAGGTTTGCTTCTTCTCGCGAGCAAGCTCCGGTGTTTCGCGCGGATCGAAGCTCACCGTTACTACCTCGAAGTCCTTCCCGATATCGAACGACACCACATCCAATGCGCTGGTTAATCCGTTTAGCACCTGATTGCACAACATTGGACAGGTGTAATAAACAAGCGCAAGAACAACGGGCTTCTTTCCGAAATAGTCGCCAAGCCGAACGTGATTTCCGCTTTCATCGACAAAGATTGTATCGAGCGGGAGTTGCTCACCGAGTCGCTGGTCTATGCCGATGTTCTCGAGCATCCGCGGCTTATTGCCCGACGGATCTTCGCTGGCGAGAGGCGGCGGCTTTTGCGCCCAGCCTTGCGCGAACACCGGAAGACAACTGCAAAAAGTAAAAAAGGAAAAGAACAAAGCAAATCGGGCCAGACGTAAGTTTCCATCTTCCTGGCGAAACGACCAAATCCACTCCGTAGGAGTGGAATGTGTATAGTCACGATGCGGCGACGCGCGCCGGGCTTGAATGGTCTGGTAACTGAGAGATTCTCTAACGCCGTCTTTCAACTTCATTTCTGCCTCGCCGGAATTCCCTTCTCCAACAATCGCTTCTTTGCTTCGTCAATCGGGATTCGAACCGCTCCCCCTTTTTGGTCCGTCCACCCATAGCTGTTTAGTGTCTTTTCTTCCTCCGCTCGGAGGCGTTTCATCTCCTGAAGTGGATGATCCTCCTTCAGGTTCGGCGGCTTGCTTCCTTCGAGTTGCTCGACGGTAGACGGCGCAAGCTGAAGCCGGGGCTCGGGCGGCAGCTTCTGACGCTCGCCGGCCAGAGGTGATGCCGATCCCGAAGAACGCTGTTCGCGACTCCCGAGCGCGCTGAATAAACCCCATGCGAGCAACCCGATCACGATAGTGGCAAGGCTCAATCCAACGACAAACCACACGACCGGCGCGATTTTCAGGTCGCTCGACTCGTGGCCGACGCCAACTCCGTGCGACAAGTTTTCGTTTGCATGATGATCAGTCATTCTAATTCGCTCGCTTCAATGCCCGCCCTCATGCGCGAGTGCTTCTTCCAGATACGGATCACCCATCGGCAACAGTGGTCTTTGTTTAAGTTGATACGCGAAGTACGCCAGCCACAATCCGCCGACACCGATGGGCATCAGCAAATCCATCCAATGAATTCGAAACGCGCCCTCATGAAACTCTGGTACAGTCAGCCATATCAAATCCACCAGGCGCATTACGATTACCGCCACTGCGACTGCCACCAACGTTCGCGAGTTGCGTTTCAAGTCACGCGACAACAGCATCACAAACGGAAGCGCAAACTGGAGCAGCACCAACGCAAGCCCAACCCACTTCCACGATGTTTGAAGCCTTCGCACGTACCAGGGAATCTCTTCCGGCAGATTGCCCGACCAGATGATCAGAAACTGCGAGAATCCGAAATACGCCCAAAGCATCAGAAACGCGAGCATCAGCTTTCCAAGATCGTGCAGGTGTGAAGGCTTGATCACTTCCGACAACGGCTTGTATCGCGACAGCACGACAACTACCGCGATGATGAAAGCCATCGCCGACAAGCCTTGCCCACCCATGATCAACACTCCGAAGATGGTTGAAAACCATTGCGGCTCGAGCGACATCAGCCAGTCGATCGACGCGAACGTCACCGTGAATCCGTATAACACAAGCCCCGGCCCGCTGATTCCCTGCAGCCTTGTCGTCAGCGGCCGGTGTTTGGTCCGGTCCTGCTCGAGCGACCATTTGTTGAGCAGGTAACTCAGGAGAATCCAACTCGCGAAATAGAAAACCGCGCGTCCAATAAAGAACGGCACGTTTAGATAAGGCGCTTTGTGATTCAGCGCGTGCTGCAACGCTTCATTGCCCTCGCCGGCATGCGGCCCGGCCCAGATATAGATAGAACGGACGCCAATCGCGATCGGGATAAACAACACCGCAAGCAGCGGAAAAGTTCGCGTTGCTGATTCGAGCACGCGCCTTATCACCAGCCCCCAAGCCCCGCCCGACATGTGTTGAAGCATCAGGATCGCGAAGCAGCCGAGCGCAATGCCAACCCAAAATACATAAGCGAGAAGATACGATCGAAAGAACTGCTCCGAATCGAAGAACGCTCCCAGCACGCATATCGCAACTCCGGCGATTCCGACGACGAGCGCGCGCCGTTGAAACTCACCCACCTCGGGAGGAGTTTTGTCGATCGTTTCGATCATCGCTCGCGCTCTCCTGATTTCCCGTCGGCTTTGTCGAGGTTGCCTCGTTGATCTGCGGGCACGTCAGCGAGTGTGCCTCGCTGACTCAACTGCAAGGCGCGAATATAAGCAATGATCCGCCAGCGATCCTCCGGAGGAATCTGCGAAGCGTAATCGGGCATCGCGCCAAACCCGTTTGTCTCGACATCGAAAAAGTATCCGATAGGGGCGTTGCGCAGCCGCTCGTCGTGAAACGAAGGAGGCTTGCGGAATCCTCGCCTGACGATCATGCCCGATCCGTCACCGAGACGGCCGTGACAAACGGAGCAGTAAATGTTGAATCGCTCTTGTCCGCGATCGAGATCGGCGGCTGTGATCGGCATCGGGAATTCGGTGACGAAACCTTGATAGCTTGGCTGAGCCGCTTGAGTTGCGCGGCCCTCCTGGGTCGCTTGTTGCGCAACCGCCGTCTGTGATGCCGCGGCCATTTGAGCCGAGCTCGGCGTGGCGTTCGCCGGTGAGCCGGCAAGTTTTCCGGTGTAGAACTCGACGTCATCTCTCAATTGACCGCGCGCGACTGTGCCTTCGACCTGGGGCCGCGCCGAACGCTCATCGTTGATCGATCCGATCTGATCGATGGGCCGCAATGCTCGATACCTGGGCTGATTGTGCATGTCCTGACGGCAACCTGAAAAGACCAACGCCAAAAGGACGAGGATCGAGGATCGAAGATTGACGATGGATGATCGAATCATTTCTGTCTGACGTTACGCATAGCCTCTCATCTCCGGCTTTGCGTGAGCGAGAAACCGATCGATCTCGCTGAAGTTGGCGAAGACGCCCTGAAACCCTTCGTAATCAGGCCCAGCGCTCTCGTAGTAGATATATGGCTCCCGGCGCGAAGGCAAGATCGCGAGCGCGGTTTCTTCCGATAAGTTAAAACGAGTTCGAAACCGCAAAAAATAGAGCTGGAACCGGAGTCCATCAGTCGGGTTGCTTTCCTGCGGGATGAGACTGACAACGATTAACTGCCTTCCATCGAAGTTGGCAGTGAAGCCAATGGAGCTTCGGGTCGTATGCTTCTGAAAAAAACGCTCAAGGCCAACAACCGCGTATCGGTATAGCTCCTTTACCCCTTTTTCCTCCGCTATCGTTTCCAACTGCTCATACGTGAGATAAGGCCGGCGCTTCGACGCGACTTTGGCACGATCCTCTACCTGCGAGGGCTCAATCAGAAAGATCCGGGCGAGAACCTCTGATCCATTTTCCTCTTTGAAATATTGGAAGGTTGCTGCGTTGATGTTCACTCCATAACTATCGGATAAGTATTTAATGATCCTTTCGGAACTCGCGTCGATCTGGGAGGCAACAATAAGAAGACGGTGGTTCTCATTGAGCGTCTCGGGAAGGTCTGCTCCGAGGTGGCTCTTGAACGCTTCTTCCAACTTGCCTTGGCCGAGGTACGCTTCCGCTATGGCGGTGATCCGTTGATTCGACAGATCCTTAACCCACGACCCGTAGTCGAGGGTCTGAGCTGTAATCTCCCGAGGCGTTTTGTCTCGCTTCAGCTCGACTACCACTACATCTCCCGCGCGATCGAGGCAGAGTAGGTCGATAAACCCGCCGAAGTCCGTCGGGACTTGACGGCCTATTACTAGCAAGCCCTCGCTGAGCACTGAGATGTCGCGCTCGATCCACACTTCAAGGCGGGCTTCGAGGTCCAGAGGGGACCTGGATATTTCGCGGAGATTGTCGCTTCCCTCGATCCGCCAAAGTCGCACTTCTTCAGGCACGTCGTATTACCTTTCGAGCACCTAACGATCCGCTGATCGACAAAAGGTGTCGGCTTTCTGAATCATTCTGTTGAGCATTGCACCGACTCGCTGCCAGACTTTGTCCAACTCAGCGTGCTGCTTTGCATCTATGTATCCGCATGCGAGAGCATGATCGAGCCTAGCCTGCGTTTCCATTGCTTCGCCCAGCGATTCATTAATTTTGTTGACAAACGCGGCCATATATCTGCGCCGCGCCCACGCTTCGGCCAACAATGCGTTCACCGCACGCGAGGACCGACGAATTTGATCTGTAAGAGAGTACCTCTCTTCCCTCGGAAACTCCTTCGTGATCACGAAGACTCGCTTCGCCTCCCGTAGACCCAGTTGATAGACATCAAGATCTCTGAAGCTCTCTATCCTTGGCAATGCTCAACCCTCCATCATCTATCCTCTATCCTCGATCCTCAATCCTCTATCCTCGATCCTCAATTCTTCGATCCTCGATCAGTACTCAACTTCGCTCACCTCTCTTGCGCCAAGACTCTTCAAGAAAACCATCGTGGCTTCGACGTCGAACTTCGGATCGGTCGCTTCTATGCACAGGAAAAAACGATTGCGCGTCGCCTGTTCGAAATTAGGCACGTTGAACACCGGATGATAAGGCTCAGGTAATCCGTTCAACGCCAGCATCCCGAACACCGCCGCGAGTGCGGCCAATAGGATCGTGCATTCAAACGTCACCGGTATGAAAGACGGCCAACTGTTAAGCGGGCGCCCGCCGATATTCAGCGGGTACGCGATCTTCGAAACCCAATAGCACAGAAAGAATCCGCCGACGCATCCGACTATCCCGCCGATCAGCACGATCAACGGAAGCCGCGTATGATGAAATCCTATCGCCTCGGTCAGCTCTTCAATGGGAAACGGGGTATACGCATCCATCTTGCGATAGCCTTCTTCGTGCGCGCGCCGCGCCGCAATCACGATTCGAGTCGGCTCTTCGAATTCCGCCATTATTCCGAATAGCCTTTTGCTCATCAGTCTCCCGCCTCCTTTACCTCGGCTTGCGGAAGGATCGTTCTGATCTCGAAGATCGAAATCATCGGAAGGAATCGGATAAACAGGAACAACAAGCTTAGGAACAGCCCGATCGTGCCGATGAACATCGAGAAATCCCAAGCCGTCGGCTGATACATCGCCCACGACGAAGGCAGGAAATCGCGATGCAGGCTCGTTACGATGATCACGAATCGCTCGAGCCACATCCCAATGTTTACGATGATCGAAATAATAAACAGCAGCGCCACGTTTCCGCGCGCTCGTCTCGACCAAAGGATCTGCGGAAGCAAAATATTGCAAAGGATCAATGACCAGTACGCCGCCGCGTAAGGGCCGGTCATTCGATTCCTTATCATGAATTCTTCATACGTGTTGGCGCTGTACCACGCCGTGAATGTCTCCATCATGTAGCCGTAGCCGACGATCAATCCGGTCGCCAACATGATCTTCGCCATGTTGCGGAGGTGGCGCATCGTGATGAAGTTTTCGAGCCCGTAGAACTTTCTGAGCGGGATTGCCAGCGTCATCACCATCGCGAAACCCGAATAGATCGCGCCCGCGACAAAGTACGGCGGAAAGATCGTCGCGTGCCAGCCGGGAATTATTCCAACCGCGAAATCGAAACTCACAACCGTGTGAACCGAGACAACCAACGGCGTCGCAAGCCCGGCCAGCAGCAAGTACGCCGTCTCGTATCTGTGCCAATGCCTCGCCGAGCCTCGCCAGCCCATCGCCAGAATTCCGTAGACGACCTTGGCCGCTCGCTTGCGCGCGCGATCGCGCAAGGTCGCAAGATCGGGAATCAATCCGATAAACCAGAACAGCGCCGACACGGTCGCGTATGTCGAGACCGCGAACACATCCCAGATCAACGGGCTTCGAAACTGCGGCCACACGCCCATCGTGTTCGGAACCGGAAACAGCCAGTGCGCGAGCCACGGCCGGCCCGTGTGCAACAACGGAAACAATCCGGCGCTGGCCACCGCGAATAGAGTCATTGCTTCCGCGAATCGGTTGATCGAAGTCCGCCACTGCTGCCGCAACAAAAGAAGGATCGCCGAAATCAACGTGCCCGCGTGACCGATGCCGATCCACCAGACAAAATTGATTATGTCGAACGCCCAGCCGACCGGGATGTTGTTGCCCCAAATCCCAATGCCCGTCAAAACCAGATAGCCGATCGTGTAGAACAGCATCATCGCGAGCAGAAACGAAATCCCCGCGCCGATAAACCACGCGAGCGGCGTGCGCCGCGCAAGCGCGATCGAGCTGATTTTGTCTGTGACCGAAGCAAACGTCTGCCCCGCGCCGATTACCGACGGCGGCGATATCGTCGTCTCGCTTCGATCCGGGATTTCATCCTGCATCATTCACTCGCACCGGGTGTTCAGGAGTACCGACTTTAGTCGGGTACTAAACTTTGATTTCTCGAAGCTCAAACTCCACCACCCGACTAAAGTCGGTACTCTGAACGCCCGGTAATCTGAGCACCTCTGTTCATTTCTTCTCCGCCAATTCGGGATTTGGGTTTCGTACCGCCGCCAGATAAGTAGTTCGCGGTTTCGTGTTCAACTCTCCAAGCAAGCTGTAATTCCGCTCTTCACCCTTCAGCTTCGCCACACGGCTTTCTCGATCGTTGATATCGCCAAAGACGATCGCTTCAGCCGGACACGCTTGCGCGCACGCGGGAACAATTTCGCCGTCGCGCACCTTGCGGTCTTCTTTCTCGGATTCGATCTTCGCTTTTTGAATTCGCTGAACGCAGTATGTGCACTTCTCCATCACGCCCCGGCTGCGGACACTCACATTGGGATTGCGCATCATCTTCAAACTTGCGGTGTAGAAATCCTGATAAAGCAAAAAGTTGAAGCGTCGAACCTTGTACGGGCAGTTGTTCGAGCAGTATCGCGTGCCGACGCAGCGGTTGTAAGTCATGTCGTTCAAGCCCTCGGCGCTGTGAGCAGTCGCCGCGACCGGACACACAACTTCGCACGGCGCGTCCTCGCATTGCTGACACGGCACTGGTTGAAAATAAGTCTCGGGATTTTGGTGACCGCCCTTGTAGTAAGCATCAACGCGAAGCCAATGCATCTCGCGGCTGCGCGCGACTTGCTCCTTGCCGACGACCGGAATGTTATTTTCGGCGACACACGCAACGATGCATGCGCTGCATCCGATGCACGAGTTCAAATCGATCGACATGCCCCACGCATAATCTTTGTACTCGATCTTCGGATAAAGCGACGCGGGCTCACCCGATTCGTGCAGACCTTCGGGCGCAAGGCTCGGCCGCTTCCTGAATTCCTCGAGCGTGCCCGAGCGAACGATATCACGCGCGCCGATTTCTTCCGCGTCGAGCAAATGATGTGATTGTGTGGTCGCAAGCGAATACGTTTGGCCGGTCTTCGAGACTTGAAGTCCCGAACCAAACCACGGCGCGTCGGAAGTTCGAATTGAGTATGCGTTGAATCCCGCGCCCGTTCCCACGCGCCCCGAGGATGTCCGTCCGTAACCGAGATGCACCGTTACGACGCCGTCGGGCTGTCCCGGTTGAATAAACACCGGCGCGATGACTTTGCGTTCTCGATATTGAAGCTCGATTTGATCCGCGAGAATCTCTCCGCCGATTCGGCCCAACGAATTCATCGCGATGTCATTCGTTTTCTTACCGACATCAAGCATAGCGGCGGTCGCCGGGCTGATGATCGCAGCGTTGTCCCAGGTCAACTTGCTAAGCGGCTTGGGCAATTCCTGAAGCCAGCCGTTGTTTGCGAATCGCCCGTCGTGAATCGTAGGGTCGGGCCGAAACACAATTTCGAGGTGGGCGTTGGGGGTTGGGGGTTGCGGGCTGGTCGCGACACTCGACCAGTCCGCTTTCGCCGTGATGTTTTTCAATTGAAGAGCGGAGTTGGCAACGAAACCGTCGTGTAGCGACTTGCGCCAGAATTGTTCGAACGCGGCTGCGGATGCTTGCGATGCTGTGCTCGTCGCGGCCGGCTGCGGCTTACCGGTCTGAGTTCCCGTTTGCACCATGGTTGCGGGAGCGACAGTCGGGTCCTGTCCCCCCGCGGAGAACCTCCGCTGCCAATAGTCTCGGACGATGTCGTGCCCTGTGCGCTCGGGTTCACCGAGAAACGCCGCGAGCACTTCGTGAGCGGACTTGCCTGAATAAAGCGGCGCGATCAACGGCTGAATGATCGAAACCGTGCCGTCGTACGCGCGCGCATCACTCCACGATTCCAGGTAGTGAGCCTCCGGTACATGCCACTGACACAACTCCGATGTTTCATCTTTGTAGAGACTCAGATGAACTCGAAGCGGCACCTTGCGAATCGCCGCGGCGAAATCCAAATCGGCAGGCGCGTTGTAAACGGGATTGCCGCCCAGTATCAACAACACATCAACCTGGCCGGCATTCATATCGGCAACCAGCTCTTTGAGCGATGCGTTACCGTCAACAGGATTCGCTTCGACGGGATCTGTGTACGTGACGGTGTTGCCGACGTTTCCCAACGCCGCGTTCATAGCGTGAGCGAGTGCGTGAACGACGGGCGGCTGTGAGTCTCCGGCGAAGATAATGCTCGACCCCCTATGTTCTCGAAGGTCCTTCGCAATCGCCGCAATCTGCTTCGAGCGAGTCTCGTCCATCGACGATGAAGCCGACTGCGCTCCCAACGAACTCGCGAGCGCGCGAGCGAAGCCTTCAACCTCGCCTGGTTTCATTGGCAGGCGATGATCCGCAACCGAACCGGTGTTGGTCACCGTGCTCTCGATTGCATACAGTCGATTCATCGCGCCGGCGTTTGGTGTTCGCTTCGCGGCGAAATCACGGGCATATCTTATGCTTGCCGGTCCACACGCCAGAAAATCCGAATCAAGCGCGACAACAACGTCCGCCTTGTCGAATCGATAAATCGTATTCGCGTATTGCCCAAACGCCAGCCGTGAGCCTTCGCGAACGTTGTCGCTGCCCGCCGCGTCGTACTGATGCCACTTTGCCGTTGGCAACGTCGCGAGCAGCGTCTTTAGCTGATACGCGAGCGTCGGCGACGAAACAGTTTCGGTAAGGATTCGCAATCCTGCTCGAGGCGGTTGCTGACTGGCCATCGCTTTTTGTGCGTTGACCGCCGGCGCAACCGCTCCAAGAAACGCAGACCACGTGACAATATCACCGAGGTGCGTGAGTGTTTGAGATCGATCAGGATCGTATAAGCCGAGCACCGACGCTTGTGAAAACACATCGGTCGCGCCGAGGCTTGCGGGATGGTCTTTGTTCCCTTCGATCTTGGTGGGGCGGCCCTCGTGGCTCTCGACGATCAAACCGGTAGCGAACCCGTCGAGCGGCATCGCGGTCGCGAAGTAGACCGCTTTCCCCGGAACGAGTTCCTCGGGCTGGCGAACGTACGGCGCGATGTACTCAGTCGGCTGCCGGGTACACGCAGTGAGCCCGGCTAGCGCGAACGACGCTCCCATCAGCTTGAGAAAGCGGCGGCGCCCTACGGGATCATTCCACTCGGTAGCATTCTCGGGAAACTCGCGATGCAGCGCTTCCTGGAACTCTTCGCTGTCGGCCAACTCCTCGAGGCTTCGCCAGTATTCTTTGCCTGATGAACGAGGATTGAGAATCGAGGATTGAGGATCGAGGATCGAGGATTGAGGATCGAGGATCGAGGATCGAGGATCGAGGATCGAGGATTGAGGATCGCTGTGTCCCCGCTTGCCGATCGCGCTGACTAATCTCACCAACTCCGCCATCTCGATCCTCTATCCTCGATCTTCTATCCTCTATCCTCGATCTTCTACCCTCTATCCTCGATCCTCTATCTATGGCACGTGCTGCAACTGGTCAGCACATCAGTGTTGCGAAGTTTGTATTCATTCGCGAGCTTCGGGCCTTCGATATCCTGATGCCACTCGTTGTCGTCGCTTTGACCCCAAACCGCGGGCGGCCATTCCATATTGAACACTTCCTTCCGAGGCCGAATGAATTGCTGCGGGTTGCGATGACACTCCAGACACCATTCCATATTCAATGAAGCAACCTGATAAGTGAGCGGCATCAGATCGACCCGGCCGTGACAGGTCGAACACCCAACGCCTTTGTTCACATGAATGCTGTGATCGAAATAAACAAAGTCCGGGAGGTCGTGCACGCGTGTCCATTTGATCGGCTTGTTGGTGCGCCAGCTTTCGCGGACCGGTTCGAGGTATGGACTGTTCGCCCAGATTTGCGAATGGCAATTCATGCAGGTCTTCGTCGGCGGAATGCCGGCGAAGGCTTGCTTCTCGACCGTTGTATGGCAATAGCGGCAATCGATTCCGTCATCGCCCACGTGATGCTTATGGCTGAACCCGACTGGCTGTTCGCGCGGGAAAAATGCCTGAGTGTAATAGGACGAGCGGTTGAATTCGAGCAGCAGCCAGATCACGATCCCGATGAAAAAGATCGCGCCGAAGATGCTGACTTTCGATATGAAATTAGTGCTTCGATGAAAGATCTGGCTCATCGTTCCTCAAGCACCGAGTATCGGTCGTCCAACCGAACATTTGACCGGCGCGCCAAGCGCCCTTCGAAGCCGTTGTGCGGGGATTGCACCCTGGTCGTGGCGTTACGCGTGAAGGGAACCGGGCACGACCGGGAGCAACGCTCTGTGCGCGCGGTTCCGTCACTGATCTTGATGACGCGCGAAACTGCGATAGCGCGAATGCTGCTGACTAGCTCAATCGCTCCGCAAATCACATGAATGTTGTAACGATGTACGGAGCGACTCACAACCCGCGAGATGCGGGATTTTTCCAAGTTCCTTATTCAACCATTCAGACTGCGAAACGTCAAATTTGTCCGGCACTCAATAGATTCATCGGCCCGCGACGCGAGCCAACAGCTTAAGGTCCTTGCGTCCGATCTCGCCGGTAATCAACAGCAACGCAAAATAGCAAAGCGCCAATCCCGCAAGCTGAGCAAGGATCATGACTTTCGAGGAAGGCGCGACGAATCTCGACAGTGCATAGATCACGCCGGCGCAGGTCACGATTCGAGCCGTTGACGCGATTGAAACCAGGCCTCCGAGCCTTACTCTCACGTACACCGAAGCGCCTACTGCGCCTGCAAGCATCGCTGCAGTCGTTCCGATTGCCGCTCCCGCGAGCCCGTACTTCGGAATCAACAGCGCGTTTAGCAAGGCGCTTGCGACAAGCGTGATCGCGGCTATCAACAGCGACACTGTTGGGCGGCCGCTTGCTGAAATAATCGTCGTCAGCACGTACAGCAATCCGAAGAACAACATTCCGAATGCGACGATTCCAAGAGCCTCGGTCCCGGCTTGATAGACCGCGGGATAGACAACGCGCAGCACCTCGCCCGCGTTCGCCGAAAACAACGTAGCGGTCAACGCCATTATCATCAGCGAGTATCGCAGCGTGTTGGTGATGTAGCTCTGTGTCCGGTCGCGATCTTCTTCAAACGTGGACCGCGACACAAGCGGAAAGATGACGAACGTGACCGAGATGATAATTTGATAGCTGATGTTCGCGAGGTCGATCGCTGCGCCGTAGTAAGCCGCGTTGTCACTGGCGACTGTCGCGTCCGCCGAGGACAGCGCCTTGATCAACATCAGATCGACCTTCTGAAGCAGCGTTAACACGAACGTAAACAACAGCAGGTACGATTGAAACCTGAATAACTGACCGACGCTGACATCAGTGTGCTTTGCTTTTCCGCGTCCGATGATTGCCGCAACCGCAAGCACGCATAGGGCTGCGAGCGCAAAGCCGCCCACGCCGCCCATCACGCCGAATCCGAGCCATACGAGAAGAATGATGAAGCCGAGCTTTAGCGTTGAATAAGTCGCGTCGACGCCCGCCTGAATCAGAAACTTTCGCTGGCCGTTGAAGTAGCCGGTGTACACCGAGTAGAACGCGTACGCGAGCGTGATCAACGACGCGAGCCGAAGATAATTTGTCAGCCGCGAATCGTGTAATGAATACGCCACGACGGGCGCAAGCGCGAAAAGGCCGGCGGCAATCAAACCGCCCACAATCAATTGCAGCCGGAGCGCTCGGAATTTTACCGAGTCGGCCTTTTCGGGTTCCTGCGAGACATATTTGGAAACTGCTTGATATGTCCCGGTGACAATCACCGCGTTGACGATCGACACCGCGTTGATGACAACTCGATACAGTCCGTACTCTTCGGTGGTGAGCAGATACGCCAGCGTGATTGCGATGCCGTAGCCGCTGGCCATGAACCAGAGCTTCGCAAGCGTTATGTAGATCGCGCCGCGCCCCGCGACTGTTGCGACATCGCTAGCCGGCAGCGGCTCGGCGTCTTTGACGGTGGGTGATTGGACCATTGTCGAGTGAGTTGTCGAGTGAGTCGTTGAGTATCCGGATAAACTGCGCGCCAATTGCCGTCCAATTGTATGATTCGATCGCTCGGCGCCCGTTCGTTGCGATCCTCTCCCGCAAGCTATCATCGGCGAGAGCCATCATCAACTTATCCCGCAGCATTCGGTGATTGCCTGCATCGAAGAGCAAGCCATCGTGCCCATCGGTTATGACTTCGGCAAGCCCGCCGGCTCGCGATGCAATCACAAGGCGGCTCGCGGCCATCGCTTCGAGGCAGACTACCGGTGTTCCTTCGCACCGACCATCCGCCAGTTCACGTGATGGGAGGACCACAGCATCGCATTTCTCGAGCAAAGCCTGGCGCTCGGCGGCGGTTACGCGCCCGGTGAACGAAACTCGCAGCGACAGCGCACGCGACATTCGCTCGAGGTCTTCGCGCATCGGACCGTCGCCGGCGATTGTCAGAACAACATCATCGATGCCTTCGAGAGCTCTCAACAATACATCGACTCCCTTGATCTCGGTGAGCCGGCCGATGAACAGAATTGAGCGCGGGTGATTGTTTGAAGTGTCATTCGCGAGATTCTTTTCTGTCACATTCACGCCCATCGATATCACGCGTGTCTTCGTCGCGGCTTCCGCGCACATGGCGATAAGCTTGCGCTTCAAATCGGCGCTCACTGTAATCACCCGAAGGCTGTTCGCTACGATGAAGCGCACTATGCCGCCCCCGCCACGCATTCGCCTGAGGACGTGAATCGCTCCCGAATGTTCGACGGCTATGTGAGGCCTTCCGGTTATTCGTGAGATCATCGCGCCAATGAAGCCGCACGGGACCAGCCATTGCGAGCAGATGACATCACATCGCAACGCGAGCAGTAACGCATGAATGAAAAAACACGAAAGCGAAATGGCGGTGCCAAGCTTCGCACATAATCCCTTATCGACGAGTTGATTCAGATCCGCGTCCGACTTAAACGGATCAACCCCTGCGGGCAACATCGACCACGCGCGTCGCAGCCTGAATTCGTTCGTAGTCCATTCAACGGGTTTACTGTCGCGGGGCGCAAGTATTTCGACGTCGAACTCCCGGCTGAGGCTTCGAGCAAAGTCGCGTATGTAGCCGCACGTTTCATCGCCGGGCCCGCCAGGGAACGAGCTCGTCAAAAGCAAAAGCGCCCGTTTGTCTTCACGCCTCAAGGTGATACCTGTCCGGCTCCGCGGCTGCCGGTTTGAACGCTTGATGAACCGATCGCCGGGTAAACCTGATTCGAAGATAGCCCCGAGCGATCAGAAACAGTATCGTCGGAATCGTGGTGAATGGATTGATGCCTGAGACCTCGTCGCCATAGATTGTTCTTACCGCGACACTATCGACCGTGAGGTTGGCTCTTCTTGCGGCGAAAAACATCTCGGTCGGAAAGCCGTATCGATCATACAGCTCGGCCAGAGGAAGCCGTTCGAGCGCGCGTCGTTGAATGACCGCGTACCCGCAGTGTGAATCCAGCGCTCCCTCAAATAACGCAGCGCGACGCGCGAGCCAACTGAAGACTCGATTCCCAGCGTATCGAATTCGCGGCATCGACCTGACGCTTATCACATTCAAGAAGCGGTTTCCTTTTACGTAGTCGACTCCCGCGATCGCCCGGTCGAGCAGTCGGGACAGGTCTTCGCCGTCCATCTGCCCGTCACCGTCCATTACCGCAACCAAATCAGTTTCGATCTCCAACGCACGCTCATATCCCGTCTTCGTAGCGGCGCCAACCCCGCGATTCCGCTGATGGGTGATCACTTCGATCCGCGGATCAGGAATCGAGGCGAGCACACTGTGGGTGCCGTCGCTGCTGCCGTCGTCAATCACCAGGACGCGATCGACGTATGAGGGCACGCGCGCAATCGCTTGTTTGATTTGATCCCGCTCGTTGTGGACGGGCATCACCACGGCGACGCTAAGGCCTCGATACATCGCCGCCCTCCCGCTCGAAATACCTGCTTGTCGCTCGCATCAATAATTCCTCTCCAACAGAATCGTCTTGCCTATCAATTGCGCAGAATGAAAATCGTTGGTCAGATAATCACGCAGCGGCTGGTAGGGTTCGCCGTTCATCGCCTGCTCGCTCGTCAACACGAGGCGCACATTCTTTACGCGCAAAGCCTCCATCGTACGAATTCGCTCACGCTCATTTGTGCCGGTATCGTTCCAAAGCGTCGCGGCGGTCGGGCTGTTTCGATCAGTCAGGAAATAATAACTTGTAGCGTCCAGCGCGTGCGCGAAAAAGTACCCGCCTTCCTCGACCTGTGACTGAATCGCAGCTACCAACGAATTGACTTCGGCGGCTCGATCGAGGGGGAGATAGATTCCGCGTCCGCGATCAAAGCTCAACTCGGTTGCGGCCATGAATCGCACACCGCTGTGACTGTCGATTGAAAAGTATTCGGGCAGCGCAATTCTACAAGCAAAGATCATCAGCACAATCGTTGCCACGGCAAACGCGAAGCTGCGCGTTACCTGGGCGGCATCGTCGGACTCGCCCGCGCTTCTCTTGCGGTCAAGCACAAAACCAAGCAGCAAAAACGCGGGCGGAAGAGCGCCGATAACCAAACCACGCACTGACCGAGGAAACACTTCACCGTAAGACGCGAGCGCGAATAGCAATAGGATCAGCAGAATTCCTCTCTCAGGCCGGTCACCCTCAGCGTGATTTCTTTTTTCGCGAACATAGAGCCACGCCGCCCAGGCAAACAGTCCGGGAGAAAACCAGTAGATGGCATTGTCAATCGCAGCCGGCGGCGCAATCGCCGCGCAAATCTCAGCAGCCATCGCCAGGAGCGATAAAACCAGGCGCTTGCGCCGCGGCCATCTCTGAACAGTTCTCGACGCAACCAAGACACAAATCACGGCAGCAAGAAGGATGATCATTGAATACCCGGGCAGCGCATAGCCCGTGAACCTCGTTTGAAGATGTTCGCCGGGCCCGTGAATGAAGACGTCAATTGCCGCCGCAAGCGCCCCATTGATTGAAAGGTAGAACACGAGGCCCATTAGCGGAATCGCGATTCCGGTCGCGGCGACGATTTCCGCTTTGAGTAAATCCGCGCGCTGCTTCGTTTTCGTCGCGTCAGTTTGATCACGCGGGTTCAGTAAAATCGAAAGCATCAAAGCGAGCGCGGCATAAACTCCGACGTTCTGTTTGAAGATGGCAATCATCCCCACCGCAAGCCCCGCGGCAAAAAGCTGAACGACGCCTCTCGAATCTATCCAGCGAAGCACGAAGTAGATTGCGGCCATCACGAACAGCATTTCATATTGAATCGGCGCCGGGCGAAACGGCCCGCCGGGCGCAAGCCACAATAGCGCAAGCGTCGTACTTGCGACCGCTGCTTTCAACGAACAAACACGACGGGCTATCAGGAACATCAGCGTGATCGTGAGAATCTTAAAGATCAGCACCCCGGTTGCCGCCGTTATCCACGACGTTCCCCAACACTTGAATAGCGCGGCGTTGAGCAGGAGTATCCCAGGCGTTTGAATCTTATAGAAATCGCGGTACGGCACTTCGCCTTTCAATATGCGCTCGGCCGGAACCAGATTCGCTCCAATCGCGGTAGGAATCGAGTCTTCGCGAAAATAAATCGCGCCATATACGATCGAAGTCACCATCAACACAATCAGCGGCGCGACGAAACCACGCGCGAGCACGCTTGCATCCTTCGTGTCGGTTCTTGTTGCTGTATTGCTCAATTCCATTGTGCTTTCGGATTCACATCAACCGAGGCTAGGCTCGACCACGTTTTTCCAGAATACTCCGAATCGTTCCAACGAAGACATCGCGAGTGAATGGAAGCGGAAGGCGCAGCATCGCGCCGCAAAAAGCGCGAACCGATTTCTTCAATCGGCCGCCCGGTCCCGACGCAAACGGAACCAGAGTGATCTCGTTGACCCTGAAAGGCATTTTGCCGACGATGCGATAAAACTCTCGTTCGGTCGTGCCGTTGAGTCGCGGCAGCACTGTTCGCCCGTTGTACGATCGAGCAGGCGCGGGCAGCGGCTCATCTCTCAACTCTGGCCGCCCTTTCAATATGTGATTTGCCGCTTCAACCAGCACGCCCGGCGAAAACACATGATGGAGAAACGGAATCGTGGTGACGAAATCCAGATGATGCGCGCGAGGACTGTAGTAGGGCGGAAACAGCGCGTATAGGCGTCCGCCGGGCCGGAGCACGCGATGGCATTCATCTAGAACCCGCGCGAGATCGTGAACGTGCTCGAAGACGTCGTAACTGATGATGGAATCGAAACTGGCTTCCAGAAAAGGCATTGACTCGCCAAACCCCGCCGCGAAAGACATATGCTCATCGTCGCAGAGCATCCGCGCTGACGAGCGCGCTACGCTGATGCGCGGCACGTTGATCTCGATCCCGACGATCGACTTCGGCCTTCCTTGAATAACGTAATACGCGGTGCGGCCGCCGTGTCCGCAACCAAGATCCAGCACGTCTTTTCCGCCGAGGTCTTCAACACGGAATCGATCCTCAAACATTCGAAAGAACCCGTCGCCATCCTCAAACTCGCGACGCGTGGCGATGCTGACTTCGTTTTCGGCGGGCCTCACAAATGCCTCAGTGTAACAATCCTTGCCGCCAAACCGCGGGTGCCTGTTACCCCACTTCATTAGCCGAATCGCAAATCGCAACTTGAGATTCATAACTGCTCAACCGGCGACCTCGACCTCCCTGCCGGTTTGATCGCTCGCAATTTCGCGGTCGCGACGTAGATGATGCCGCCCACGATCGCGTTCAGATAGATCGGAGCGAACGCCAAAAACGAAAATGTCAGCGCCTGTTCGCGTGAGATTCCCGCCGTTGCAAAAAGCACGATCACGATCCACTCGCGAACACCGAGTCCGCCAACCGAGATCGGCATCAACCGCACAAGATCAACGAGCGAGATAAATGCGAAAAGCGTGAAAACATCAAGCGGCAATCCCATCGCCGTTACGATCACGCAGCATCCGAGACTCCAAACGATTCGGATCACAAACGAGATCATCAGAGTACGGGCGAGCAATGGCACGTCACTCCGAAGCTTCGAAATGTCTTCGAGTGTTCGCGCCGCCGCTTCACCGACGCGCGCTATCTTCATACGCGTACCGGTCTCCCTCAGCATTCGCGCAAGTCTTGAAGTAACGAACCCGCTCATCAGGATCGCAATCGCAACGAATGAGACCGCCAGAACCGCTTCGCCAATGTAGATCACGCGGTCGGTTTGCGAGTACACGCGCGTCGCAAGCGTCGCGGCAAAACCGATGAGCAACAGGGTAAAAACTCCGATCAGGCGCTCGTAGACAAGAGTCGACAGTACCAACGCTTTGTTGCGGACCTGGCGATCCACGTAAATCAATCGCGCGACGTCTCCACTGATGCCGCCGCCGGGAACAAAGCTGGTAAAGAAAATTCCGATCAGGTAGTAAACGAACAAGCGCCGTGTCTGGAGGCGAACACCTCGCGCGTTGAGGATCATTGACCATCTGTAAGCCATCAGCCAGGTCACCGCAAACGAAGCGGCGACAGCAAGCGGCAAGAACCCGAGCCGCGTGTGCTTCATGGCTTCGATAAATGCGCCGGCATCCGATTTGATCAACACAAACCCGAGCGCAACGAGCCCGACAAGCACCTGTGCGAGCCCTCGCAGATTCAGCCGCCGATGCTTTTTCACGGCGTCGCGTTGAGAATCTCCCGGTTCAGCTTCCTGCGTTCGAAACATAAAGATCAATCACGCGGCTTTGGGTTCGAGTGAATGTTCATCCAGATGTGCGCGAGTTCCGCGAGCGTCGAGAAGATGTGGCTTGCGCGGACGGTCGACCTGCCGGCGGGTCTCGGATAGTGACGCACGCCTATTTCCACCAGTCTGAATCCGTAGAACCTCGCCTTCGCAAGCACCTCGGCGTTGACGAAGAACTTCTTCGATTCGATCGTTACTTTGTCGAAGACCTTGCGCCTGAAAAGCTTAAACGCGCAATCGATGTCACGCACGCCGATTCGAAACATTATCCTCACAAGAAGATTGAACCCCCACGACAACACCAACCGCGTTAGCGGATCAAATCGGTAGATGCGGAACCCGCAAACGATATCCGCCTCTTCGATCAGCGGCAGAAGGCTTTTAATCTCGCCGACATCAAATTGAAGATCCGAATCCGTGAAAAACAGCAGTTGGTGACGTGAGTTGGTGAAGCCGGTCTTCAGCGCTTCAGCGTACCCGCGATTCGGGCTGTGATGAAAGACTCGAAGATGCTCAGGGTCTTCGGCGGCTAACCGATCAGCGATCTCTCCGGTTCGATCTTCCGAGCCGTCATCCACGACGATGACTTCCCATTCGAGCAAGCCGAGCGAGCGAAGCGCGTCGCCAAGCCGCGTGACCGCGGTCTCGATGTTTTCCTCTTCGTTGTAGGCCGGAAGCACGGCGGAGATGGTTTCGAATGGCATAGATGTAAATGAATCGTGATGCGTGATCCGTAACCGATCGCGTTTCACGAATCACTAACCGAGGTATCCCAACGCCCTCAGGCGCTGGCGTATCTCGTCACTCTCTTCGTCGGTCATGGCGCCGGCGTGAGAGGGCACGGCGAGTTCCGGCGCGTCAGACACTCGCACGGGATTCTCGGTCATGTATTCCGCCGTAAACATTTCCTCGAGGACTCGCCCATCCATATCCGAAGGAACCTCGACTCCGAATGAATGAAGAATGGTGGGCGCGTAGTCTATGATTCGCGCGTCTTCGATTCGCGCGCCGCGTTGCAACTCGGGGCCGCGTCCGATCAGGATGCCATGCATTCGGTGATCGCCTGAGTTCCCGTATACCGGAGTAATGAACTTGTTCGAAGTGAGGTCGAGCGTTCCGAGCGGTTTGTTTGACATGTCCGCGGGCAGGAATTGAATGTCGGGCGATTCATCGCTATGCGGGCCCGTGTACAAATCCTCTCGCTGCCAGATCGGTCCGATCAACGGCTGCCCGGATTCGGGATCCGTCAACGCTCGCAGCTTGTCGGTGATCCGGCGCATTGTCGATTCATATTCGCTTCCGGGCTCGATTATTCCGTTCGCTTCGCGCCCTTTGAGGTTGATGAATATCTGGCCGTAGTTCCCCTTCGAAAACGCAACGGTGCGCGACCAATCCACATCTTCGAGCGAGAGCATCATCGCATTCGCAAGCGTCATCAGCTTCGAGCGATTAGTCACGCCGACCGACAATCGCAGATGCGCGAGGCCCATCTTCATCGCCGAGCGATACGCCAGATCCGGCGTCAGACCGAGCTTGAACAACGCGCGCTTTAACAGCGTCATCGGGTCGCGCTTCAATACCAGCAGGCCTTCCTGGATCAGCCACACATTGAAGCACAGAAACTTTTTGATCGGCCCAAAGCCGTGATCCGAACCGATGTAAACCGTTGTTTGATCGCCCGCGGCGTCGAACAACTCGCCGAACATTGAGTCCACCGCTCTCCAGTAATCGTGGATCCGGTTTATGTGCGCGTCGTGTTCGCTGCGATTGAAAAATGGATGCGACTCGTCGAGCAAGTGCCACAACTCATGCTGAAACCTGTCCGCACTCCAGTAATGAGTCGCAAACACATCCCAGTCGTATTGATCCATCAGGTAACGATTGACTTTCGTTTTGTATTCGATCTCGGTGAACAATTGATCGAGAATCTTGTCCACGTTACCGGGTGTGTAGACTTCGGTAATGTATAACTCGTACGGTCCGAATTTACTTTCGATTTCGTCTAGCAGCCCGGGGGGATGAGTAAAGTCGCGGCGGCCGCGCGGCGTAAGAAAATCCGAGATCATCAAGCCGTTGACCATCATCGGCGGATACGTGCACGGCATATTGGTCACGATTGCGTGTTTGCCCATCTGCCCGAGTAGGTCCCAGAACGGGAGTCCGTCGCGCGACCGCGAGCTGACGGGGGTATCGGGCAGTTCCCCGCTCCCTTTTCGCCTGAGTAGGAATTCGAAGACTCCGTGTTTGCCTGGGTTCTTGCCGGTCATCCACGAAACCCAGGCAGTTGGAGTGATGGGTGGGATCGTTGTTTCGAGAGGACCCCGAACGCCTTCGGAGATGAACTGCCCGAGGCGCGGCATCAAGCCTTGATTCATCAAAGGATCCAGCAGATCAAACGTAGCCCCGTCCAGGCCTATGAATAGAACTTTTTTTGTCATAACAAAAGATCGAAAACTATAGCTGATCGCCTTCGCGCTGCTCAACCGCGGCTGCCCGCGGCCAGGTTTGGGCCAACGGCCCGCGGCGCGCCGTCTTCACTTTTTGCCAAACCTCACCTGCGCGTCGAAGCTCGCGCGGATCATAGAATTTGAAGACAAAGAGCAGAAGCGGGAACGACAACGCCAGCGTCGTCTTGATTGCGAGCGAGAGAAACAACCGGGGCCTGTTTGGTGAATCTCCGGAAACCTGGTCCCCGCGCAGCATATCGTTGACGTAGAACGCGGCAATCAGCACCGCTCCGAGCGCGACGATCTTGAAGACCCGGCCCCATTCATATCGAACCTTGAAGAAGAGATTCGACGCCCAGTACCGAAGACCGCAAAACAAGATGAATGAAACCAGCGTCGAAATCGTCGCGCCCATGCTTCCAAAACGCGGGATCAGCACGAAGTTCAGACCTATATTGACCACAAGCGCGACCGCAATCACGATCGGCGCGAAAATCGTCCGCTTCTTCAAAGTGATTCCAATATTCAGGACTCTCGACGCGCAATCGAATACCGCCGACAACCCGAGCAGCGGAATGATTGTTGCCGCCGACCAGTAGCTCTTCAAGCTGTAGAGAGTCAGCCCGTCGCCGGCAACCGCCGACACGCCGAGCGCCAGAAACATGCTCACGAAGACGATATAGGTCAGCACGCGTGAGTAATATTCTTCAGCGCCCTCTTCGTTCATCACCGAGAAGCGCATCACCGTCCACACCTGGCTGAATGGAACAGTGACAAGAATGGAAACGACCGAGACCAGCGTGCAGGCCATTGAATACGCGCCCACTTCCCGGTTGTTGGTGTAGTGCTCCAGAAAGAAGCGGTCGATCATCATGAACAAATGAAACGCGATCTGGCCGAAGATCAGCGGGACGCCAAACATAAGCATCCCGCCGAGCTCGCGCATTGAAAACTTGAGGCTCAGATCGCCGGCGACCATCGCGTAAAACAACAACGCTTCGAAGGCTGTCCCGGCCAGCCTCCCGATCAGCACGTTGGTCACCGTCGCCTCTACAAAGATGACCAAATAGGAGATCAACCCGAGCTGAAACACGAATGCGATGATGTTAAGCGTCGAGTATCGAGCGGATTTGAACTTCGCCCGCAGTATCGAATCCGGGATCAACGTGATCACTTCAAAGAAGCTGATCAGAAACACAAGCTGAATCAATTCACCGCGCGAGCTGTCCCCCTTGAAGACCGCCGCCGAAATCCGAGGCGCTATGTTCCACAGCAGGGCGGTCGCCGCCGCGGATGACACCAGTAGAAAGATCAACGTCGAGCCGACGATCTTGCGTCGATGCTCGGGGTCTTCGGTTTCGTAATAGTGCCGAAAGAATGCGTGATTCAAACCGAACTTCAAAATGACGGTGATCAGCGTCAGCGTGATCGTCAAAAGCGACAGCACTCCAAACTCGTTGGCTCGCAGCAAGCGGGTGTATACGGGCACCAGCACAAATCCGAATGCACTGTTGACCACGCTGCCGATTCCAAAAATCAGCGTGTGTTTGACGGTTTTTTTTATCTTGTCGTATAGCGTGGCGGTTACTCTCGTCTTCGTTTAAGGGCGGAACCGATCAGGATCGCGAGCACCAGCACGGCGCCGGCGAGGCTTGCGTACATGGAATTGAAAAACGTCGCGGGCATAAACGCAAATGATACCACGTGACGGCCCGCGGGCACCGGGACCGCCCTCATCGTGTGATTAGCCTTGAGAATCGGAGTTGGTGCACCGTCGATGGCTGCTCGCCAGCCGGGATAGAAATTGTCGCTTAACACCAGGAGTCCGTCGCTATCGTTAGCGGTTTCGATCACGACCCGATTGCGTTTGTCTTCGACTACCGCGGCTGATCCGCCGCCTGCAAACTCGCGCCGCGGGGCGCCGGCCCCTTCGACGACCGTCTGTTTTCGCGGATCAAAGTTTGGGTCGCGCATTACCGCGAGCGACTCGGCGGCAGTGTTGACAGCGGTCGCGCTCTTCGCGAAGAAGGCTCGTTGCATCGCGGCCTTGTTTTCGTAGAGCGAAACTCCTTCGGAACTCGCAAGCAACTCGTCCCCGCCGAGCGGCGGGGCGGCCTCGTGAGTCATCACATACCTGACGTTCAGCAGATCCAGATAAGGCGAGCGATATTGATCGAACACGACGTGACTCAAGTTCTGTTGAGGCTCGATGAGCGACGCATATTCGCGATACCAACGAGGGAATTGCTGATTCTTTCCGCTCACTGTCGAGATCCGATAAGGCAGCAGGGTGTTCGGCGGCGCGATGATCTTGTCGGGCGCATCGCTTGCGACTCGGCGATTGGTTTCCAGCTCGGACGGCACAACCAAAACACGTCCTGGCGGCAGCGATTGAATGAAGCTGGTCATCTCAGTCTTTGGAAACACGCGCGCGCGATCGAACGTGGGATTGAACTGGCCGCTTGCCCAAAACAGATCGACAATCAACAATCCAATCATACAGGCGAGAAACCATTTGCCGGCGAATCGCCGTTCAGCCAGTGACCATAGAAGAAACGCAAGCAGCATCAAGAGCCCGAGCGGAACCAATATGCTCGCGCCCGGCGGAGTGAATTGGGCACTCAGCAGGAGGGCTGTCTTGCGAATGAACGCAAGACGGCCTCGTTGATTTTCCTCGACCGCCAGTCCGGAAATCTTTATCGCGTACGATGCAATCACAGCCAACAACACAAGTCCGCCGATGACATCAACCGCTCTTCGAAACAGACGTGCGTATCGGCGAAGCAGCTCACGACTGGATGCTAAAAGTAAGTCCGTTCCAAATGCGACAAGCACGACCGCCGCGAACAGAAACAAAACTCCCGAGCGTACTGCCACCCGAATGAATTGCAAAACCGGGATGAATCGTGTGATCGGAACATAGAGCGGCGCCGCCATCATCACCATCAGCGAAATCACAATGAGAATCACAAAGAAAACCATGCGTTCACGGATCAACACGTTGAGTTCAGGCTTTAACCTGGTATTAACCTCAGCCTCCACGCTCTTGGACCTTTTCGTCGATCTCAGCCACAACAGACTGAATCCCAACGGCAACAGCGCCGCTGTTCCCAAATACAAAATGTGATCGTGAGAAACGCCAAGGCCCGTGAACAGAGTCAGCGCCTTCGCGTCATAAGCCGCGCCAAACAGGTTCGGGAAGATCAGAGTCGCGGCGTACCACGGCGGCAAATAAACATACCCAAGCTCCGCGCCAACGATCCTGCGATTCGAGTACGAGAGTAACTCGAGCGATGGAACCCATTGTGTCGCCGACAGCACCAACCCGATGGCGAGCGTCAACAGCATCATCGACAGCATCGGTGTAATCGATCGCCTGCTGGCTTCGCCGCGCTTCACGAACGCGAAGAACAAGTAATACAGGACGACGGCGCCGACGTAATAGATTTGATTCGGCAGGTATCCGCAACAGAACTGCGCGGCGAAGCAGACTCCCGCAATCATCGCTTGCACATAGCTCCTGCGAGTAATTGCGCGATCCACAAATAACAAGATCAACGGCATCCACAGGAAGCCGCCCCACCAGCCGAGTCCCGTCAGGTGAAGCATCGAGTGCGCTGAGAAAGTAAACACAATCGATCCCATCAGTGCGCCGTTGCCGCTTGCGCCAATCGCGACCAGAAACAAATACACGAACATCGCCGCGAGCATCAGCTCCGTTATCCGCGCAAGCGAATAACCAATCGGCACATCGAAGAATCGGTAGAACAGAAGAAAGGGCGACAGCGTTCGCGTGACTCCGTCGGCGTAAATCGGATGGCCGGCCATCGTGTACGGATTCCACAGCGGAAACTCGCCGTCTCTATATGCAGCCGCGACGAAATACTCGCGAGTGACGTAGGTGTCAGTCAGATCGCGTCGATTGTAAGCGTAGTCGGTTTGTGCGGCGTGATAACCCCACGGAAGCTGGTTGTTCAACGTGGCGACGTCGATCAGCGTTTCACCGAAAAAGAAGACCCGCCAAAACATCGCGACGATCGCAATAAGGATCAACGCAAGATGTGCCGCGTGACGCGAAGTGGATTGAGAATCGGACATCGAGGTATGTGGCTGGGCTGCACCATTCACTGACGCATGATCCTCGATCTCCGGCTCAGCCTTCATTTTTCACTCATCCTTTTACAGATAGCCCAGCCCTCGAAGCTTTTCTTCAATCATCTTCTCCTCATCGACGCTCAACTCTAGGTTGCCGGCATCTTGCCGCGCGTTCGCGGATGCAATTCGAATCGCGTGCGACTCGCGAAATTCGGTGGTGAATGCGTCCTGAATAACCTTCCCATCCAGTCCGTCGGGAACCGGTAATCCGGCGCCATACATAATCGTCGGCACGAGATCGTAGACTTTGGGCGTCGCAAGGTTTGTGTTTCGCCGTATGCCCGGCCCTTTGCAAATGAGAATGCCTTCGGGTCGATGATCGCCGCTCCACCAGAATCCGCGATCGCGAACCTCACTCGGAGGATCTCCAACCCGCGCTTCGAAATTCCAGTAGACGTAAAGGTCACTGGCTCGCGCCGTGAACGGTCCCGAGTAAGTCTCGTCGCGCCGCACAATGCGATCGACGACCTTGATGCCTCGCGAGTCTTTCCATCGAGACAGATCATCAATAAGTTTCCCGCAGAGCTTATCGTAATCGCCGGATGGAACCGTGCCCTCGGCATTTCGCCCTTCGAGATTGATATTGATAACGTGACGGCCCGGTTCGGTGTAAGCCAACGTGTGTTCCCAGTCGATTGAAGAATAAAACGAATCCTTCTCGGCGGCCCTCAGCCGTTCGATGCGTGCTTCACCGAGGCCTGCCTTCACTCGCTCCCTTACCGACACCGGCAACAGTTTCTGTGCGGCCCGGCTTGCGGTGCTCATCATCGAATTGCGCGTGCTCGTTTGTTTGCTTCGAACCATGTAACCATTCTCTTCAAGCCATTCCGCGAGATGATAGGAGGCGCCGGTGTGCGCACCCATCCCGTGATCCGATATGACATAGATTTGTGTTTCGCTGCCGGCGTGATTCAACAGACGCTCAATCGCCCGATCGAGCGCGCGGTAGATTTCAAGAAGAGGACTGCTTCCGTTTACATTGCCGTCATTCGCAAACTTCCAAAGGTTGTGACCGCCCCAGTCGCTTGCGGTGAACACCATCATGAAAAAATCAGTGGGTCTGGTTGCGATCAGGTACTCCGACGCGCCGGTCTGAATCTCGATTAGCTTGAGCCACTCGGCCGTCGCCTCATCGAGCCGCCCTGCTCTCATCAAATCGCCCAGGTTCCCGGGCGCAAAACGATAGTCGGGAAACCTCTCAAAGAATTCGCTTCGGAGGTCGGCCGGTGAAAACGCGTGCTCGTTCAACGAAGGCGCGTCGAGTCCGCTGATCACGAAGCCTCCGGGTTGGGCTTCAGCAGGATAGGTCATCGGCACGTTCACGAATCCCGAAGTGAGTCCGCGCGCGGCCAGATGCGCGCTGATCAGGTCGCCCGCGCGATCGCCGCCTTTGAAGAAAACTTGTTTGCCCGTCGCAAAATTGCGATCAGAAAAAACAAACATCCCGTGACGCCCGGGATTGAGTCCGGTCAAGATCGAAGTCCACGCCGACGCGCTGTGCATGTTGGGAGTCGATAGAAGCGGCGTCGACGCGCCTTCGCGCATCAACGCCGCAAGCGCAGGAAGATGACCGGCGGCAGCCCACGGACCAATCAGGTCCATGGTTGCCGCGTCGAGACCGATGACGAGGATCCTTGGCGGCATAATGACTTGTGGCGGAGGAGCGTCAGGAGCTGATGGGAGGAGGGGCAGAGGTGCCGGTGAGTATTGAGCTACCGCTCGTTTCTCCTCGGCTTCCCTTCTCCTCCGCGTCTCACTCGATGTATCCCAACGCTCGCAGCCTTTCTCGCAATATAGTTTCTTCCTCGGCACTGTACACCGAGCGAGTCGCACTCTCGTCCGCCGGGGTCTGCTTGTATGAACTGCCTTGTCTAGGCATTGGCGTGCCGTCGTTGAACAACTCGATCAAAGCGCGGCCGTCCATGTCATTCGTAAGCGGGCACTCGAGCGATGCCAGCGCTGTGGGGCCAACGTCGCGCAAGTTCGGCGGCGTCGCGAACGTTGCCCCTCTGTCGATTCCTCGACCCCACGCTATGAATATCCCGTCACGCGAATGCGTGCCTGTGGTCGAATCCGCGGGAACAATCACGTCGCCGTAGCTCGGCCGCTCATTGTAAACATACTCATCGCGTCGCGCGATCATCACCAGATCGGGAAGCCTGCGAGACCACGCGCCGTTGAAGGCTTCGTCGCGCCGCAGCACTTGTTCAAATACCGGCTCATTTTTTTCAAGTGAGGTTAGCTGAAGCAACGCGCTTCGAGCTTCCTCCACCACGCTGACGAATTCGGATTCGCGAACAATACCTTCACGCTCGCGACCAGCGAGGTTCACCCACACGCCTTTGTCCTGAGCAAAAAACGCGCGCGTTCGAGACCAGTCGATCTCTGAAAGAAACGCCCCGCCATGCTCAACCTTTCGCTCAAGCGAATTTCCGTTCGACGCGGGCGTAAGCCTGCGCGCGATTTTCCCTTTGAACTCTCTCACGCGCGCCAGGCTCTTGCGAGAACTCGGCGACTTAAATGTGAGTAATCCGGCAGTTGCCAACAACTCGTTGACTCGAACCTCAAACAGCTCCGAGCAAAATCCGTGATCGGAAACAACGAACACGCGCGACTCGGCCGGCAGTTGTTCGAGGAGTCTTCCAACGGCCGCATCCAATAGCTCATAGATCTCGTGAATGAATTCGCGGAACTCGGGCGGAGTTTTTGGATCGTGCCTCGGGTGCGCCGGGTCCATGTCCGCCCAGTAGTCGTGCTGGGCTCGATCGAGCACCGAAAACACAACCATCACAAAATCCCACGCGCCTCGGCGAAGCAAAGAACGCAGCGCGGCTTCGCGCATTTCGATCGACCGCCTGAATTCATTGGCTCGCGCGTGCCTGTCGGGGATTCGCTCGGGCTCGATTATGTAATCCGGCAATTCCGCCAGCAGTTCACTCTTGAGCGATGCGGGGAAAGTAAACTCCGAGTCAAGCCCCGGCGTCAGCATCCCGGTGACCATCAACCCGTTGATTGGTTCCGGCGGATAAGTCGTTGGAACATTCAGAACAACCGAACGCCCGCCGTGCGCTGTGAGGATATCCCACACCGGCCGCGTCATTATGTCGCGTCCGCTCATCGCGCGAACGTTGTAATGGCCGGGGTTCTTGATGAACGGCGAGAAGACGCCGTGCATTCCTTCGCTTGTGCCGGTCGTGCAACTGGCCCAGCCCGGAAAGCTGTTTGGGAGGATGGTCGAGCGCAGAGGCGCGCGTGCGCCTTCGTTGATCAAGCGGGATAAAACCGGCAAACGACCCGCGCTCGCGAGCGGCTTGATGATGTCGAACGTTGCCCCGTCCAGCCCTATGATTACGGTCTTCATCGATTTTGGATTCTGGATTTTGGATTTTGGATTTTGCTCAACCTGCGGATCGAGTCGCGCTCTGACCTAAGATCCAAAATCGCAAATTCAAAATCAGCGTTCGTGTTTTTGATCCTTACGCTCAGCGCCGATCGAATCATACCGGCAACGAGTAGGTCTTTTCGCGCACCGCTACAAAGCCCAGTTCCTCGAGTCTCGAAACAATTCGTTGCGCGCTTTGCTCGGGAGCTTCGAGATCGGTTTCGACGACTATTTCCGCCGCGGCGGGTTCTTCATACGGATCATCCACGCCGGTGAAGTTTTTGATCTCACCCGCGAGCGCCTTCTTGTACAGGCCCTTCACATCGCGTTCGGCAAGCACCTCGATCGGGCATTTGCAGTAGACCTCGACGAACGCGCCGATCTGTTGCCGAACTTCGTTTCGAATCTCGCTATAGGGCGAAATCGCCGCGGCAATGGCCACCACGTCGTTTCTTGTAAGCAGATGACACACAAAACCTATGCGCCGAATGTTTGTGTCGCGGTCTTCCTTTGAGAAACCGAGTCCCTTTGAAAGATTAGTGCGAATGATGTCCCCGTCGAGCACCTCGACCCTGTGCCCTCGCGCGATCAATTCCTCCTCTACCAGTCGAGCAAGCGTGGTCTTTCCGGCGCCCGAAAGCCCGGTGAACCATAACGTGAATCCCTTTTGTTCCATGTCCTCTCCGTATTATGAAAGTTCGTTAATTCTATTGCTTATGACGTGGCATGCGCAAAGCAGCGAATATACACGACTATGGTGCGTGCTGCCATCTGCCACAAAGTCACTAAGACACGAAGCTGCACAAAGACGCCTGGTGCATCTTCGTGCCTTAGTGTCTTCGTGGCAAAGTCCTGTCCAAGTCTGATCCTTGACATCAACGCGCGTTAAACGTAATAATCGCGGCGCTTCAATCGCCAAATTGCCAGCGTCATCAGTGTCAGCCGTATTGATTCAAAGAGTTCGACCTCAGCCAGGGGCTCGCGTTAGGCCAATCTAAGAGGGGAACGCAATCGGATGGAAACCAAGCAGAGCGATCAGCCGAGCGTCAAAGGACTGACGTTTCGAGGGCTGTTCCGCGTCAAGTCGCTTGATTCCATTCTTCGCGATGCGGAAGAACCCGAGCATCAACTCAAACGCGCGCTTGGCCCCGTTCAGCTCACCCTATTCGGGATAGGCGCGATCATCGGCGCAGGCATCTTCGCGACAATCGGGACGGCCGCGGCAGGCGACGCAAACCGCCCGGGCGCCGGCCCCGCGCTCATGCTCTCGTTTGTGATCACTGCGGTCGTCTGCGGGTTCACTGCTCTGTGTTATGCCGAATTTGCGTCGATGGTCCCAATATCGGGATCGGCCTACACATACTCATATGCGACGCTTGGCGAATTGATCGCCTGGATCATCGGCTGGGACCTGATCATCGAATACGCCGTAGGTAATATCGCGGTCGCGATAAGCTGGGCGAATTACTTCAAGACGCTGGTTGCGGGTCTACACATACCGGGCATCGCGCCCAACGGCATTATCATTCCCGATTGGATATCGATGGACTATCGCACCGCGGCCAAGGTGCCCGGTGTCTACGAAAACGCGCCGCACATATTCGGCAAGCCGATCATATTTAATGTGCTTGCGGTCGCAATCGTCGCGCTGATCACGATGGTTCTGGTGTGGGGCATACGCGAGAGCGCTCGCTTCAATGCCGTGATGGTCGGTTTCAAGATCCTGGTGCTGACCTTCTTTATCGTCATCGGATTCACTTACGTTCAACCCGCCAACTGGAAGCCGTTTGCGCCGATGGGATTCGCGGGTATCAGCGCGGGCGCGGCAATCGTCTTCTTCGCTTACATAGGATTCGACGCGGTCTCAACCGTCGCCGAAGAAACAAGGAACCCACAGCGCAACTTGCCCATAGGTATCATCGCTTCACTGATCATCTGCACGATCTTCTATGCCGTGGTCGCGCTGGTCTTCACCGGATTGATCTCGTATCCGGAATTGAAGGCAAAGCTGGCGACCGAACAGGCCGAGCCCCTTACGATGGCGCTTCAACACGTCGGCCAGGTGTTTAATACGGATCTGGGATGGGCTATCGGGCTCGTTGCGTTTGGATCCGTAATCGCGCACACCGCGGTGCTGCTGGTGTTTCAACTGGGGCAGCCGCGAATTTTCTTCTCGATGGCGCGCGACGGATTGTTGCCGAAGGTCTTCTACAAAGTTCATCCGAAATACCGAACGCCGCACGTGTCTACGATTCTGACCGGCGTCTTCGTGGCGGTATTCGCGGCCGTCGCCAGCATCGACGAGATGGTCGATCTGACGAACATCGGGACCTTGTTCGCATTTATCCTCGTCTGCGCCGGCATAATTGTCTTGCGCATAAAAGACCCGGCGCGGCCCCGGCCGTTCCGCGTACCTGGCGGGTTGGTAATCCCGATTCTCGGAATCTTCTCGTGCCTTTATTTGATTTACTATCTTCCGCCGACTTCGTGGCTAAGATTCGCGGCGTGGCTGAATTTCGGATTTGTGATTTATGTTGGATATGGCGCGGTTCGAAGCCGTCTGACCGGCAGGCAACACGCTGAGCGCCCGGCCGCGCACGACGCGCACACCGCATTGACGGGCGTTTGGCTTGCGATAATCGGAATTGCGCTGCTGGTTTTCATGCGCGGATTTGATGTATGGCTTGAAGCTCAGAAAGCGATCGCGGCCGACGGTGATCGAACTACGAGCGCGCTTGGAAGAGTCTTTAAGCTTGCGCCGTGGATGGAAGTCTCGTGGTTTCTGATCGTCCCGCTTGCGTTGAATGCGTTTGTGCTGTGCCCGATCGTTATCAAGCGGGCAATGAGGGCTCGTCGCGAAGGCGCCGCGGTGACGTCGTCAAGTGTGGCCATCGCATCGGCACTGATAGTGGTGACCTTGAGCTATCTGCTGCTGCTCGCGAAGCACAATCTTTAAGGCAAAGGCGATGTCCGACAAACTTCAGTTTGTCGTGGCGACTCCGAGGCCCTTTTCGCAATCCTGACGACAAACTGAAGTTTGTCGGACTCTTTTCGGAGGAAACGAATGGCTGATTCGACCGTCGCAGTCGCGGACAAAACAACCGGATTTGTTCGCGGACTCGGGTTGCTGGATTCAACGACGATCGTCGCGGGCTCGATGATCGGCTCGGGCATCTTCATCGTCTCGGCTGATATGGCACGCCAGGTAGGTTCGCCCGGCTGGCTGCTGGTCGCGTGGGTAGTCACGGGATTGCTGACGGTGGTCGGCGCGCTCAGTTATGGCGAACTCGCGGCGATGATGCCGAAAGCCGGCGGCCAATACGTCTACCTCCGCGAAGCGTTCTCTCCGATGTGGGGGTTCCTGTACGGCTGGACACTGTTCATGGTGATTCAGACGGGGACCATCGCGGCCGTCGCGGTCGGATTCGGCAGATACTTCGGCGTTATGGTTCCATGGATTTCTGAAAGCCACTACCTCATCGCACCGATTCGCATAGGGTCAGGCTATGCGATTTCACTCTCGACTGCTCAGCTTGTAGGGGTGTTGCTCATCGTGTTGCTGACCTTCATGAACACCCGCGGGTTGAGGCTCGGCAAGCTCGTACAGAACGTTTTCACCATAACAAAGACCGGCGCGTTGATAGCGCTGATTGCGCTCGGGATTGTGGTCGGATTGGCGAGCGGGACTGCGGCGTCCGGCAACTTCGGAAACTTCTGGGCCATACGCGGCAAGCTTCAGGATGTCGGGCCGGGCGGCTTGACCGCGATCACGACGTTTGGCCTCTTCGTTGGAATTTGCGTTTCGCAAACCAACTCGCTGTTCTCGGCCGATGCGTGGAACAACATCACGTTCACGGCGGGCGAGGTCAAGAATCCCAAACGCAATATTCCGTTGTCGCTCGCGTTCGGAACGATGCTGGTCATCGCGCTTTACCTGCTGGCCAATGTTGCTTATCTGGTGACGCTGCCGTTTGAGACGATCCAAACCGTCCCAAGCGATCGCGTAGCTTCGGCGACCGCCGATGTGATCTTTCCCGGCGCCGGTGCGACGATCATGGCTGTCTTCATCATGGTTTCGACCTTTGGTTGCAATAACGGTTTGATTCTGGCGGGCGCGCGAGCTTACTGGGCGATGGCGCGCGACGGACTCTTCTTCAGATCGGCGGGAGAACTCAACAACAAGCGCGTGCCGGCCTGGGGACTTGTGATCCAGGGGATCTGGGCCGCGGCTCTGGTGCTGCCTCGAACGATCACGGGCACTGACCCGGCGACCGGCGCGCCTACGTACGGAAACTTGTATGGCGATCTGTTGACGTACGTGATTTCGGCGGCATTGGTGTTTTACATTCTGACAATCGCCGGGGTTTTCAGACTGAGGAAAACGCGGCCCGATGTGGAGCGGCCTTATCGCGCGTTTGGATATCCGATCATTCCGGCGTTGTACATCATCGGCGCGGCTGTAATACTCGCGGTGCTGTTGATCTATCAGACAGCGACGACATGGCCGGGCTTTATCATCATCGCAACGGGCATCCCGGTGTACTTCATCTGGAGAAAAGTCGGCGAGGCGATGCCCGCGGCTGAATCAGAAGACTGATAACAAGCAGGTATTCAGCGACGAGTTATCAGTGTCGCTCAAGACCGATCATTAACGACTATCTTTTTGCGGGAGGCATTTGAATGGCTAACCAACTGTTTGCGAGAAAACCACTCAGTCTGCTGTTGGAGGAGATGGCAGGCGAGCATCGATTGCGCCGGGTTCTCGGCCCGGTTCAACTCTCGGCTTTGGGCGTAGGCGCGATCATCGGCACCGGTATCTTCATCCTGACCGGCGTTGCCGCGCACGATAGAACCGGACCCGCACTGATGCTGTCGTTTGTTGTCGCGGGCTTTGCGTGCGTGTTCGCTGCGCTTTGTTACGCGGAATTTGCGTCGATGGTTCCGGTAGCCGGCTCGGCTTACACCTACGCATATGCAACGCTCGGAGAGCTGTTTGCCTGGATAATCGGCTGGGACTTGATCCTCGAATATGCGGTCGGTTCGGCTACAGTGGCGCACGGCTGGTCGGCCCACTTTCAGGAGTTCATCCCCATATTCCACGAAGGTATTGCCGCGATACCGGCCAAGCTGCCCGCCGTTATTGCCAAGGGCCCGTTCGACTATTGCGTGAGCGTGGGAAAGGATTGTCCGCATACGGGATTCGTCGCCACGGGCGCGTACTTCGATCTGCCTGCTATCCTGATCACCTTTATCCTCACGGTAGTTCTCGTCAAAGGCATCAAGGAGAGCGCGAGCTTCAACGCAGTGATGGTAGCTATCAAGCTCGTGATCGTGCTGATGGTAATCGGAATCGGAGCGTTCTACATCAACACAGCGAACTGGCATCCGTTCGCGCCGTTCGGGTACACCGGAATCAGCTTCTTCGGTAAAACTCTATTCGGCCAGACTGCGGAGGGAGGACAACCGTTAGGAATGTTTGCAGGCGCGGCGATCATCTTCTTCGCTTATATCGGGTTTGACTCGGTATCGGTCCACTCCGAGGAAGCACGGAAACCGGCGCGGGATGTGCCGATAGGAATCATTTCCTCGCTTATTATCTGCACCGTTCTTTACATCGCTGTTTCCGCGGTGTTGACCGGCATGGTGGCTACTCCGGATATCAACAAGGATGCGCCGGTCGTCGAAGCCTTCAAACATGTTGGCTTGACCTGGATGCAGTACCTTGTAGCAGCAGGCGCGATGACCGGGATCACATCAGTGCTGCTTGTGATGATGCTCAGCCAGCCGCGCGTAATGTTGGCGTTGGCTCGAGACGGACTGGTGCCAAAAGGCTTCTTTGGAGATATCCATCCAAAGTTCCGCACACCCTGGAAGTCGACGATTCTGACCGGTCTGTTCGTCGCGGCGATGGCCGGGTTTCTGCCACTCAGTCTGCTGGCCGAAATGACGAATATCGGAACGCTGTTCGCCTTTGTGATCGTTTGCGGTGCGGTGATGGTCATGCGCAAAACACACCCGAATGCCGAGCGTCCGTTCCGCGCGCCGCTCGTTCCACTGGTTCCGATCCTCGGGATACTGACGTGTCTGCTGTTGATGTTCTCGCTGCCCGCGGAAAACTGGTGGCGGCTGATCATCTGGCTGTTGGTAGGTCTGGTGATCTACTTCGTGTATGGCCGCAAGCACAGCGTCATGAAGCACTACCTTGCGCACGAAATCAGCAAACACGGCATCTCGCCAGGTGGGTCGCTGGCTACTGACGTCGACCAAATCGACGAGGTTCCCCGCGATCCCAAGCTCTAGGATTCGCTCCTTATCAAAAGGCAGCAGGCGCCGAGGCGCTTGCTGCCTTCGCCATTCGAAATACTCCCGCTCAGGCTCGTACGTTGACGCTCGCCGCTCGCCGCAAGTAGAATCTGTTTTTCTTTGAAGGCATTTTGTCGCAGTCGCAATACATTCATCTGAGGGGATGTGGCGGAACAGGCAGACGCGAAGGTCTCAAAAACCTTTAAGGGTAACCTTGTGTGGGTTCGATTCCCACCATCCCCACCAAAGAATGGGGGTCAGGTGTTAGGGGTCGGGGGTCGGGTGAAAAACCAATCCCTAACTCCCATCCCCCAACCCCTATCATGAAAAAATCCGAAGTCAGCTTTGATTCAATCCCAAGCTCCGCTGTTTCCAGAACTGATCTAAAAATATGCCTCAAGTGCGCATTCGATGTATTCACCAAACAACTGAAACTCACTCCGCGCACCGCTTACAGCGAACTGAAGAAGCACACTCCCGAAGAAGTAGACATCACCGGCGCAGCGACATCGCGGCCGCACTTCTTTGATGAACCCGGGATCGATCACTGTCCATACTGCAACGGCGCCAAGCGCTGGTTCGCCGCGTTTCACTCAATCCGCATCGACGCCAACGCCTCATTCGAGAAAGACCGCAAGAAACTCTGGGCCGCGCTGAAAAAGAAATCCGATCGGTTTGCCCTCTGGAGTCCCGAGCGCACGAAGATGCAGATTTTTTCCGAATGGCTCGAGCGGTTGAATCGAAGCCTGAACTTTGAAGACGATCGCTGGCTTCTGGACGCAGCCGTCTCACACATAAAACGCGCGGCACCCTCGAACGACTGGGATCACATCCTTGCAAACGGAGTCCAGCGAGTTCAGCTCTCAAGACAGATCGAAAATAGCTGGCGCTACGAAAACGCATGGTTATATGTATCACCGGCGCTCTACGGCGATGTAATTCTGATTCAGCACCTGCTTTCCCGTTCGCATACGCATGGAGGGCGAACCTTTGAGGGGCGGCTCACCTTTCAGGAATTGATCAGAAGATTGCGTCGAATTGGTTACTTCGCCGCGAATGAAATTAATACCGAAGACGCATCCGAAGCGTTTGAGCAGGCCGTCAGCAAGCTGGTTGATTCGGGACCAGCCGCCGTGTACTATGCCGTTGATCGAAAAGACTACCTGGCCAAACTGAAATCCGTTTACGAAAAGAAACGCGACCAATGAAACTAAAGACAACGTTTGCCATCACGATCCTCCTGATGCTCGGAGTGCCCATCCTTGCGCAAGACACCGGCGCCGCTGGATTCATAATCTCGCTAAAGAACGGCAGCTCGGTTCGCGGGCGCACGCTTTCGCGCGATGACGCGACGGGCAAACTGCGGCTCGCGATGACCGAGGACGCGAGCGGCGAAGCAAAGAGCTACGCCGTAATCGCGCCCGAAGACACCGCCGAGATTCGTTCATCGGCTACCGACAGCGACTCGATTCGAATAAAGCTCAAAGGCGGAAGCGATCTCAGGTGTAAGGAGTTCTCGCTGAATGGCGACTCGGTCGCGGTTAAGCTCGGCTCCGCAAGCAAAGTTGAAGTCCGCTGGAGCGATATCGAGTCGATCAGTTTCGCTCAGTGAAGATCGAGGATTGAGGATCGAAGATCGAGAATCGATAATTCTGCTATCCTCTATCCTTTATCCTCAATCCTCTATCCTCGCAGTACGGCGTTCAATTCATCCCACGCCAGCTTTATGTGCTCGCGCGCCGTCCGAATGTTTCCGATGGCCAAGCGCAGAGTGAATGCTTCGTTAAGCTTCGTGTGCGACAAAAGAACCCTGCCTCTTCGGTTCACTTCTTCAAGCAGCCCCTCGTTGAGAATATCGAGATAGTTGTCGACATACTCAACGTCGCGGCTCCAGTGCGGGACTTTAGGGTTTTCTTTCAGACTGCGCTCTGCTTGCTCATCTATTGAATGAGGCCGAGCCCTGAAACACACAAGGCCCAGCGAAACTGGCGCCATCAACTCGAAGTCATCGCTTTGCTCGATCCATCCAGCGAACTCGCGCGCCATCGCGAGCTGATTGCGAATCCGCTCGCGAAGCCCTTCGACGCCAAAGTAGCGCATAACAAACCACAGCTTCAAAGCGCGAAACCGCCGCCCAAGCTGCGGCCCGTAATCCATGAAATTCCTGACGTCGTCTCCCACATCGCTGCGCAGGTACTCGGGGACAAGGCTGAACCCGCTCCGCAGCACGTCCATCTGTTTGCAGTAAAGCACGCTCAAATCGAGCGGCACGAACAAACTCTTATGCGGATTTATGACCAATGAGTCTGCGCGATCAGCGCCTTCAAGAATCCGGCGCATCTCCGGCACTACTGCCGCGAACCCGCCGTATGCCGCGTCAACGTGCAGCCACATACCCTCGCGCTCGCAGATTTCGGCAATGGCGGCAACCGGATCGATGCTGGCCGATGAAGTCGTTCCGGTGGTCGCGACAACACAGAACGGCTGCCAACCGTGCGCGCGGTCGTCTGCTATTGCGAGTTCCAGCGCGCGGGGCTCCATTCGATACTCAGAGTCGCAATGAATCTTGCGCAACCCGGCCTGTCCTATGCCGAGAGTGATCGCTGACTTGTCGATTGATGAGTGAACATGCTCTGACGCATATATCCGCAGCTTCGCACCCGCGAGTCCATCCTCGCGCACTCGAAGATCGGGGATGGCTTCCCGCGCGGCGGCAATCGCGCAGAGTGTCGAAATCGAAGCGGTGTCATAGATCACGCCTTCGAAGTCATTCGAAAGCCCGATCATCTGGCGCAACCAGTCGAGCGTGACTTCTTCAAGCTCCGTAGCGGAAGGCGAGGTGCGCCAAAGCATCGCGTTCACATTGAACGCGGCGGTCAGCAACTCACCGAGAATCCCCGGCCCTGAGCCGCTGCTTGGGAAGTACGCGAAGAACGCGGGATTATTCCAATGCGTCACACCTGGAACGATGACGCGGTCGAGATCGGCGAGCATCGCTTCGAAGGACTCGCCACGCTCCGGCGCGCTCGAGGGTAAAGCGGATTTCACATCGCCAGGTTGATTTTGGCAGAGAATAGGATAGCGCTCGGGATGAGAAAGATACTCCGCGATCCAATCGACGATTTGATGTCCGTAGCGTCGAAAGTCTTCGGGACTCATGTCGCCAAGGGCCTCTTGTTTTGATAGCGATTCTTCGGGTTTCATTCTAGTGGTGGCTCCGACGGAGGCGCACAACATTTTCCATATATCATTCGATATTTGTCATCTGCCATCGGCATGAGAAACGACAGATGAAGATGAAAGATGAAGTTACGCGACCCTCACGTAATCAGCTCGGCGCTTAATAGGTGTGAACCCCTCCGAGATGATTGACTCGCGAAGCATCATCTCTGTAGCTCGGTGATTCGCTCCCGCGGGCGTGATCACGTTTTCTTCAATCATCGTGCTGCCCAGATCGTTCGCGCCATAGTGCAATCCCTGCCGGCCGACATCCAACCCCTGAGTCAGCCACGACGCCTGCACGTTCGGGATGTTGTCGAGATAGAGTCTCCCGATCGCAAGCCACCTCAGGTACTCATCACCCGGAATGCGATCAGGAAAGCGTTTGCCGATCGGAGTGTTATCCGGCTGAAGCGTCCACGGAATAAAAGACACAAAACCGGGGTTGCGGTTTTGAAGCTCGCGCAATCTCTCGAAATGCATCAACCGTTGATCGCGAGACTCGCCCATCCCAAACATCATCGTCGCCGTAGTCGGTATTCCCATCGAGTGCGCGACGTCCATCACGTTCAGCCACTCTTCGGTGTTGCAATGAGTGCGGCGCTTGCGTCGAATTTCATCGACCAGGATCTCACCGCCGCCGCCCGGGATTGAATCAAGCCCCGCATCGCGAAGCTCCCGCAGAACCCCCTCAACGCCAAGCCCGGTGATTTTCGCCAGGTGATCGAGCTCGGGCGGTGAAAAACAATGAAGATGAATCTTGTATCGAGTCTTGAGTTCGCGCAAAAGTCCGGTGTAATAATCAAGCGGAAGATCCGGATGAAGCCCGCCCTGCATCAAGACGCCGCTGCCGTCCAGTTCGAGCATCTCTTCGACCTTGCTGAAGATTTCTTCGTAGCTGTGAACGTAGCCTTCGGGCGAGCCAGGCTTGCGATAAAACGCGCAAAAGGTGCACACCGACACACATACATTCGAGTAGTTCACATTTCGATCGACCACATAAGTCACGACGTCATCGGGATGCAGGGCCTTGCGCAACTGATCCGCGAGCCGTCCGAGCTCTTCGGTTGAAGCAGTGTCTTCGACCGCTTGCCACTCCTCAAATGTCAACGAATCGCGCGCGTCAATACGGCCAAGCAGGTCTTCAATACTACGTCTGTCCATCACTTGTCCCACAGAAATCCTCGGCTGGATTATAGCCAAATTGCACAACCGGCGATAGCAGTTGATCGCTCCGAATCGCAAACATCAATTGTTTGACAGTGTCATGTGCCTATTGTACGATCATTCCAATTTTGAAAGCGGTTTCTGCACGGTTGGAGCACCGCGGATGAAACAATGCCCGAACTGTAAACGCGAGTTGAAGGATCAACTTGTGTTTTGTCCCTTCGACGGCGCGCCGCTCAAGGATAAGAGCGCGGCGGACGAATTCGTGGGCCTTCTGCTCGACGACAAGTACAGACTCGATGAAAAAGTCGGCGAAGGCGGAATGGGCACGGTTTACCGCGCAACCCACGTGCAAATGGAGAACACGGTTGCGGTAAAAATTCTTCATCCGGACCTGGCGTCGGACCAATATGCGGTCGAGCGCTTCCGTCGCGAGGCACGTTCCGCGGCACAGATACGTCATCCAAATGCAGTCGCCGTTACCGATTTCGGTGTTACCAAGGAAGAAGGAATCGCTTATCTCGTGATGGAGTTTCTCGAAGGCGAGGACCTTCGCCAGAAGATGAAGCGAAAGCGGCAGCTCGATTTTGAAGAGACATTCCTGATCCTCAGCCAGACATGCGCGGCGGTATCGGCGGCTCACGCGAGGGGGATAATTCATCGCGACTTGAAGCCCGATAATATCTGGCTAATCAATGCAGCGGGCGAGGCGGTTCACGTCAAGGTTCTCGACTTCGGTATTGCCAAGCTGAAAGCAAGCACCGACTCGGTGAATCTCACGCAGAAGGGAACGATCGTCGGCACGCCGTTTTACATGTCACCCGAGCAGTGCCGCAGCGAAGAGCTCGACGCCGGATCGGATGTTTACAGCCTCGGTGTTATTCTTTACGAAATGCTCTGCGGGCACGTGCCCTTTGACGGCGCAACTCCGCTTGCGGTTGTGCTCAAGCATAACAACGACCGGCCGCGTCTGCTGCGTGAATCGCGGCCGGATATTCCCGAGCCGGTCGAACGCGTTGTGCAACGCTCGCTTGCAAAGACGCGCGAGGACCGCCAAGGCTCGGCCGTCCAGTTGGCCCAGGAACTGGAGGCGGCGTTGTACGCATCCGGTATTCGTGTAGGGATGCTGGGCAAGGATACACCTCCCTCGACCTTCGCCTTGAATTCGGCGATGCCCGCGCCGGGAAGCACGCCGGCTCGCAGGCCCGCCGCTTCGGAAGGCGGCACAAAAGCGTTCGACGCCACGACCGATGTTTCACCGCGCCGCGTCAGATCGAGCGACTCGACTTTGGCGATTGGCGATCCAGCCTCGCGACTGGCCGGAGCGAGAGTTTCCGCTAAGGCCGCCGATGATGCGGCTCGCGGTGGCACTCACGCGTATTCGGCGAACGCCACTCCCAACGCTGCTGCTGCTGCTGCTGTAGGCGCAACTCATGTCACGACGTTCAATTTCAAGTTCTACGCCGCCGTTGCATCGATTGCTGTCCTGGTTGTCTCGGCAGTAGTAGCGCTAACCATGATGCGATCCTCCACTTCTTCACTACCAGATGCCAGCAGCGAAGCACGGCCCCCGATCGCCGCCGGTATGAATCCGGGAATGACGCTTATCAAGGGCGGTGCATTCACCATGGGAACAGACGACGCGGCGTTTGTACCGGATTGGAGACCCGCCCATTCCGTGACGGTCGTCGATTTCTATCTGGATACCACTGAAGTCACAAACGAGGACTACTCGCGATTCGTGAGGCAGACTCACCATCCGGCGCCGCCGCACTGGATCGACGGCACATATCCCAAGGGCGAAGCAACCCTTCCGGTGTATAACGTTTCGTGGTTCGACGCGAAGACCTACGCTGAATGGGCTGGAAAGCGTTTGCCTTCGGAGGCGGAGTGGGAGTACGCGGCACGGGGAACAGACGGGCGAATCTATCCGTGGGGAAACGAATGGATCGACGAACTCTCGAATTCCGGCGAAGACAAACGAGGGAAACCGGTTGCCGTCGGCCAGTTTCGGCGGGGCGCGAGTCCTTTTGGAATTTTGGATATGGCTGGCAATGTATCCGAATGGGTTGCCGATGATTTTAAACTCTATCCCGGATCGACCGCTAAGCCTCTCGCAGGATATAAAGTATATCGAGGCGGTTCATGGGCATTTCCGAAAAATCAGCTTTTGACGGTCGCAAGATGGTCCGAAGAACCGACCGCGAGATTCCCCTACATAGGGTTCCGCTGCGCGAAGGACCTGCCCAAATGAGCCCGTTATCGATGAATTCACAAAACATCGCACATCTAGAAATCCTGAAAAAATTATCAGGTATTCTTGCTCTCCTCCTCACCGCTGGATTCGGCATTGCTGCCCTTCCACAAGTCAGACCAACGATCCTCGATTCAGGCGAGGTAAACGAAAGTCGGAAGCAATCGGTCACGGTGGATCGATCAAAAGTCGGAAGCACTCGAGCGTCGAAGCCCGCCAACAGCATTCTCATAATCCTGACGGAACCGAAGGCCGCTGAAGTCAGAATAGATGGTAAGCTCGCGGGAAAAGCAATCGACGGCCGATTCAAGAAGGAACTGCTTACTCGCAAGCGATACTCAATCAGTGTTTCCGCCGGGCCGGATTACGAACCTTACAACGAAGTGGTCACTATGAAACCGCGCGAGCCCGCCATTGTCGAGGCTGTACTGTCATCAAAGTTCGGCACGTTGAGGATCTTTCCCGCGAAAGAAGGAGTCAAAATCCTCGATAACGGCAAGGCCGTAGCACCTGACAAACTCACAGTCGATAAAGAAAATAGAATCGTAATCGAGGGCCTGCGCCCCGGCGAACACGAGATCACTTATGATCTTCCAGGCTACGTCATCTATCAGAGAACGTTTCCCGTCATAGCCGGTAGCGAGCACATATGGAATTTCCTGCCCGAACGCGCCGTAGTCGAATTGACGGTCAGGACCGATCCGAAAACAGCGGTCTACATCGACGGCAAGCAGGTGGGCACCACGCCGGCCAATGGCTCACTCAAACTAACTGTGGAGCTTGGCAAGCATGAGTTGAAACTGGTCAAGGAAGACTTCGAGGAGTATTCGACGACCATCACATCCGAATACAAAAAGCCACTACCGCTCGAAAAGAAATTGGTCCCGCTCCCGACCTCGGAGGAGTTCAGCGATGACTTCGATGTCCCGAAACCGGCACTGTGGACCATGCCCGCGTCTGGCGTCAGCTTTGCCGGAGGCAGGCTTCAGTTCGAAAACGCAAAGTCATTGTGCATGCCAACCAGCATTCGCTATCGAGATTTCGAAATGAATTTCCACCTCAAACTCGCCAATGGCGGCGGAGCGGCTTGGGCGGTGAGAATCAAAGACTCGAATAACTTTTACTTGTTTTACCTGTCAGGTCCTGAAGGTTTGTTCCCAAATCGCTTCAATACCTATCTCGTTCACAATAACGAATTCGATCCCGCGAAACCGGTTCTCTCAAACGCAATCATTGTGCGTGTAGTAGCAGGCGGCCAGTACGAGATTCACATAAGCGCGGTCGGCAACCTGATCAATCACACGATCACATCGGCGGATACCGGGAAGCCCGAGAACCTCGGCTCTTTCCCGGATCCAGACGGCACCTTTCTTCTTGGAGGCATCGGGTTCCGCAACGTCGGTCGAGAGAAATTTTCGATTGATGAGCTTGTGGTGAAACCCCGCTGAAGGCCTGCGAGATCAACAATCACAACGGCTTCGATATTCTGAGTAGATGCGATGTAAAAAAGCCAACTGGCGGGCGGGCTCACTTCTTATCGGTTGTCTTGTCTTTTGAGCGCGACGGTTTCGCTTCAGGCGGAGGAAGAGCGCCAAGCACTGCAGTCGTCACATCCGGAGCCGTCGATTCGCCTGAAATGTACTTGCTCCCGGCTTCCAAAAGGTCGCCATCAAAGCAGCCCTGACTCAGCACTTTGAAACTTCCCGTGATCGAGTTCGTTTGCGCGGCCGAATGCAACGCTTCGCCGTCGAAGCGTGCCGCGATCAGGGTTATGTTATCCTCGCCGCCACGCTGGTTGGCCATCTCAACCAGGCGCCGGCATCCGGCGTTCAGGCTCTCGGCGCCGCGCAATGTCTCGCCGATCTCTTCGGCCGTCACCTTGTTTGATAAGCCGTCAGTGCAGGCGACCAATAAGTCGTCCTTACAAAGCTCGACCGTCGCCATTGCCACTTCTACCGTCGCGCTGGTGCCGAGTGCCTGCATGATTACGTTTTGAGGAACTGAATTGATCTGATTCTGCTTGATCGCTCCGGAGTCTAGCAGGAGCTGCACGAGCGACTGGTCCTTGGTGAGTTGCTTGACCTGATCACCCCGTATCAGATAACCGCGCGAGTCGCCGACTTGCGCGATGTAAGCCGAAGTATCGAGCACGAGAACCGCGGTCAGCGTCGCGCCCATGCCCATGAATTGACGGTGCTCGTTCGCGTATTTCCAGATGCGATCGTTCGCCCTTTCGGTTGCGAGCTGCAGTCGCCCGCAGATTGCCGTCTCGGGCGAGTCTTCCATCAGCGCTTCGCGAATCGTCTTGACCGCCATGGCGCTGGCAATTTCGCCGGCGGCAGCCCCGCCCATTCCATCCGATACAACCATCAGGCTGCCCCGACTGCCGACACGGTGAGTGCTCATCTTCGCGCCGAGTCCTACGTTGCCCGTCGTGAGATCGGCCACGAGGAACGCGTCCTCGTTACCGGCGCGTTGCATCCCGGTATCGGTTCGCGCGAAGACCGAAACTGATACGTCCTTTGGCGGAGTGTTCATTGCTGTATCAAAGCTTATCGCGAATCCATCACATCTCAAACTTGAATAATTGCTTGCCAAGCAAAATATAGTCTCCGGGCTTGAGCTCGGCCTCTTTCTTGATCCTCACGAAAGACCCGTTGCGGCTACCCTCATCGACCAGCACAAACTTGCCATCCCGCCTTATGAGACTGGCGTGACGTCCTGACATGTAATCATCGTGCGGAAAGGTGATGTCGCCATCAACGCGGCCGACAACAGTGTCGCCCTTGAGCTCAAATTCGTCACCGGTCGCCTCGCCATCGACGATCAACAGCAGACGAGCTTTGGGAGCCGGTTTGAAGGAGGACATCGCGACGGTTCGCGCATTGCTCGTCACCGCTCCGCACTTATGACAGAACGCGGCGTCACCGACCAATGGCTCCGCGCACTTCGGGCACGAGATTCCTCCAGTGGGTTTGGGCTTTGCGGCCGGGCGTGGCGCTTGGATCGTCGTAGAAAGCGCCGGTTTTTCCGCGGGAAGCGTTTCGCCCTCGATCGGCGCTGCGGAGCTTGGGATCGCTCCAAGCTTGCTGCCGCATTGCTGGCAAAAGATCCAGTCGCTGTCATTAAAAGCTTCGCAGACGGAACAAATCAACTTGTCGGATGGACCGGCTGAAAAAACCACGGTGTTCGCAAGCGAGGAACCCGGCTCGTCGGTCACCGAGGAGATCTCAGGGCTTTCCGGCGAGAGCGTGACTGCACACATCTGGCAGAACCTTGCGCCTGGCAGGTTCTGAGCCCCACATGTCCCGCACTTAATCATCGATGGCTTCCTTAGCCAGCATTATATTAGAAACACCTCTCCCAGAAAACCAATGCCTTGATGACATGCGGGCACGGCCCACGACTATTCTCGCGAATAGTGATGCGTTCAGAAGCTGTACTTCAATGCGAACTGAATAACGCGCGCTGGATTCGCAGTCTCGACCGCCGATCCGAATGCCGGACTCCCCAACGTCCGAATCGGAATTCCAAAGTTCGCGCGGTTCAACGCGTTGAAAAACTCCGTTCGGAAATCGAGACGTTGATTATCCGCAAACGCGAAACCCTTGCTCAATGCCACGTCCAAATTCACGAAGCTGTCGCCCCTCACCGTGTTCCTTCCAACGAATCCATCGACACCGGGCGTAAAGAAATTAGGAATGTCGCGACTATTCGCGATCGCCACTCGCCGGCGGCCGTGCCCGTCGAAAAACACCAGCCCGTCCGTCGTCGCGGGGCGGTCGGTCAGGTTGCCATCGCGATTGGCATCGTTTGGCAGATTGAGCGTAAACGGCTGGCCCGTGTAAGCCTGAAAGATCGACGCTAATTGCCATCCCCCACACCATCGAGCCATCGCCCCAGTTTTGTTCTTGCGATAGAACGGCAAATCCCAAATCAACGAAGTCGCAAAGCGGTGACGAATATCGAAGTTCGAACTCGCGTGTTCGAGCCGAAGGTTTAACGAGTCCTGTGCCAGTATCGGCGCACCCGCAATCGGAAACACATCCGACACATCGTCAAGCGAATGCGACCACGTGTACGCGACCGTGAGCGCGAAACCATGTTTGTATCGAGAGCGCCCCTCGACCTGAAGCGCGTGATAAGTCGAAGTGCCGGCGTTCTTGAAAAGCTGATACGCACCCAGTGAAGGCTCAGGCCGGTTGGGTTGGATGCTGCACTTTCGATTCTCCTGGAATCGACCACACTCGGCCAGGACCAGCGGTGGAGGCAACGGGAATCCCGCTGGAAATCCCGCAAAGCTGTTTGCGAATTGCACTGACGGCGTGACGTTGGGACCCAGGTTCGGCGTCGTTAGAATCGTAAGCTTCGTTCCCTTCGTGCCAACATACCCAAGTGATACGGCGTAATCGCGCAGGAATTGTCGCTCGAGCGTCAAATGCCATTGCTGTGCGTAAGGCGTTCGCAGGTTCTTATCCGGCAATGTGAATGCGAGCCCACCCCCGAGTTTGTTTTGCCGAAACAATTCGCCGATCAGCGCAACAAAGTCCGCTGACGTGCCGCCGAATTGATTCAATGTCCCGGGAGCGATCAGCGGTATGTCCGCGATTTGTCCGTTGCGTCCATCGCGCACCACCAGCGTGTTGGGGTTGTTGAGCGAGAACACATCAAATGCCGTGAACGCCGGCTCGATGTTGACCGCTATCTCGGTGGGAAATACATTGCGAGACTGGCTCACCACCGCGCCGAGTATAGCGTCGTAGAACAATCCGTAACCGCCGCGCACCGACATCCTGCCATCCGCGCCCGGGTCCCACGCAAAGCCGATGTGCGGCGCAAAGTTGTTTCGATCGGGATCATAAATTCCCGTACGGCCATCGAGCACTTTGCGATACGCATTGACCGCATCGTTGAACGCCGCGGTGCGCGCGGGCGTATCGGCCGGCGAACTTCCCGATGTTGGAAGATTGTCGAGCGCAAGCGCGCCTTCGATGCGCCGATTCGTTTCCTTCGGCACGCTGTTGTACTCATATCTGAGCCCGTAGTCCAGCGTGAAGTTGGGCTTCACGCGCCAGCTATCGTTGAAAAAGAAGTTGTATTCATTGATACGAAGCCCAATCGTCGAGTCGGGCACACCGAGCGTAATCGACTGAAAGATCGAAGACGGCAAGCCGAGATTGGCCAACTGCACACCCGATAAGAATCCCTTGCTCTGAGGTGTGAAGGTAAACGGATTGTTTGGATCGGTCGTGATCGTCAGCGTCCCCGTTGTCAGCACGGCTCCACCGTACACAACCTGCGGCCGGTAGTTTCGATCGAGCAGGCTGTTAAGCTGCACACGTCTGATGTCCGCGCCAACCTTGATCGAATGCTGCTTGATCGGCAACGACAGCGAGTCGGCAAACTGAAATGTGTTGTTCGCGCGCTGCTGCGGAAACGAGTAAGCGTTCACGCCAACCGGACTGTACGGCTCGACCAGCAGTTCACCGATCGGGCCCGTTGTCGACGGAATCATTTTCTCGCCCGAGCTTGAATTGACGAGTTCCACCGAGTCCTTTGAAAAGACAAACGGGCTGCTGGGGTGCGGCGTGAACTCGAGGTGGGTTCGTCCGTAAGAAAACCGTCCCTGGTTGAACAACCTGCTTCCAAGCTCGCGATCGAAGATCAACGACAGGTCCTGCGTCCGCGTGTTGGCGATCACCGTAGATCGAAGTGCGCGGTTAACGCTTGGCAGAACTCGGCCGTCATCCGTGAAATTGTATCGCGCATAAAGAGTGCTTCGATCATTGAGCCGATGCGTTCCTTTCAACGAGAAAATCGTTCCCCTCCCATCCGCCGGAAGAATTTCAGTGAAGGTGTTGCGGCCATAAGGCCCGCCCGGATTGTTAGGCGCCGGATAGAACGACAAAACATTTCTTCCGGCGGGAGTGCCCCCCAGGGTCTCGCCAAAGAACTCGTTGATGAAAGAATCGGGCCGGAATTTCAACACTCCGAATACCGGCAAACCCAAAAATCTTCTTTCGGCGAGCGACGGCGTCGCGAAGTGCTGCTCGCTCGAAGCATTCACCTTCTGATGCTCGAAGCTCCCAAAAAACTGCGTACGATCCTTCGCGATTGGACCCGTCAGAACGAAACCGGCTTGAGTGCGAGTGAATGGGTTCTCTCCGTCGGACGGACCGCCAAGGTAATCAAAGAAGTTCTTCGCATTCAGGCTTGAATCAGTGAAGAACCCATAACCCTGCCCGTGAAACTTGTTGCTGCCCTCTTTTGAAACCGCGTTCACCTGAGATCCGAAGTTGCGGCCCGTCTCCGAATCCCACAACAGTGTTGAGATTTGAAACTCGCGAATCGATTCCACGGATTGTGGCACCAGAGCTACAAAACCCTGGCGGCGAACTCCGACATCGGGATCGTTGTTATCCGAGCCGTCGATCGTAAAGTTGTTCGAGCGGGCTCGCATGCCGTTGACCGCGAATTGTCCGGCCGTGCCGATGCCGAATCCCACGCCGGGTCCTCGCACACCGGGCGTGTAAGGCGGAGGCGCTACTCCCGGCAATAAAAGAGCGTACTCGTCGAACGTGCGCATATCGGTAGTGCCTCCGAGTGGAAGCGATTCGATTTGGCGTTCGGTGAAGTTCCCTCGCCTTGCGGAGTCGGTGGTGTTGATCAGCGATTCAAGCTCGGATTGCGGCGCGGTGGCGCCAGTGGCGGGCGCCGGAGCCGGTTGCGTTGGCGGGGGCGCTATGGTCGAGGCCGGCTTCAGCGTGATGTCAGGAGGCCTTAATGGAGTTGTCGCGTTGAGAGGAATGCGAAAGTTCGTAACCGGACCGCCATCGTAACCGGGCATCGAAGCAGTGATGGTGTAAAACCCGGGGACGAGATAGGGCACAGTGTAAGTCCCGTTCTGATCGGTGCGAGTCGCACGGATGTTTCCGTTGTTCTCGTTGAGCACGGTGACCTTCGCATCGACGACTGGCTTCGATGAGTTATCGAACACCTGGCCGATCAAAGTGCCGGAGGTTGTCTGAGCCATTGCGGATGGAATCGGCAGAAGGCCTGTTAGCAGGAGCGTAATGCTTATGACGATTACAATTCGGGACACCGGCGCGGGATGTGTTCGCGACATTAGGTCTCCTTTGGAGTGCGGCGACTTGTCGCCGCTTTTACTTTCGCATCGGCCACGTTCCTGGTTCGCGTTTGGAGTGCGGCGACTTGTCGCCGCTTTTAGTTTCGCTTCGGCCACGTTCCTGGTTCACGTTTGGAGTGCGGCGACTTGTCGCCGCTTTTAGCTTCGCGTCCCGGCCATTCCTGGTTCACGTTTGGAGTGCGGCGACTGGTCGCCGCTTTTAGCTTCGCGTCCCGGCCATTCCTGGTTCACGTTTGGAGTGCGGCGACTGGTCGCCGCTCTTAGCTTCGCGTCCCGGCCATTCCTGGTTCACGTTTGGAGTGCGGCGACTTGTCGCCGCTTTAGCGTCGCATCGGCTTATCCTCGGAAAAGCGGCGACAAGTCGCCGCACTCCAAAGTCAGTAGTCGTCATCTATTTTGAGTTTGTCTATCTTAAAGCTGTAAATCGTATTCACCATCGCGGGCGTTGCCGTCCGCTCAAACCAGGCCGCAGAACACCACCGATACTGATTCGCCACCGCAACCAGTCCGTGCCTAGCCGGATTCTGATGAACGTAATTCAGTCGAGCGAGGTACGAACGTTCATAAGTGAGCCTCGTGTCCCAGAAGTTGTACCAGACTTTCCGTCCAATTGTCCGCTCCACTCGATTCAATTCGCGAGCCGAGTCCGCGTGCAGGTGAGTCAGAAACTTCCGCAGGTTCGCCGCGCCTGCCAGCGCGCGGGCGACAAAATGATAGTGGTTAGCGAAAACCGCCCACGCTTCTAACTGCCAGTTGTATTTCTTTGCAAGAGCGAGCAGTTGATTCTCGAGCAGAGTCAGTTTCGCCGCGGCGTTGAACAAATGCTCTTTATGAAGCGTCGACGCGGTGACCATATAGACGCCGTCCGAGTTAAGCCGATGCAGCGGCGCGTGCGGCCAATCTTTGACAACGTCACCCATATGGAGTGCGGCGACTTGTCGCCGCTTTCCCTTCGCTTCGGCCACGTTCCTGGTTCACGTTTGGAGTGCGGCGACTTGTCGCCGCTTTCCCTTCGCTTCGGCCACGTTCCTAGTTCACGTTTGGAGTGCGGCGACTTGTCGCCGCTTTTCCCCTCTCATTGCTGCGCAATCGACTTCCGGGCGTTAGCAGATTCTGAGCCTTTTGGATGGCGAACACGAAAGCGGCGACAAGTCGCCGCACTCCAAATCAAGGAGAACAGTTGACTCGCGTGTAGTTGAGCACAGCGGTCTCCGAACCGTCTGGGTTGCGCACCGTCAAAGTGTCCCCGGTCTGCGCTCGCTTGCCTGCTTTCTTGGCGATCACTTGAGTCGACGAAACGAACGATGTTTTTTCCTGGTCGCCGTTCAGCAAAACCGTTGCTCCGCTGGCGAACCCGGATCCATTGATAATCAACTGCTTTCCTTCTCCTTTGCACGCACTGATTATTCTGAGTGGGTTAGTCACCCCCAAACATGTGGAAAACTCCGAGGTGTTACCACTCGCATCGGTTGCCGTCGAGTTGACGAAGCCAGTACTGGTACCGCTTGGAAAGTCGAAGCTAAAGGCGTACGCGGCGTTCCCACTTGGATCCGTTGTCACAGTTTGCGAGCCGAGCGGAATTGGGATCGCACCAATGAATTGGTGACCGCTCGCATCGCATCCAGTTCCAAAGAAAAACTGGAGCGTGAAGGTGCTGTTGGGCGCGCTATTGAACGTGCCGCTCACGCTGAGCCGCGCGGCAGAAGTAAAGTCACTCTTCTCCGTCGCCGACGGAATGTTGGACGACAACAGAAGAGGAAAATTCTGGCGAAGGTTTGCCCCGGCATCCGCGTCTCGCAGATCATTCTGTGTTATTCCATCGTCATCGAGATCGATTCCCAAAACCCCATTCGAAAAAATCGAATTGTCGAGTATCTTTATGCTGAATGCGGGCAAACGCGGCAATCCGAAGTCGCTTTTTCCTTCAAGTGTAACTCCACTCCTTCCGTTGAACGCAATACGATTCCCTCTAACCTCATGACTGAAAGCGAAAACGTCGATGTTGATTCCGTCGCGGCCATTCCCCAAGGGTTGAGTACCGCCGGCGTCGGTACCGATAAAATTCGAAATCATGGGAAAGTCTACGCTCGCTGTGTCTTCTCCTAACGCAATAGCGCAGACGGAGATTGTTCCTACGATGGGAACCACAGATACTCCAAGGAACCGATTACCCGATATGACGTTTCGGGCCGGCTCTGATCCGCCAATTGTCGTCCTTCGAGCACCGCGAATGACTACCCCGTCCCTATTACCCAAGGATTGGGTACCAGTCGCTGCTATGCCTATGTAGTTGCCTTGAAGCAGATGATTGGTATCAACCGTACCATCAGACTCAAAAACGACACCCTCCCCCAAGTGTCCCGATATCACATTCCGTGAGGCAGTAGTCGTTCCTCCGATCAACACATTCGTTCCGAAAACCCTGATGCCCTCAAAGCTACCGGAAGGCTGAATGCCGGTAGAATCGACACCGACATAATTTCCTTGAATCCGAGTGCCGGGTGAGTCGTCAACTAATATGTCAGCCATGAAAGCAGAAGCGAAGATGATGTTTCGTGACTGCGCGGTCGTTCCTCCAACGACGGTGTTCGGTGCCGACGACAAACTGATTGAAGTTCCGCACCTGCCGGGCGGGTTACAACTTGGTTGAGCGATAAAGGAGTTCCCCTGAACAATGTTTGCCGTTGCCGCCGGCCCCAGAATCACCAGGTTTGACGAGCCCGGATTGGCCTTAAACCGGTTTGCGGCGGCGCCCGTTGTCCCCCCTATTATGTTGTTCGACGTACGAAGTCTAAGCCCCGCTTCACTGATGACGTTGCCTTCAATCCGATTGCCGCCGTTGCTCAAGATTTCGATGTCGGTCGCGGTAGTTTGAGAAGAAGGGATGCTGCAGAAGTCGAGGCCTCGTAAGACTGAATTCCCCGCTGTGATCTGCAGCGTCGATCCCGCACCAGTCCGCCTTAAAGCGACTAGCGGCGTACCGGCAAATCCAGGCTGAGTATTACCATCGATCGTTACCCCAGCGGTCAACGCCGGCAGAGCTGTTTGAAGGCTTATCGTCTTCGCTCCCGCACCAGAAAGGTTGAAGCTTATCGTATCGGCGCCTGCGAGGTTGTTTGCGTCTATGATTGCCTGACGCAGCGAGCCCGCGCCGCTGTCGTTCGTGTTGATCACAACGAACGCCTGCTGAGGTTGGGTCGAGGCTATGCTTATTCGGCTCTGACCCGAATTCAACACGACCAGTTCACTAAGCGCATCCTCGTTCAATCTCATCGGCAACACCGCAACGGGCGTGCTCTCTACGTCAACCGATGTGGAATTGAGGCGGCGTGACTCCATCCGTGCGTTGATCGCGATCGATTGACCGAATCTTCCGATCAGTTGCAACCGGCGATCGGTTGAATCCACGCCTATCAGCGAGTCGCACGGAGCGTCGGAGATTCGGGCACTCACGAGCCGCATCTCGGAGCCACTCGATAACGCCGCGCTCTCCTCGTCCCTCCATTCCGCCAACCACGAGCGTGTCGCTGACGAGTCTCCCGCGGTCTTATCCGGTATCAGTGTATGAAGCGTTCCATCCGACAAGGCAATCGATAGGTCGTTGCTGTTCTGACTCCCGCTGAAATCTCCAATAGCCACTGAGAGAATCTTTCGCGGAAAGCTCCGGTAGCTGAGCGCTGCCGGCCTGACCTCGGCCTGGCGACGCGCATCAAGCGACAGTCTCCTATCCCTCCCGTGCACGATCATCAACTCGCTGCCGACGGCAATAGCCAAATCCATCTCGTAGCTGTCGTCCAATTGCCCGAGCGCCAATGACGTTGCTGCGGCGGGCAGATCGAACACCTCAGGAACGGCTCTCAGCGCACCTTCCGGACCTTCGAACACCAGCACCTTCGAGCCTTGCCTGCCCGACACCCCAACCACGATGTCGTCTAATCCGTCGCGGCGGTTGATCTCTCCGACCACCATGGCGGTCACTCCTCCTGGCAAGTCGACTCGCGTCGTTTGACGCAAGCCACCTTTGCCGTCTCCTGACATCAAGTACATCTTGTTGCTTCCGCGATCTGCGGCGACTACATCGCAATGACTATCACCATCGAAGTCTCCTGCTCCGATGAAGTCAGCCGCTTCAGGCACACTGAACACGAATGCCGGAGACAGAAACGGTGCATCCGTGAAGGTTCCTTCTGCTCTTCTCTGCTGAGCTTCGGGTGCATTGGGATAAATTGAGTCCACGTTACCTCGCAGCAACGTCACGATTCCGCCGTTCGGTCCCGCGTACCCACTGATCAAATCAGGCACGCCGTCTTCATCAAAGTCCGCCGAGCACAGTGACAACGGTCGAGCGTCGTTTCCTTCTAACAGGCTTGTCAGTGCCGCAGGCCCGCTGTAAGGAGTGATCAACTCGTGTCCATCGCTCAGGTTGATGTACGGGTTTCCTCGCCCCGTCGCGTGGATGGTGATCTGGTCGCTCATCCTGGCGCGCTCAATCTCAGGTCGCCTCGCCGTGCCCATTGATCCGACGGTCACCGTGCTTCTAGTGTGATAGATCAAAGCGAAGACCAGCACGATAGCCATAAGTGGCATCGCGGTAGTCACACGCCTCAGTCCTCGTGTCGCCGCCGTTCGATCCGCAAAGTGCGGCGGTTGCCTAAGGACTTCAACGAGTTTCATCAGATTGTCCTTGAGCTGTTAAGTGAGCAGCCTTCCCTGGAGCGCCTAGCTTATGCGGGGCCGCATTGGGCGTCAAGCATTGAAACAAAACCCAGGTGAGCGTCTAGCGTTGTGGACGCGCGCTATTCCGCCGACGCTCAACATGCGGCATTCTGGTAGTCCTCAGCGACTACTGAACGAAACAATTATTCTTAGTGTATGAGAACACCTGAGTCTGAGTGGCGTCGGGATTTCGCACCTGCAGTGTGTTCCCGGTAGCCGCACGCTTGCCCGCTTTCTTTGCGATCACCTGCGTCGATGACACGAACGATGTCTTTTCCTCCTCTCCGTTGAGGATCACCCTCGCGCCCGCGACGAAACCCGATCCATTCACTATCAACTGCTTCCCATCTCCCTTGCACGCGCTGGTGATGGTCGGCCCAGCGGGAGTGCCCGCCTGGGTGACTCCAAACGTGGCCGTTCCCACCGTTATGGTCCCGGATCGAGAAGCCGTGCCGGTGTTTTGTTGAAGGAAGTAGTTGACTGTGCCGTTTCCGGTTCCGCTGCTCGAACTTGTCAACCATGGCGAATTGCTCACCGCTGTCCACGCGCAATCGCTTCGGGTTGTCACTCCAAAGCTGCCTGAGCCGCCGGCCGCCGCAACCGAGGCACTTTGTGGACTCAGGGCGTATGTGCATGGCGCAAAACCGTCATTCTGATTCAATGTGAGCACGTATGCCCCCCGGTCGCTTCTGTCGTAGGTCGATGCTTCGATCACGTACCCGCCCGTACTGGTGATCATATAGACCATCTTTGCGTTTGGTTGACCATTGCTGTCGTCATCAAACGTGAGAAGGTTTCCGTTCGGCCCAAACAGAAGCAGGACAGGATCAATAGTGGACGAAAGCCGATTCATTGTGACGGTGATAGTCTGGCCGGCGCTGGCCGTGAAGCGATACAGGTCGGCTTTGTATCCGGCAGAGTCGTTGCAATCTAAGTCGCTGATGTCCGCGGTGATCTGTTGTCCGAAGTTGATCGAGTTTACGGTGCACACCGATTCGCGCAGTGACAGAACATAGAATCCCCTGTCCGAGGCTTCGTAGGTTGTTGCTTCAATGGTGTAAAGGCCGCTGGTCGCGACCTGATATACAATCCGCGAGTTGATTTCATCTCCCAGTACGATATCGTCGTTTACGTCAAGGATGTTCCCGGAGGGTCCAACCAGAATCAGGAATGGATCGATGTTCGATATCCGGTTCATCTCAATCACCAGGACTTGCCCGGCAAGAGCGTTGAAGCTGTACAGGTCGGCTTTGTGCCCGCCAAAACGCGGCGAATCACAATCGGCTGAGCTTATGGACGCGTTGCTGACGGTTTGTCCGATGCTGATCTGTGTCGGCGTGCAGCCGCCGGGATTCACGGTCGACCCGCCCTGAGTCATCGTAAACGTCTGCCCTTGCACCACGAACATAAGCTGGCGCGATACCGCAAGATCATTTCGAAGGACCGTAAAATTCATAGTCGTCGAGCCGCTACCAGTGCTGGGCGAGTTGAGCGACACGCTGCATGCATCGAACAGGACACTCCACTTGCAGCCGTTTCCCGCCACGATCTGAAAGCTGCCCGTTCCCCCAGCCGCCGGGACAATCGCAGTCTGGTTGCCGATAAGGCTGTATGAACATCCGGTGTTAAAGGGAAGGAAGTTTGAGCTATTAAAGGTGCCCGTGTCCCCGGTGGCTTGCGCGTTGACATAATGTCCGCTGCTTCCCGTTGGGAGCGTGAAGGCTCGATCAAAGGCACCCAATCCCGAATCGTCAGTGTTTACTGTTACGTTGCCCAGGGGGAAAGGTATCGCACCAAACGATTGATCGCCCGGCGCATTCAGCGGCCCCGTGTACAGATCGATCGTGATCGCCTTTCGGGGGCGGTTGGCAGCGAATAAATAGCCCCGTATCGTTAGGGTGTTGCCGGAGATCGACGAAGAGTTGATTCCGAAGCCCGGCTGAATCAAACATCCAGCATCTATCAGGCATATAGCGGGCGGCAGGCAGGGGTTTTCAAGTGGAAACACTATTCCGCCCTGAATGTTCGCAAACAATTGCACGTTCGGCCGCAATGTGGCAGTCGCAAAATTGCTTTTGAGAATTCCAGCACCCCTGTTGAACGCTACAACCACGTCTTTGACAACAGCGTTAGTCGAGCTGCGGCTGATTCTTATTCCGTCCTTCATGTTCCCCAAATTGAACGCGGCATTCATATCGGTGCCAATGCTGTTGAACTGAATCGTGGACGAGGATGTCGGGCTCAACTCGATTCCGTTCCCCGTATTCCCGGCGATGATGTTGCGAGTCAACGGAGTACCTCCGATGAGGGCGTTGGGCGCGGTTTGAAGCAGCACGCCATTCGCGGCATTTCCCAGGACGCCGATTCCAGAAGCCGTTGTTCCAAGGAGATTGCCCTGAATCGTGTTCCCGGAACTCGAGGCGCCGGCTAACAAGATCCCATTGCCGCCGTTACCCGACACGAGGTTTCGAAATGAGAGCGATGTGCCCCCGATTGTGTTGTTCGCGCTGGTCACGCTGATTCCGTCAGTCTGGTTTGGTTGCTTGGCGGTTCCGTTTGAATTCACGCCAATGAAGTTTCCTTGTACTAGATTTGACCCGTTTCCGCTCAAGCGAATCCCAGCTTGAGTGAATCGATTGATGATCAAGCCACGCACCAAACAGTTTCCAGCGGTTATATCCAGACCATTTGCCGCACCCGCGCTCAACCCGTTCAACTCGATCAGGGGTATCGCGTTATCGCCGACCGATGAGGTATTGACGGCTGAGCCCGACTGCGAATAGCCATCGATCGTGAGCGCGCCGGTGATCGCAGGCAATGCGGACGCCAGCGCAATGGCTCGGACACCCAGGCCGGGAATTGAGAACCGAATCTCATCCGTTCCCGCCGCATTGTTTGCCAGCGTAATCTGATCACGCAGCGAACCCGCGCCGCTGTCGTTTGTGTTAGTCACCACGAAAATCGATTGCGGCACGGTCATAATCACGTTTGGGGCCGCGTCGCCTGATTTCAGCAGAACTAGATCGGTCAATGCGTCCTTGTTCAAGCGCATCGGCAATACCGCGACCGCGCCTCCTCCGAGAGTCAATGTCGCTTCGAAAGTTCCATCGTCGATGTCCGTTGTTTTAAAACCGGCGAGAGCTTTCCGCTCTTTCGGCCCAACCATTATTACTTTTGCGTCCGGACTGCTGTCGCAGGCGACCAACAGATTATCCAGAGGTGAGCTGGATAGACGCACCCGAAACAATCGGGCAGTGCTGGATTCCGAGCCCGATGTTAACGTTCTTGCGTCCCAGCTCCCTATCGGACATATCCCTTCCCGCGAACTCGCTGCCGCCGAAGCATCGGCGTCCGCGGAATCAGCAAACCTTCCGCGCCGAGACCGCGCCGAATCTTGAGCGGCAATAGATTTCAGCGACGCATTCAGCGCTTGATCGTTAACCACTGTTTTCAATCGACTCGGAGAAGAGTTCAATACATCGACCCGTCCCGAATTAAACAACACCCCGAGCTCATCGAAACCTGACTCAGTGAATCGCCCCGCTGCCACTGACCTTATCTCATCAGAAAAAGTGCGCATTTCAACAATCGCACCCGAGACAACCGGTTGCGGTTCCGCATTGGGATTGAGATTCCGGTTGCGGCCGTGCACGATCACAAGGTGATGTTCGGCCGCAATCGCAAGATCCACACCATATTCGTCATCCAGATCAGCCAGCGCGAACGAAGATGCCGCACCCGGCAAGTCGATCTCATCCGGCGTAGCATTCATTGCGCCCTGCGGTCCTTCAAAAATCAGCGCCTTCGGCCCGGCTTCGCCGTTTACGCCGACGATGATGTCTTCGATCCCATCCGGTGCGTTTATCTCGCCAACCGAAAGCGCGGTAACGCTACCTTCCAACGCAACGAGTTTGGATAGCGACAGGCCACCGTGCCCGTCTCCGCTTAGAAAGTGCAAATATCTGCCGCCGCGATCTGCCGCCACCACATCAACGTGATGATCCCCGTCGAAGTCTCCAGCGCCGATAAAAGCGGCTCCGGCCGGAACCGAATAGACCGATGCCGGCGAGAGGAACGGCGCATCCGTAAACTCGCCGTTCGCTTTTCGTTGCTCCGCTTCGAAGGAGTTCGGATAAATCGAATCCACATTTCCTCGATATATAACGACGATGCCCTCGCCGGTTTGCGCTCGATGACCTGCGATCAAATCGGGTACACCATCCTCATCGAGGTCCGCGGAAGTTAGGGACAGGGGCTTCGCCTGGTTACGCACCAACGTCTCGACCAGGCGTTGTTCGCCAACATAAGAGCTGCGCAAGCCGCGCCCGTCCGCCAGGCTTATCCAGGGATTCCCTCGCCCCGCCGCTCGCACTGTGACTTGCTCGCTCAAACCGGCGGGAGCGAGTCTTTCCTGCCTGAGAATAACCGCTCCCGAGCCGAAGACTCGTGGGTCCGCGATGAGACGGATCGAAACAAATGCCGCAACGAGCGTTGCGAAAACAAGAAACAAAAAGCGTGAGGTTATGGCTCCCATTCTGATTTGGGGGGCGTCGAGTCTGGGGCGATGGTCCATATTCATTATGCTCTCCTGCTTCAAACAAACTGTTGTTGGCGCATAGTGTCTGTCGCTGCCAACTCCAAACAACACGACACCATCCATCCAGTTCGTAACTATGACCCTCACCCGCTTACTCGTTAGGGCCGGCGAATGCGCCGGCGTGCGATTGAATCGACAATCAAAGAGAACAGCGACGCGGCGTTTTCGGTCCATCGAAAAAAGGACGGCCACCGAATCGGCTCAATTATGGATTGAGCCATTCTCTTATGAGATTTCTGACGTTTTGTTACCGAGGCCCCCACCCGCGAGCGATTTCGTCGGGGATTCGCCGCTCGCGAGCACGGGAGTGACCGAACTTGCTCGTTACTCTGGCGCGATTCTCAAATTCTCGTGCCCGAGATGGCTGCATCTTATGCAGCCTGGGTTCAGCGGTCAAGCACATTCGCTACTTTGAAGGGGGTGATCGAACGAGAGCCCTGTCTGGCGGCCGCAGTTTGGGGTTCTTCCGCTTCCCGCTCAGTCTTCAATATTTCGCGGTCAGTCCCAAAGGGGATTACTGAACGAAACAACTGTTCTTCGTATACGCGAACACCTGAGTCTGAGTGGCGTCGGGATTTCGAACTTGCAGAGTGTCCCCGGTTTCCGCGCGTTTTCCGGCTTTCTTCGCGATGATCTGAATCGATGACACAAACAAGGTCTTCTCCTGTTCGCCGTTCAGGAAAACCTTACCGCCCTCAATGAATCCCGAGCCGTTGATGACCAACTGCTTGCCTTCACCTCTGCACGCATCGGTTATCGCGGGTCCCGCGGCCGCGCCTGCCTGCGTAACTACGTGAGTCTTGCCGCCCACGGTGATCGTGCCGACCCTCGCAGCCACTCCGCTGTTTTGCGTGAACGAGTAATTGACTGTCCCGTTGCCGCTGCCTGAGCTATTCGTGGTGAGGAACGCCGCGTTGCTGGTTGCTATCCAGGTACAACCTGTCTGCGTGGCAAGCGTAAAGCTGCCGTTGCCTGCGGCCGCTCCAACCGAAGCCGTCGGCGCGCTGATCGTGAAAGAACACGTACCGATTTGCACACAGCTTGAAAACTCGGACGTGCTGCCGGTTGCAGTGTTCATCGCGGTGGCGTTCAGGAATCCAGTGCTGACGCCACTGCCCAAATCAAATGAAAACTCCTGACTCACATTCCCATCGGCGCCCGTTGTTACTGTTCTTGTCCCAAGAAACCTGGGTATGCAGCCCGCGAACTGATCGCCGCTTGCAGAGCACGGATTCGAACAATGATAGAACTTCACATCAAAATTCTGATTCGGTGTGCTGTTGAGCGAGACGGTGATCGAAACGGTTGACGCCGGAGAAACATTCGCGAGCGGTTTTGCTGAAGCCGTCGTTATGGTCGCCGCGACCAGCACCGGGTAGTTCTGTTTGTCGTTAGCTCCGGTGTCCGGATCCTTGTCGTCGTTTTGATCGCGCCCGTCGTTGCCGAGATCGATGCCCAGACCCACATTCGAGAAGATCGAGTTAATCAGAATCTTGTTTCCGGTCCCCGACACCACCGAGACTCCGTCGGCCAGATTGAACGCGATGAAGTTCGCGGCATTCACGTCCGTTGAATCGCCGATTGCATTACTCAGAGAGTTATTGGATATCGCTACGCCGTGACCGAGGTTGTGTCTAAAAGCGGCGCCAGTGAAGTCGATTGGATTGCCGCTTTGATCAAAGTCCATGCCAATGCGATTTCCCTGGACCACGTTGCTGAGAGTGGCGGCGCCGCTTATTTCAACGCCGTTGAGTGCGCTTGACCAGATGAAGTTCTTAAGCGATAGGCCCGATCCTCCAACTGTGTTACTCGAAGAGCCGATGCCGACGCCGTTTCCATTGTTAACCTGGAACCAATTCCCCTGGACCAGATTCGCGGTACCCGAGAATATTATGACGCCGTCGCCGGCGCTTCCGTAAACAAGGTTATCGACTCCGCCTGAAACAGACCCACCGATCTTATTGCGCGATGCGCCGTTGGTGATCCGCACACCGTTGGTGCGATTGCCGAACGCGCTAGAGCCGGACGCGCTCGCTCCGATATTATTGAAGCGAACCACATTGTCGTTTGCGTTTGCTCCATTTATGTCGATGCCAAGCAAGTTACCTGAGATCACGTTGGCCGCCTGACCGCTCCCGCCGATCGTGTTTCGCGCCGAATTGTCGATGAATACGCCCTTATTAGAGTTCTGACTGACGGCGCTGCCTCCGGTGTTGACGCCGATAAAGTTGCGTTCGACGATGCTCTGGCTGCCGCCTGACACATGCACGCCATTGCCGACTCGGTTCACGACGAAGTTCCTGACGACGCATCCGCTGGTTCCAACTGTGAAAGCATCGCTTACGTTATTGTTCGACATCACCTGAACCTTGATTAGCGCCTGCGGACTGAAGTCAGCGGGCGAGGGATCACCGGACGCCGCTAAAGTGCAGACGTTCGCGGTTTGTCCGGCGTCAAGTGTCACCGCTTCAGTAAAAGCGGGCAGCGGCGTGCCTATCGTAATCGTTGGTATCTGATCGAAGGCAGTACTATCGAAGACAATAACGTCTGCCCCTGGAGAGCTGTTCGCGGCAAGTATCGCCCCCCTCAGCGAGCCGCAATTGATCGTCCCGCAATCGCTGTTAGGATCGCACACGCCCTTGACCGAAGAAATCGAGACCAGTATTCCCGGCGCGGAATGACCTTTCCGCAGCACTACCAGATCACTGATGCCGTCCATGTTCAATCGCATCGGCAGCACAGCCACCGGTTCATCATCCACGCTCAAGGTGACTGGTTTCTCTCGCTGGCCAACGGCAGCGGTGAGCGTGGGATCATTGCGGCTTCGCCGATCGGCATCGTCGATCCATACGTGCATCTCGCGATTGTTTCGATCCGCCATAACGAGAGTTTCATGGGAAAGCGAAGAAAGGCGCGCGCCGAAGAGCTTGCCGCCCGTTGAGCCTGGATTCGACGCCACGCTCTCAATTGCAAGGTCGCGCCGCCCTCGGACTGATTGTGCCGTGGTACCGCGAGTCGGAATCTCGCTTACAAGTTGTACGCTTCCATCTTCAAACGACACTCCGAGGTCGAGGTCAAGATCGCCGATGAAATCGCCCGAAGCGAGCGACATGATCTTCGAATCGAAGTGACGGCGAACAATTTCCGCGTTCGGTACGACGCCTCGGCTCTGTTCATCGAGAAACAACTTGCGATCACGCCCGTGTACGAGCAGCAAGTCGGACCCGGCCGCAACCGAAATAACGGCTTCGGGAGCATCGTTGAGGTTAGCAATGTTTATCGCGTTTGCCGGCGCGGGTAATTCAAAGGATTCTGGAGTGCTTCTTACCGCGCCTCGCGAACCCTCGAACACGAGCAGCTTCGGCGAATCCGCGGCGTCCACGGCAACCGCCAGATCGCTGAGCCCATCTCGGCGATTGACGTCTCCGCTGGCGAGGGCGGTGACACGGCCGGGCAGTACGAGGGCTTCAGTTGATTTGAATTTCCCGGTCCCGTCGCCCGCCATAAAAAAAAGCGAGCCGTCTTCACGCGATGCCAGCACTATGTCCTGATGACCATCGGCGTCGAAGTCGCCGGTCTCGATGAAGTCAGGCGCCGAATCTACATCCACCGTGTGGCCCGGCGAAAGAAACGGCACATCGCTAAAGGTGCCCTCAGCCTTTCGGCGTCTTGCGCCCTCGGTCGTCGGATACACCGAATCAACATTGCCTCGGTGCAGTGTGAGCATCCCGCCGCTGGGCAGGGCATATCCGGTTACAAGATCGGGCATACCGTCTTCGTCGAAGTCGGCTGCTGCGAGCGATACCGGCTCAGCGTCAGACTTCGCCAGAGCGCCGACTCGCTCATCGGCTCCGTCATAGGCCGTAACCAGGTCGTGGCCGTCGGTCATGTTGATCCAGGGCCTTCCACGTCCCGCTGCATTAATAGAGATGTCACTACTGAGGCGTGCTTTGGATATCGACGCGCTACCCGCGCTACTCACCGGTGTGCGGCTAACCGCAATAGCGACTAACGCCAGAAGAATGATGATGAGGAGTGTGGCCGCCGAGCCGCTCCGCGGAATATTCCTTGAAGAGAATGCGATTGATTTGCTTGTGATGATTCGTTTAGCTGCTTTCATCCTGTCTCCAGTTCATAAAGGGATTCAAATCTATCTGACACGGTTAGGGTTTGTGGATTCGCGTCCGATTCCCCGAGTTCGTAAAATAAGGACCGCAGTTGGGCGCGTCCAGCGGGAAGCAGTAACAACAACGGGGTGCATCATATTGCGATTGATACGTACGGTCAAGGGTGGGCAGATGTCCGTATGCTGTTCCCAATCTCGCGCACTCATTCAATATGAAACGAGTTGGATCGCGTGCTGTGAGTTCCCGTGCCTGGACTTGCCTCCGAGCGTGTGGTAAATCTTAGCTCCAGCGTTGCACTCCCGTTTTGCGGCGCCGACCGCCGATCTTACTTAACGTCACTCGTCACGCCGATGGACGCTTACACCAGGGTTCAAAATCTCTCTCTGATCGTGCAGCCCGGCGACAGCTTTTTCCCGATCGTCGATGCAATTGATGCCGCGACCACCAGCATCAAGATGACAATCTTTCGAATGAACGACCCGATAGTCCGCGAAGCGATGACGTACGCGGTATCACGAGGAGTGAGCGTTCAGGCGCTTGTCGCTCCGGCATCAAAGGGCTGGACCAAAAAAAACAAGCGCCTGTCCGAAGAGCTCGCCAAGGTGGGCATAGAAGTTCGCGTGCCGCGAGCTCGTAAGGAAAAGATCAAGCGGTATCACTACAAGATCATGACGATCGATAACGAGACGTCTCTCATCCTGACGTTTAACCCGACCCAAAAGAATCTACATTACGCGCGAGACTTTGGGCTGCTGATAAAAGATGAGGAGATCGCGACCGAGTTGAGCCGGCTGTTCGATTCAGACTGGTTGGGTGAGGTATACAAGCCGAGCGAGTTGCCGCTCGCCATAAGCCCGAACAATAGCCGCCAAAAAATGATCGAGTTGCTCAACTCCGCTGAACGCACGATTCGAATACTCGATGCGAAAGTCGAAGACCAGCAGGCGATCGGGCTGCTGCTGCGCAAGGCGTCCGTGGGATGCAACATCAAGATAATCAGCGAAGACACATCGTATGACGAGGTCGTCCCGAATTATCACGTGCGCAAGCTCGCCCGGTATAAACTGCACGCGAAGTGTATTGTGGTTGACGGCAGCCGCTTCTTTATCGGGAGTCAGAACCTGCGCCCGGTGAGCCTGGATCGGCGGCGCGAAGTCGGAATGATCGTGGAAGACGACGCGATGGCGCGCAAGATCGAGCGCGTGTTCGACGAGGATTGGGACCACGCGACCGAGATGAGAACCGTGACTGAAGCGAACTCCGCATGAGGGTCGAAGATTGAGGATGGAGGATTGAGGATCGAGGATGGAGGATTGAGGATTGCGAAGGCCGGTAATGGATTTGAGATTTCAGATATTTCAGATTTCAAATTGTTTCAAATCTCAAATTTCAGATCTCAGATAATCTCAGATTTCAAGTTTCAAATCCGCAATCCACAATCGCCAATCCAAATCCAAAATCCCTATGACCTGCTCCCGATGCCGGATCAAGATGACTGAGAAGAAACGCAGCTACCATAAGCAGCGCAAATGGACCTGCCCCAGATGCGGCGCGGTGCGTATGCAAACTCAGAAGCCGCGCCTGGAAAGGGTCAAACGAGGAATGCACTCATGAATAAAGGTCACCGAACAGAATTCAAAACAGGCGATGAGATTAGCTACGCAATGCCGGCTGGCATGCTGTACGGCACCGTCTCGCGACTGCTCGGCGCGGGCGAATCGGCGGCCGTCGAGATCCAATTCGAAGACGGACGCAAAGAAATAAAAAAGGTCAGAGACCGCGCTTTGAGTTTACTGAGACGCGCAAGCGGCGCCAGCGAGGAAGAGGAACGTCACGCCGACCGCGAGCGCCTGCACGATCCGGAGATCGAGCGACTCTTTCGCAGCGAACAAAGGCGGCGCTCGTGATTTGTTGGTTGCGTTATGGTACTGAGACCTCTGCCACAAAGTCACGAAGACTCGAAGGTTCACCAAGGCCCCCTTTGTGCTGCCTGGTGTTCTTAGTGACTTCGTGGCAAAGAGATTCGAAGCTCCGATGAATGCAATGCTCAGGAACTGCTCGTTTCACCATCTCGAGGTCCCCTGCGACGATCTGGAGCTGGCCGAACGCTTTTATTCGATCGTCCTGGGAGCGCGCGTCTACATGCGCCGGGACGCGTCGCGGCGCGACAACGTTCCGGCAGGCGGCTCGATCGCCGAAGCTGAGGGGAATGGGTTTCAGATCGATGCGACGTATTTGAAAATCGGCGCGGCCTTCCGAATAGGCTTCCTGAAACGCGAACAGCAACACTCGCAACTCGAGATCGATCATCTCGCGTTCACCGTAGACGATGATGACCTTGCGACGCTTGCGCGAAGGCTCACCGAATACAAAATCGAAGTGATCGATCAGACCGCCGATCGAATGCTCATCCGGGATCCATTCGGGTTGACGTTGGAGATTTGGCCGAGATCGGTTCTGGATCGGATGGGCCTGCTGTGATCGGCGCTAGTGTATGAGGCTTGCGACAAACTTGGATAACGGGCTCTGCGGCAGCGGATCAAACATCAATAGATAACCAATTCGAACAATACCGTAAGCCCCAAACGAGATCGCGTACATTCGCACAAGACCGAATCGTGTCGCGAATTCATCGTATCTACGAACCAGCGCGGTTCGATCGAGCAGCACGCATATCGACCTTATCCACAGAACGATCAACGCAAGATAAAGGACTGGACCAAGCAGATTGAAAGCGAAGGCGCCGCTGACGTCGCCGTGCGTGAGCGCGCAAAATGAATGAGTCAATCCGCATCCCGGACACGGCAGCCCGGTGAGGTTCTTGAATCCGCATATCGTGAAGTACTCACCAGTGGACGGCTTGAAGAATGCGCTGACCAGGAACAGCGTCGAAAGTCCGGCAAGCGCAAAAACGGCTAGCCTCTTCGAAGCGTATGGCGCGATTCGCGTACGCGCATCCGCTGTTTCCGCAGGCTGCCCGTCGTCTCTTATTCCATTCACGAGTTCGACGTTCATCGTTTTTGAATTGCCCGGCTATTGACGCGTGGATCAACTGCAATGAAATCCCTGACCAGCTTCGCGAACTGTCGCGGGTATTCTAGCATGGGCATGAATCCGCAGTCTTGCATCGTCGCGAGCTTCCCTGCCCTCGCGAGGGCAAACAGTCTGCGAGCTTCCGCGGCGCCCTTTTTATCTCTTGCTCCACAGACAAACAACACCGGTGATAACGTGCGGCTGATGATCTCATCGACCACCGCCGCCGCCTCGCCGGTGGACGCTGACATGGCAGTTTCATAGGCCGCGCGCGGGCTCAGTTCCGCAAAGTCGGCGAACAACCGATCGCGATATGGCTGAGGCGCTCGGCGGAATCGCCTCGCGACGAGATTGCGAATAAGCGGATACGCCGCCAGTTCACGCAGCGCGAGCGAAGCTGGCGTGAACACCGCGAGGTTCTTTACATCATCCTGAGACATGCCCGCGCGCGGACTGACGACGATCAACGAGCTGACGTCTTGTGGGTGGCGATCCGCATTCGCGGCGGCAACACGCGAGCCGATCTCGTGGCCGACAATCGTCGCGTCGAACGTCCCGGCAGCATCCAGAATCTCGTGCAAGTCTTCGGCGTGATCTTCAATTGTGAAGTTCGCGCTTGAAGATGCGGGTTGTGAACGCGCCACGCCGCGCGAATCGTAGATCAGGCACCGATTCGTTTGCTTGAGCAATGCAACAACCGGCCGCCAGCATTCGCACGACATGGCCCATCCGCTGACGAAAACAATCGGAGGTCCATCTCCCGTGTCTTCGTAGTAAAGCGGCCCGCCTTTGGTATCCAACAACATTGGTTGGTTGATTCTGCCCTGCGGATCGGTTTCTCGCAATTCGTCGAAACAGTAGTCGGGTGTCATTGAAACTGGCTTTCGGGAATACGGCCCGACGGCAGAGGCTGTGCCGACACGCAATGTTCGTAGAACTTTTCACAAGCCGGAACGATTCTCTCTCCTCTTGTTGTTTTTTCTCGCTCTCTCTCCCCTCGCGGCGCTAGGGAGACAGAGCGAGAAAAAAAGCGGAAATAGCCGGCCTGTCCGTTTAGGCTGTGCGTGAATAATCCACCCACTGCCGTGGGTGGAATTTACCTTAGAGTCCTCACGGCAACTATTAACTGGCGTGAAACTTTGGCACGCGTGTCTGGGCTGCTTTCTTGACACACCCCATGCCGGCCATTACCATTCGCGATTGCCTTAGCCCTCCGATACACATCATGGACAATGCCGACGAACAATTCATGCACGAAGCGCTCGCCGAGGCCGAAGCCGCGCGTGTCGCCGGAGAGGTTCCCGTTGGTGCGATCGTCGTGCTTGCGGGTGAAGTGATAGGGCGAGGACGCAACGCCGTGATCGCCTCGAGCGACCCGACCGCTCACGCTGAAATGGTCGCTTTGAGAGAAGCCGGCGCGAAACTCGGCAATTATCGGCTCACCGGCTCGACTATTTATTCGACCATCGAACCCTGCGCGATGTGCGCCGGCGCTCTGGTTCACGCTCGCGTCGCGAGGCTTGTTTACGGGGCAAAAGACCCAAAGGCCGGCGCAGTTGAAACGCATTTTGGGATTTGTACGGCGGAGTTTCTCAATCATCAAGTGAGCGTGGAAGGTGGAATCCTTGAGAGCGATTGTCGGCGGATGCTACAATCTTTTTTTCTCGAAAGACGTTAAGCGCGGATCATGCGGAGAGGTGCGAGAGTGGTTGAATCGGGCGGTCTCGAAAACCGTTGTACCCGTAAGGGTACCGTGGGTTCGAATCCCACCCTCTCCGCCAGAAAACAGTGGGCAGTGTGCAGTAGACAGTAGACAGTAGACAGCGAACGGCGGGTACCTTCTGCCCACTGCGTACTGCCCACTATTCCACGGAGAGGTGCAGGAGTGGCTGAACTGGCAGCACTGGAAATGCTGTGTACGGGAAACTGTACCGTGGGTTCGAATCCCACCCTCTCCGCCAAGTAAGAAATGATGAAGGCTGAATGATGAACGATGAACTCAATTCCTTCCTTCTGCGTTCATCATTCATCGTTCATCACTCATCGTTTCATTTATCAGGCTCCGGACGCCGTGCAATCGCGAGGCTGCAAACCCCGCCAGGCCGGGAACGGAGCAACGGTAGCGGTCCTCGGATGTGCCGCGGCCTCTCCGGAGCCTGACCACTTATTCAATGCAAGACTCTCACGTCATAGCGCGCAAGTTCCGGCCCCAAACCTTCGAGCAGGTGATCGGGCAGGATCCGATCAGCCGCACGCTCAGGAACACCCTCAAGAACAATCGCATTCATCACGCTTACTTGTTCACCGGTCCCCGCGGCGTCGGCAAGACCACAACTGCGCGCATCCTGGCAAAGTCGCTCAACTGCGCGACCGGTCTGACCACAACTCCCTGCGACGAGTGCCCATCGTGCATTGAGATCACGAAATCGAATTCGATGGATGTGCTTGAAATCGACGCGGCTTCGAATACCGGCGTCGAAAATGTGCGCGACGTGATCATCAATTCGATCACGATTGCGCCCGCTCGCGACCGGCACAAGATCTTCATCATCGACGAAGTTCATATGCTCTCGCCTTCTGCCTTCAACGCGCTGTTGAAGACGATCGAAGAGCCGCCTCCGAGAGTTGTGTTTATTCTGGCGACCACCGAACAAGCCAAGGTACCGGATACGATCCTCTCGCGATGTCAGGTGTTCGAGTTTCGCGCGATCACGCTCAAGAACATCGTTGGTGAGCTTCGCCGCATAGCGACGGCCGAAAACATCACAATCACCGAGACCGCGTTGCTCGCGATCGCGCGCGCCGCCGAAGGCTCGATGCGCGATGCCGAATCGGCGCTCGATCAGGTGATCAGCTTCGCCGGCACGACGATCGGCGATGATGATGTGTCCGGCGCGTTGGGGCTGGTCGATCTGGAAACGTTGAACGAAACGGTTCAAGCCATCGCCGATCAGGATTCGGAGCGGCTCCTTCGAATGGTCGATGGGATCGTTTCTCGTGGCTACGATCTGCGAAACTTTTTGCGCGAGATGATGGTGCACATTCGAGCGCTGCTCGTTGTGAAGATAGCGGGCTTCGATGCCGAGCTTGTTCAGTTGCCCGAAACCGAAGCCGCGTCACTCAAGACTCTGGGTGAAAGTTTCTCTGAGCAGGATCTTCTTCGCTTCTTTTC
>Ga0070699_100000089_pt1 | contig 87470 bp, 61 predicted proteins | sample KBSK1503metaG_FD_65473 | JGI IMG/M metagenome (GOLD analysis project Ga0070699, IMG submission 65473) | Corn, switchgrass and miscanthus rhizosphere microbial communities from Kellogg Biological Station, Michigan, USA - KBS K1-50-3 metaG | ecosystem: Host-associated > Plants > Roots >... | reverse complement strand
TCTGTCTATCTCGCCCTCCAGACTGACGGAGCTATTCAAAATCCCTGGAATGAGGGAAGATAGTTGCCAAGGACCGGGCTCTCGCCATGAATAGGCTGACCGACTCTGCAGTCCCCGAACCGATATGGCAGACCAGTCCATTCAAGCGTTGGGCGGACTAGGGAAGCATGACCTGGAAACCGATGGAACGGTCGACGATGGAGCCCATTGAAACCTCTCGATTAAGGTTGCGCCATTGGAGGCCGGAGGATTACGGCCCTTTTGCCTTGTACTACGCAGACGAGGCAAATGCGAAGTATGTGGGAGGCAAGAAAGATCCAGAGCACGCATGGCGCCATATGGCACTACAGGTCGGCCATTGGGCGCTCAAGGGATTCGGCTACTGGGCAGTAGACGAAAAGGCGACGAACCAATTCGTAGGTTGCGTTGGCTTGTGGCAATCGCCCGGCTGGCCCGAACTGGAACTTGGCTACTGGCTCGTAAAAGCCCATCAAGGCAAAGGCTACGCGTTTGAGGCTTGCCAGCGTTCGATAGAGTTCGCGCGGACCACGCTCAACGCACAATCGCTAGTCAGTTATATCGATCCAGCCAATGCGCCGTCGATACAATTGGCAAAACGCCTCGGAGCCGTGTATGACGGTACCATTGAGCTTGCGACCTTCGGACCACATTGTGTCTACAGGCACTTCTGAAATGTTCATCAGCGAAATGTTGGCGGCGGTTCTTTTCCATAGTGGCTTTCGGCATGGGTGGGCTTCGGTATGGCCCGCCCTGTACAGAATGCGGCAACCAGCCTGATCGGAGTTTAGATGGATATCTTCCAAGTCGACGACGCCGGACAGCTTTTCATCTCGCCTGTAATCCGGGACTGGGCAGTCCTGCGCTCCAGAGGGATCGATACCGTTATCGATCTCGAGGGCGGCCTCGACTCATGCATCCCGACAGTCCCCAATGAATGCCTCTATATCTACTTTCCTATCTTCGATGAGGCCCTGCCGCCGTTGGCGAAGCTCGAAGGCATCGCCACTCTTGGTGCCGGCCTCATCACCTCCGGTCATCGGGTCCTTTCACACTGCACGATGGGTTATAACCGATCGGCGCTCGTCGCGGGTCTAATCCTGTGCAAGTTGGGCATGCCTGGAGTCGCGGCGGTCGAGAGACTCCGACAGCGGCGCCCTGGTGCGCTATTCAATGAGGTCTTCGCTGCACATCTATCTTCTCTGTCCGGGCATTCGCAGTAGCGCGGGGCTCCCTGACCCGTCGTTCCAACGGACCGCTTTCGCCCGCGCCTCAATCGGAGGGTCGCACCCATGTCCCGCAAGACCGCGCACGATTTCGATCAGGAGCTTCTCGCCCTGTTCGATGCCTACGTCCACGGCGTTATCGACCGCCGCACGTGGCTCGAGAAGGCTGCCAAGTTCGCCGTCGGTGGCGTCACGGCGATGATGCTGCTCGAGCAGCTGAGCCCGAACTTCGCGGCGGCGCAGGTAGTCAGCGCCGAGGACAAGCGGATCGAGGCGAAGTATTTTGAGTACGATTCGCCCAAGGGCTATGTCAAGGCCCGGGGGTACTGCGTCCATCCGAGGTCGGCGAAAGGAGAGCTTCCGGGCGTCCTCGTCATCCACGAGAACCGCGGCTTGAACCCGCATATCGAAGACGTCGCACGGCGCCTCGCCCTCGACGGTTTCATCACCTTCGCGCCCGACGCGCTCTTCCCTCTGGGCGGCTACCCGGGCGACGAAGACAAGGCACGCGAGTTGTTCTCAAAGCTGGATCAGACCAAGACCCATGAAGACTTCATCGCCGCGGCGGCGTTCCTGAAGGTGCGCCCCGAGTGCACCGGCAAGATGGGCGCGGTGGGCTTCTGCTACGGGGGAGGCATGGTGAACTACCTGGCCACGCGGCTGGGGGGCGATCTCTCCGCGGCCGTCTGCTTCTACGGCTCGGCGCCGGACCTGGAGGACGTGCCGAAGATCAAAGCACCGCTGATGGTGCACTCGGCGGAGAAGGACGAGCGCATCAACGCCGGCTGGCCGGAGTTCGAGCGGGCTCTCAAGGCAGCGAACGTCAAGTACGAGCGCTTCCTGTATCCCGGCACGCAGCACGGATTCAACAATGACACGACGCCGCGGTACGATGCGGAGGCGGCCAAGCTCGCGTGGGGAAGGACGGTCGCGTTCTTCGAAAAGTACCTGTCCTAGGCGCGATACAGACGAGGGGATGGAGCAGGAATCAACGTGCAGCACAAGCCAGAGGATGGTTTCGACGACACCCCAGTACCGGTCAGAATGAAACTGTCGCTTCTCTGGGTAAGCATAATGCTGTGCTACATCTACTGCGATTACTTCGAGCTCTACCTTCCGGGGAAGCTCCAGTCGATGCTGGAAGGGCGGATGGGACCACTCGGGGTAGTAACGCAGAGCGTGTTGCTCGGAACCTCTGTCCTCATGGCGATCCCAAGCCTCATGGTTTTCCTGTCCATCGCCTTGTCCCCGACGCTGAGCCGGCTAGCAAACATCATCTTTGGCATCATGTACTCGATCATCATGCTGGTGGTTGTTCTTTACCCTACGTGGGTGTTTTACCGGTTCTTCGGTATTCTGGAGATCGCGCTGACGCTGCTCATCGTTTGGTATGCGTGGACGTGGCCCAAGCGAATCCGGCGTAAGACTCAGTCATGACCCCAGGTCTCGTAAACATCATAGGAATTAATAACTGGAAGTGTTTCCTGCGATCTAAGCGGGAACGGAGGAATGTATGGCGCGAAGGTGGTCAGTACTTGCACATTCTGCCGCTGGCTTGACGTTCTTCCTGGGGTTTGCCTTCTTGCCAAAGGTTTTGCCAAGACTTAATGGGCAAGAACTCTTCTTCTGGCTCTGCGTCGTGGGTGCCGTCCTAGCGTTCGTGATGACCAATGTAGCCTATGCGAGGTCGACGCGGATTGGTTCAGGTCATCCATGACCGGGAAGGTCAAGAAGCGCCGGCGCTCGCGCGCCGCAGCTTATCCGCGGCGTTCCGCGGACTCGTTGCGCACTTGAAGCCTTGCCGGCCAGAGCACAGGACGGCCGGACGGCAGGAGGAGGTCCAAGTTGGCGACGTCCGCAGTAGTTGGAGCGTGTCTCGCCTTCGCTGTCGGGGTGTTCGCCACGGTGGTCAGACTGGATCGAGACCGAGCGTTCTATCCGACTGTCGCGATCGTAATTGCGTCCTTGTACTCCCTCTTCGCGGTAATGGGAGGATCGACCCGAGCCCTCGTTGTTGAGTCGATCGTCGGCGTGGGGTTTATCGCGCTCGCGGTGCTGGGATTTCGTTCATCGCTGTGGCTAGTTGTCGCCGCGCTGGGCGTGCACGGCGTGTTCGATCTGGTGCACGGCACCGTCATATCAAATCCAGGAGTCCCGCGCTGGTGGCCAGCATTCTGTCTAGCGTACGATGTCGCGGCGGCGGGGTACCTGGCGTGGTTGATCATGAGCCGACGCACCAAGGCCGCGTGAACAGCTTCTCCCTATTGCGGCAGGTAAGAACGCTAGAAGGCAAGACTTACAATGAACTCACCCCTGCACATCACCCCGTTCTCGATCCGGATCGAAACGGAGATCCTGTCTGACCTCCGAACGCGTATCCGCAACACGCGCTGGCCTGATCAGGCACCAGGCACAGCCTGGGAGCAGGGGACTGACCTTGAGTACCTTAAATCGTTGCTTGTGTATTGGGCCGACGAGTTCGATTGGCACGCACAAGAGCGCCTGCTGAACACGGCGAAGCAGTTCCGCGCCGAGATCGATGGCGTCCATATCCACTTCGTCCATGAGCGGGCCAGACGCGGGCACGGCATTCCGCTGATCCTGACCCATGGCTGGCCCAGCACGTTCGCTGAGCTGCTTCCGCTCGTACCGTTCCTGACCGATCCAGATGCCCACGGCATCGAGGGTCCCGCGTTTGACCTTGTCATCCCTTCACTGCCGGGTTACGGGTTTTCCGATCGGCCCGCTCAGATGGGCGTGAACTATCAGCATGTCGCCGGTCTGTGGCATCGCCTCATGCGTGGCCTGGGCTACGAGCGCTACGGGGCTCAGGGCGGAGATTTCGGGGCCGGGGTTGCGACGTTCATGGCATTGACCGATCCCGTGCCAGTGATTGGCGTCCACTTGAGTAATCTGGAGATAGCCCCTTACATTGGACCAGGGGCGCGGCCGCTGTCCGCAGCGGAGACAACCTATCGCGAGCGCAATGCGGCGTTTTGGCAGGAGGAATTTGGTTACAAAGCAATCCAATCTACGAAGCCCCAGACGCTCGGATACGGGCTTAACGACTCGCCGGCTGGGCTCGCCGCCTGGATTCTGGAGAAGTGGCGCTCCTGGGCCGATTCCCGCGGCAATCTCGATCAGCGCTTCTCCCGCGATTTCTTATTGACCACGGTAACGCTCTATTGGGTCACCCAGACGATCACATCTTCGATGCGGGACTACTTCGACAACGACAACCGGCGGTTCCGAGTCACGCTTGGACCACAGGACTTCGTCAAGGTGCCGACTGGCATCGCTGTCTTCGCCAATACGTTTGTCGATGAGGGAACACCTCCCCGTGAGTGGGCCGAACGCCTGTACAACGTGCGCCGGTGGACCCCAATGCCGAGCGGCGGGCACTTCGCCCCAGCCGAGGAGCCCGAGTTGCTGGCCCGCGATATCGCGGCTTTCTTTGCGGGCTTAAGCATGTCGACTTGAGGCTCGTGAGCCGGCTGGAGTTCGGCTCGGGGGCGGTGGCGATGCGCTATGAGCCGAGAAGGTAGTCAGTGTTTTTCAGTCAAAACTCCATGCGACGAGAGGATTTCCATGTGCCGAAACATCAAAACCCTGCATAATTTCAAACCCCCTGCTACGGATGAAGAGATTCGCGCATCTGCCGTCCAGTTCGTCCGGAAGTTGAGTGGCTTCACGAGGCCCTCCAAGGCCAACGAGCGTGCGTTCGACCATGCCGTAGATCAGGTGGCCCGAGTGGCCCACGAGCTTCTCGATTCTCTCGTCTCCAACGCTCCGCCTCGTAGTCGAGAAGTTGAAGCTGCCAAAGCCCGGGCGAGGGCGGCGGCCCGGTTCGGCTCTGCAGATGCGAAGCATGTCACCTAGTCGCGAGCGACCCAACGACCCGCTGCAGCGGGAGCGTTAGCGCGACAAGCTGATATAGTGTGAGCCCTTGCGCTCAGGCATTTCGCCTGCGCTCGATTCACGCTGCATGCCATGTCACGCTGGAGAATCTGGCCGCTGGGAATCGGCTGGCTGACGGGTCTGTCGGTCGGCGCCATTCTCGCCATCAACCTGGCGGGTCTGGGCGGAATCGCTCTCGCCCGCCGCGGGGTCCTGGACGAGGCGGAGAAGGTCCTGGCGCTGGAGACTTCCGCCCGCGCCCGAAGCCTCGAGAGCCGCCTGGCCTCCTCTCGGGCCGATCTCACCTACCTGACCGGCTCTCCCATCTTCTTCGGGCTCGAATCGGCGCTGCTCTCCAAGGATCCACGCGAGGCCCGAATGCGTCGCCTGGAGGCGGAAGGCGCGCTGCTCCTGTTCCTTCGCGGGCATCCGGAGGTCACGCATCTCAACGTCGACTCGCAGCGGGGAACGCCCCTGCTGGTCGCCGCCCGGCGCGGCGGCATCCCGGTGCTCTGGATGACCCCCGAGGCGGCGGCTTCCGGACCATTGCCCGCCCGGCAAGTGGATGATGCGAGTCAGCCACTCACGGCTCACTTCACGTTTCGCGAGGGAGAGCGCACGGTGAGCGGCGCGGTCACACTCGAAGCCACTCTGGACGCGGCCCGGCTGCTCTCCGCGGGCCCCGGCCTGGGGGATCCATCCCGCGATTGTCGGCTTCAGGACAGCAAAGGAGAAACTCTCGCCCGCGAGGGCCTGCCGGACTCCTCGGCAAGGGGAGAGCAAGCGGGACAGCTCAGCGCGCGGGCCCGGGTCGCGGCCGATGGCTGGTCCCAGTCGACGCCCTGGGAGCTGATCTGCCGGCGGAACCCGGCGGGGGTCCTGGCTCGAGTCGAGCCGCTGACGGGACGCTATCGGATGACTTTGTTGCTCAATGCCGCCGTGATGAGCCTGGCGCTTCTGCTGGGGGCCTTCGCCATTCAGCAGACACAGCGGCGGGCGCAGGAAGGAAGGGTCCGGGAGCTGGAGCGGCAGCTGTTTCACGCCGAGCGGCTGAGCACCGTGGGCCGGCTCGCCGCCGGGATCGCCCACGAAATCAACAATCCGCTGGAGGGAATGTCCAACTATCTCGATCTGGCGCGCCAGGACCTTGCCCGGAGCGACGCGGAATCGCTCCGCAAGCGGCTGGACGGAATCCAGGAGGGGCTGAAGCGGGCCGAGGCAATCGTGCGCCGGGTCCTGGCCCACGCCGATCCGTCCATGGCGCCGCGCACCCCGGTGCACCTCGGCGAGATTCTCGAGCAGTCTCTGGGTTTCATCCGGGAGCGGCCCGAATTCGATAACATCCGGTTCGATCTCGATCTGCCGCCCGAACCGCTAGTCGTCGAGGGGAACGCGGCGATGCTGGGACAGGTCTTCCTGAACCTGATGCTGAATGCGTGCGAGGCGCAGCCCGGAGGTGGCGAGGTGCAGGTCGCCGCTGCACGGGAGAAGGACGGGATCGTCGCCGAGATTGCGGACCGGGGCCCGGGCGTGCCCGATGCTGAGGCGGAACGGGTGTTCGAGCCGTTTTACACGACGAAGAGCTCCACGGGCCTGGGGTTGTCCATCTGTTACTCGATCGCCCGCCAGCACGGGGCCGAGCTGAAGATGGAGCGACGCGCCGGTGGTGGCGCCATATTCAAGATGATATTCAAGCCGCAGGAGCGCAAGCATGGCTGAGATGAAACCGGCGCGGGCCACCGTGCTGGTGGTGGAAGACGAAGTGTACGTGCGCACGTCGCTCGGGGAGCTGCTGAAATCGCGCGGCTTCGATGTAATCCTCGCCGGCGGCGCCGCCGAGGCGCAGGGCCATCTGGGCCGGGCGCCGGTGGACCTGGTGCTCACCGACCTGAAGATGCCCGGCGTGGACGGTCTCGAGCTGGTGCGCCGGCTGCACGCGGCATTTCCCGACCTGCCGGTGCTGGTGCTCACAGGCCAGGGCACCATCGCCTCCGCCGTGGAATGCATCAAGGCCGGCGCCACCGACTACGTTCTGAAACCCGCCGATCCCGATGCGCTGGAGCTGGCTCTGGTGCGGGCGCTGGAGCAGCGGTCGCTGCTGCGGGAGGTGAGTTACCTGCGAGCCGCCCGCAATCAAGGTCCGGCGGCAGCCGAGCCGTTGGGTGAAAGCCCGGTGTGGAAGAAGACGCTCGCGAGCGCCCGTGCGGCTGCACCCACCGGCGCCACCGTGCTGCTGCTCGGGGAGTCGGGCACCGGGAAAGAGCTGGTCGCCCGCATGATCCACCGCCTCAGCGCCCGATCGCGGGGGCCTTACATCCGCGTCAACTGCGCCGCCGTGCCGCTGGAGATGTGGGAGAGCGAGTTCTTCGGGCACCGCAAAGGCTCCTACACCGGAGCGATCGCCGACCGGGAAGGATGGTTCCGGCTGGCCCACCAGGGGACGCTGTTCATGGACGAAGTAGGCGCCATGCCGCCACCGGCGCAGGCGAAGATCCTCCGCGCCCTGCAGGATGGCGAGTTCCACCGGCTGGGCGAGGAGCAGCCGACCCGCGTCGACGTGCGCGTGGTCGCCGCCACCAACGCCGATCTGGCGGAGGAGGCTCGCGCCGGACGCTTCCGCCAGGACCTCTATTACCGGCTCAACGTGTTGCGCATCGAGCTTCCCCCGCTGCGCAGCCGGACCGAGGACATTCCCCTGCTCGCCGCCGCGTTCGTGAAGGAAATCTCCGCCAGGCTCGGCCGCCCGGCGCCATCCCTCTCGGCGCGGGCCATGGGCGAATTGATGGCTTATGCCTGGCCCGGCAACGTGCGCGAGCTGCGCAATGCTCTGGAGCGCGCCCTCATCCTGAATGCCGGGGTGGTGCTCGACTCCCTCGACCTCACATCGCTGGCCGGCGATTCCCTGGCGGCGTCACCAACAGCGGAGAGTGACACCACGAATCTGCGCCTGGCCCTCGCCCGCCGCGAGAAGGAGGTGCTCCTGGACGCCCTCAGGCACTCCGGCGGAGTGCGCAAGGAGGCGGCGCGGCTGTTGGGAATCGATCAGCGCAATCTGGCCTATTACCTGCACAAGCACGGCATCGACCCGGACCGGCTGACCGAATGAAGCCCTTTCACGCTCGACGTGCCTGGCGGAGACTGGTCCCGGCGGGCGCCTTGTTGCTCGGGCTCGCGGCCTGCAGCGGAAAGACTGGAGACGGGAACAGCGCCCCTGCCATCTCTCCTCCCGCGAAGACTCCCCCGGTCCGGTTCACCGACGTGACCCGGCAAGCCGGGATCTCCTTCGTGCATCAAAGCGGAGCGTTCGGTCGCAAGTACCTGCCGGAAACCATGGGATCGGGCGTGGCGTTTCTCGACTACGACGGGGACGGCCGGCAGGACCTCTACTTCGTCAACAGCAGCGAGTGGCCGGGGCACCGGAAGAAAGAAAGCCTGCCGGCCCTCTACCGGAACAAGGGAGACGGCACGTTTGAAGACGTCACCCGGCAGGCGGGGCTGACGGTGGAAAGCTACGGCATCGGCGTCGCCGCGGCCGATTACGACAACGATGGACGCGTGGATCTCTTCGTCAACGCCCTCGGAGCGGACCACCTCTTCCACAACCGCGGTGACGGAACGTTCGAGGACGTCACCGCCCGCGCCGGGGTCTCCGATCCGGCCTTCGGATCGTCGGCCACCTGGCTGGACTTCGACCGGGACGGCTGGCTGGACCTGTTCACCTGCAACTACGTGCAGTGGAGCGAGTCCACCGACATCTTCTGCACGCTGGACGGCGTGAATAAGTCCTATTGCACTCCCGAGTCGTATCGTGGCGCCACCAACCGCCTGTTCCGCAACCGGGGCGATGGCACGTTCGAGGATGTGTCGCGCCGCGCTGGAGTGCTCAATCCCTCGGGCAAATCCCTGGGGGTGGTGGCTTTCGACTACGATGAAGACGGTTGGCCCGATCTGGCGGTGGCCAACGACACCCAGCCGAATTACCTGTACCACAACCAGCGCGACGGGACCTTCGAAGAGATCGGCGCCAGCGCTGGGATCGGCTTCGGTGAGGACGGCAAAGCCCGCGGGGCCATGGGGATCGACGCGGCCGATTACGACGGCTCGGGCCGCGAGAGCCTGCTCATCGGCAATTTCACCAACGAGATGCTGGCGCTGTATCGCAACACTGGACAGGGCATATTCCTGGATGAGGCCCCGGTCTCCGGCATCGGCCAGCCGAGCCTGCTGACGCTGGCCTTCGGATGTTTCTTCTTCGACTACGATCTCGATTCCCGCCAGGACATCTTCGTTGCCAATGGCCACGTGGAAACCGACATCGCGCGGGTGCAGCCCTCGGTCACCTATGCCGAGCCGTCGCATTTGTTCCGGAACCTGGGCGAGGGGCGCTTCGAATTGGTGACCCGGGAATCCGGCGAGGCGCTGGGCGTCCCTCGGGTGGGCCGTGGAGCAGCGTACGCCGATTTCGACGGGGATGGGGATCTGGACGTGGCCATGACTACCAACAACGGTGCAGCCGTGCTGCTGCGCAACGATGGGGAGACCGGGAATGACTGGATCCGCATCCGGCTCTCGGGCGGTGCTTCCAACCGGGATGCCATCGGCGCCCGGGTCACGCTCAAGGCGGGTCCCCTGACCGAGACCCGCACTCTGCGCTCCTCGGCCTCTTACGCGTCGCAGAGCGAGAGGGTGCTTACTTTCGGTCTGGGGCCGCGGCGGGGCGGCGGCGCCGGAGACGCGGTCGTGGAGGTGGAGGTCGTCTGGCCCGACGGGAAAGCCCAGCGCTTTCCGTCGCTTGCGCCCGGCAAGCTGCACCAACTGGATAAATCGCCCTGATTCGAATTCGCCATGGAAGCGAAGCCCCGAGTGGCGCGAAGCCACCTGGAGAGCTGTGCTAAACTCCGGCCCGCGTAATCGGGCACCCATGGGTTTTCTGCCCTTTCCTCATTTCTGAATGAGAGGTGCGACCATGAAAAGTCTCTTGCGCTGCCTGTTGCTCGCTATGGCGATGACCTCCGTCGCAGCTCCCGCGATAGCCGGCGGGAACGCCAACTTCATCCTGGGAACTCGCGGACTAGACAAGGATTTCTGGACGCCGGTGAACGGCCAGTTCGTCATCGGGGCACAAGTGGATTTCGGAAAAATGACCTGGCCGATCCACCTGGAGACGGGGATCCAGGTCTCCGTGGGGGCGGAGGAGGACTTCATCGGAACGGCGGACGTGTACGGAAGCGTCGCCGAGCTGGACTTCGGCGTGAACAAGACCTGGGAGCTGAAGGGGCCGGCGCGCCCGTTCATCGGCGGCGGGCTCGCGGCCGTGGGGGCGGCCTACACCATCGAAGCCCCGCTCGGCGACATTGACGACGACGATGACGGGGGCGGCGCCTATTTCCACGGCGGGGTCTTCTGGCGCCTCGGCAAGCGGTTCAACATCGGCATCGACGGCCGTTTCCTGGTGGGCACCAAGATCACCCTCTTCGGGGAGGAGGGGGATGCAGATTACGTCCAGCTGGGGATGATCCTCGGATGGGGGTGGCCCGCCAGTCAATAGAGAGTTTGCCGCCCCCATCGCGGCTAATTGGCCCCACCCCTCTTCACTTTTTCCAGTGATCAGTGTAACAATGCTGCCTATCGAATCTCCGGCGGTGCCTCGGAGGAGGACCGAAGCGCCGCCATTCTCACACCATCTGATTTTCGCTTAGGGGTGCATCCATGCGTTCACCGTCCGCTCGTGTCGGAATACTCCTCACCATCGCCCTCATCGCCAGCGCGTGCCTGGCGGTTGCAGCGGGCTCCAAGCCGGCCGCCGTGGCCCATGGAAATGGTGACCTCTGGGCAGTGACCTCGCAGATCTCAATGCCGGGCATGCCGATGAACATTCCGGCGCAGAAGCAGAATGTCTGCGCCCCGAAGGACTGGAAAGAGCCTCCGGGCGCGCAGAATCCGCAGCAGGATTGCCAGATCAGCGACTTCAAGACGGTCGGCTCCAAGACCACCTGGAAAATGAAATGTACGTCGCCCGATTCGACCGGAAGCGGTGAGATCACGCGTACCAGCCCCACCTCCTATAAGGGATCGATCACCATGACCTCGGCCGACGGAACCGTCGACATCAAGCTGAGCGGGGAGAAGGTCGGCGACTGCAACTACGTCGAGACCGACCCCCAGGCCACCGAAGCCATGTCCAAGAAACTCGATGCCGATCTCGCCAAGATGCAGGCGGAGGGGTGCAAGGGGATTGCGGAGGGGCTCATGCTGGAGCTCGTGAAGTCGGAAACGGCCGGCTGCAATGATGCCGCGACTCGCGATTTGTTTTGCAAGACGGTCGCCAGCCCGGAAGGAACCAAGGCGCTGATAGAACGCGGCAGCTCGATGCCCGGGAGCGGATTGAAGGATTGCCTGGATTTTTGCGCCGGCACCGGAAAGACGAAGGAAACTTTCTGCGGCCAGTTCCACACCACAGCCGGATTTGATCTTTTCGCGAGTGCCGGCACCGGCCCGGACAGCCCCCAGGCGACGGCTGCGGCCTTCTGCGGCCTGAGCGCGGGAGATTTGGACACGGAGAAACAGAAACTCTGCAAGATGGCTGCCTCCGGCACCTCGGAGCTCGACTTCCTTGGGAAATACTGCCCCGACGAGGCGAAGGTGGTGGCCGAGAAAGAATGCGCCGGCCGCAACTTCACGGCCGCGGGCGCCACGCCCTATGCGCGGTTCTGCGTGACCTACGCAAGTCAAATGATGGCCGGAGCGCAGCCCGCGGAGGACGCGCCCAAGTCGAAGAAGGACAAGACCAAGAAGTTCTTCAAGGGCGTCTGGCCGCATTGATCGCCGCCGTCCTGCTGGGTGCCGCGCTGGCGTTGCCCGCGCCGGCGCCGGGTGAGCCGGCGACGCTCGATCGCTACCCGAAAGCGGCGGCTTCCTACCTCGTCGCCATCAATGGAAGAGTGGTGTGGGCGCGCGAGCCCGACACCCCTCGTCTTCCCGCCTCCCTTTCCAAGATCATGACCGCCCTGGTGCTTCTGGAAGGAGACTGGAAGCCAGAATCGGAGGTGGTAATCAGCCGCGAGGCAGCGGCAGCCACCGGCTCGCGGGCCGGATTGCGGGAAGGCGAACGAATGAGCGCCGGCGATCTGCTGACCGCGATGCTCGTCTCCTCGGCCAACGATGCCTGCCTTGCCCTGGCGGAGCACGCCTCGGGAAGCGCCAAGGCGTTCGTGGCCGGCATGAACGAGAAAGCCCGGGCCTTGCAGCTCCCCTCGACCCACTTTGAGGATCCCTGCGGGCATGATGCCCCGCAGCAGCGATCTTCCGCCCGCGACCTGCTCGCTCTGGCGGAGAAGGCCCTCGCCAAGTCCGAGTTCTCGCGCATCGTCGCTCTGCGCTCGGCCTCCTTGAAGACGAAGGGAGGACGCTCGATCACCGTCAACACGGGAAACCACCTCCTGGACCGAGTGGATGGTGTGGTAGGGGTGAAAAGCGGCTGGACACACGGCGCGGGTAAGTGCCTCGTGGTTTTCGCCCGGCGAGGCGAGACGCGGGTTTTCGTCGTGCTGCTGAATTCCCCCGATCGCTGGTGGACCGCAGCAGGCCTTACCCAGGCCGCGTTCGATGCCGCCCAAGCACATCCCTGAAAGAAATGCAGTGTGGCGCTGGGCGCCCATCGCGGTGATGGTCGCCGCCGTGGCGGCCGCCTATGCCAATGCCCTCGGCGCCGGCTTCCAGTTCGACGACTGGAACGTGATCGTCGACGAGCCGCGGGTGCAATCACTCGCCGCCTGGTGGGCGTCGATGCCGGCCATCCGCCCGCTTCTCAAGCTCTCCTACGCATGCAACAACTCTCTGGGATTCGGTCCTGCCGGGTTCCACCTGATCAACATCGCGATCCACGCGATCAACTCAATCCTGGCCTATCTGCTCCTCACTCGTCTGGCGCTGCGCGAGGATGTCGGCAGCCAAGAGCGAGTCAACAACCGCGCGCAGGCTGTCGCATTCTTCGGGGCCTTGCTCTTCGCCCTTCACCCGGTCCAGACCGAAGCGGTCACCTACATCTCCGGGCGCTCCAGTTCGCTTGCGGCCCTGTTCTCGATGGCCAGCATCCTCGCCTGGATCGACGGTCGAGCCCGGGGCCGGACCTGGCTGATCGGCTTCTCGGCGGCTCTCTTCGCCACCGGACTCCTGGTCAAGGAAACATCGGCGGTCGTCCCCCTGGTACTCCTCCTGTGGGAGTGCGGCAACCTGCAGGCGGCAGGGAGGTTTTTCTCCCGCGCCCCCTGGTTGCATTTTCTGGTCCTTGGGTTGGCCGCGGCCATCGCCATTTCCAGCTCGACCTACCGGCACCTTTTCAACACCAGCTTTCAGGCCCGCGGTGTCGGAGCCAATCTCCTCACCCAGGTCGACGCCATCTCCTACCTCCTGGGCCAGCTCGTGCGCTTCGATCGATTGAATGCCGACCCGGCTCTCAGAGTCGTGACCACCTGGACTGCCAAGCTGGCTGTCGAGGCGGCCGCGCTCCTCCTGCTGCTCGTCCTGGGAGCGATTCTCGTTCGGCGACGCCCCGCCATCTCATTCGGAATCCTCTGGTTTTTTCTCTGGCTGGCACCGACCAACTCCTTCATTCCCAGGCTGGATGTCGTGAATGATCGGCAGCTCTACCTGGCGATCCTGGGACCCGCATGGATCGTCGCCTGGCTCTTGAGGAGCCGCCTCCCGACGCAGCGGGGTCCACGGCTCGCGCTGGCCATCATCCTGGTGCTTTCCCTGGGAGTCGCCACGTACCACCGAAACCAGGCCTACGCCAACGAGATCGTCTTCTGGGAGGACGTGACCCGGAAAGCTCCGCACAACGGGCGCGCCTTCAACAATCTCGGCTATGCCTATGCCCTCGCCGCGCGCAGGGACGATGCCGAGCTGGCCTTCCGACGTGCCCTCACCCTGGATCCCGGCGATGTGCGCGCCGCGGTGAACCTGCGCCTTCTGCTGGAGGGAGGGCTCACGGTGCGACCCGGCCCCCCCTAGTCCACGAGGCGCACCGGAAGGACCCCTCGTGGGACTTGTGCTAGACTCTGTCGAGCTGAAAACCTCTGATCTCGAGAGGTGTCATGCGAGCTTTGCTGGTCAACCCCTCCTTCCCCGACTCCTACTGGAGCGGCCGCTTCGCCCTCCGCTTCGCGAAGCGGAAGAGCATCCTCCCGCCTTTGGGGCTCATCACGGTGGCTGCCCTGCTGCCACAGCGCTGGGAACTGCGCCTGGTGGATCTGGACACTGAGACGCTCACTGACGCGGATTTAAAGTGGGCCGACGTGGTGATGCTCACCGGCATGCTGGTACAGAAACCCTCGCTGCACGCGGTGCTGCGCCGTTGCCGGGCCTTGAAAATCCGCACCGTGGTGGGAGGCCCTTATGCCACCGCGCTTCCCCAGGAGCTGGACGCCGCCGATCACGTGATGGTCGGGGAGGGCGAAGAGATGGTTCCCGTCCTGGCCGCCGACCTGGAGGCCGGGAAAGCGCAACACCTCTATCACGAAGCCGGCAAGCCCGACCTGACTGCCGCGCCCCTGCCGCGCTTCGATCTGCTGAAGCCCGGCGCCTACCACCAGATGTCGCTGCAGTATTCGCGGGGCTGCCCCTTCAGCTGCGAGTTCTGCGACATCATCGTCATGTACGGCCGCAAGCCCAGGACCAAAGCTCCCGAACAGATCATCGCCGAGCTGGAGGCCATCCGCCGCACCGGCTTCTCCGGCGACGTCTTCTTCGTGGACGACAATTTCATCGGCAACAAGAAGCTGGTGAAGGAGCTGCTGCCCGAGGTCGCAGCCTGGCGCAACCGCCGGCGACCCCCCCTGGAGTTCTACACCGAGGCATCCGTGAATCTGGCGGACGATACGCAGCTGGTGGACCTCATGACCCAGGCGGGATTCACGGCGGTGTTCATGGGGATCGAGACTCCCTCCCCGGAGGCGCTGAGGGAGACGCACAAGCTGCAGAACCTGCGACGTGATCTGGTGGAGCAGGTACACGGGCTGCTTGAGCGCGGACTGGATGTGTGGGCCGGGTTCATCCTGGGCTTTGACAGCGATGGGCCGGATTGCTTCGATCGGATGATCGAATTCATCCAGAACGCCGCCATCCCCTACGCCATGGTGGGGATGCTCGGCGCGCTTCCCAACACCCCGCTCTACTCGCGGCTGGAGAAGGAGGGCCGTTTGCGGCCCGATTTCATCGGCGACCAGTTCGGGCTGACCAACGTGATCACCCGCATGCCGATCCCGCAGATGCTCGCCGGGTACCGCCGCGTCCTGGAAACCGTCTACAATCCGGAGGTTTATTTCCAGCGCTGCCGGGAGAACCTGGCGCGCTGGAAGCCGACGGCGGGATCCATCCGGCCCATGGCCTCCCGGGACATCGCCTGCGCCCTCAGGGCCCTCTGGGGTCAGGGATTTTCGGGACGCTACCGCGGCGCCTATTGGCGTTTTCTGCGCTGGGTGGCGCAGAACTGCCCCGAAAAGCTCGGCCGCGCCGTGGCCCAGGCCGCCGCCGGGCACCACTACATCACCTACACTCGAAACGTCGTGGTCCCTGCGCTTCTGAGCCAGCTCCCCGAGCTGGCCGAGCCCCAGCCCGCTCCCGCAAACTAGAGCCTGCCTTCCACCCCTCCGTTGACTCCGGCAGAGCGCCGTTCGTCGATTTCCACGCCTTGACGCGTATCGAGGGACCGGATAGAGTTTTCGATTCTGGCGAAAAACTTTTTGGGAAATCGCATGACGTCTGCCGCGAGGCAATTCTTCCTTCGGATCATCCCGACCGCCTTGTTGATCCTGCTCACATCAGCCATCCCCTCGGCCGGCTCCGGCAAGCCCGAACCCACGCCGACGGAGCAGACGGGCCCGGATTCTGAGACGCGCCGACTCGCGGCGGAGTTCAAGAAGAGTGTGGAGGTCCTCGCCTCCGATTCCATGGAAGGGCGGGGCCTGGCAACGGCGGGGATCCAGCGGGCCGCCGACTGGATCGAGAAGCAGCTTCGCAAGGATGGCTTCGCGCCGGCGTTCGAGGGGAGCTATCGGCAGCCGCTCAAGATCAAGGTGGGGGTCCGTCTGACGGAAGGGAATGTCCTGGAGGGAACGACGCGCGACGACTGGACGCCGCTTGGATTCTCGAGCCCTGGTGATTTTGCGGGAGAGCTGGCATTCGTCGGCTACGGAGTCGAGGCCCCGGCGGTGGGTTACCACGATATGGAGGGCCTGGACCTGCACGGAAAAATCGCCCTGATCCTGCGCTACGAGCCCCAGGAAAAGGATGCAGCCTCCCCATTCGACGGACGAAAACCCAGCCGTTACTCGGCGCAGCGCTACAAGGCGCTCCAGGCCCGGGAGCGCGGAGCGGTGGCGGTCATCTTCGTCACCGGTCCGCTGCAGGACGACGGCAAGGACAAACTCCCGCCGCTGGCCAATGATGGCCCCGAGAGTCCTGCCGGTCTGCCGGTCCTGCAAGTGAAGACGACGGTGGCCCAGCAGTGGCTGCGCGGTGCGGGCGTGGATCTGAAGCAGTTTCAGGAGTCGGTGGATCGGGATCTCACTCCCCGCTCCCTGGGAAGCACCGGGATTCACCTGAAGGGCAGGGTGGCGCTCGAGGCGCAATATGCCGACTCCGTCAATCTGGGAGGGCTCATTCCGGGACGCGGCGCCCTGGCGCAGGGGGTTGTCGTGCTCGGCGCGCATTACGATCATCTGGGATTTGGCGGACAGGGCTCCATGCGCCCCAATGAGAAGGAGATTCACAATGGGGCTGACGACAACGCCTCCGGCACGGTCGCGGCGATGCAGATCGGCACGCTGCTGCGCAAAGCGCTCGCCTCGAGCCCCAGCCACCGCAGCATCCTGGTGCTGCTGTTCACCGGTGAGGAGGTGGGGCTGGCGGGCTCCTCTTACGTCGTGCAACACCCGCCGGTTCCCCTCGATCGCATCACCGCCATGATCAACCTGGACATGGTGGGCCGGCTCCGGGACGGCGAGCTGGTGGCGCTGGGCTCCCAGACCGCCCCCGAGTGGTCGGCGCTCCTGGAGGTCGCCTCTCGCGAGATCCCCGGGATCAAGGTGAATGCCCACGGGGACGGCTACGGCCCCTCCGATCAGACCAGCTTCTACGCCTCGGGAATCCCCGTGCTGCATTTCTTCACCGGCGCCCATGAGGAGTACCACACCCCCCAGGACGATGCCGGCACTCTCAATGCCCAGGGCGCGGCGCAGATCGAGGAGTTCACCGCCTCGCTGCTGCAGGAGCTGGCCACGCGTACCACCCAGCTGACTTACGTCCGCACCTCCGCCGGACCAGCCATGGAAGGAGACAGTCGAGGCTATGGCGCCTACCTGGGGACGATTCCCGATTTCCGCGCCATGGAGTCGGAGAGTGGGGGCGTTCTCCTCTCCGACGTGCGCGCCGGGGGCCCTGCCGACCGCGCCGGAATCCGCGGCGGGGATCGCATCGTGGCGATGGGGGGCACTCGTATCGAAAACCTCTATGACATGACCTTCGCGCTCCAAGACAATCGTCCCGGTGAGACCATCGATGTGACGGTCGTGCGAGGCGACGCTCGCCTGGCGCTGCAGGCGACGCTGGGGGATCGGGCCCCGATGGGCAGCTCACAGCCCCAGGACAAGAATACCGTGCAGACGCAGCCCTCCAGCCAGGCGGCTTCCTCCCCTTCCAAGCCAGCGGAGCAGCCCACCGCCAAAAAGGCCCCTTCAGCCAATGCGGATCCCCATGCCGCGGCGGTTGAGAATCCGCCCACGACGCCGCACGGAGTCGATCCCTATTACGAAGGCCGTCCGGGGCCCAATTTCACCGTGGGTGCCGGGAAACCCTTCGCGGAAAAATTTGAGGGAGAGCGGCATTTCAGCGACATCCGGCAGCTGACCTTCGGCGGGGAGAACGCCGAAGCCTATTTCAGCCCCGACGGGAAGTGGCTCATCTACCAGGCCTCTCCGCCCGGCGCGAAGTGCGATCAGGAATATGTGATGGACCTGAGCACCGGCGAGTCGAAGCGCGTCTCCAGCGGGAAGGGGCGAACCACCTGCGGTTATTTCGACTACCCCGAGGCGGACCGGATCATCTACGCCACGACCGAGTGGGGAGGCGACGCTTGCCCCCAACCGCCCGATTACTCGCAGGGATACGTCTGGGCCTTGTATGACAGCTACGACATCGTCGAAGCCAGGCCCGATGGCAGCGGCGTCAAACGGCTCACCATGACTCCCGGTTATGACGCGGAGGCAACCTGGTGCCCGCGCGGCGGGAAGCTCGTCTTCACCTCGGTACGTGACGGCGACCTGGAGCTGTACGTCATGGATGAGGAAGGCCAGACCCGTCGCCTGACTTCCGAGGTCGGCTACGACGGCGGAGCATTTTTCAGTCCCGACTGCTCGGAGGTGGTCTGGCGCGCCAGCCGCCCGAAGGGCGAGGAGCTGGAAGAGTACAAGCGGCTGCTGGCGAAGGGCCTCATCCGCCCGCATGCGCTGGAGATTTACCTCATGCGATCGGACGGCACGATGAGTCGTCAGCTGACTCAAAATGGAGCGGCGAACTTCTGTCCCACTTTCACCGCCGACGGCGGGCAAATCCTGTTTGCCTCCAACGCCGGAGCCGCGGGGGGAAGGGAGTTCGATCTCTATCGGGTGAGCAAAGACGGAGGAGAGCCGGAGCGCATCACCTTCAGCCCGGGCTTCGACGGCTTTCCGCATTTCAGCCCCGATGGCCGCTGGATCGTCTGGGCCTCGAACCGTTCAGAGCCCGGCTCTCACGAAACCAACCTCTTCATCGCCCGCTGGGTGGATTGAGGCTCAGCAGGAACTCGACGATGGCCTCCGCCTCCTGGCGAGTCACTTCCTGGCGGGGCATGGGCGGGAAGCCACCGTGGAGCGGCCTGCGCCCTTCACGCTGATAGACCACTTCCGGGTCCATCGACCAATCGCGCAGCAAGCTCCGGTCGGATCGCCGCGCGATTCCGACGAGACTCGGCCCGGTGGCGGGACTGCCATCCAGGGAGTGGCAATAATCGCATGCCTTCAAAGTGAACAACCTCCGGCCTTGCTCTGCCAGGGCTGAATCCACCGGGACCGGCGCCGGTGCTTTGGCGGGGATTTCGGGCGAGGAAGAAGGGCAAGACGACAGGATGACAAGAGCGCCCAGGGAAAGGGCCAGCACACCTTTGCCTGCCCCCATTAGGAACCTCCATCGTGCGAGGCCCTTTCCCCTGGGCGCCATGGAAACCACGGGTGGCTGTGGGCTCCCGTCCTCAGAAATCGGACGGAACGCACAGAACGGGACAGGAAGCGGCGCGCAGCACCTTTTCCGCGGTGCTCCCGAACAGGGCCCGCTCCAGATCCGCCGAGCGTCCAGCCGTGCCCAGGACGATGAGATTCACAGCATATTCCGCCGAGCGTCTCAGGATCTCCTGGAATGGGCGCCCCCATGCAATGAGGATCTGGCAAGGAACGTCACCGCTTCCTTCCCGCGCTTCCGCCACAACCCCCTCCAGTCGCTTGCGCCGCCCCTTCTCCAGCCGCTCCCGCAGCTCCTGCTCCGGGATTTCTGCCAGGTGGGCGACTTCCATCAACCCCTCGCCATCGATGACGTGGAGTATGAGGAGGTTGGCATTGCGCTCACGGGCCAGCGAAAGGGCCTGGTCCAGAGCCCGCCGGCTGGGCTCGGAGAAGTCCAATCCGGCGAGAATATGGGGACGCTCGTCCCTGTCTCTTGATTTACCGGCCCCTTTGCTTCCCATGATACCCTCCTTCACCCGATCTTCACTTCGACCGCACGCGGCCTGGCTTCCTCACTCTTGGGAAGATGGACCTTCAGGATCCCATCCTTGAACTCCGCCATGATCTTCGCGGCGTTGGCGTCCATCGGAAGCTCGAAGGTCCTGGTGAACGTGCCGAAGGCTCGCTCCACTCTGTGGAACTTCTTCCCCTTCTCCTCCTTCTCGAATCTCCTCTCTCCGGCGAGCGACAGGATTCCGTCCTGCACTTTCACATGGACGTCCTCGCGCTTCACATCGGGGAGCTCTGCCTTGATGAGGTACTCCTTCTCGTCCTCGACGATGTCCACCGCGGGCATCCACTGGGTCAGCGCGAGAGTCTCTTCCTTCAGCTCCTCGCCCTTCAGCGGAACCCGGTTGAACATCGTGGTAAACCGATTCTGGAGATCCCTCATCTCCTTGATCGGATCGAACAGGGTGGCGCGGAATGGATCGAACGATGTCATCTTGAAGGGATCGAACTGCGTGAGGCCATTCATGACGGATCCTCCTCTTGGTTGACGGCCCCGACCTGCCCGGTTCCCGCTTCCTGCGAGCACCGACACTTCGGGATGATTCCGAGGATCACAAAGAGCAAAGAGAATGCCACGTGCTGATCGAAGCCTCTCCAGCCCCCGCTCGCGCCGGCTCCGCGGCTGCTGCAATGAAAATGCCCCATTCTCACGGACTTGCACCCACGGCATTTCTTGCGCCATGGCCGGCATCGCGATGGCAGTCCGAATCGCCCGATATTTCTTGCGCCGCTCTTATCCGTGAGCTTCGAAATTCCGCAAGATCTGCACACTCGGCTTCCCATTCTCCTGCCCGCCGCGCGGATCGAGTTCAGCGCGCTGGCTGAGTCGATCCTCAGGAGCAGGCCTTTGATCCCATCCGATCCGTCACGGGATGATTTCTTGTCTTCGCTGGATTCCAATCCTAGGATGATTGCCAATGAACATTCACCCTGTTCGGCCAAGATGGATTGGGCCATGGGTCCTGCTGGCCGGAGCTCTACTTTCGACCTCGCGCCTGCGCGCGCAATCGGCGACCGAGGAGCCCCCCCAGGAGGAGCCTTCAACCGCCACCGCCCCGGATCCTGGAGATGCGCCTGATATCGCATGCCCCTCGCAGGGCGTCGTCGAGCCTTTGCAGTCTCCCGAACCGGAGAAGCCGGGCGAGGATGCTCCTTACTGGCGAACGAACTTTTTCCACCGCTTCTTCAGGGACCAGGGATTCCTCTTCAAGACCTGGATCCCCTCAGAAGTTCGAAACCCGGTGTTTTCCGTGCCTTTTTTCACCACGACGGCACTGGCCTTTGCTTCCAGCCGCGATGAGAATGGCGGGCCGGATGCCCAGGCAACAGCCGATTTCAGTGAGGATCACCAGCGCCAGCAGGGAGCCGCCCGGTTTCTCTCGGATGTTGGGGATACGGCGACCGGGGTGGTCTTGATCGGTGTGGGATACCTGGCCGGACGCTGGAGCCATCACGACCGATTCGCGGAAGCATCGAGCCTCTCCGCCGAAGCTGCGCTGAGCGCCGGACTCTGGAGCTCGGTTCTCAAGGCCGTTACGGCGCGCACCCGCCCTGAGGGGACCGGCACCGGAAATTTTGGGGACTATTCCGCCAAGCAGGGCGAGCAGGTGGGATCGTTCCCTTCCGGCCACGCCACCGGCGCCTTCGCCGTCGCCACGGTGTTCGCGGGGGTCTATTCGGATCACCGGTGGGTTCCCTGGGTAGCTTACGGAACGGCGGGGCTCATCGGGGCATCCCGGATCGCCCTCTCGCGGCATTTCTCCACCGACGTGGTGGCGGGGGCCTTGCTGGGGAATAGCATGGGGAGGATGGTGCTGACGCGCAGCCGGGAATCGGCCGCCCGGCAATCCACGATCCTGCCCATCGTGAACCCGGTGGATCGCCAGCTTGGATTGGCCTGGAATTACTCCTGGTGACGGCTTGGCTGCATTGCGGCCCTGCTCCTTGACTCGAGCGAATCCTCCTGATTCACCGAACTCCATCTGTAACACAGCGTGGCCCCGGTTTACTGCAGTTCGCCCCATTCACCCTGTCGTCGCGACGGATTCCCGGCGATCCGCCGCCTCCGGAAGTGGGTCGTAACCGGATCTTCGCGTCCCCGGCCCAATCTCGTCACTCCGCCATGCCACGATCTACCCCCGCGGCATCGTACTGTCGCGCAGCCGGAAAAACACCGGTCCCAAGTCGAAAGGAAGGCCCTCGATGAATGAGACGCGCCCGAAATCCCGCCCCGGAATGGCGGCCTATTACCTCGAAATCCATCGCTTTCCCCTGCTGTCACCGGACCGTGAGCTGGATGTCGCCACGCGCTTGCGCCGCGAGGAGCGCGAGGAGGATTTGCATCACCTGGTGCAATCCAACCTGCGCTTCGTGGTCAGAATCGCCAGGCAGTACGTGGGCGGAGCGCTGCCTCTGGAAGATCTGGTGAGCGAAGGCAACCTCGGTCTCCTGCGCGCGGCGCGGCGCTTCGATCCCGCCCGCGGCAACCGATTTCTGTCGTGCGCGATCTGGTGGATTCGCAAGGCCATTCTCGACGCCCTGGAAAACCGTGGAGCGCTGGTCCGCGTGCCCAGGCATCAAGTCCGTAAGGTGCGGCAGGCACGGGCGCTCGGCGCGGAGCTCTCGGCCCGGCTCGGCCGCCGGGCCGAGCGCGAGGAGGTCAGCCGCGCCCTCGGAGTGGATCTTCGAGACCTCGAGGAAACCGAAGGTCGCGCTCAGAGAATGGTTTCCCTGGATGCCCCGGCGGCCAAGGACGGCAAGAGCCTGTTGAGAGATTTGCTACCGGATCGTCGTGCGGCCACTCCCGAGCAGGCGCTTTTCCGCCAGGAGGATCGGGCGCGGTTGCGGCGCGCCATTCGCTGCCTCAACTCACGCGAATATCAGGTGCTTTCGGAGCGCTTCGGGCTGGGAAGCCACGGCAGCTCCACTTTGAAGGAGGTCGGGCAGAGGCTGGGGATCTCGCGCGAGATGGTCCGCCAGATCGAGGTCCGGGCGAGAGGGAAGCTGCTGCGCGTGCTGTCGCGGGATGGCGCCTATCCCAGAGCGGCCACCTTCTCCACCAGCTCGACCAGGCGCATGGCATAGCCCCACTCGTTGTCGTACCAGGCCACCACCTTCACCAAATCCTCCTGCGGGACCTGCGTGAGCTGGCAGTCGTAGATCGAGGAGTGAGGATTGCCGATGACGTCGGCGGAGACGATCGGATCGTCGGTCACCTGCAGGATGCCATGCATCGGACCCGCCGCGGCTTGACGCATCGCCGCGTGAATCTCTTCCACCGCCGGGCGCTTCCTGGTGATCACCGTCAAGTCCACCACCGAGCCCGAAGGCACCGGCACCCGGAACGCCAGCCCTTCCAGCTTTCCCTTCAAGTCCGGGATCACGAGCCCCAGCGCCTTGGCAGCGCCGGTGGAAGTCGGAACGATGTTCATGGGGGCCATCCGGCCACGGCGCGCGTCCTTGTGCGGGTAGTCGAAGAGGCGCTGGTCGTTGGTGTAGGCGTGCACGGTGGTGAGGAAGCCCTCGCGGATGCCGTAGAGATCGTTCAGCACCTTGGCCACGGGAGCGGCGCAGTTGGTGGTGCAGGAAGAGTTCGAAATGATCCGGTGCGACGGCTTCAGGATGCCGTCGTTGACCCCCAGGACCACGGTCGCTTCCAGAGGGTCCTTGCAGGGAACGGTGAGCACCACTCTCTTCGCTCCCGCCGCCAGGTGCCGCTCCAACTCGGCGATTCGCCGGAAGATGCCGGTGGCTTCCACCACGACATCCGCCCCCACCTTTCCCCATGGAAAAGGAAAAGGGTCCCCTTCCCGTTTATCCGTCACCTTGTGGGTCTCGATGCGATCGTTGTCCACCACCAGGTCCTTGTCCTCCGCCGCGACCTTTCCGGGATAGGGTCCGTGGATGGAGTCGTAGCGCAAGAGCAGCGCCATCTGCTGCGTGTCCGCCAGGTCGTTGATGGCCACAAAATTGAAGTTCTTGCCCGCGCTCTTCGCCGCCCGTAGGAAGAGGCGGCCAATCCTCCCAAACCCGTTAATTCCCACGCGAACCGGCATTGCGTCGCTTCCCTTCAAGCAGCACCTCTATTCTGACCGGGGAATTGCGTTTCTCTTCGAGACTGTCACAGGCCTGAATCACCCAGGCCCCGGCGCCAGCATCCTCTCAGGAAGTTTCCTCGCGCGTCACATCCGGCGCCTCGGTCGCGCCGCGGGTGCGATACTCCTTCAGTTTGTACTGGATGGTACGCGGGCTGATCTTCAGCACCGCCGCGGCGCGCGAAGTGGATCCCCCCACCGACTCCAGGGTGCGCAAGATGGCCTCGCGCTCGATATCCTCCATGGTGGCGCCGGGAGAAGCGGGCTTCCTGGCCATGCGCGCCGGCTGGCTGAGGCGCGGCAAAGTCGGGAACAGGGACAGGTCCAGCTCGTTACCGCGCGACAGGATCACCGCCCGCTCCAGGGCGTGCTCCAGCTCCCGCACGTTTCCCGGCCAAGGATACGCCATGAGGGCGGAAAGCGTCTCATCGGTCACCCCCTGGATCTCCTTGCCGTTGGCGGCACAGTATTTCTTCAGGAAATGGTCGGTCAGCAGCGGGATGTCCTGAAGCCGTGAGCGTAAGGGCGGCAGCGGGATCTCGATGACGTTCAGGCGGTAGTAGAGGTCCTCGCGGAACTTCCCCTCCTTGATGAACGCCTGCAGGTCGCGGTGCGTGGCGGTGATGATCCGCACATCCACCGTGAGCGTCTGGTTTCCTCCGACGCGCTCGAACTGGTGGTCCTGGAGAAATCGCAGGAGCTTGACCTGCATCCCCAGCGGGATGTCCCCCACTTCGTCCAGGAAGACAGTGCCGCCCGCGGCGATTTCGAAGCGCCCCGCCCGGCGCGACAGGGCGCCGGTGAACGCCCCGCGCTCGTGACCGAACAGCTCGCTCTCCAGAAGCGTCTCCGGCAGCGCCGCACAGGAGACCTTGATGTAGGGCGCATCCCGGCGCTGCGAGCGCTGGTGGATCGCCTGCGCGATCAGCTCCTTGCCCGTGCCGCTCTCTCCCGTGATCAACACTGATGCCTGCGTGGGGGCCACCTGCTCCACCAGGCGGAATACTTCCAGCATCTCGGCGCTGCGCCCGATGATGTTCTCGAAACGATATTTCTCGTCCAGCCTCTCCCTCAGCAGGCGTGTCTCGGAGACCAGCTTGCGGCGCTTCAGGACCTGGTCGAGCAGGTACTCCACCTCTTCCACGTCCACCGGCTTGGTGAGGTAATCCTCCGCGCCCTGCCGCAGCGCTTCCACGGCGCTGCGGATCGTCCCGTGGGCGGTCATGATCACCACCGCCACCTCAGGGTAGCCCTGCCGCACCCGCGACAGCAGCTCATGCCCATCCATGCCCGGCATCTTGAGATCGGTCAGCAGGACGTCCGGCTGCTCGGCGGCCACCAGCCGCAGCGCCTCTTCACCGTCCGCGGCAAGGGAGACCTGATACCCGTCCTCCCGGAGAATCTGGCCGAGACTGATCCGGGCCGACTCTTCGTCGTCCGCCACCACCACCGCGCCCCGGGTTTCCATCACGGCGTCCACGCTGCACCCTCCTTCACGGCCGGCATCATTCCCGACCCAGCCTGACTGAAAACACCGTACCCCGGCCCGGCCGGCTCTCGTACGAGAGACTGCCTCCATGGGCCTCCACGATTCGCTTGGCGATCGGAAGCCCGAGTCCCGTGCCCCCTTTCTTCGTGGTCACAAAAAAATCGAACACATCCTGACCTGGCTGGATCCCGACGCCAGTGTCGCTAACCTGGATGAACAGCGCACCCTCTTCCATCCGCGTGGTGACTGTCAGGGTCCCGCCATGGGGCATGGCTTCGATGGCATTGCGAATCAGATTGATCAGCACCTGCTTGATCTTCTCCCGATCGAGCCGGAGCGGAGAAAAGGGCCCCTCCCGGTGCAGGGTCACCGCGATGCCGAGCTGGTGGGCTGCGGGGGTCATCAATTCCAGGGACTCCCGCACCACTTCCGAAGGCTCCACCTCCGCCAGGGACACCCGATCCACCGTCGACAGTGAAAGGAATTCTTCCACCAGATCGTTCAGCCGGCTGATTTCCTTGCGCGCCGACTCGATATACGAGGACATTTCCACCCGCTTGGCGTCGTCCAGGCGCTCCAGCCGCCGCGACAGGAGAACCAGCTGGAGGTTGATCGAGTTGAGGGGATTGCGCACCTCATGGGCGAGGCTGGAGGCCAGAGTCCCCACGGCCGCCAGGCGCTCGGCCCGCATCATCCCGTACTGGGCGCGCTGCAGCCGGAGCAAAGCTTCCTGAGCGTCCTGATAGAGCCCGGCGTTTTCCATCGCCACCGCTGCGTGCCGGGCCAGCGCGTCGGCCAGCTCCACATCGCCGGCGTCCCAGACGGAAGCGACGGTTCGGGAGGCCAGCAGCAACCCAAGGATTCGCTGATGGGCGATGAGGGGGACGACCAGAGCCGAGAGAATGTTCCAGCGCTTCGCCAGCTCCGGGTTGGTCCTGGGATCCTCCGTGGCGTTGCTCACCACCAGCGGCGTCCTGCCACGGATCGCCTCCGGAAAGGCCCGCGATCTGAGGACCTCGAAGTCGGCGTGCTTGCCCACCTCCAGCCCTTCGAGCGGCGGGCCCGAGAGATAGGCCAGGTTCAGGGCGGCCGGAGATTCGCCAAGGAAAATGGCGCAGCGATCCACTCGCAGCAGCCCGCGGGCGTACTCTCCCACCGCCGCCAGCACGCGCTCTCGCTCCAGGCTTCCACCGATGGCGCGCACCAGCGAGCCCAGGGCCCGGCTCTCGGCGTCGCGCCGGGCTTCCGCCCGGGCGGCCCGAGCCTTGTCGACCGCCAGGCAAACTTGCCCGCCCACGGTCTCCAGGAAATGCAGCTCCTGCGACGAGAAGACCTGTCCAGAGCGGTTGGCGATGTTCAGCACTCCCTGGACACCGCGCTCGAACTTCAGCGGGATGCAGGCGTGGCTGGTGCAGGTCTCTCCCTGGAGCAGGTCGGGTAGCCTGGGGCACTCCAGCGTGTTTCGGGCGACCCTGAGCTTTCCAGTAGTGAAGACATCCTGGCAGAGACACGGGCCGATCCCCGATTTTGTCGCTTGCGAGACGAACGGCTCGGATATCCCCTGACAGGCTGCCAGCTCCAGTTTCCCCTCCTTCGACTCGCCCCAGAAGATCCAGCCGGAGCTCAGGCCCAGCTTCTCCAGCACCAGCTGCAGCGCCGTCTCGAGGATCTCGTGATCTTCCACTTTTTCCTGAATCCTGACGCCGAGCTCGCGCAGCGTCTCCAGCTCCACGTTTCTCCTGGCCAGGAGCTCCCCCTGCATGCGGCTCTCATCCAGCTTGCGGGCCGTGCAAAGCGCCGCCGACAGGGCCTTGGCGAGGCTGCGGGCGAACTGCCTTGCCGACTCATCCCAGCGCTCCGGCCCTTCCAGCAGCAGCGCCCCGATGGCTCCCGCCGGCCCCGGCAGGGTCAACGCCACGCGGAAAATCTCACCCGAGCGACGCGCCTCTTTGAGATCGCCAGGAGCGGCCATGGCCGCTTTCGCCAGCGATTCGGGAATTTCCTTGGCGCTCCGGCCTCGTATGGCGACCCTGCGCAGCTCTCCCGCAGAGCCGTTCTCCAGGAACAGGGCCCCTCGGGCCGCCTTCATCGCCCGCAGCGCCACGTGCAGCCCCTGGTCGCAGATCTCGGCCTCTCCCGCCGGGGGCGCGGTCTGGCTGGTGAACTCACCCAACAGGATGAGCCCGTCAGCCGAATCGAAGGCTGCAAGCGGCATGAGCTTCTAGGTCCCGTTCCGTCGGCTTCTCACGATCTCGACGCTGCAGGGAGCGTGGGCGACCAGCGCGTGACTGACGCTTCCCAGGAAGAGCCTTTCGAGGCGCGTCCTGCCGTGCGATCCCACCACCACCAGATCGGCGGCCCAATCGCGGATGGCTTCCAGGAGGCAGGTCTTGGGGAATCCCTCCTTCAGCTCGTAACTGGTCTCCAGGTCTTCCCGACCCTTGAACTTGGTCATCGCCTTCTGGATTCTCTGGAAGGCATCCTCCCGGAGGGAGTTTTCCACGCCGACGATCAGTGGGCCGTAGAATTCAAAGTTGGGGGGAGGCGTTCCCAGCGGCGGTTCGACCACGGATACCAGGCGAACCTGGCTCCCCTTGGGCCAGGGTCGGGCGGCCACTTCGTCCACGGCCAGATCGGAATCGGGGGAAGCATCATAGGCTATGAGGATTCTCATGTTCACTCCTGGCATGAAAAGTTTTCGCCCGATCCGACGGTTAGCTCTATCTTAGCGCAAATATTTCGCGGACTGCCCTGAACTCAAGCCCAATGCTGCTCTCAATCAGGCGCGGGCTTTCCCGGATGCTATGGCCCCATGCAAAGGGGCTGCCCTTCCATCCAGCAGGGGGAGGTAAGATTCCTCCTCTTGTGCGAAGTGAAGCCGCAGGATCGCATCGAGGCCGTACAGAATCCTTCGAAAATCGCTCAGGTCCTCCCCCGTCGGCCCCTCGGGAGGCAGTTCCTCCAACAGGCTTCCCAGCATCCGTACGCGATGGGCAATCTCAAGGTGAGCGCGGCTCATGGTGGCGGTGGGATCCTTCCCGCCGATGATGCGAGCCACCACGGGGTAGGCGGTAGCGTCCTCGGCGATTTCGTGGGGAAGCAGATCATTGGAGAGAAAGTTGTATACCCGGAGCAGCTCCGATCGGATGCTGGCCGGGTCCAGGGAATCAAGTCGATCGGCGACCTCCCGTATCCGCCGGACTTCGGGAAGCAGCGCCCGATGCTCGGCCCGGAATCGGGCCGCCACCTCCTGATCCTCCTTATTGTCTTTCTTCCGGGAGAGGCCGTCGCCCAGGGCTCGCAGGGCATTCAGGATGACGGCTGCGTCGATCCCCTCCTGGAGGAGCGCCCCGGCCACCGGCGGGAGCCAGCCTGCGGCGGCGAAACTCATACCCACAAGCGAAAGCCCCATCCCCGCCAGGATGCTTTGCAGCGCGATGTTCCTGGAGCGCCGCGCTATTGCAACCCCTTCCTCCAGTCGATCCAGGCGATCCATCATCAGAACTACGTCGGCCGCTTCGGATGAGGCGGTGGCGCCTCTCGCCCCCATGGCGACCCCCACATGGGCCGCGGCGAGAGCCGGGGCATCGTTGATGCCGTCGCCCACCATGACCGTCACGCCTTCCGCTCTGGCCGAGATGACCCCTTTGGTTTTTTCGGCAGGGGTTCGCTCCGCCAAAACCCGATCCACTCCCAGTGCTGCGCCCACCAGCTCGGCCACCTCGATGTGATCCCCGGTGAGGAGCCAGATTCTCCGGAATCCGATCCGTCGCAAGTTCCGCAGGGTCCTGGGAGCATCCGGCCGAATCAGATCTTCGAGAATGAGGGCGCCCGCTGGAACATCGTCAATTGATATCAGAACGCTGGAAGTCCCCTCCAGCACCGCGCGTCGTCGCACGCGCCGAAGCGCCGCGGGGGGCGGACGGCGCTCCAGCACCCAGCCCGATTTCCCCAGCGCCACGCGGCGCCCATCCACCAAGCCTCGAATGCCTTCCCCCAGCTCTTCCTTCGCCTCCAGTGGCTGGCTGAGAGGGAGCTTCCGTTCTCGCGCTTCCTTGACGATCGGCTCCGCCAGGACATGCATCGATGCCTGCTCCAGGGAGGCCGCGAGGCGCAGTATTTCCGTCTCGCTCTCATTTCCGAAACTGATCACATCGGTGAGCACCGGCGCGCCGCCGGTGACCGTGCCGGTTTTGTCCAGAACGAGGATTTCACCGCGGGCGAGAGTTTCCAGAGCACCGCCTCCCTTGACGATGATTCCGCGACCCGCGGCGCGGGAGATTCCGGAGACGAAGGCCACCGGAGCGGCCAGGATCAAGGGGCACGGAGTGGCAACCACCAGAACGGCCAGGGCCCGCACTGGATCTCCGGAGAGTCCCCACGCCAGGGCAGCCATTCCCAGGGCGACGGGAAGGAAGAAAAGCGCGTAGCGATCCGCCAGGCGAACCAGCGGCGCTTTCGAGGATTGCGCCTCCTCTACCAGCCGTACGATTCCGGCATAGGTGCTCTCCGAGGCGGTTGCGCCTGCCCGTAGCATGAACGGCGAGCCCGCGGCATTCAGCGTGCCGCTGCGCACCCGGTCGCCGTCGCGCCGCTCCACCGGCAGCGCTTCACCGGTGAGCGCTGATTCGTCCAGCACCGCCGTGGAGCCTTCCACGCGGCCATCCACCGGGACGATTTCACCTGCCCGTACCAGGAGGAGGTCCCCCGGGCGCACTTCCTCCACGCCACGCTCCGCCAGGGAGGATCCCTCGTAACGGTGGACTTTGCGCGGACTCCGGTCCAGAAGCGCCTTGAGCTCCCGTCTTGCGCGTCCTTCGGCGAATTCCTCGAGCGCCTGTCCCCCCGCCAGCATCAGGGCGATGACCGCTCCGGCCAGGTATTCCCCCAGCGTCAGGGCGCCACCCATCGCCAGGAGCGCAATGACGTCGACCCCCGCGCTGCCGGAGAGGAGATCCCGCACCACGGTGAAAGTGAGGGGCAGCAGCGCCGCCAGCGTCGTGGCCGCCCACACCCATCCTGCCGCGCTCGGGTTTCCCGCAAAGCTCAGAATCAGCCCTGCGCTGATGCCCCCGAGCACCATCGCCAGCAATGCCCGATTTACTAACCGTGATCTGTTTGCCATGGAGGCTCTTTCCGTGGTTTCATCCCGTTCCCGGCCCAGGCTTGGGGTGCAACCATCGCGCCACCCCGATTTCGCGGCCTGAACGTGAGGCTTCAAGAAGAATGCGCGAAGGATTTGCGCCCAAATCACCGCCGGTAGGCCATTCTCCCATAGTAATGCAGGGAGGGTCCCCGGTTTCTTCCGGCACGAAGGTTGCGAAGCCAAACAATCCAGGAGGGGTATCCATGAGTTTCATGCGCCGGCAGGGCCTTCTCGCAGGCCTGATCTTGTTCGGAATGATCTCGATTTCGCCCTTGCAGGGATCCGAGAGCCCCTACACCTCGGCCGAGGAGTGCAAGACATGCCATCCCTCCATTTATAAGTATTGGTCCGAGTCGACCCACGCGAAGGCGGTCCAGGGCGAGTTGTTTCCCGTGACCCTCGGCAGGGCCCTTGAGCTTTCCAAGGATCAGGCCAGGACCAAGAAAGAGTGCGTGGGCTGCCATTCACCGACGACCCTGGTGACCAGTGATTTCGGTCTACAGCAAGCCGTCTCCCGCCAGGGCGTCACCTGTGATTTCTGCCACACGGTGAAAGATGTCGACCTGGATCGGGGGTGGTCGCCCTTCGTGGTAGATCCCGGTCCCATCAAGCGGGGACCCTTCGCCTACACAAAACCGTTCAAGGGGCACGAGGCGGAGTATTCCGCTTTGCACCGCGCCAAGCCGTTGCTTTGCGCCGGGTGCCACGAGTTCAAGAATGACAACGGCTTCCTGGTGCTTTCCACTTATTCCGAGTGGAAGTTGAGCCAATACGCCGGTCGAGGCATCTCGTGCCAGGACTGTCATATGGCGCTGGTTCCGGGGTCGAAGGTCAAGGAAGGTCTGGAGCAGAGCACCGCCGGTGCACGGGTCGTGAATCTGCACCGTCTGGTGGGTGGCACTTCCATGGGCCAGCTCAATCGTGGATTGGACCTGAAATTCGAGTCGGTGGTGGCATCCTATACGTCAGCCAGCGTACGGATCGCCGTCACAAACTCGGGCGCGGGTCACCGGATTCCCGGGGGACTGCCCACCAAGAGCCTGGTGCTGGTGGTGAGCGCAGTGGACACTTCGGGAGTCGCGGGGACGGCCCAGGAACGGGTCTACCGGCGCGAGCTCAGAAACTCCAAGGGCGCACCGCTGAAAGACCTGGCCGAGATTTTCCTGAACGCGAAATCGGAGGGAGCAGATACCCGGCTGAAGCCCTCGGAAACCCGGACGGAGCGCTTCACCGTGCCGCTGACCCAGGGATCCCGGGCCGTGGTGGCCCGGCTGGAATACAGGGATGCTTCGGCTGCCGGGACCCCCCCGAAAGTCTCGACCATCACCGAAACCCGCTGGGAGCTGAAAAACCGCTGAGAACCTGATCCGAATCATGGCAGAGCGGTCTCTCCAAGGGTATGTTTGGTAAATCGAATTCATTTTGCAGGGGCCCTTGGTGGAAACCGACATCCGGCGCAATCCCGCATTGCTGAAGCTGGATCTCTATTGCCGCGGAATGCGGTTGGATGATTCCTGCTATCTGATGGGAGACGGCGGCCGGCAGATCCTGCGTACCCGCGCCGGACTCGGCTCGGGCCTCGAGCTGATCCTCCCCGGTGGGTTGTGGACCAACGTCCCGGTCACGGAGGGTTTTGCAGCCAGCTCTCCCTACGTACTGCACCGGGAAAATGGCCGCTATCTCCTGCGCCGCCACGCTGAGCGATCGCCGGGCTCCGGAAGCTCCCTGCAGATTGCCTCACGCCGAGACGAAAAAGACATTCCCGTCCAGCTGGCTCCCCGGCCCGGGTGGTACGAGCGCACCACATCGAGCGGCAGGCCGATGACCCGGATCGGGACGTTGCAGGGAACGTACCTCGGCATCTACCAGGCCAAGGTCTGCGAGTACTGGACCGAAAAACCCAAGGCCAACTGCAAATTCTGTTCGGTGGGGCTCAATCTCGGAGTGGACGACGCCGGTGACAAGACGGTGGACGAGGTGATGGAGGTCGTCCGTGCGGCCCGGGAAGAATCGGACATCACCTACGTGGATTTCAACACCGGGCACTACGAAGGGGACACTTACCTGGACATCCTGGAGCCGTTTCTCCGCCGGGTGAAGGACGAGACGGGCCTCCTGGTGGGAGTGCAGACGCCGCCGCACCACGATCTGAAGCGTTACGATGCCCTACGTGAGATGGGGGTCAACCGGGCCTCGTTCTGCTTCGAGATTTTCGACGAGAGGCTCTTCAAAGGCATCTGTCCCGGCAAGGACCGGGAGTACGGCCTGAAACGTTACCTGGAAGCGGTGGAGTACTGCGCGCGACTCACGCGAAAGCAGGTCGGTTCGGAGCCCTGGGTCTCCAATGGAGAGATTATCGCGGGACTGGAGCCTCCCGCCTCCTCGATGACGGCCATCGACTGGATCACCTCCGTGGGCGCCATTCCCACGGTCTGTGTCTTCCGTCCTCTGTCCGGCACCGACATGGAGGACTACCCTCCCCCCAAGACCGAAGACCTCGTCCCGGTCTTCCGGCGACTCTACGAAGCCTGCATGGAGCGCGACCTGCCGATCGGAGTCGCCCCCAACGTTCACGTGAGCCTGGTGCTTCTCCCTGAAGAGTGCCGGTACCTCACGGACAATCCCAGAAAGTACTGGTGGAAGGAGCTTCGCCTGCGCGCCCTTTCAAAGGCCTTCTCCATGCGATTCCAGAGGCAAGTGGACCGGAAGATGCGCGCCTCCGCTCCCATCGAGACCCGAGGGGATCTCGCCACAACTCTCGCGGGCCCCCACCCAACCATCCACAACTAGCTTCTCTCGAACACAACACCCTTCATGGTGCGGCATCCATGCCGCCACCCCATCGATCCGAGGCCGGAAATCCCCGCACAAAGAACCTGCGGCCCCCGAAATAAACGTCACTTTTTTCGCGGGGCCGTGGCTCAGGCGCTCCGCATCCGCACGCCATCCGCCCGCCTCGGTTCACGCGGACGTTTTTCCTAACGTGACGATCCGGTTGCAGTTGTCCACGATACCAGCGTTCGGATTCTCTGCAGATCTTGGATCGCCAGACTAATGGCACATCCCTTGCTCTGCTTGAATCGTAGAAGCGGACGCTCTGAAGCAAGATATCTAAGTCCCAATCAAAAACGATTCACCTGGCGCAAGAAACGGTCGCGCCCGGGCAAGGAGGAGTTCGCACCGATGTCCCGCACCTGGAACAAGCGACATTCTGGAAAGCTGGACCTCGCCGCAGACGCGGCAAGATCATTCGAGGGGGGGCGCTCGGCGCACGCAGTCCGGCTCGAATCAGGGAATCGCGGTTGGCACGAATGGCCACTCTCGCCCGGCGAGGTCCCATGCGTGCCATCACCTCAAGAAAGACAAGCCAGCGAGCCTCCCCCGGCGGGGAGCCCATCGTCGGCGCCACACCCATTCAAGAGTCCATCCCGGTCTGCATTCGAAAACGAAGCTTCAAGGGGGGTATGAACATGAGAAGAATCCTTCTCGCATTGTCCGTCGCCGCGCTGCTCGTCGGCCTGTCCGCCATCCCGGCGCCAGCCGAGAACGGCGATCAGATCCCGCTATCACCCACGGCCATCCCGCAGTTCGTGGATCCGCTGCCCATTCCGACCATCATCGACGGCACGCAGGGGGAGTTGACCCTTTCCATGTGCGAGTTCAAGGCCAACGTGATGTCTACCGGGACGTTTGCGCCCGGGGTGAAGCCGGAAACCTGGGTGTGGGGCTACATCCCGGGGACCGTTTGCCCCACCACGACCCAGCCGACCTACACGGGGCCGGTCATCATCGCTCAGCGCGGCGTGCCGCTGAAAGCCAGGTTCATCAACCAGCTCGGCTACGCCTCCACCACCAACGTTCTGGCTTACAGGAATTCCACCGACCAGACGCTGCACTGGGCCGATCCTCTGAACAAGGAGACCAATGCCTGTTCGCATGAAGCCATGATGAACATGGGAGTGCCACCTACCGGGGAATGCGCCGAGAACTATGCCGGACCGATCCCCGCGGCGGTGCACCTGCACGGCGGAGACGTGCCGCCCGAGCTGGACGGCGGCCCCGATTCCTGGTTCACGAGCGACGGGCTGTACCAGGGGCACGGTTATTACAGCTTCCCCGGCACCGGCGGCCCCGGCTCGAACGAGACGGTCTACCGCTACCCGAACGAGCAGGAGCCTGCGCTGATCTGGTTTCACGATCACACCCTGGGCGCCACCCGGTTGAATGTCTACGCGGGACTCGCCGGCGGTTACCTGCTTACCGATCCGTCGGATACTTCGATTCCTTCCAACCTCCCCGGTCCCATCCCCCTCGTCATCCAGGACCGGATGTTCGACAAGGACGCGCAGCTCTACTTCCCGGCGGGCGGAGACGAAATCCCGAATCCCGATCATCCCTTCTGGATCCCGGAGTTCACCGGCGACACGATCGCGGTGAACGGCCACACCTGGCCTTATCTCAACGTGGAGCCGAAGCGCTATCGCTTCCTGCTTATCAACGGCTCCAATGCCCGGACCTACGAGCTGTTCCTGACCAGCGCGACGGGCAAGGCGAAGGGCCCCGCTTTCTGGCAGATCGGAACCGATGGAGGCTACCTCGACTACCCGGTTCTGATCGACCCCGCCGCGCCCGGCAATCAGCTGCAGAAGCTGCGGATGATGCCCGGTGAGCGTACCGACATCATCGTCGATTTCGCCGGGCTCACACCCGGGACGTCCCTGATCCTGCGCAACACGGCCAAGACCCCCTATCCGGCGGGCGAGACGGTGAATGGGAACACGCTGGGCAGAATCATGCAGTTCCGCATCGTGGACAGCACCGGAGCGGACACGAGCTACAACCCGGCTCTGGGCGGCGCCCTGCGCACCCCCATGGTCCGCCTCGCGAATCCCGCGGCGGGCACCCTGGCTCCCGGCGTGGTGGCGCAGAAGACGCGTCAGCTGACCCTCAACGAGGTGATGGGAATGCCCACCGAGGTCGGCGAGGCCCAGTATGAGGGGGGTCCGCTGGAGATTCTGGTCAACAACACCCTCTGGTCGGGCCAGGACCATGAAGGAAACATCCGCCCCGACTTCACCCCCATCGACGTCGGCGGCATCATCACGGGCTATTCGGAGCTTCCCAAGGAGGGTGAGACGGAGGTGTGGGAGATCGTCAACGTGACGGCCGATGCCCATCCCATTCACCTGCACCTGGTCCAATACCAGCTCATCAGCCGCCGGAACTTCGACACACGCAGGTATCTGGACGCCTATGCCGCGGCCTATGGCGGCACCATCGTGGACGGGTTCGGTCCGCCCAACGATTACAACGTTCCCAACACCGATGGCGCCGTGGGGGGCAATCCCGCGGTGGGGCCCTTCCTGAGGGGTCCCGTGAAGCTGCCGGATGCCAATGAAGCGGGGTGGAAGGACACGGTGACGATGCTCCCCGGCCAGGTGACCCGGATTGCCGTCCGCTGGGCGCCGATGGCCCTGCCGGCGAGCACTCCTCCCGTGGATGCGTACTACGCCTTCAGCCCCGATGGGGGCCATGGCTACGTCTGGCACTGCCACATCGTCGATCATGAAGACAACGAGATGATGCGGCCCAACATCGTGGTGCCCAACGAGGAGGCCATCCGCACCTACATCAAGGGGATCGATTACTAATCGATCCATCCACTCGCAAGGGGGCCGTCCTCCGACGGCCCCCATTTTCCCCTCCACGCGATGGGAGACCTCAGGTGCCAGCCCGCTTCCTTCTTCGCGCCCTGCCCCTCCTCGCCACATTCGCCCTGATCGCGGCTCTGCCGGCACACCCGGGAAGTGAAGTCGGGGCGGAAGATTTCCACGGGACTTGCAGCCCCGCTTCGCTCAGCCAACCCGCGCCTGGCTATTCTCTTTCGACCGAGGGGAACGCGTGGAAGGCCGAATGCGTGAAGCAGAAGCTCCGCCTCCGCTTCACGCAGGAGGAGATACAGATTCTTCCGACGGTGCCCGTTCCGGCGCAATGGGAGCTCGGAATCTCCCTGATACGATTCGGAGGAAGCGAGGACTTGCGCCCAGCTGGCCGCGCCTTCCTCATGGCGAGCGGGGATCGGGCGGAATATCAGCGAGGGAGAATGACCGAGTGGTTTCGCAATGCTCCGGCGGGGATCGAGCACGGCCTGGACATCCCCGAAGGGACGGGCTCGCCCATCCTGCAATTTGACTTCAGAGTGACCGGTAGCCTCTCGGCAAAAGTCTCCGAAGACGGACAGAGGGTGGCATTCGTGGGGCCCTCCGGCACGGAAGTGCTCTCTCATCGAGACCTGAGCGGATGGGACGACCAGGGACGGGAGGTAGCGCTGCGCTGGGAGAGGCTCGAGCCCACCGATGGATCGGACATCATTCTGCGTCTTTCGGTGCACGCGGCGGACCACGCCTTCCCGCTCCGGGTGCTCGCCCGGCTCACCACGCCGAAAGGCATATCGCGCGGCAGTCACGCCGGCTCTGGTTCCAGTCTCGAGGCTTCCATCTCGTCCGTCCCCGCCAACGATACGTGTGGCGCCGCGGAGGTGATTCCGGGAGCCGGACCGTTCCCGTTCGATTCCACCGTCCACGATCTCACCGATGCGAGCACAACGGGCGATCCGCCGACGCCTTCGTGCCAGACGGACATTTCACGAAGCGTCTGGTTCAGCTTCACCCCGGCGACCTCGGCTTCCTATAGCTTTTCCGTCTGCTCCGATGCGCCGACCGCCACCACGGTGGAGGATACGGTGCTCTCCGTCTATGCCGCATCCGGCATGTGCACCGGACTCGTCGAGCTCGCCGGCGGGTGCAGCGATGATTCATGCGGCGCCACCGGCCTCCAATCCGCCGTAAGCGAAGTTCCGCTGAGCGCCGGGACCACCTATTACGTCGTGGCCTGGAGCTACACAGCCGTCCCGCCTCTGCCCGGCAGCGAGAGTCTCCAGCTGCGGGTGGTCCAGCATGCCCCTTCTGGTCCGCCCCCACCCAACGATCAGTGCGGCGGCGCGGAGCCCATTCCCGGGGCCGGCCCGTTTCCTTACTTGACATCGGTCACGCCCGACATCAGCGGAGCGACCACGGCGGGAGATCCACCGGCTCCCTCCTGCCAGCCCATCGTGTCCCGCAGCATCTGGTATTCCTTCACCCCTGCCGCCAGCGGCCGATACACCTTTTCCCTCTGCGCCGATTCGCCCACCGGCTCCACAGTGGACGACACGATCCTGGCGGTATACGCGTCCTCGGCGCCGTGCTCGGGGCTGTTCCAAATGTCGGGAGGGTGCGACGACGACTCGTGCACCAGCGAGGCGGCGCAATCGAGGGCCTCAGGCGTCGATCTCATTGCCGGAACGACCTACTACGTCGTGGTCTGGAGTTATTCGTCGGCGCCTCTTGCGGTCGGGAACACCGCCGTCCAGCTACGGGTCAGCCAGATCACCGGCCCCCCCAACGACCGCTGCTCAGCCGCGGGGATGCTCACCCTGGATGTCCCCGTCTCGGGAACCACGGTCTCGGCAGTGGACGACACGCGGCTTCCTGCCGGATCACCTTGCTTCGGCGGAATTGGTCAGACCTCTTCCACGGCTGTCGGCCTGGATGTCGCCTATCGCTTCACCGTACCGCAAGCCGGAGCGTACTCGTTCCGCCTGAGTGGCTACGACGCGTCAAAGAACGCGGTGCTGTACGTATCGTCGGATTGCCCCGCGGGAGTGCCGCCGGCTCAGGTGTCGGGGTGTCTCGCGGCGGCGAACCGCACTTCCGTTTCATCCGAGGAAGTGAGCTGCCTGCCGCTTTCGGCCGGTCAGGTGGTCTACGTTTTCGTGGACGAGCATTCCAGCAGCGCCGGAAGCGCCTTCGCCCTCGAAGCGAACCGTTGCCTCCTGGAGAGTGAGCCGAACGGGACGGTAGCTTCGGCCGGAGAGATGGGTTGTGGTCTGGAAGGCTCGATCGCTCCCACGGGGGACGCCGATTTCTTCTCGCTGGGAATCCCCGAGGCCGGATCCCGCGTTTTCGCGATGCTGGACGGGGCTGCGGGCAACAGCACCGACTTCGATCTGCGGCTCACGACCGGAGCCGATACCCTCGAATACGATGATCTCAATAATGACGTGCCATTCGGCTCCGTCTCCCCCAATGTCTCCGGCTCCCGTGCGAGCGGAGCGCCCGCTTTTCTGAGAGTGAGCCACTACAGCCCTGCCGCCCAGGCGGAGCCGTACCGGCTCTACACATCTGTCCAGCCTCCCTCGGTGAGTGCCACCGGAGAGGTGGAGCCGAACAATTGGATCGCCTCAGCCACCGGCGGAGCCAACGAGTACTACTCCGGCACCCTCTCCGACGCGGCTGACGTGGATATCTTCTCCCTTTCCGCCTCGACGGGAGAGCTGATTCAAGTGGGCCTGGATCTGGATCCTGCCCGGGACGGCACGCCGTTCAACGGATCGCTGTCGCTTCTGGACGCGGCCGGAGCGAGCCTGGTGTCGGTGAACGACCCCTCCTCGAGTTCCTCCAGCGCAGCCGGAACCGGAAGCCTGACAGCCGCCACCCCCTACTCCCCGTCAGAGTCGCTGATTTACCGGGTGCGAAGCACCGGCACGCTTTTCGTGAAGGTGGCCTGGTCGTCGGGAAGCCCCGGGGACTACCTTCTTTCGATCTCCCACGACTGCCGCGTCGGTCCGCCCGCGGATGTGAGCGTCACCCAGAGCGATTCGCCGGATCCCATTCCACCTGGCGGAGCCGTCACCTACTCGATCTCCGTGCGCAATCTCGGGACGCATCCCGCATCCGTCGTGACGCTGCGGGACGAGCTTCCGGCAGGCGCCACGCTGACTTCGGCTCAGCCGAGCCAGGGGCTCTGCACGGCGTCCCAGCCGGTGGTCTGCCACCTGGGAAACCTGGCCCCCGGCGCCGCGGCCAGCGTGAGCGTCGAGGCGCTCGCGCCGATGGCTCCGGGACTGGTCACCAACACCGCTCGAGTCACCACGGCGGTCATCGACACGTTTCCCGGGAACGACGCCTCCTCCGAAACCTCGACTGTCGGGGCGCTGGACGGCGACGGTGACGGTGTGCCCGATCCCTCGGATTGCGCGCCCGGTAATGGTTCGGTGTGGGCCGTTCCCGGCGAAGCCACGGCTCTTTTATTCCCCAACGCCGCCAACTCGTCCTTGCTGCAGTGGTCCCCGCCCGCCTCACCCGGCGGCACGCAGGTGAGCTACGATCTCCTGCGCAGCACCACTTCGGGCGGCTTCGCTTCTCCCACCTGCGTGGCCAGCGGAATAGCGTCGACCACCGCCGCCGACTCCGCCATTCCCGGTGCGGCTTTCTATTACCTGGTGCGCTCCAAGAATGCCTGCGGCGACAACCTCGGGATGCGATCCGACGGGACCCCGCGCAGCGCGGGCGCCTGTCCCTGACGCGCAACACCAAGCTCCCGACACGGAAACAGTGTGGCGCGGGTTGCACCTCCACAATTCTGCGTCGCCGGTGGGCTGGAGGCTGGCACTGAGCCTGCATCATTCATCGGCTTGTGCAGCCGGAAATGGCTGGAAATTTGAAGCAGGTCCTGAGCATCAGTGACAGCTTGGTGAATCCACAGGACTTAGACGATGTCGCGTGAGTCCGTATCCTACCTCGGGCCCTTCTCTCAGCGCAGTGGCTGCGCCGAGGCGCCCGTCGAGCGTACCGACGACGAAAGCTTTTCGGCCATCCCGTCTTCACGTTCTTCTTGCACCCGCCGCTGCGGAATCGTCTTGGCAGCCGGCGACGGCCTCCGCCTGCGGCCTTTGGTCGAGCGCCTGCGAGGCAAGGCGCTGCCCAAGCAGTACGTCAGCTTTATAGGAAAGCGCTCGATGCTGGAGCACACTTTTTCCCGCGCTGAGAAGCTCATCCCCACGGAGCGTCTTTTCACGGTGGTGGCCCGGGCCCACCTGCGCTATCCCGAAGCCAGAAGGCAGCTGAAGAGCCGACCCAAGGGAAGGGTGGTGGTTCAGCCTCTCAACCGGGACACGCTTCCCGGCCTTCTCCTTCCGTTACTGCAACTGCGCCGGTTCTATCCGGACTCCGTTGTCGCGGTCTTTCCATCGGACCACTACATTCTCGAAGAGGATCGCTTCATGCGATTCGTCAGCCTCGCGTTCGACGGGGTGGAGCGACACCCCGACCGGGTGGCACTCCTGGGGATCGAGCCGCTCGAGCCGGAGCCCGATTACGGGTATGTCCTTCCGGAAGAGGAGCTCCGCCCGGATGTTTGGACTGAAACGGCTCGAGTGCTCCGATTCGTGGAGAAACCGGACGCTAAGAGCGCGGAACAGCTCATCCACCAGGGTGCGCTCTGGAACACCAGCGTGCTGATTTTCCAGACCGCTGCGTTTCTGGCCCTCGTCGAACGGAAGCTGCCGGGGATCCTGGGCGGCTTTCTCAGAATCGAGGAAGCCCTGGGCACGCCGGAGGAGAATGGCGTCATCGACGAAGCCTACCGCCGCATGATGCCGCTCAACCTCTCGAGGGACCTATTGGAAATTCTCGCTCCGGGAGAGCCGTCGAGCCTGTCGGTGCTCGCGGCCCGGGGCGTTACCTGGAGCGACTGGGGCTCCGAGAAACGGATATTCGGGGCGGTCCGCCCGGAGGCCGTCTGGAGACAAGGAGATCGCCATGCGAGACAAGCACAAGTCGAAAGTGGTAAAGAACCCGTCGCGCGCGGAGTTTCCGCTTCTGGATGATCGGAGGCTTCACGAGCTGATCGCGGGCCGGGCCTACGAGCTCTATGAGAAGCGAGGTTGCCAGGAGGGGCACGACTGCGAGGACTGGCTCGAAGCCGAGAGACAGATCTTGGCCGAGGTGGAATCCAAACTGGAGCCGCGGCTCCTGACCATCACGGAACACGCCGCCTGAATCTTTCCGGGTGAAGGGCCGACGTGCGGTGAGTTCTGTGATGCGGCAGGCCCTGAGGGGGCACCACCCACGACGCAATCGTCGGGAGGGTTCGTTTTCAGAACAGCTCGCGGCCCTGGAGCATCAGCATGTAGTTGCCGCGCTCGTAGACTTTCGGATCCGGCACGCGTAAGAGGCTCATGTTCCCGCGCATCTCGGCGAGCGAGCTCCATTCGTTCTCCTCCATCCAGGCGGCGAGGTCGTCCAGCACCTTCCTGAGGTGGGAGGGGCCGTTGAGAATCAGCGCGGAGACCATCTGAACCACGTGGGCTCCCGCCATGATCGACTTCACCGCGTCCAGCGCCGTGTGGACCCCGCCGGTCACGGCCAGGGAGGCCTTGACACGTCCCGACAGGATGGCCATCCAGCGCAATCGTAGAAGCAGCTCCGAGGAATCGGAGAGATGCAGCGCCCGGGTGACCTCCAGTTCTTGCACGTCCAGATCGGGCTCGTAGAAACGGTTGAACAACACGAGGCCGTCGGCCCCCGCTTCGTCCAGGGACTTCGCGAAGTGGGCAAAAGAAGTGAAGAAGGGAGACAGCTTGACCGCCACCGCGATGCTCAGGTCCTGCTTCACCTGCCTGACCATCGCCAGGATCTCCTGCTCCAGCGCCGTCCCAGACAGCCCGGGATTGGTGGCGACGTGATAGACGTTTAGCTCCAACGCGTCGGCGCCGGCCTGCTCCATGAGGCGGGCGTATTCCAGCCAGCCTCCCGCGGTGGTGCCATTGAGCGAGGCGAACACGGGAATCCCCACCGACTCCTTCACTTTCCGGAGATGGCCCAGGTATTCCTCCGGGCCCAGGATGAACGAGTCGGGATTGGGGAAGAAGCTTGTGGCCTCGGCGAACGACTCTCCGTGGCGTTCCAGGTGGGCAATCGTGGCCAGCCCCTCCCTCGTGATCTGCTCCTCGAACAGCGACCGGAGGACGATGGCTCCGGCCCCGGCATCCTCAAGGCGCCGGATGGTATCGATCTCGTCCGAGAGGGGGGAAGCGCCAGGAAGAAAGGGATTCGGCAGCGTCCGGCCGAGATACGGGGTGGTCAGATCCATGGCATTCTCCTCTAGCTCTTGTCCGTCTGGGCGTCGCGCGTTTCCTCTTCGGGCGGGGCCGACCGGGGCACCGTGATCCCGGCGAGTTGCTGGTAGACCGCATGGCGCTTCCTGGCGGCTTCCTGGGCCTTGCGGAGAAAGCCCTTGAACCTCGCCGGATCGGTGCGTTCGATCACCCTGAAGCGCGATTCGTTGCGCATGTAGTCGGCCACTCTCGCCGTCGGCGGACCCGAATCGAGGTGCAGCGGCGGCTCTCCCGCCGCGATCCGCCGGGGGTCGAACCGGTAGAGCGGCCAGACGCCGCTGTCCACCGCCAGCTTCTGCTGGGAGGCGCCCAGGGCCATGTCGTAGCCGTGCGCGATGCAGTGGCTGTAAGCGATGATCAGCGAAGGGCCAGGGTAGGACTCGGCCTCCTGGAATGCCTGGACCGTCTGGGCCATCTTGGCGCCGAAGGCTACGTTCGCCACGTAGACGTGCCCGTAGCTGGTGGCCAGGAGCCCCAGGTCCTTCTTTCCGACCTCCTTGCCGGAGGCGGCGAACTTCGCCGCCGCGCCCAGGGGGGTGGCTTTCGACTGCTGCCCTCCCGTGTTGGAATAGACTTCGGTGTCCAGCACGAGGACGTTGACGTCGCGGCGGCCGGACAGGACGTGATCCAGCCCACCGAATCCGATGTCGTAGGCCCAGCCGTCCCCTCCCACCAGCCAGACGCTCTTCTTCACCAGGTAGTCCGAGAGGGCCTCCAGCACGCGGGCCTGGGGGGACGGAATCCCGCTCAGGCGTTGGCGCAGCAGCGCCACGCGTTCGCGCTGGGCCGCAAGCCCTGCTTCACTCGATTGGTTCGCTTCGACAAGCTCCTGTACGAGCGTCTCTCCGATCTTCGATGCCAGGTGGTGCAGCAACGCCATGGCCTGACGATGATGACTGTCCAGTGCCAGGCGGAGGCCGAGCCCGAATTCGGCGTTGTCCTCGAAGAGGGAGTTGGACCAGGCAGGCCCTCGCCCCTGGCGGTTCGTGGCATAGGGAGTCGTGGGAAGGTTCCCGCCGTAGATGGAGGAGCATCCCGTGGCGTTCGCCACGAGGAGGCGATCGCCGAACAGCTGGGTCAGAAGCTTGATGTAAGGAGTCTCCCCGCAACCGGCGCATGCCCCCGAATACTCGAAGAGCGGCTCCAGGAATTGGGAGATCTTGTGGTCGATTTTCTTCAAACCCGACCGATCCACCTCCGGCAGATCCAGGAAGAATCGGTAGTTCTCCCGCTCCGCTTCCCGTAAGGGCGCCTGGGGAGACATGTCGATCGCCTTATGCTTCGGGTTGGTCCGGTCTTTGGCAGGGCACACCGCCACGCACAGGTTGCATCCGGTGCAATCCTCCGGTGCCACCTGGATGGTGTAGGACATGCCTTTGAACTCCAATCCCCGATAGGGCGACGCCTTGAAGGTGCTTGGAGCTCCACCGAGAAGCTCCGAGTACACCTTGGCCCGGATAGCCGCGTGCGGGCAGACCAGGGCGCACTGGTTGCACTGGATGCAGATCTGGGTATCCCAGACCGGAATCTCCAGCGCCAGATTGCGCTTCTCCCATTTCGCCGTCCCGACGGGCCAGGTCCCGTCCACTGGGAAGGCGCTCACCGGAAGGAGATCTCCTTTGCCCGCCATCAGAACCGCCGTTACCTTCTGCACGAAATCGGGTGCCGCTTCGGAGACCATCGGGGGGCGATGCCGGGAGGCGCCGGCAGAATCCGGGAGAGGGATCTCGTGAAGGTGCGCCAGGGTGCTGTCCACCGCTTCGAAGTTGCGCCTGACGATCTCAGGGCCGCGCTTCGCATAGGTCTTTTCGATGGCCCGCTTGATCTGCGCCAGCGCCTCCTCCCGCGGCAGGACACCCGAGATGGCGAAGAAGCAGGTCTGCATGATGGTGTTGATCCTTCCCCCCATCCCCGACTCCCGCGCCACGGCGTAGGCGTCGATGGCGAAGAAGCGAATCCGCTTCTCGAGAATCTGCTCCTGGACCTCCCGCGGGAGCCTTCCCCAGACCTCCTCGGCGGACCCGGGGGCGTTCAACAGGAAGACCGAGCCGGGGGCCGCATGCTCCAGGACGTCGATCCGGTCGAGGAATTCGAACTGGTGGCAGGCCACGAACTGGGCGCTCTCGATGGAGTAGGCGGAGCGGATGGGCCGAGGACTCACCCGGAGGTGTGAGACGGTGACGGCTCCCGCCTTCTTCGAGTCGTAGACGAAGTAACCCTGGACGAAGCGGTCCGTCTCGGAGCCGATGATCTTGATGGAGTTCTTGTTGGCGCCCACGGTTCCGTCCGCGCCCAGGCCGTAGAAAAGGGCGCGGAACACGTCCTCCGGCTCGATCTGAAACGCCGGATCGTGGAGAAGGGAGGTGTGGGTCACGTCGTCCACGATCCCGACGGTGAAGTGGCTCCCGGGACGGTCCTTATTCAGCTCCTGGAAAATCGCCCGCACCATCGCCGGGGTGAATTCCTTGGACGACAGTCCATAGCGACCGCCGACGACCACCGGCTCCTCCCGGAATCGATGCACTCCCGTGAAGCGCCCCTGAGCCAGCGCCGCAATCACATCCAGGTAGAGCGGATCTCCCAGAGCGCCCGGTTCCTTCGTTCGGTCCATGACCGCCACCGCCCGCATCGTCGCGGGAAGCGCTTCCAGGAAATCCTCCATGGAGAATGGCCGGTAGAGCCGGACCCTGACAACCCCCACCTTCTCCCCCAGGCCGGAGAGATGGTCGACCGTCTCCAGAACCGTCTCCGCGCCCGAGCCCATAATGACGATCACCCTCTCGGCCTGGGGATGGCCCGCGTAGTCGAAGAGGTGGTAGCTCCGCCCCGTCAAGGCGGCAAGGCGCGACAGGATCCCGCGGACGAGCTCCGGACAGTCCAGGTAGAAGCGGTTGCAGGCCTCACGGGCCTGGAAGAACGAGTCGGGGTTCTGAGCGGTTCCCCGCAGGACGGGGCGATCCGGCGTGAGGGCCCGCGCGCGGTGGGCCTGAATGGCCTCCTCCGAGAGAAGAGCACGAAGATCTTCGTCCGTCAGGGCCTGGATCTTCGCCACTTCGTGTGAAGTCCTGAACCCGTCGAAGAAGTGCAGGAATGGAATGCGGCTCTCGAGCGTGGCGGCATGCGCCACGGCGGCGAGGTCGTGAGCCTCCTGCACCGAGGCCGAGGCAAGAAGGGCGAATCCGGTCGGGCGGCAGGCCATCACGTCGGAATGGTCGCCGAAGATCGAAAGCGCGTGGGTCGCCAGGGTGCGGGCCGCCACGTGCATGGCGAAAGGGGTGAGCTCCCCGGCGATCTTGTACATGTTGGGGATCATCAGGAGCAGCCCCTGCGAAGCGGTGAAGGTGGTGGCCAGCGCTCCCGCCTGCAGGGCTCCGTGAACGGCGCCCGCGGCACCCCCCTCGGATTGCATCTCGATGACCTCGGGCACGTTGCCCCAGAGGTTGACCTGACCTCGACTGGACCACTCGTCCGCCAGCTCTCCCATGGTCGAGGAGGGGGTGATCGGGTAGATGGCGATCACCTCACTGGCTCGATGGGCCACCCGGGCCGCCGCCTCGTTTCCGTCGACGGTTATCGTTTCCCTGACATTCACGACATCTTCCCTCCTGAACTGCCCGGAAGGGCGATTCCAGCAATCGAGGCCCGGTCGGCTGAAACTGGGCTCTGGGGCTCCTATCGCAAACTGCATGCCTGCATTGCCGTAGATTTTTTTCAATGCCGGGGTGGTTCCAGGATGTCGATTCCAATCAATCGATACCAACCTTTGGCGTCGGCTCCTCTACCTGCGACGTCCCGGCTAAGGATCCGCCCGGCGCTTCGGCGCAAAAATTTCGCGCCTCATGACGACTCCCGCCGCTCGTTGCGCATCCTCGCGGCCTGGCGGAATTCCCAGGCGCAGGGATCTCTCCGATCCAAGCCTTTTCACCCGACCCGTCCTCCGCACGCTCTTGCCCCCGTCCGGCAGACGGTTGGTTGATTGACACTTCAAGGGTGGCCCGCGGGATTGGGGGCTTTCTCCCCTGCCGCATGACGGGAATTCGATTCAAGGAGTGCGGACGGATGGCACGAAGTGATTCACGGGTTCGGGTCCAGATTCACCTGCTCGCAGGAATCACCCAGACTTCAGTCCAGGACTCCGGCACATCCGGAGGCTCGCCGGCAGTCTCCCTGGCGAATCAGAACTGAAAGCTCCTGAAGCAGGTCTCCAACATTCGTGGAGAGGCAATCTCCTTCACCACCCTCAACCGGGCAGCTGGTTTGAAGGCGGGCGGCGCACACGTTCAGGACGAGCACGGAGAGCTTGCTCAGGGCCCGCGCCTGACAGTCACGAGGGGGCTCGGATAGGAGCGCACCGCAAGCGCTGACTTCCGGCAAGACCAGATCCGCGAGCATTTTGTTGGCACACGGGACGACCCATTCGGCGAAACGGGGCTCCGCAACCTCCGGCTCCGGGGGCTCAAGTCCGGCGGCGATTCCGTCGGCTTCCAAATCCAAACACTGGCGCTCCCAATAGCCCGGGCCTTTAGGATCGGGCAAGCAGGGCGGTACAAACTCAACATAAAGAAGGGGGCGGCTCGCTTCGTCAGGACTCTCCCGAGAGTCGAAGCGTTTGACGGTCGTGGGGAGGCTCTCGTCGCCGACGAGAATCCACCCGTTGGCAGTATCCGGGTGATCCAGCCATCCTTGAACGTCGGACACCATCTCCGCGGTCGAGCCCCAGGAATAGCTCCCGATCTGATCGACCAGGGCCACCCCCGAGGGTGTCCGATCGAAGTCGCCCCCAGCGCTATTCCAGAACGAATCGGCATAGAAGCGGTGGATCCAGGTGGAATCTCCGGGAGTCGACTGTGCCCCGCCGCCTCCCGAACTGGCGGATGATCCCTCGCCCCACTGGGCGAGGACTCGGTGCAGGCGAATCGGGATAAGCCCCGCATTTGTCGCGGAGAGATTCAGCGTGAGGATTGCCCTCGTCACGGTAGAGCCAGGAGGAATCAGGGAGGAAGGGTCGAATTCTACAAGCGCCCGGCGGATGGAGCCTGAGCCCGAGCTTATCCGCCCCGCAAAGAATGCGGGCCCGGAGCCGTTGCTCAAGGCGCCAGTAGGGTTTTCGATGAGGGTGCTGTCCTTGTCGGGAGCCAGGAGAGCGGATTCGGCAAAAGTGATGCGGGATCCGGCGCCCGCCAGAAGTAACGTGCAGAATAGGATAACCGGGAGTCGGGTGATGCCACAACGTCTTCGTCTCTCGTGCATTGGGTCCCCCCCCGTGAAGTCAATCCAAGAGCATTTTGTCGATTTTCAATGCAAATCTCCGACCAGGCTTCGGTGCGTCGCGGCCCTGGATCGAGTGGCGGCTCCTGGGACACTCGCCGGAAATGCCGCTTCGACATCGTGGCACCCGTCTTGCGAATCACTTCCGCTGGAAGGTCGAAGCGATGCGGAGCCGACTCAAACCTCCAGCTCATTTCGACCGCCGTGCGATGCAAGCTCAGGTTCAAACAAAAGCGCGAGTTCCGGACCGAGGGGTCGGACGCCTGTCGCGCCCCTCCGATTCGGGAGGAGGGGTGATGAGAATACGGAATACCGGCGGAAGGATTCTCCTCGGGTTGGTCGTGGGTTTGCTGGCTTCGGGGCCGGTGCTTTCAAACACCGCGACGCTTCAGCCCACGAAAGACAACACGCTGTACGAGCCGATCACACAGGATGGGTTCGCGGATCGCAGCGACGGCGCCGGCCCGACCATGTTCGTGGGTAAGGTCAAGGATGCCGACGCTGATCCAGGCCCAGGAACGCGACCGGCGGTGCGACGTGGAGTTCTCGCCTTCGACATCGCGGGAGCCATCCCCGCCGGCGCCACCATCAACAGCGTCCAGCTCACCATGTACGTCGACAAGGTGGGCCTGACCACTTCCTTCAACGTGGGCTTGTACCGGCTCCTCTCCGGCTGGGGCGAGGGAACCTCGAACACCGGCAACTCCCAGCAGGGACGCGGTGAGCCGCCGACGACCAACGATGCCACCTGGCACCACACGTTTTACTCCACCCAATTCTGGACGATTCCCGGCGGGGATTACACCCTCACCTCGAGCGCCGTACGCAGCGTCGGAAACGTAGGCTTCTACACCTTCGGCTCGACCTCGGGAATGGTGGCCGACGTCCAGTCCTGGCTGAACAACCCTGCCCAGAACTTCGGCTGGATCATCATCGGGAACGAGCTGACCATCCAGACCACCAAGCGGTTTGCCACGCGGGAGAGCACCGGCCAGACAGGGGGCGTCTTGTGGAAGCCGGCCCTGGTGGTCGACTACACGCCGCTGGCGATCAGCGGAGGATGCTGCCAGGGAAGCACCTGCACGATCCAGACCCCAGCCACTTGCCTGAGTCTGGGGGGCGTCTATCATGGCGATGGAACCTCGTGCTCCCCCAATCCCTGCTTCGTGGCGACCGGCGCCTGCTGCGCGACCAACGGAACCTGCTCCGAGGTCAGCCAGAGCACGTGCACTGCGGGGGGCGGGAGCTACCAGGGAGACGGCTCCACCTGCGCCGCGATGTACTGTCCGATTCAGCTCACGCCTTACCTCGATCCCCTGCCGATCCCGCCGATTGCCACACCCATCTCCGGAACCATCGGAGGAGCGGCGACCTACACCCTCACCATGCGTGAGTTCGAGCAACAGCTGCACAGCCAATTGCCGAACCCAACCCGGGTGTGGGGCTATCATGACGGTGTCGCACCGATGTGGACCCCTGGCCCGATCATCGTGGCCCGCACCGGCCAGCCGGTGACCGTCAACTGGGTCAACGACATCAGGAATCTCGATACCAATGCGCCGCGGACGAACGATCACTACCTGGACGTGGACACCCAGACCGACAGCGAGGGGATGGTCTGCATCCACGGGGCCGAGGACAAAGCCAAGACGGTCGTCCACCTGCACGGCGGCCACGTTCCCCAGTCGGCGGACGGATACCCGGAGGCCACGTTTCTCCCCGGAGATCCGCCGGTGCCTTACACCTATCCGAACGATCAGCAGGCGGCCTTTGTCTGGTTCCACGACCACGCTCTCGGGATCACTCGCCTGAATGTCTACATGGGCCTGGCTGGAGCCTACATCGTGCGCGATTCAGTGGAAGATGCGATCAACCTGCCAGGTGGCCCCTACGAGGTTCCGCTGGTCATTCAGGACAAGAAGCTCAATCCAGACGCGTCGCTGGAATATCCCAGCATGTGGATGGATCACTTCTTCGGCGACAAGGTCATGGTCAACGGAAAGATCTGGCCCTACTTCGATGTGGCAAAGGGCAAGTACCGCTTCAAGCTGCTCAATGGCTCAACGTCGCGGGTCTACACGCTGACGCTCGCGCCGCCCACGGGGACATTGAACTTCACCGTCATCGGGACCGAGGGGGGCCTGCTGGAGGCGCCGGCCCACGGGGTGGGGGCGCTCACGATGGGTCCCGGTGAGCGCTACGAGGTGGTGGTGGACTTCGCGGGATTCAATGCTGGCGACGAGATCCTCCTGCAGAACAGCGCCGGTGCGCCGTTCCCCAACGGCCCGGTGGACGTGACGCAGGTGATGAAGTTCCGGGTCCTGAACCAGGCCGGTGACACGGATCCGGTGCCGGGTTCGCTGCGCACGATCCAGTGGATCAATCCCGCGCAGGCAGTCAAGACGCGGGATCTCCGGTTGAAGCAGTCGGGCACCGACGGCTGCGGGCGCTCCATGTGGGAAATCAACGGACTCGGCTGGCACGACATCACCGAGTACCCGGAGCTGGGCACCACCGAGATCTGGAGGTACATCAATGACTCGGGCGTCTCCCATCCCATGCACATGCACCTGGTGATGTTCCAGGTTCTGGACCGCGACGGATTCACCAAGGGTCCGAACGGTGAGATCATTCCCAACGGCACACCGCAGGCTCCGCCGGCCGAGGAGAAGGGCTGGAAAGACACCGCCATGGTGGCGCCGAACCAGATCCTTCGCGTCATCGCGCGGTTCGAGGGCTACAAGGGGAAATATGCCTACCACTGTCACATCCTGGAGCACGAGGAGCACGAGATGATGCGGCAGTTCCAGACCATCTCCTGCGGCGATGGGGAGCTGGATCCCACCGAGCAATGCGACTACGGCAACACCGTGCCCTGGGACGGCTGCTCCGCCGGGTGCGATCTCGAGCAGTACGTGGAGCTGGCCGGGCTGGCGGTCGGCGGCGGAGCGCAGCTGACCATCGCCGGCGTCGTCGTCGGCGTGCCCACCACCCCGGGGCAGACTCCGGCACAAATCGCCGCGGCGCTGGCCGCCGCCATCAACGCCGATCCGGCCCTGCAGGCGCTGGGGCTGACGGCCGTGGCGGTGGGCGGCAAGGTTTACGTGAACGGGTCGATCACCAGCATCGTGCTGGTCGATGCGGGCCTGACCAGCCCGTTCAATATGACGGTGCAACCCACGGTGCTCTGGTGGCCGACCGTTTCCGCCGCGACAGGGTACGACCTGGTGCGCGGCGATCTCCTCCTGCTGCAGTCCTCGGTCGGCAACTACACCACGGCGACACAGCAGTGTCTCGCCAACAACAGCATCACGACTTCCATGCCGTTCGCATCCACGCCGGCAATCGGGGGGGGATGGTGGTTCGCTCTCCGGGCCGCCACATCCGGTGGGCCGGGTACTTACAATGACGGCTCCCCGTCGCAGGTAGGCTCCCGCGACGCCGAGATCGACGCGTCGGCCGGCGCCTGCCCGTAGGAATTGCCCTTCTCATGCCCGAGCCGGGAGTGCTCTCCCGGCTCGGGTGAACCGACCGCGCGAGGTTTCAATAGGAGATCCCTGATGCCGACCATCATCGAGCCGTTTCGCATCAAGGTCGTGGAGCCCATCGCGATTCACAGTCGCATGGAGCGTCAGGAATACCTGGGCGCGGCCGGCTACAACCTCTTCGCTCTCCCGGCGGAAAGAGTCACTTTCGATCTCCTGACCGACTCGGGCACCTCCGCCATGAGCGCGGCCCAGTGGGGCGCCATGATGATCGGTGACGAGTCCTACGCAGGCTCCCGCTCCTTTCATCGTTTCGAGCAGGTGGTGCGGAGATTAACCGGCTACCGCCACATCATCCCCACCCATCAGGGTCGGGCCGCCGAGCGGATCCTATTCGAGCTCACCGTGCGCCCCGGCGCGCTGATCCTCAGCAACAGCCACTTCGACACGACCCGCGCCAACATCGAGCACGACGGCGGCGACGCTCGGGATCTGGTCGTGGAGGAGTCGTCCGATACCGCCTCGGAGTTCCCCTTCAAGGGAAACATGGACCTCGCAAGACTCGATGAGACGTGCCGGCAGGAACGAGACCGGATCCCGTTGGGAATGATGACCATCACCAACAACACGGGCGGTGGGCAGCCTGCGAGCCTTGAGAATCTCAGGGAATGCGCCCGGATCTTCAGATCCCACGGCATCCCCTTCATCCTGGATGCGTGCCGCTTCGCTGAAAACGCGTACTTGATCAAGCTCCGCGAGCCTGGCCAGTCACAACGGTCGGTAAGAGCGATCGCCGAGGAGATTTTCAGGCTCGCGGACGGGTGCATCTTCAGCGGAAAGAAAGACGGGCTGGTGAACATGGGCGGGTTCCTGGCCCTGAACGACGACCGGCTGGCGGCAGAGGCCCGAAACCTCCTGATCCTTACGGAGGGTTTTCCCACCTATGGCGGGTGTGCCGCGAGGGATCTGGAAGCGCTGGCGGTGGGCCTGGACGAAGTGCTGGATGAACGGTATCTCGAATACCGCCTGGCGTCCGTGCGCTACCTTGCCGACGGTCTGGGCCGCGCCGGCATTCCCACCGTTCGTCCTCCAGGCGGTCACGCCGTGTTCATCGACGCGCGCCGGCTGCTCCCGCATATTCCGTCCCATGAGTTTCCGGGGCAAGCGCTTGCCTGCGAGCTCTACCTCGAGGGGGGAATCCGGTCCTGCGAGATTGGGAGCGTGATGTTCGGACGGGAGGAGGACAGAGGAGGGTTCCGGCCTGCGCGCCTGGAATTGGTGCGCCTGGCCTTGCCGCGCCGAGTCTACACTCAGAGCCACGTAGACCGGATCATCGAAATCGGCGCGCAAGTGGCCGGAAAGGCGATGGAGCTGCGTGGGCTGGAGATGACCTATTGTCCGCCCTACCTCCGACACTTCACCGCAAAATTCAAGCCGCTCGCATCGCCGTCTTTCGCCAGCCCGCGAAGTGGGAATGAGTGAGGGGAGTCCTGGGCCTGGATGAAAACCCGGAAGTGTTTCTTGATCGTGGCTTCGGCCCCAGCCGGAACCTCATGAGCACACTTCGCTTGTCTGGTCGTCTATCTGGGACTACGCCAGCTGCCTCCTGGTTGTGGCAAGTCCAGTCTGGCCAGCAGGCGCCCCGGAACGCGAAGATGCGGCCCCCGGATTTCCGGTAATCCCACTCTGCGGGCGATTGGCAAACGTTACAACCGAAATGAGACGCAGCCGGGGATTGCTTTGCCCGCGGCGGGTGGGCAGCTCGAGTATCCAGCGAATGGGAGAGCCCGGGCGCCGACGCGCCCAGAGCATTAGGAGCTTGCGGATTTCATCGGCACTCAGGCCGAGCGTGGAACAGATGCTTTCGAACGAGAAAACCGGCGTCGAATTCCTGCTGGCGAACCACAGCTCCACCTCCCAGTAGAGCTGGCGCCGATGGAATTCCGACGCGCCACGAGTCCGCTGGAATGAATGAATGGCGTCCTCCAGGACCGCTGCGGCCAGTCGCAGCTCAGGGTGCCCCACGGTCCGGCCGCGAAGGAGTCGAAAGAATCCTCCCGGCAACGGCGAGTTCCGTCGGGGCCGATCCTGCTTCCGGTGATGGAGATGGGTGTGGGCATGACTCGGCATGGTTGCGCTCCTCCCTGGGACCGGGCTGCGCGGCGGATTTAATCGGAAGTGGGGGGATCTTGCCAATCAGGCGATCCCCTGAGGCTTGCGGGAAAGATGCTGTAGGCGGGAATGAGGGAGTCAGGGGTCGATGATCTTGTTGCGGATGGCATAGCGGACCAGCTCGCTGAGGGAATGGCAGTCGAGCTTCCGCATGATGTTGGTGCGGTGAGTCTCGGCAGTTTTCACGCTGATGTTCAGCGCCGTGGCGACTTCCTTGTTGGTGCGGCCCTCGGCCACCAGCTGCACCACTTCGCGCTCCCGTGGCGTCAGGGAGGAGGTTTCGTGGGTCGCCGATTCGGGATTCCCTTCCAGGTACTTCTGCAAGACCATTTCCGCGACGCTGCTGGTAAAAAAGGTCTTGTGGCGGCTCAGAGCTTCCACGGCGGTCACCAGGTCCCTTCCCGCATCGGATTTCAGCACGTACCCCCGGGCTCCGGCGGCGAGCACCTCTCCGATCACTTGCTCCGACTCGTGCATGGTCAGAATCAGCACTTCGCTCGCCGGCGAAACCTTGCGGATCTGCCGGGCGGCGTCGAAGCCGTTCAAGCCGGGCATGCCGATATCGAGGATCACCACGTCGGGCAGGGATCGCTTGGCCTTCTCCACCGCTTCCCGGCCGTCCACCGCCTCGTCGCACACCTCGAACCCGGCATGGCCTTCGAGCAGAGCGCATACGCCACGACGCACCACTTCGTGATCATCCGCCACCAGAATACGAACGACATTATTCATACGGTTTCCTGAATCAAAGGAATTTCCACCCATACCGTCGTGCCTTTACCCTTGGAGTCGATACCCAGCCTGCCCCCGAGCTGGCGGACCCGCTCGCGCATTCCTAGTATGCCCACGCCCAGCAGCTCCACTCCCCCGCGGCGGCTCAGCACCTCCGGGGGAAAGCCGCGTCCGTCGTCTTTCACCTCGAGCCGGATGCTCTCCTGGCTGCGCGCCACGCCAACCCAGGCGCTGCCGCTCTCCGAGTGCCGCTGCACGTTGGTGAGGCACTCCTGGACGATGCGAAACAGGGCATTCTCCACCTCCATGGGGAGACGGCCGAATTCGCCCGGCACCTCGAGCCCCACCGCGATTCCACTGCGCCGCGAGAAACCCTCCACCAGCCACCGCAGGGCCGCGGGCAGGCCCACTTCTTCAAGGAGGGGCGGGTGCAGGAGGTAGGAGAGCGATCGAATCTCCCGCGAGCAGCGCTCCGCCAGCGCCACGCTCTCGTCGAGTGCCGATTTCGCCCGGGCCTCCAGGCTTGCACGGCTCCTCCCGGCCACGGCCAGATTCATCGAGAGGGCCGCCAGACTCTGGGCCGTGCTGTCGTGCAGCTCCCGCGCCAGCCGCCGCCGCTCCTCATCCTGGATGTTCAGCAGGCGCGTGGAAAGCTCTTCGAGGGACTTCGCAACCTGCATTCTCTCACCGATCTCATCCTGGAGGTTTCGATTGGCTTCCGAAAGCTGGGCGGTGCGCCGCGCCACCCGCTTTTCCAGGTCTTCCTGGGCCTTGCGCAGCTCTTCTTCCGCCTGCAGGCGCTGCGTGACATCGGCGGAGAGCACCAGCATGGTCACGGCCACGATTCCCATGAAGGCCTGCAGCAGGAGCAGGCTTTCATTGATGCTGCCCCGGGCGAAGGGGCCCGAACCTTGCGCCGTCCGGACGATGGCGATGCAGACGACCAGAAAGGTGCTGGTCACCGTCCCCCTTTGACCAAACCGCAGGGCGGCCCAGATCAGAAATGGGAAGACGACATAGGCCTGAAGGTGGATGTTCGGGTCGGTAGTGAGCCACGCGCCGAAGATCATCAGCGAAGCAGCGCCCAGCGACGCCAGCAGAACTCCAACTTCCGCCAGCCGCGCCATAGAGAGCTGCACGCGGCGCTTGTCCCACCACGCGAGCAGCAAGGGAGCCAGCACCAGATCTCCCATCGCGTCTCCCAGCCACCAGGTCTGCCATGCCCGGGTGATCGCGGAGGGGGGTATGACGCCGCCGAGGTAGCCGCTGGTGACTCCGATCGTCGCGCTCACCATGGTGCTGAATCCCGCCGCGAGCACGACGAAGCCGAAGACGTGCTGGACACGGTCCAGCGATCCACGAAACCCCGTGTAGCGACGCAGCAGGTACACCCCCAACAGGGCTTCCAGGGTGTTGCCCAACGCCATGCCGCCTGCCGCGAGCAGTGGTGCCCCCGCCGAGGCATTGACCAGGAAAGCCCCCAGAGCGATCCCCGGCCACAGGCGATATCCGAATATCGTGAGTGCCACCAGGGAGATGCCGGTGGGAGGCCAGATGGTGGTCGCGAAGCCACCCACGGGATCCATCATGAGTCCCAGTTTCGCTGTCACGAAGTAGACGACGAACAGGACCATGATTCCGATCATCGTGCGAGCGGTCGAAGCGCTCGCCACACGAGGCGTGGCGGCCTCGTTTGCTTCCGTGGATGGCTCGGAGAGCAGGGGCACTCGACTGGTCAAATCGGGCAACTCGAATCCTCCCTCCCGCCAGCCCTGAAGCCGGCTCTACGGCCTGGCTGGCAGGCCGGGGTCCGGAACGGGGGCGGACGCATCGGCAGAATCTTGTTTTACCACTCGTGCCGGGAAGCGTGCAATCCAGCACCTGCCCGGCCTGGGGGGCGGGACCTCGCGGCGCGACCCGGGCAAGACCCGGGAGAGAGCCGGGAACCGAGTGGGTCTGCAGGAGTAATCCTTATATTGAATCAATGATTTGAAATCGGTGCCGCAGGACAGGTTCGGCAAGGGAGCAGGATGGCCAGGGAGGAAGAAACTAACGACTCGGAGGAAGGCAGGTTTCCTCCTCCCTGGCCTATAGAACCCTGACGAAGCTCTTTGTGGGTGCCGCGGGGCAACCCCTCTCAACCAGCCCCGCCCCAAAGAACCACGCCCGGAATGTGGGAGTTATATCCCACCAAGCGGCCTGCAGCGCTATCGGGTGATCTCCTGAATTGTACGGGGAGAATGCCTTAGAGGCGACGAAGCACCGGGCGGTTTTCAGTCACTCTCCCGGCGGGACGTCCTCGAGCTTCTTGGGGTCAGGTATGCGAAAGAGAGAATCCTCGGTGAGGACGATGTGGTCCTTGTTCCAGCGGCTCATGATGCGGATGGCAGTCTCCTGGGTGGTCCCGACAAGGTCGGCTATCTCCTGGCGACTCAAGCTCAGGGGGATGATGACGCCACGGTTTTCCGGGCGGCCGACGCGAGCGGCCAGGGTGAGGAAAAGGCGAGCGATGCGATATTCCACCCGCGAGGAGCGATCCGCCAGCTTGCGGGTCAGCTCCATCATCCTCCGGGTCAGTCCCTGAAGCAGCCCGCGCGCCAGAAGCGGATTCGAGGCGAGCGTGGCGAAGAAATCCTGCCGCGGCAGGGAGAGTAGCGTTGTGGCCTCCAGGGTGATGGCCGAGGCGGGAAAGTCGCGCTCCTCGTAGGCTGCCAGGGCTCCCACCGGATCACCCGGGCCGAAAATCTCCAGGATCACGTCGCGGCCGTCGGGCGCCGCCTTCACGATCTTGACCCGGCCTCCCAGAATGAAGTGGAACCAGACTGCGGAGTCCCCTTCCCGGAAGATGGTCTCCCCCTCCTCATAGGCCTTCAGCCGCACCAGCGGCCTCAGGCTCTCCCGCTCTTCGGGACGCAGGCTCTGGAAGAGCGGAATGGCGGCCCAGGGGATGGGCGGAGTGCCGGTGGGTCGGCTCAAGGGCAGATCCTCCTGCGGTTGAGGACGTTCGAGCAAATCGGGAGGGGTTCGAGGGTATCTTAGCACCCCGCTGATCCAGGTCATACCCGCTACGGGCTTCCTGCACCATCCTTCTCTTGCGAGGCGGGACTGGCTGGAGCCTCGGAGGCGGAGTGCATGAGGCTGGAAGACTCGAGGATCGACGCCAACATGGAGATCGGCGCGCGGGAGCAGTTCGCCAGCTCTCCCCTGGTGGTCATCTGGGAAGTCACCCGCGCCTGCGATCTGGCGTGCGTCCATTGTCGAGCCTCTGCCATTTCCCTGAGAGAGCCGGATGAGCTCACCACCGCGCAGGGCCGGGATTTGCTGCGCGAGGTGAAGCGTTTTGGCAAACCCCTGATGGTCTTTACGGGCGGCGATCCGCTGAAGCGGCCGGACATGGAGGAGCTGATTGCCGCTTCCCACCGGGAGGGGCTGGTCAGCTTCCTCAGTCCGAGCGGGACTCCGCTGCTGACTCATGCCGCGCTGCACCGCGTCAGGCAGTGCGGCCTGAGGGGAGTCTCCATCAACCTTGATGGCTCGAATGAAGCGATCCACGACACCTTCCGGGGCGTGAAGGGATCCTTCCGCTGGTCGTTGGAGGGGGCCGCCGCCGCGGTGGGATTGGGGCTGACTCTCCAGATCAACACCACCCTCACCCGCCACAACCTAGAAGATTTGCCGGCCATCGCCGACCTGGTCGGCGGCCTGGAAGCCCGGCGCTGGACACTGTTCCTGCTGGTTCCCACCGGGCGCGCCCAGGAGTCGCAACAGGTCACGCCGGAGGAATGCGAGGCGGTTTTTCGATGGCTCTGTGAGTTGGCGCCCAAGGCGCCTTTCCGCATCAAGACCACCGAGGGACCTCATTACCGCCGCGTCGCCATGCAAAGCGGCCTAAGCGCACCGTCGGGAGACTCACCCGCCCCGAATCGCTTCGTCGCCGGCATGAACGATGGATCGGGCTTCGTGTTCATTTCCTCCCGCGGCGACATCCACCCCAGCGGCTTTCTCCCCATCAGCGCCGGCAACGTGAAGAGCGCCTCCCTGGTGAGGGTGTACCGCGAGCATCCGCTTTTCATGCAGCTGAGGAATCCCGATCTGTTGAGGGGGAGGTGTGGACGTTGCGAGTTCCGCTGGATCTGCGGCGGCTCCAGGGCCCGGGCCTACGCCGTCAGCGGGGATTACCTGGCCGAGGATCCTGCTTGTGCCTACGGGCCTTCCGGCGCCGGCACCACCGCGTCGACTTTTTCCTGATGGAGGAGCCATGAATATCGATCCCAAGATGACGGTGGCAGAGATCCTGAATCGCCACCCCGAGGCCCGACCGGCGCTGGCAGCGTTGGGCCTGGACGCCTGTTGCGGTGGGAAGCACCCGCTGGAGTTCGCCTGCCGCGCGCACAATGTGCCAGTCGAGACGGCGCTTTCGGCCATCGAACAAACGGCAGCGGGCCAGAAGAGCCCCGCGAAGCTCGACCTGCAGATGTCGGTGCGGGACATTCTCATGAGCCATCCCGCAACCCTCCCGGTGTTCGAGCGCCACGGCTTGATGGGGTGCGGAGGTTCGCACGGGCCGGTGGAGCCGCTGGGCTGGTTCGCCCACGTCCACCACGTGGATCCGAAGGCGCTGCTCCTGGAGCTGGAGGAGGCGATTCGCGCCGGCGTCGTGCCGCCACGCGCCGCGCCTTCTTCCAGGAGGCTCCATGAGGAGAACCTTTACCGGCGGTTCCTGAAGGCGGCGCTGCTTTTCACGTTCACCGGGGGAGCAGCCCTGGGGGCCTGGGCGCTCATCACTATGGCGATTCGTGGCCAGCTCGGTGGCCTTGGCCGGGGCATCATCCAGGTGCATGGACATTATCAGCTCTTCGGCTGGGTGGGGCTTTTCGTGGTGGGAGTGGCCTATCACATCCTGCCGCGGCTGACGGGAATCCCTCTTCCTTCCTATCGCGCCGCTTCGGCATCCTTCGTGCTACTCGTGACCGGCGCTCTTCTGCGCACGGCGCAGGCGATGGATCCCTCGTCGGTCCGCTCGGCGCTGCTCCTCGGCGGAGCCTTGCTCGAGTTGACCGGCTGCGGTGTGTTCTTCTGGATCGTGACCCGAATCCTCGCGGCTCAACCCGGCCGCTTGCAGCCGTACCAGGGCTACCTGACCCTGGGAACGGCATGGCTCGGAATCTCGGCGCTGCTCAACTTCACCCACGCGCTCTATCTCGTCTCGCGCGCGGAGTTCGAGGTTCCACCGTACCTGAACATCCCTTATCTCACCGTTTTCCTGGTGGGCTTCGTGACGTTCTGGATTCTTGGCGTATCTCTTCGGACCCTGCCGGTCTTCATGGGATTGAAGGCGCGCCCGCGGGTGGCTTCGGCCCTGGCGGTTCCCCTCACCTTGTCCGTGGCCCTGCTGTGTGTGGGAGAGGGATTGCTCCTCTACGGGGCAGGCGATGTGGGGAGAGTCCTGTTCGGGGCCGGCGGGTTGGGACTGGCGGCGGGGCTGGCCCTCTTCACCTGGTCGCTGGGGATTCTCGGTCGCGCCGGCGAGACGGAGCCGGGCCTGGACCGTCGCTACGAGAAGTTCCTGCGACTCGGTTATGGCTGGCTGCTGATATCGGGGGCGATGCTGGCGGTATTCTCGGTGCTGGCGCTTCTGGGCACGAACATGGACCACGCCCTCGTGGGCGCCTACCGCCATGCCCTCACGGTGGGCTTCATTACCACCATCATGGTGGGGATGGCCTCGCGCATCATCCCGGTCTTCCGGGGGGTGACGCTTCACTCGCCCCTGCTGCTGGAGCTGACATTCTGGCTCCTGGCAATTGGCAATCTGATCCGGGTTCTTTTCCAGTCGCTGTCCGGACTCTACGGGCCGATCTGGCTGCGCGTGGCCGGCGCCTCGGGCGTGCTGGAGCTGGCAGGCCTGCTCCTTTTCGGCTATAACCTCTGGAGGACGCTGGATGCCCGAACCGCCGACGAAGAGCCGAAAATTGCATGGCTTCCTCCTCTCGCAGCATCGACGAAGGTCGGGGATCTTCTCGCTGCCTACCCGAATCTGCTTCCGGTGTTCGTGGGTCACGGGTTCACGGCCCTGGCCAATCCAATCATGCGCAAGACGGTGGCGAGGCAGGTGAGCGTGGGTCAGGCTTGCCGGATGCACGGGATCGAGCTGGACGGCTTCCTGAAGGAGCTCACCGAGGCTACGCGGAGGACGCGGCTCGAATCGTAATGACCGGGGCTGAAGCATCCGGCAGCGCGACGCGACGCGCCGGAATCCCGCCGCGAATCATCCCGATCCTCTATTTCGCTCTCGCCCACGCCGCGCTGCTCACCGCGCTCGCCGTGACGGTTTTCCGGCCGGGTGAGTCGAGCGGTTTTTTCTACCAGCCGCGGATGGTGGCTCTGGTCCACCTGGTGACGCTGGGATGGATCACTGCCTCGATTCTCGGGTCGCTCTACGTTATCGGTCCCATGGCACTGCGCACTCCCATGCCCGCAGGGCGAGCCGATGGGATTGTCTGGCTGCTCTTCGCCATCGGCTTCTCCGGTGTCGCCAGCCATTTCTGGATCAATGCTTACGGCGGGGTGGGATGGGCGGCGCTTTTGACGCTTGGGGCGGTTCTCCACGTCGGGACCCGGGCGCTGCTGGGGATTCGTTCCGCCCCGGTGCAGAGCGCGGTCAAGCTCTGCCTGTTTCTGGCAAACTTCAACATCCTGGTGGCGGGGGGATTCGGTATCCTGCTGGCCTTCGATAAGGCTTACCCTTTTCTTCCGGCGAGGGAGTTGGGAAGTGTCTTCGCCCATGCGCACCTGTCCGCCATCGGTTGGGTGGGCATGATGGTGATGGGCACCGGGCTGCGGATGCTGCCGATGATCCTTCCTTCCGCCATGCCAAAAACGCGGCACACGGTGGCGGGCGCCCTGGTCATGGAGCTGGGAGTGGCGGGGCTTTTCGTCGCGCTCCTGTTGAAAAGCCGGGCCGCCGGAATCTTCACGCTCCTCATCGCCGCCGGATTCGGGATATTTCTGAGTCAGGTCGGGTGGATGCTGCGAAACCGAAGGCCTCCGCCAGCGGGACATCCCCGTCCCGATCTCGGCGTCTGGCACGCCGTGCAGGCCTTGATGTACCTGGTGGTCTCGCTGGGATTGGGACTGTTCCTGGTGTTCTCACCCGAATCGGAGCTCACCTACCGTCTCGCACCCCTCTACGGAGTCTTCGGGCTTCTGGGGTTCTTCGGACAGCTGGTGGTGGGAGTGGAAGCGCGGATCCTGCCGATGTTCGCCGCCTACTACGCCAACCGGAACGCCTGCCAGGTGGGACCGGTCATCAAGCCCCACCAGATGACTTCACGACCGCTCCAGTGGGCCGTCTTTCTGCTATGGACCGCGGGGATTCCGTTGCTCGCCGCCGGCATGTCCCTTTCGTCTGCATCCCTCGTCCGCTCCGGCGCCTCTCTGCTCTTTTTCGCCGCCTCGGCCATGACCCTCAACACCATCCTCATTGTTCGCTATGTTTTTCTGAAACCCTCTCCAGGGACCAACGCGCCCGGCCACCTTCCGTCCACCACGGCGACGCCGTAGAGCACCCTATTCATCGCCCTCGGCCGTGGCACAGCATGTGTCGCGATCCGCAGCACGGCTTTCTTGTCGCTTCGCCCTGGGGAAAACCGGCTTGGATGGACAGGGTCGGAAATCTCCGGCGGCGGAATCGGTTACTCGACGGCCAGGCGGTATCCCACGCCGACTTCCGTGAGGAGAAACCGGGGCTGGGCGGGATCGGCCTCCAGCTTGTGGCGCAGCTGTGCCATGTAGATTCGCAGGTAGTGGCTGTCCTGCAGGTGGTTCGGCCCCCAGACCTCCTTGAGAAGCTGGCGATGGGTCAGCACCATTCCGGCATGTTTAATCAAGGCGGTGAGGAGCCGATACTCGATGGGTGTGAGATGAACGGTTTGCCCATCGACCAGGACCTGCCTTCTGGAGAGATCAACTTTTAGACTGGCGACGCCAAAGACGCTTGCGCCGTCCGGGCCGCCCCCGCGGGCATGGCGGAGCGCCACGCGGATGCGGGCGAGCAGCTCTCCCAGAGAAAAGGGCTTGGTCAGGTAATCATCCGCTCCCGCATCCAGCGCCGCGATTTTCTCACCCTCGAGGCTGCGCGCGGAGAGGACGAGAATGGGGAGGTTGGTCCACTCCCGCAATCGCTTCACCACTTCCACCCCTTCCAGATCCGGCAGACCAAGGTCCAGGATGACCAGATCGGGATTACGCGCCGCAGTTTCGGAGATCCCGAGCTCTCCCGTCTCGGCCTCCCGGAACTCGAATCCCTGGGCCCCGAGCCCGGTCCGGAGAAAACGCCGGATTTGCGGATCGTCTTCGATGCACAGGATGACCGGCTTGAGATCGCTCATGACTCCTTGGTCACCGCTTCCTCGGGGTCCGGAACCGGCGGTCCTTCTTCCAACGGGAGGCGCAACGAAATCTCGGCGCCTCCCCCGGGGCGGTTGCGCGCCTCGATCTCTCCCCCATGGGCCTGGAGGATAGCCCTACTGATGGCCAGTCCGAGTCCCACCCCGCTCTGGGCACTCTCTCTCTGTGAAGGCACGCGGTAGAATTTTTCGAACAATCTCTCCGCCTCCCCCTCCGGAATCCCAGGTCCCCGATCCGCCACCGTCACTTCCAACCACTTTCCATCGGCGCTCTGGTGTCCCGCTACCTCGATGCGCGTTCCTGAAGGCGTGTACTTGGCGGCATTCTCCAGAAGGTTCACCAGCACCTGCTCCATCATGACCGCATCCAGCCGCACCAGGGGCAGATCGGGAGCGAGGGTGACGCCGACAGGGTGACCTTCCAGCCGCCGGCGCAGCCGCGCCATGACGCTCCCGACGATCTCCTCCAACGGAACCCACTGAAAGTTGAGGCTCACCTTGCCTGCGTCCAGCCGGGCCATGTCCAGGATGTTGTTGGCCAGGCTCGCCATCCGCTGTGCCTCTTCATAGATGGTGCGGCTGAGCTCCTCCTTGGCGGGTGGGGTGAGGCGGCCGGTGTCCTCCACGAGGCTGCTGGAGGCGCCCACGATCGTGGCCAGCGGTGTCCGAAGGTCGTGGGAGATGGCGCTGAGCAGCGCGTTGCGCAGGCTCTCGGTCTCGGCACGGACCTGGGTGCTCTGGGCCTTCTGCGCCAGGCGCACCCGCTCCAGCGCCTCAGCGAAGAGCGTCAGGAATGCCTCCAGCAGGCGGCGCTGCTCGGGAACGAAAATCCTCCGGAGATTGGGGACGGCGAGGGCCAGAACGCCTACCACGCCGATGGAGCCGCGGATTGGAAAGTACGTGGCCTGCGATCCCGCCAGAGTGTCGGTGCCGCGCCCCGCCTCCTGGCCATGATCGGTGACCCACTGGGCGACGCCCAGATCCGCTTCCAAGGGCGCGCGGGACGAAGGCGAGCCAGAAGCTTTGGTGACACGACCATCCTCCCCCGTGATCAATATCGCCGTTCGGCACTCGAATTCCGCTTCGATGTGCTGCGTGGCGATGCGGATCACCTCCTCCTCCTGCCGGGTGACAATCAAGGCCTTGGTCATGGCGTAGAGCGAGCTGGCGCGGCGCTCGCGGTAGCCCGCCACCCTCGCCTGCAGGCGCACGTTCGCCGTGAGATTGCTGATGACGACGGCCACGATGAGCATGACCACGAAGGTCACCAGATACTGCGTGTCCGACACCGCGAAGGTCAGGTAGGGGGGAACGAAGAAGAAGTCGAAAGCCGCGACGCTGAGGATGGAAGCCAGGATGGAGGGCCCCAGGCCAAAGCGCGCCGCGACGAACACCACGCCCACCAGGTAGATCATGATGAGATTGGACGGCGCCAGGACCCCCAGCAGGGCCCATCCAGCTAGCGTGCACGCAACGGTCACGACCAGGCTCCACGGATAGCCTCGGGTGCGCCTGGGACTGCTGCGGCGCATCTCCGTGATCCCCGGTGCGCCGCGCCGCTGTCCCGCCTCGGGGCCGGAGGCGGATGCTCCGCCCGCTTCAGGCTCCTCTCCCCCCACCAGATACAGATCGAAATCGCGCGCCGCGCGGGCCACGGCGTCGACCACCGATCCGAGCAGCCAGCGCTTCCAGCCGGAGCGCCGCGACCTGCCCATCACCACCTTCGTGACGTTGCGCTGCTGCGCCAGCGCGATGATCTCCTCGCTCATTTCCGGCCCGCTCAGCGTGAGAGTCTCGGCGCCCAGCTGCTCCGCCAGCCGCAGCGTCATCAAGATACGATCCCGCTCTTCCGAGGCGAGACGCTGCAGGGCCGGCGTCTCCACGTAGACCGCGATCCACTCGCCGCGCAGGGCCGTGGCCAGGCGACGGCCGGCACGCACCAGCCGCTCCCCCTGGCCGCCGGGGCCCAGGCAGACCAGAATGCGCTCCGCCACCGGCCAGACCTGCCGGATGGCGTGGTCCTCCCGGTAGTCCTGCATCTGGGAATCCACCCGATCGGCGGTGCGCCGGAGCGACATCTCGCGAAGCGCGATCAGGTTTCCCTTGCGAAAGAAATTCTCGATCGCGTGCTTCGCCTGCTCGGGGACGTAGACCTTGCCCTCGCGCAATCGCTCCAGGAGCTCATCGGGAGGAAGATCGACCAGCTCGACTTCGTCGGCGCGGTCGAAGAAGGTGTCGGGTACGGTCTCCCACACCCGGATTCCCGTAATCTGGCCCACGACGTCGCGCAGGCTCTCGATGTGCTGCACATTGAGCGTGGTGAAGACATCGATTCCTGCTTCCAGCAGCTCCTCCACGTCCTGCCACCGCTTGGCGTGACGCGATCCCGGAGCGTTGGTGTGCGCCAGCTCGTCCACCAGGATGAGGCCACGGCGCTGGGCCAGAGCCCCGTCCAGGTCGAATTCCTCCAGGCGCGCTCCCTGGTATTCCAGCGTGCGCGGAGGAAGCAGGGAGAGCCCTTCGAGCAGTACGGCGGTCTCGCTGCGCCCGTGGGTCTCCACGAGCCCCACCAGGACTTTCGCTCCCTCCGCCTGCTTCTTGCGGGCATCCAGAAGCATCGCGAAGGTCTTGCCGACGCCCGCCGCGGCACCCAGGAAAATCTTGAGCCTGCCGCGCTTTCGCTTGGCATCCTCCCGCGCCGCCCTCGCCAGGAGAGCATCGGGATCCGGACGGCGGTGGGGTTGGGATTTCATCGGCGATGACCCGGCTTCCTGCGGCGAGTGAGAATTCCCGTGAGCCTATTTTCAATAGGATAGCACCGGCGGCGATTCCCGTCGCGACAGCCGCGGCACGACGGTCCGGGACGATGAGGTTAGCGCGCCGCTCCTCCAGGAGGGCCGAACCGCTTATCGAGGTCCAGGTTCAAGAGCAGCAGGTTGACGCGCGGCTCGCCGAGGAACCCCCAGGTGCGCAGCTCCACGTGTTGCGCGACCATCGCCTCGACTTCGGCTGCGGCGACCTGACGCTGCGCGGCAATGCGCGGCACCTGCCAGAGCGCCGCCTCGGGACTCAGGTGCGGATCCAAGCCGCTGCCCGACGCCGTCACCAGCTCGGCGGGAACGCCTTCTGGAGCGAGAGGATTTGCCGCCTTCAGCCGGGCGATCTCGGAGGCGACGCGATCGTGCAGCGCCTTGGAGGTGGGGCCCAGGTTCGAGCCTGAGGAGGCGGCAGCATCGTAGCCTTCGGCCCCGGCGGCGGAGGGTCTTCCACGGAAGTAGGCCGGGTTCTCGAAGCGCTGGCCGATCAGCTCGGAGCCCACCACCCGACCGTCCCTGGGAATCAGGCTGCCGCCGGCCTGATGCGGGAAGAGGGAGCCCGCCACCCCGGTGATCAGCAGGGGGTAGACGATCCCCGTCAGGACGAGGCTTACCAGCGTCATGCGCACTGCCACCATGATTTCCTGCATTCCCTTCCCTCCTCTCAGACCATTCCCGCGAACACCAGCAGAAGGTCGATCATCTTGATTCCCACGAATGGCGCGACCACGCCCCCCAGCCCGTAGATCAGCAGCGAGCGGCGGAGTAGGGCGGCGGCCCCGAGGGGCTGGTAGCGCACTCCCTTGAGCGCCAGGGGAATCAACAGCACGATGATCAGCGCATTGAAGATGACGGCCGAGAGAATGGCGCTTTCAGGCGATGCCAGACCCATCACGTTGAGCGGCGAGATCTGCGGAAATACCGGCACGAACATGGCGGGCAGGATGGCGAAGTACTTGGCCACGTCGTTGGAGATGGAAAAGGTGGTGAGGCAGCCGCGCGTCATCAGGAGCTGCTTGCCCACCTCAACGACCTCCAGCAGCTTGGTCGGGTTGCTGTCGAGATCCACCATGTTGCCGGCCTCGCGCGCCGCCTGCGTGCCGGTGTTCATGGCGATGGCCACGTCCGCCTGGGCCAGCGCCGGCGCGTCGTTGGTCCCATCCCCCGTCATGGCCACCAGCTTCCCCTTGGCCTGCTCTTCGCGAATCAGCTTCAGCTTCATTTCCGGGGTGGCCTCGGCCAGGAAGTCGTCCACCCCGGCCTCCGCGGCGATGGTGGCGGCCGTAAGCGGGTTGTCGCCGGTGATCATCACCGTGCGCAATCCCATGGCGCGAAAGCGTACGAAGCGCTCTTTCAATCCTCCCTTAACGATGTCCTTCAAGTGGACCACGCCGAGCACCCGGGCGCCGTCGCACACGGCCAGCGGTGTCCCGCCCGACTTGGCCACGGTGGTGACTTTTTGGTCGACTTCAGGCGGGACCTTGCCGCCGAGGGAGCGCACCTGCCGCGCGATGGCATCGGGCGCACCCTTGCGGATGACCCGCCCTTCCAGGTCGCAGCCGCTCATGCGCGTCTGCGCCGAAAATGGAACGAAGTGGGCCTCGATTTGCTTGAGATCGCGACCCCGTAGGCCGTAGCGCTCCTTGGCGAGGACGACGATGGAGCGCCCTTCGGGAGTCTCATCCGCCAGGCTGGCGAGCTGCGCCGCTTCCGCCAGCTCCTCCACGCCGACGCCCGGGGCGGGCAGGAATTCGGTGGCCATGCGGTTTCCCAGCGTGATGGTGCCCGTCTTGTCCAGGAGAATCGTGTCCACGTCGCCCGCCGCCTCGACCGCCCGCCCGCTCATCGGAATGACGTTCTGGCGGATCAGCCGGTCCATGCCGGCGATGCCGATGGCGGACAGTAGCCCGCCGATGGTGGTGGGGATGAGGCACACCAGGAGCGCCACGATGGCGGTCACCGAAAAGCGCAGGCCGGAGTAGACGCCGAAGGGAACCAGTGTCACGCAGGCTATCAGGAAGATGATGGTCATGCCGGCGAGTAACACTTGAAGCGCGATTTCATTGGGCGTCTTCTGACGCTTCGCCCCCTCCACCAGCGAAATCATCCGATCCAGGAACGATTCCCCGGGATCGACACTGATGCGCACTATGATCCGGTCGGAGAGGACCTTCGTGCCTCCGGTCACCGCCGAGCGATCGCCTCCGCTCTCCCGGATTACCGGGGCAGACTCGCCGGTGACTGCCGATTCATCCACCGAAGCGATCCCCTCGATCACTTCGCCGTCTCCCGGGATGATCTCGCCCGCTTCCACCACGACCCGATCTCCCTTCCGCAGATTGGAGGCCGGAATGCTCTCTTCGCCCCCCTCCGTCAGCTTGCGTGCCGCGGTTTCCTGCCTGAGCCCGCGTAAGGCAGCCGCCTGAGCCTTCCCGCGCCCCTCGGCCAGGGCCTCGGCGAAATTTGCGAAGACGACTGTGAACCAGAGCCACAGCGCCACCTGTCCGGTGAAGGCCGTGGGTGGCACGCCGCGCGCGGGGCTCACCAGGTCCCTCAGCCAAAGAAGCGTGGTGAGGACGCTGCCGACCTCCACCACGAACATCACCGGGTTCTTCATCATGACCTTGGGATGCAGCTTGCGGAAGCTGTCGAGCACGGCGGCGCGTAGCAGCGGCCCTTCCCACGCGGAGACGGCGCGAACTTTGCTGCTCATGGCCTAGAACACCTTTCCCGATTGCGCCAGGAAGTGCTCCACCACCGGGCTCAGGCTGAGCACGGGGAAAAATGTCAGGGCGCCCACGATGAGAATCACGCCGACGACGAGGCAGGCGAACAGGGGACCGGTCGTCGGGAGCGTGCCCGGCCCCGGGGCAACCGCTTTCTTTCCCGCCAGGATCCCCGCGATGGCCAGAGCGGGGATCATCATCCAGAATCGTCCGGCGAGCATGACGAAACCCAGCGTCGCGTTGTACCAGGGTGTGTTGGCGCTCAATCCGGCGAAGGCTGAGCCGTTGTTGCCGGCTGCGCTGGTGAAGGCGTAGAGAATCTCCGTCAGCCCGTGCGGGCCCGAGTTCGCCAGCGACTTGAGTCCGTAGGGCGCGACGGCGGACCAGGCGGAGAAGGCCAGGATCAGCAGCGGGAACACCAGGACGTAGAGCATCGCCAGCTTCACTTCGCGGGTCTCGATCTTCTTGCCCAGGTACTCCGGGGTGCGCCCCACCATGAGCCCGGCGATGAACACCGACAGGATCGCCATGATGAGCATGCCGTACAACCCCGCGCCCACGCCGCCGAACACCACCTCGCCCAGCTGGATGTTGAACAGCGGAACCAGTCCGCCCAGCGGCGTAAAGCTGTCGTGCATGGCGTTCACCGCGCCGCACGATGCGTCGGTGGTGACGGTCGCGTAAAGGGCAGAGCTGGCGATCCCGAAGCGGACTTCCTTGCCCTCCAGGTTGCCGGACCCCGCTTGCACGCCCAGACCACTCAGAATCGGATTGCCCGCGGCCTCGGCCCAATAGGCGACAGCCACTCCGCTGAAAAACAGAAAGGCCATGGCGCCGAGCAACGCCCACCCTTGACGCTGATTCCCCGCCATGCGCCCGAAGGTATAGGTGAGCCCTGCGGGAATCGCGAAAATCAACAGCATCGAGAGGAAGTTGGTCAGCGGATTCGGGTTCTCGAACGGGTGCGCGGCATTGGCGTTGAAGAAACCCCCGCCATTGGTGCCGAGCTGCTTGATCGCCTCCTGCGACGCCACCGGGCCCATGGCGATGATCTGCTTGCCTCCTTCCAGAGTTGTGATCTCCTGGTAAGGGGCCAGGTTTTGAATCATCCCCTGCGATACGAAAATCAGCGCGAAGATGACGCTCAAGGGGAGCAGGACGTAAACGGTCGCCCGCGTCAGGTCGACCCAGAAATTGCCTAGGGTGCTGCTTGAGGTGCCACCTCCGCCGCGGGTCAGGCCTCGGGCGAGCGCCAGGGCGACGCCGATGCCCACCCCCGCCGAGATGAAGTTGTGCCACGCCAGGCCGGCCATCTGGGTCAGGTAGCTCATGGTGGCTTCTCCGACGTAACCCTGCCAGTTGGTGTTGGTCGTGAAGCTGGCGGCGGTATTGAAGGCGGAGCCCGGCTCTACCGGCCCGAAGTGTTGCGGGTTGAGAGGAAGCAGCAGCTGCAGCCGCTGGATCGCATAGGTCACCAGCAGGGTGATGCAGCTGAACGCCAGCATCGCAAAGGCATACTCCGGCCAGGTCTGCTCCCGGCTCTTCACGCCACCCAGCCGGTAGATCAGCCGCTCCAACCAGCCCAGCACCGGCCGCAGAAAGTGGCGCTCCCCTTCCATGACCCGGTGCATGAAGGCGCCAAGTGGCTTGGTCACCGCCAGCACCGCGGCGAAGAAGAGCAGGATTTGAGCCCAACCGTTAGCCGTCACGACCCGCCTCCCTCATCAGAAGCGCTCCGGCTTCAGCAGCGCGTAGGCGAGGTAGACCAGCAGAGCCAGCGACAAGAACAGTCCCACCGCATATTCGATGCCCATGAAACCTCCAGCCAGCCCGGCCCTCTCACGTCATCGACGCGAGAGGGAGTCGTCTAAACCTTCTCGCAGGCCCGGACGTACAGCCACGAGATGGCGAAGAACAGGAGCGTCGCGACAACGAAGATCAGGTCCTTCATGCCTTACCTCGCCTTAGAACGTCACCACGGCGCCGACCAGCAGGAGCGCCTCATCGCGCTGATCGCGAATGATTTCGCCGGTGGGATCGAGGCTATCTCCTGCGAAGACCTCCGCGGTGGAATGATCGTAGCGGCCTTCAAACTTCAGGATCAGCCGATCGAGGGGGCGCAGCTCGAAGGTCGCCGTCGCTTCCCTCAGTTTCTGCTCCGCGCCCGAGATGCCACCCTCCTCGTCGTCATAGGTTTCGACTCGAATCGCGACAGCCACTTTCGATTCCGGCGGCGCCAGGCGCGCATACAGCGCCAGCCCTTCCCACCGAGAGTCCCCCCCCGTGGGCAGCTCCTGGCCGCCCAAGTCCAGGCAGGCCGCGAAGGACCAATCAGGAGTGGCCTTCCAGACGATCACCGTTTCCAGGAGCGCCCGGAGGTCGTGGTCATCGTCTGGCAGCTCCGGCCCGACAATTCCATTAAATGTCAGCGAGACCTTGTCGGCTGCGTAGGCGAACTGCCAGCCGAGGCTCTTACCGCGATTGTTGTCCGCAATCACCTGCCAGCCGTTCAATAAATGGATTTGTGCGGACCAGCGCTCACCCAGCGGATAGGCCAGCTTCACGCCCATCTGGTAGTAGGGGGACAGCTCCGCTTCCCAGGAACGGGTATAGTTCCAGTTGTCCTTCGTCTGGAAGACCTCGAAGCCGATGTGGCTGGGAAACAGTCCGGCTTGCACGTAGAGCCCCTTCCCGACGCGTGTCTGAACCTCGAGAGAGGCCTGCAGAAGGTTTCTCCAGACACCCGGAGAGGTGGCCACTCCATCCACCTCCGCGAAATGCACCACCTCCATGGAATTGCCGTAGCCCGCGGCGATGTGGACCCCCACCGGCTTCGGGGCCACGATGAAATCCACTTGCGCAAGGTTGATGGCGAACTCGTTGTCCCGCTTCGCCGAGGTGCCCGTGCCCGGGAAGAAGTTGGCGTGATCCGCGGGCCGGTTAAAATTGTAGGCATAATAGACATCCACGAACCCTCTGATATCGAGCTTATGCGGATTGGACGCCGCCTGCTCCCCTTCCTCCTGCACGGATGTCAGCGTCTCGTTCTCGTCTGCCGAGAATTGTTTCTGCGATGCGGGAATCGTCGAGTCCGCCTCCTGCGCCAGTAGCCGCGACGGGGAGAACAGCAGCGCCAGGCACGAGAAAACCACCGTGTTCTGACAGAGTGCTCCACGCCCACGTGTTTCGATCCAGCGAAACGTCACGGCCGGATCTCGGCGGTGTTTTTTCTGGCCAGCACAAGGCCCAGCAACCGGGCGACGTCCGATAGGGTGTTTCTGGCCCCCCCATCCGCGTTTCCGCCGCTTCCCCACAACTCGAGCCAACCGACCTGGTGGTTGCCAGACAACAGCGGGAGGCGAGCCCCGTGCTCGGGAAAGGGCAGGCCTTGCCGCGGCACGAGGCGCTCCGTGAGATCCAACGGGAGCAGCGTATCGGGACGAAGCAACTGCAATGGCACGGACGCACCTCTATCCCCAGAGGCTGCGAGCAGCTGCCCCCCGGCATCGCGTGCAGCCAGCGCCGCCAGGGGAAGGGCTCCTCGGGCGTCCTCCAGGATTCTCGACAGCACCTGTTCAACGGGGCCCGGGGATTCCATCCGTTGCAGGGTGCTGTGGAGAAGATCGAGGTGGCTGCGGGTGGCTCCAAGATCGGATGTCCCGCGGCGGCGCCGTGAGCCGAAGGCGGCGGCAATGAGGCCACAGACGGCCAGGCCCACGAAGGCGATGATGTCGTGCTTGCCGGCAATGGTGAGCCGCATGTAGGGCTGCGTCAGGAAGAAGTCCCAGCTGAGGACCGAGACCAGCGCGGTGACCACGGCGCTTTTCCGGCCACCGAACTCGGCCACGGCAATCGTCAGGGCCATGAAGGGAAACGCGAAGTTGGACGCGGAGGTGAAATCACGCAGCGGGATGAGCGCCATGCCGAGGAGCATCGCCGCGATGCCTCCTCCCGCCAGGTAGATCAGGCTCTCATCTTCTTCAGGCGCATTCTGGATGAAGTCCATGATCGGTCCTCCTGGATCGAATTCCTTCTCCAGGGGACAATCTGCGCCGATTCAGATCAAAACGGTGTCAGATTGAGGCACGGATACGTAAAGAATCCGTAAAGACGCACTCTCGATCAGGATTGGATCTGGACAGGACCTGCGAAGAGGGCAAATTCACTCACCCGGTGCTATGCTCCGGCGCCAATCGAGGTCGCGTGGGGGAGGTCGCGTGCGCGCAAGCCATCGGTTCCAGGCTCTGGCAGCTTCAGCGCTCCTGGGTGTGATGGCGTTGCTCATGGTGGGCTTCCGCCTGGGGCGAACCGGGCTCTGGACGGACGAGTCGATCTACGCCCAGACGGCTCGCGAGATGGCCCGAAGCGGCGACTGGATCACCCCAACTCTTTGCGATCGCCCGTACCTGATCAAGCCGCCTCTGTACCACTGGCTGGCCGCTTCGGCGTTCCACCTGCTTGGCGAGAACGAGCTGGCGGCAAGGCTTCCCCAGGCGCTGTTCGGCATCGCGACGATCCTGTCGGTGGGCTGGCTGGCGACCGGCCTTTTCCCGAAAAAGTCGGGCTGGCTCGCCGGAGCCGCACTGCTCACCTCACCCGGCTTCCTCATCGGGGCGCGCGTCGCCGGCATGGATGTGTTGCTGCTGCTCTGCATCACCCTGTCGCTCATCTCTTTTTTCAAGGGATATCGCCGCAGCGCCACCCGCAGGCCCTGGTTGCTGGCCTCGGGGTTCTTCGCAGGACTCGGGATGCTCGCCAAGGGCCCCTTGGGTCTGTTCATCCCGGCGATGGTGATCCTGCTCTTCCTGGGAATGAGGCGCGATCCCGGCTTGATCGTTTCACGCGCCGCTCTCGAAAGCGGTGCGATCGCGCTGCTGACGGCCGCCGTCTGGTATGCGCCGGTCTGGCTGCTGCACGGGCAGGATTTCACCCGGGTCTTCTGGGTGGGGAACAACCTGGCGCGGATCACCGAGCCGGTGTCGGATCATGCGGGACCTCCAGGATTTTACCTGCCGGTCTTCCTCCTTGCATTTCTCCCCTGGAGCTTCCCTTTTGTCATCGCCCTGGGCCGCGCCTCGCGGCGCGTCTGGAAGGAAGGGCTGAGAGCTTCGGCGCCCGAGGACCTGTTCCTCTTGATCTGGTTCATCGCGCCCTTTCTGTTCTACTCCGCCATCGCCACCAAGCTCCCGGGCTACCTGCTTCCGGTGTTTCCCGCGGCCGCGCTGCTGCTTTCCAGGGAGTGGGATCTGGAGGAGGGGGTGGCGAGACGCCGGGCCGGGGGTTCCTTCCGGATCGCCTGTGCCCTGGGGGCCCTGGCTCTTCCCGGCGTGGCTCTGGCCGTGCCCTTTCTTCTCCAGTATCGCTACGAGATCCGGCCGGAGCGCATCTGGCTGTTTCCGGTGACGGCCTTCGTTGTCGCTCTTGCCGCCGCGCTGAGCGCACTGCTGCCGCGGGCGAGATTTCGAGGCGTCCTGATGACGGCCGCCGCGGCCGTCTTCGCCGTGGGGCTCCTGCAGTTCGTGGTGATTCCGGTCGAGCCTTTTGAATCGATGAAGGGGATGACCGTGAAGCTGATGAAGCGGCGGCAGGCGGGCTTTCCTGTGGCCCTCTCCGGGCCCCATCTGAAGGGAACGCTCTTCTACACCGGGTGCTCGGTTCCCAACCCGAGAGATCTCAAGGATCTTCCGCGCCCCGGGCCGGGACTGCCCCTTTACTGCCTTGTGAAGGATCGCTTTCGTGGTGATTTGGAGAGCTGGGCGCGCCACGGACGCTTCAACCTGCGCGAGATCCGGCGCTCCGGGTCTCTCGCACTGGTAGAGGTCTCCTGGGAATAGGACCCTTTGACCCTAGCCTCGCGCCTACCCTTGCAGCCAGGCGCTCATGAGTCGCTTGATCTGAGTCTGGTACTTCACTCCCTCGAGACGGCACTTCCCGCGGAACGCCTGCAAGAGATTCTCGGGGACCTTCAGGCTGATCAGGCGGCTCGCTTGCCTCCCCTCGATCGCACGGGAATAGCGTCCTTTGGGGCGTGGAAATGCCGGGAGAATCAGCTCTTCATCGCTGCTTCGATGAGGGGCTTGAGCTCTCCTTTGGAGTCCATCTCGCGGACGATGTCACAGCCGCCGATGAGCTTTCCCTGGATGAACAGCTGCGGGATGGTCGGCCAGTTCGAATAGGCCGAGAGGACCTGCCGGATGCGCGGATCGGGCAGGACGTCCATGGCGGCGAAGGGGGCGTTGTGCTTCCTCAGCACCTCCACCACGCCGGCGGAAAAGCCGCAGCGCGGCATCTCCGGGGTCCCCTTCATGAACAGGGCGATGCGGTTCGAGTCGATCAGCTTCTTGATTTCATCGTGAATGGGATCGGACATGACAGGCTCCTTCGTTGCCGATTGATTAGGGCGCCGAGGTCTTCAGCGACAGAGCGTGAATGATGTTTTTGGCCATCAAATCCCGCAGCGGCGCATAAACCATCTGGTGCTGCTCGACCAGCGTCTTGCCGCGGAACTGCTCCGCCGTCACCGTGGCCTGGAAATGATCGCCGGTACCGGTCGTGTCGGTGACTGTCACTTTCGATCCCGGCAGCGCCGCGGCAATCAGGCCTTCGACTTCCTTTTCCGAGATCATCGCTGCGGTCCGTCCCTCAATGGGTTACAATTCGCGCGTTGTTTCGCGGAGGTGCCGGTTCATGGCCGAAGAGCAACGCTGGTCCATCTGTCCCGTGGAAGATTGCGAATTCGCCCAGGAATTCGACCCCAACGCAGCCGCCTTTTGCCCGGATTGCGGGATGGAGCTGATCTCCGAATGCCCCTCCTGCAAAGGCCCCGTCCGGCTCGAGAACCAGGTCAACTGCAACGAATGCGGTCACCCCTTCAAAGAGTGAACCACCGCTCCTAGGGGTAAATTCCCCTCACCCGCGTCGCCTCCGCCACCCGACCCACCGCCAGGATGTAAGCGGCCGTCCGCATGTGCACCTTGTACTGCGTGGCCACCGAGTGGACCTCGCGGAACGACTGGGTCATCTTCCGCTCCAGGTGCTTGTTCACCTCATTCTCGTCCCAGAAGAACGAGTAGAGTCCCTGCACCCACTCGAAGTAGGAGACGGTGACGCCACCCGCATTGGCGAGAATGTCGGGGATCAAGAAGACCCCGTTCTCGTGCAGCACGTCATCGGCCCCCGGTGTGGTCGGACCGTTGGCCGCCTCCGCCACGATCTTCGCCTTGATGCGCGCGGCGTTTTGCATCGTTATCTGATTCTCCAACGCTGCGGGAATCAACACCTCGCACTCGGTTTCCAGGAGTTGCGCGTTGGTGATGTTCTCCGATTCGGGATAGCCCTGCACCGTTTCGGTCCTTTCCTTGTGGGCCATCACCTTCACGGGATCGAGCCCCGCAGGGTTGCGGATACCGCCGCGGGAATCCGACATGGCGATGATCTTCGTCCCATCGCCATGAAGCAGCCGCGCCACGATACTGCCGGCGTTGCCCGCCCCCTGCACCACCACCCGGGCGCCCTTGAGAGGCAGCTTGAGCACCTTGGCGGCTTCGCGGATCACAAACTGGCATCCGCGCGCCGTGGCTTCATTGCGTCCCTCCGAGCCGCCGATCGACAGAGGTTTCCCGGTGACCACTCCCAGCGCCGAGTAGCCTTTGGTCATGCTGTAGGTATCCATGATCCAGGCCATGGTCTGGGAATTGGTGTAGACGTCGGGCGCCGGGATGTCCAGCTCCGGGCCGATGATGATGCTGATTTCGGAAGTGAACCGTCGCGTCATCCGCTCCAGCTCGTTCTGCGACATCGCCTTCGGATTGCAGATGACTCCACCCTTGGCGCCGCCGAAGGGAATGCTGACCGTGGCGCACTTCCAGGTCATCCACGAAGCCAGCGCTTTCACCTCATCCAGAGTGACGTCCGGATGATAGCGGATGCCTCCCTTGCCGGGGCCCCGGGCGATGCTGTGCTGCACCCGGTACCCCTCGAAGACATTGAAGCTGCCATCGTCCATGCGGGTGGGAATGGAGACGATGAGCTGCCGCTTCGGAGTCTTCAGGACTTTGCTAAGTCCACTGTCCAGCTTCAGGAATTCAGCGGCCGTATCGAACTGCTTCTGGGCGATTTCGAACGCATTCAGGCTTTCCATGACCGTGGCCATGCGGGGCTCCTCTTGGTCGCGCGAAAGGCGGTGATTATAGCGCAATCGCCACCGGCGCCCTACTGGTTGGACGGGTTGGGGCGGGCCCTGAGGACGTTCTCCGCCGAGGTTACTTTCAGGGTCTGGGCCACGTGCTTGGCGTTGAAATGACACCCATCCACCCGGTCGTTGGGCCGCAGCGCGTTGAGGTCGACCGGCCTGCCATCCCGGGTGATCTGGGTCTGGGCAGTGACATGAATCTGGTACTGCTTGACGTCGGTTTGAATGATGACCACTTTCTGCTCGGCTTGCACGGCCAGGAGGCGCCCGTGCACCGTGGTCCAGCCCGCTTCCTTGGGATCCTTGGCCGCTTTGCCTTTCTTGCCGGCGGAGGGGGCCGTCTGAGTCTGGGTGGAGGGGGCGGTCTGGGTCGCCGCCTCGGGGGTCCGGGTGGGTTTTTTCTTTTGCGGCTGGGTTGCTTCCGATTCCTGCGCCACGGCGGCCGCGCCGATGGCGAACAGAACCGTCAAGCTGATGACAAAGAATCTCATAAGCGAATACCTTCGCATGGATGCCTCCGGATGCTGATTTGAGGCGGCTATTCTAGCACCCAAGGCCGCAGGCTGGTAATCGGGGTTCGGGACGAGGGCCGGAGCCACGCCCTCCGGTTCAGCACCGGGTGCGCATCGATTCGCGCGTCCGCTCATGCGCCGCGGGACTCGCGAAGCCCTTCGAAGTGGAGTGCGTCCACGACTTGTCGATGTGCTGCATGGCGTCGGGTGTCTTGCAGTCCGTGTCGCCGTAATCCACTTCGAGCTTGCCAATCCGCTTCGCGACGGCGGTAGCCTGCTTGCGCAGCGCCGCGCTCCTGCAGCCAATGGCGATGACCACGCGGTTCATCGCATCGCGCTGCTCGTTGGACGCCTCGTGAATGGTCTTCTCGATGTCAGCGAGTCGCTGGGCGAACCATGCGTCGGGAGTGGCCTCGTCGAGCATCGCCAGGGCGCCGACGAGCCCCCAACCCACGCACCGCTGCAAATTGTCGCGTGCGGCCAGCCACTGATCGGCCTTGACCCGGGCGTGCGGGCTCTCGGCCGCAAGGTGCGCGACATAGCCGCCGCACATCCGCGCCGGCGGCTCCTGCGCCCAGCGGTCCAGATCGGCGGGATCGATCCTCGCCGGATCGGCCACCTTGAGCGCCAAGGTGCGGGCGTCGTGATTCCCCGTGTCCCACAGCTCCAGAGCCAGCTCGTGATCCACGCCGATGCGCTTCACGAGCGTTTTCAGGGTGGCGAAGCTGACACCGAACATCGGCTCGACAGCACCATGCCGGGCGTAAGTCTTGCGCGTTTGCGCCGAGCCCGCCTTCTGGAGTGCCGACATGGTCTCCGCGAGATTCATCCGCGGCCGCGGCGTCTTGGCCGCCTTGGGCGCGGCCGCTGATTTCCGTTTGACTGGCATTTTCGGCTCCTTCTGTTTCCCTTCGGCTATGGCGTGGCCCCATCGCGGCGCGGAATCTTCAGCTCCGTCAGCTTCTTCACCACGTCATCGCCGGCCGCGGCGGCATTCACGGCGCGATCGATGAACAGAATACGCCCGTCGGCGCCGATGTAGAAAGTGAACCGGGAGGCATAGCCGGACTTCAGGACGCCGTAGGCCTCCGCCGTCTTCTTGTCGGGGTCGCTGAGAATCGGATAGTCCAGGCCCAGGGATTCTGCGAACTTACGGTTGGTTTCGGCGTCATCGACGCTGGCAGCGAAGTAGGCTACCTGGAAATCCCGGATCTTCGGCCCGCTCGCACGGAGCGACTTGCATTCCGCCGTTCATCCACCGGTGAACGCCTTGGGAAACCAGGCGACGACGACCGCCTCCTTTCCCCGGAACTCCGACAGGGTATAGGTCTTGCCATCCGAACCGGCCAGCGAGAAGGCCGGAGCCAGGTCTCCCGCGTCGAGCACCTTGCTGCCGCTTGCAGCTGCCAGTCCGAGTATCAGAAAAGTGAGAATCAACAGTTTCATTCGTGTCCCCTGGAAGCAGTTTTGAGCTTCGACCTTAGCATATTCCCCTCTGGTTCAGAAGTCTCAGCGCGGGGCAGGTGAAGGTGGACTTCGCAACCTTTGCTGCATTAATGTGTCGAGAGCTTCGCGAAGGCAGGATCAAGCGGTCTCAGCTCACACGAGTGTCTCGGGCCTCTGCGCCCCTCTCTCGAGCCAGCTGCGGGAAATAGGGCTCGCCGCGGCAGACTGCGCTCAGTGCCTCGATCAGCCGTACGTCGGTTTCGGATTTGCAGAGGTAGCCGCGGGCGCCCGCCTCACGAGCCGCGGAGATGAGCTCGCGCGAATCGTGCATGCTCACAATCAACACCCCCGTCTGGGGGAGGGCTTCGCGAATCTCGCGCGTCGCATCGAGCCCGCTCGGGCCCGGCATGCTGATGTCCATGATGATGACATCGGGAAGCATCTCCTTCGCCTTTCTGACGGCCTCCGGACTGTTCGAGGCCTCTCCGCAAACTTCCCATTCCGGATGAATCTCGAGGAGGGCGCGCATTCCGCGCCGCACCAAGATGTGATCGTCCGCGATCAGAACGCGCGCCTTCATGCCTTGCTCGCCTCCCTGACGGCCATCCAGAGTAGCCCCTCCAATGCAACAAAGGTGGCATCCTCGTGAGCCCGAGTCAATACGGAGAATCCTGTAGGCTTCTACGGGAATCCCTGAGGCAACACCGAAGGGGGCGTAGCCGAGGCCGTGGGCTGGGGTGGATCGCGGGCCTCAGGGCGCGCTGGATGACAAGGGCAGCACGGCCAGCACCCGGGTGCCAGAGGGGCTCGAATCGATCTCCAGGCGACCCCCCAGCTGCTGGGCGCGCTCTCGCATGGCTTGGATGCCGAGTCCGTGTCCCTCCCGCTCGCTGACGGTTCCTGCGGAGAATCCACGGCCGGCGTCGCTGACTTCGAGCCGGACCTCGGAATCGACCTTTTCGAGGCGAATGCGCGCGGTGGTGCTTCCGGAATGCCGATGGACGTTGGTGAGGCATTCCTGCGCCAGCCGGAAGCACGCGATCTCCATCTCCTGTGGAAGCCGGCCGAAATTCTCCGGAATCTCAATCTCCACGGCAACTCCGCTGCGCTCGCTGTAGCCATTGGCATAGAGCTGCAGGGCGAAAGCGAGTCCCCGCTCATCCAGCAGGGGAGGGTGCAGCAGGTAAGAGAGCGTCCGCACTTCGCGGATGCACATGTCGGCGAGCTCCTGGCATTCCGAAAGAACTCTATGAGTCTTCGGGTCAAGCCTTGTCGGACCATCCTGCACGGCGCCCAGGTTCATTTTCAGTGCCGCGAGATTCTGTCCGGTTGTGTCGTGGAGATCCCGCGCAAGTCTGCGCCTCTCGTCGTCCTGCAGGCGCGTCAGGCGGGCGGCGAGCTCACGACGTTCCTGTTCGACTCTTCTGCGCACCGTGAGATCTCGAGCGATACATTGCACGCCCACCGGCCGGCCGTCCTCGCGGATCCACCGGCTCCGGATTTCCAGCGGAATCACGCGGCCATTCCTGGCTCGGAGGGAAAGCTCGTATTGCCTTCCACCGCTCCCGGCCTCCTGCTTCAGGATTTGCGTCGCGACGGCATGCTCCCCGGGCTGGGTGATCCGGGCGAGATTCAGCTGCGAAGCCTCTTCGCGTAAATAGCCCAACACCTGCTCGGCAGTCCGGTTGAGGGAGGTGAAGCCTCCCTCGAGGTCCAGCGTAAACAGCAGGTCGTTGGCATTCTCGAACAGGTCACGGTAGCGACGCTCGCTCGTCCGCAACGCCTCCTCGGCACGCCAGCGCTCCGACACCTGATGATTCAACTGCTCGACGGCTTGCCTCAGCTGCGTCGTTCGCGCTTGCACCCGGAGCTCCAGCTCATCATGAGCCGCTCGAAGCGCCTCTTCACCCCGCTTCCGCTCGCTGATGTCCACGATGGCGCCCAGCACCCAGATCCCCTCCTCCGTCTCGATGGGGTTGAGGCCGATCTCCACGGGAAACTCGGCGCCGTCCTTCCTGAGGGCATACAGGTCCCGGCCCCCGCCCATGGACCTTGCCTGGGGTCCGCGGAAGAACTCCTTGCGGAACCCAGCGTGCTTGGCGCGGAACCGCTCGGGCACCAGCTGATCGACCGACATATCGATCAGCTCCTCACGGCTGTAGCCGAACAGCTTCTCCATTTGCGCATTCACGAACAGGATCTTCCCGCGCTGATTCACTATGACCATGGCATTCGGGGCCGCCTCGACCGCCAGCTGGAACCTCGTTTCGGCCTTCTTTCGAGCGGTAATGTCGCGCGCCACCAGGAACACCAAAGCCTCGCCGTCGAAACGCAGCATGGTCACGCCAATATCAACGGGAAAGGTGGTGCCGTCCTTCCGCCGGCGCACACTCTCGAATTGGTCAACCCCCTCCTTTTCCAGACGTTGAAACAGCTCCCGGACCTTTCGCCTCGAAAACAAGGGATCGATGTCCGGCAGGCTCATCTGCAGCATCTCGGCCTCCGAGTAGCCGAGCCGTTCGCAGGCTCTCTGATTGACGTAGAGGAGGCGCCCGTCCCGGTCGATCAGGTCGTGGCCGTCGCTGGCGTTGTCGCTGATAAACTTGAAGCGCTGCAATTCCTTCAGGAGCCGCTTGTGATCTTCGATTTCCGCTTCCAGCTCCACCTTCGCGGCAGCGAGCTCAGCCGTCTGTGTCTTGAATGGATGGATGTCCACCAGAACCAGCGCCACTCCGTCGATCTGGTCGTCGCCGCTCCTGCGGGGACTAACCCACAGGGAATACCACCGTCCCTGACGGTCCTGGACTTCGAGATGCTGGTCGCGCACGGCGCCAATCGCCTCGAGGATCCGCTCGTGCAAGTTCGGAAGGTCGAGGTTGAGCCGGAGGTCGCTAATGGGCCGGCCCACGTCCCGGGGTCCGAGGTTCAGCACCTTTCCGGCCCGGGTGAAGCGCCGGATGCGCAAGTCGGGGCCCAGCATCACCACGCCGATGTTGATGCCACTGAGCAAATCGAGCAGGTTGTGGTTAAGGTCGCTCAGCTCGGGGTCGCGGCCGTGCCGCCCATCCTTGGCCTGGGCCGGCGCTTCGCTGCCCGAGCGAAGGTCCTCGGATCGGCGGGAGTCTTCGGCCTGCTTCGGCTTATGCCGCACGAGCACCCTTTACAGGCAAGGTTATGAGTTTAGGTTGGTTATGGTACGCTCCCGCCATCAGGGCGTCAATCCGAGAATTCCCCTAGGGACAAGGCTCTCTACGGTCTTTTCACCTGCAAAATACTGGATTGTACCGATAGCCTGTGCCTTTGCAGGCCGTCTAGTCTTGAAAACCCGTTGGCCTCCCTACTGCGCCGGCACTGAGGAGCGGTCCCTGGGGACCGGCTCCTTCGCGAATGGGGGGGGTTGAGCAAGCCCGACATACACTCAAACTCTTCTCTTCCTTGGGGGTAACCTGATCATGGTCATCACTGCACAGCCCTCGGGAACAAAGACCAGTTTCGCCAAGCTGATCGGCGGTCTCCTCGCCCGTGCGGGCAGGGCGACACGAAGCACACTCCCGCGAACACCGCCTCATGACGGTGGCTCAGGACACCAGCCCGGGACAGGCGACTTGGCGAAGGGCTCCGCATTGAAGCTCTACTACCGATCGAATTCTCCAGACAGCATGAAAGTGTGCATCGCCTTGAACTACAAGAACCTTCCCTTTGAGAAGGTGCTGGTGGATTCCCCGGACCGATCCGAGCTGATCCAGATCTCGGGACAATCGCTGGCGCCGGTGCTCTGGCACGATGGGACGGTGGTCGCCGAAGCGGGGACCATCCTGCGCTATCTCGACGCCAATTTTCGAGACACCCCTCCACTCTTCTCCTCCGACCGGGCCACGATGAATGAAATCGAACGGTGGGAGAACCTCGGGCGGGTCGATTTGAAGCGCTGTGTCAGGATCCTCCTGGGCAATTCCCTCTCGGCCAGTCCCGACATGGAAGAGATGGAATCGGCCTCGAAGGAGTTCCACGAAATCACCCAGGCCTTCGAAGAGCGACTCGAGCGGAGCCCCTGGCTCGTGGAGGATCGGTTTACGGCCGCCGATGCGATCACCGGGCCAGCCGTCTGCTACGGCATGCTCCTGCCCTCATTCTCCACGCTCCGCTCACTGGGTGAGTCGATCGCCGAGCGCTTCAAGCTGGGTGTGGAGCGGGCGAGGACGGAGGACTGGATGATGCGGGTCATGGCTTACGACCGCTGAGCGCTGCGCCCGTCCATTCCATCCGCGAAACAAATCTCCATCCGTCAGCGCAGCGGCAGGCGCAGGCGGGCTTCCCAACCGGGGCCTGGCTTGCGGTTCTCGACGGTCAGCGAAGCGCAGTGGGCTTCGGCGATCTGGCGGCTGAGGACCAGCCCCTGGGAATCTGCCCACCTGCGCAAGTCAGATCTGGCTACCTTCTCAGCTCTTGGCATCCATTTGCTTGCGCAGGCTCAAGGGGCGCATGTCGGTCCACACTCGGACAGACTCCTAGCCTCCATCGCGATCTTACATTTGTGGTTCGAGTCAGTGGCTCCCGGGGTTCGTGGGGTTGCAGGAATTCGACGCAGAGCCCTGTTGACCGGTGCGATGCTTGCCCGGTTTCGAATGAGCGGTGGGATGAAGCGCCGCCTCCGACCAGGCCTTGAGCTTCTCTGCGACGACATCCACCGCCGGCTCCCGGAGAATGGTGAAGTGGTCAGCCTGCAAATCGTGAACATCGACGCCATGCGAGCAGTGAGCTCCCCAGCCCAGGGTTGGATCGTCAGAGGCGGAGCCGGCACCGGCCGCGCGCAGGAGGTGGACACGGCCGGGATAGGCACCGGGGCTGTAACTCCGCAGCGCTTCCAGGTTCGATCGGACCACCTGCTGAATTCCTGGAAAGGCCGAATGGACCGATTCGGTGCGATTCTCTCCCGCCTCCTCGTTGATGAGCTCCAGGAGATCTCTATGGTCCCACGCACGCCCTGCGTCACGCGGAAGCGTCGCGTGGGAATCGATGAGCGTCACCAAGGGAAGTGATTGCCCGTCTCGAGCGAGCCGGCACGCCATCTCGTAGGCGATGACGCCGCCGAAGGACCAGCCTCCGAGAAGATAAGGTCCGATGGGCCGGACCCTGCGGACCGACGCCAAGTATCGATCAGCCATCTCTTCAATCGACTTGATCACTCCATCCCCGCTCTCGAGGCCTGGGGATTGGAGGGCGAGGAAGGGGCGCCTCCGGCCGAGCCGCCGTGCGAGGGGGGCGTAGCAGAACACCATCCCGCCGAGGGGGTGGACGAAGATGAACGGAGGTTCGGTTCCCAGAGGCTGGAGGCAAACTACGGCAGGGGCGAGAATGGGCTCGCGGGAGGCAGGCGGCTCAGCTTCCTGCGGCCGCGCTCCCACCGCCGAACGCTTCGAATCGACCGCTCCTTCCGGAGAGAAAGAGCGAACCCGCCCGGCGAGTCCCGAAAGCGTGGCATCTTTAAAGAGCTCAGCGAGACTTAGCCGAGTGCCAAATTCCTTCTCGATCCGGGCCACCAGCCGCACGGCCAGGAGAGAATGTCCTCCCAGGGCGAAGAAATCGTCGTCAACTCCGACAGCCTCCTTACCGAGCAGATTCTGCCAGATGGTTGCGAGTCTCCGCTCGACATCGTCTGACGGCGGGGTTACCCCTTCCCGCTCGGGAATCGGCCAGGCGCGAAGAACCCGGCGGTCGAGCTTGCCGCTCGATGTCCGCGGCAACGCGGACAGGATGCGGATGAGTCCAGGCACCATGGGGGCGGGGAGTCGATCTCCAAGAAAGCGCTTCAGCTCGGAGTCCTTCGGCTGCTCTCCGGAATGCGGAACGACGTAGGCGACGAGACTCGCGCCGATGGCCCCATCACCCCGGGGCACGATCGCCGCCTCCGCCACGGCAGGGTGCGCCGCGAGCACCGCCTCGATTTCCTGCGGCTCGATCCGGAACCCGCGGATTTTCAATTGCTGGTCCAGTCGACCCAGAAAATCCAGATTGCCATCGGGAAGCCATCTCCCCGAGTCTCCTGTCAGATACAACCGTGCGCCAGGATCGTCCGCGAATGGATCGGGTACGAACCGTCGGGCCGTGAGATCGGGCAGACGGCGATAACCAGCGGCCACACCGGCTCCACCGATGGCGATCTCTCCGGGCACGCCGACCGGGACCGGAGAGCCATGCCGGTCCAGAACGTAGATCCGTGTTCCGGGAATTGGGCGGCCGATCCGGACTCTTCCCGCCGTGCCGGACGCGGTCGTCTCAAACACCGTGCTCCAGACCGCCGCCTCCGTAGGGCCGTACTCGTTGAAGAGACGAGCGTGGGGAAGGAGAGTGTGATGGCGCTCCGGTAGATGCGGGGGACAAGCTTCTCCCGCGACGATTACGGCGTCCAGAGATTCCAGATCCTCAACCTCCGCATGTGCCAGCAGCGCCTCGTAGAGGGACGGAACGCTCAACCAGTGCGAGACACGATGGCGGGCGATCAACTGGCCCAGCGCCGGCAGATCTTGCAGGAAATCCTCCTCCGGAAGCACCAGCTTCCCGCCCCCGGAGAGCGTCCAGAAGATCCCTGCCACGGAAGAATCGAAAGCGAAGGAAGGCACCAAAAGGAAAGACCTGATGGGAAAGCGGTAGAACGCTGCGCGGGCGAGCGTCGAGTGCAGGAGGTTTCCATGGGTGACCGCCACCGCCTTCGGGCGGCCGCTGGAGCCGCTGGTGTAGATCAAGTAAGCGAGGCTTTCCGGCTCCAGATGGTGAGCATCCATGCTTCGGCCCCACTCCTCGTGTTCCGCCGCCCTGGGGTCCTTGTGGCGGGCATCGGGTCCCGAGCGTACCCGGGTTATCTCTTCGGTCCGGTCTTCCGAAATCGCCGCGGCACCCGGCGGTTCGACGAGTAGAATGCCGGATAGACCCTGCGGAAACCTGGAGAGCAAACGCTCCTGGGTCAGGATGACGGGTGCATCGAGGTCTTCCAGGACCAGGCCGATTCTCTCCCTTGGCCAGGTCGGGTCGATCGGAACGTACGCTCCTCCGGCCTTCAGGATGCCGAGAATGCCGATCACGAGGTCGGGGGATCGCTTGAGACATAATCCGACGGGAGTTCCTGGACCCACGCCCTGTGCCCGCAGGCGTCGGGCGAGGTGCGCTGCGGCGAGGTCGATCTCGCGGTAAGTCAGGACCTTGTCGCGAAAAACCACCGCGGGAGATTCTGGGGTCCTTCCGGCCTGCTCTTCGAGTAGCAACGGAAGCAGCCTGGAGTCAGCCGTCATGGCTGGAGACCCTGACGGGATGCGGTCGGCTCCACTCCATTCCATCATCAGAATCCGGAGCTCTTCCGCGGTTGCCAGCGGCAGCTCCGAAATTCGGCGGGTGGGATCGGCCACGATTTCGTGGAGCAGCCGCTCCAGCTGCTCCGACAGACGCCGGATCGTCGGAGCCTCGAAAAGATCCGTGCTGTACTCCAGCATTCCTTCGAGTCGGTCACCGTCCACCGCCACGGAGAGCGTGAGATCGAACTTGGAGGTCTCCGTCTCCGCCTCGAGGATGGTTGCCTCCAGGCCCGGAAACGCAGCCATCGCAAAGGGCGTGCTCTGATGCGCCAGCATGACCTGGAAGATGGGATGGCGGCTCGGGTCCCGCTCGGGCCGGATCTCCTCGACGATCCTCTCGAACGGGACGTTTTCATGCGCGGCGGCGAGCAACGTCTTGCGCCTGACCTGGCTGAGCAGCTCGGTGAACGGCGGGTCGCCGGAGAGATCGCAGCGGATGGCGAGAGTGCCGGCGAAGAATCCAATCACTCCTTCCGCCTGAGCGACCCTGCGTCCCGCGACTGGAATCCCCACACAGAAGTCCTCCTGTCCCGAGAGCCGGCTGAGAAGAATCTGGAAAGTGGATAGCAGGGTCATGAACAGCGTGGCTCCTTCCCGTCGCGCCAGATCGAGCAGGTCGCGGACCAAACGTGGGCTTAACACCACCTTTTGCCGCGCGCCTCGGAACGACGGCGTCGGCGGACGGGGGTGATCGGAGGGGAGTGCCAGCGGAGGAGCGCCCGCCAGCTCGCTTTTCCAGTAGCCGAGGTGCTTCGCTAAGTCTTCTTCGCTTCCACTCTGGCGGGCCGCCAGGTCGGCGATCTGGATCGGGAGAGGCGGAAGCGCCAGGGGGCGCTTTTCCTTGAAGGCGGCGTAGGCCGCCCCAAGCTCCCGCAGGAATATCTCGGTGGACCAGCCGTCGATGATGATGTGGTGGAAGGTCAGAAGCAGGAGGTGATCTATCTCCGCGAGCTTCAGCAAGGACCGGCGCATGAGCGGCCCGCGCGCCAGGTCGAAGGGCTTCCGGGCTTCGAGCGCAGCAAGCCGGCGTGCGGCCTCCTCGCGCCGATCCAGCGGCAGTGCGCAGAGATCGGTCATCGACATCTCCACGGCCCGGGGCGCTCCCAGTGAGCCTTCCGTCCCGCTGCTTCCGTTCCCTGATGGCGCTCCCTCGGGTGGAAGATGGATGATCCTCACGGGCTCCCCGTCAATTTCCGGAAAGCAGGTCCTCAGCGACTCGTGCCGTCTCACGATTTCGTCGAGTGCTTTCTCCAGCGCCTCCAGGTCGAGCGTGCCGGCGAGTCTCAGCGCCGCGGGAACGTTGTAGACGCAGCCGCCCGGCTCCAGCCGATCCAGAAACCAGAGCCTCCTCTCGGCGGACGACAAGGGTAGCGGTCCCTGTCGCGAGATCCACGGGATCGGAAGCTCGGTCTTGTCGCGACCTCTTTCGGCAATCTCCGGGATATCTGCCGCCAGCTCCGCGATCGTCGGCGAGTCGAACAGCGCGCTCACCGTGAGCTGTGCTCCCAGCAACGCGCGCAGACGCAGGACCAGCCGCGTGGCAAGGAGAGAGTCCCCTCCCAGGTCGAAGAAGTTGTCGTCGATGCCGACTCTCTCCAGGCCAAGGACCTCGCCCCAGATGTCGGCGAGGATCTGCTCCACCGGGTTACGGGGAGGAAGGTAGCCCGTCCCCACCTCC
>Ga0070699_100000088_pt1 | contig 88268 bp, 79 predicted proteins | sample KBSK1503metaG_FD_65473 | JGI IMG/M metagenome (GOLD analysis project Ga0070699, IMG submission 65473) | Corn, switchgrass and miscanthus rhizosphere microbial communities from Kellogg Biological Station, Michigan, USA - KBS K1-50-3 metaG | ecosystem: Host-associated > Plants > Roots >... | reverse complement strand
CCTGAAGCGGTTTGGTTAATCGCTCGAGTAGAAAAACCAATGAGTTCACAAACCCATTTCACAGAAACTTGAGCGCGCGATCAAATAAACCGACAGGCTCCTTCAGGCGGAAGTTTGTATCGGAGAAAACAACCTACCAATAGTCTTAATACGAACTTCCGCCTGAAGGCGGGACTACGAACAACTCAAGCCTTCTCAAATGTCGACATTATCTTGGCCACTCCCGCGACGGCACTCGCGCCCGGCGGATCATCGCGACAGAAGATTGCATCGCGAATCTCACCGTCAATTCGATACTTGATCGTCAATACCGATTGGCGCTTTCCTTTATGCGCTGTGTTTCTCGAAGCGCTGGCTGAAGGACCCTTGAGCATCCGCTTCCACAATTTGCCGTGGTCCCCGTTGTGAGGTGTGAGCGAACCTTCGACGCGCGTTTCAAGTAGGCAATCGGCCGGGATCTTGACCGATCTGCTTCCCGGCATCAATTCGACGACTTCGATCCCCGCGGCGCTTACGATCATGCGAACCGGCCCTTCATCATCGAACCGATCGATTCCTTCCAGATAGTGGAGCTCGACGCTTTTCGTGTCGGACCCAGTCGCGGCCCCATCCTCGGAGATTGGCACATTACACCAGATGCAACGGCGCGCAGTTACGCTGTTTGGCCGCCGGCACTCATGACAGTTGATAGCACTCATGGTTGATGTGGAGCGCGGCTTATCTTTCAGTCGCGTTCTTCCTTGACCGTCGCGCGCTCGCTGAGGCGAAGACTGCGGGGCTCGATCTCATTCTCGAAGTATCTGACGAATGCCTCGACGACCTCCGGATCGAAATACCCTCCCGAACGCATAGTGAGCTGCGCGAGTGCATCGCGCGGCGACATCGGCTCGCTGTAACAGCGTTCCTCGGTGATCGCATCGTACGCATCGGCGATAGCAACAATGCGGCTGCCAAGCGGGATCTGTTCCCCGCGGAAGCCGCGCGGATAGCCCGATCCGTCCCAACGCTCGTGATGTGAAGCCGCAACCAGCGGCACATCCGCGAGCTCGTCCGGAAAACGCATCTTCGATAAAAGCCTGAACGTGTGCCGCGGATGCTCCTTGACCCTCTCATACTCTTCGGTCGTCAGCTCCGCGGGCTTTAGTAATACATCATCCCGCACGCCGATCTTGCCGTAGTCGTGCAGCAATCCGGCGTAATAAACCGCGCGAGCTTCCGCGTCGCCCAGTCCCATCTCTCGCGCGACGCCCGAAGCAATCGCGCCAACTCGCGCGGAGTGACCCGCGGTGTTGTCATCGCGCGCATCCAGAGATGCGGCTAGCGTGCTGATGAAACTCTCGAGCGACCGGCGCTGTTCATCAAGAAGGTACAGGTTCTCCATCGTCAGCCCCGCCTGCCGGGCAACCGCAGTCAGAAAATCCAATGCTTCATCGTCAAACGCGCGCTCGCGATTCACGTTATCAACATAACAGACGCCCCACAGCCGGCTCTTCGACCCCATCGGCGCGCACATAACCGATCGGATCGAGCCGAACCTGACCGATTCGCCGGCGGCAAATCGCGAATCCACCGCGGCGTCCATACTGAGCACCGCTACGTTGTCGTTGTATGCAAGATCGGTGACGCTTCGGCTCGGAGCGACTGGCTCTCCGTCGCCGCTGGCCGCCGCAACCTCGAGGCATCGACGCTCGACGTTCCAGAGCAACACCGCGCATCGGTCTGCCTTCATCGTGCGCTGCATGAACGCGGTTAGCTTGTCGCACAGATCATTGGGTGAGTGCGCTGCCAACAATTCGCTTGTGAACTCGTAAAGTGCGCGAAGGCGTTCGATCGTTTGCTCGGCCAGGTCTCCTGAATGCCGCAGCCGTGCCGTGTTTATAAACAGCGTTTCTTCCGGCGCGATCACCCGAAGCGGCTTCAACTCGCTTGTCTGCCCTCGATCATCCGCCCCGTTCGAATGAAAAACGAACTCGACGCCTCGCGCTCTGCCCAGCCTGATCGTGTCGCCGTCGTGCAAACGGCGCTGCGTAATTCGCTCGCCGTTTGCAAAGGTACCCGAAGTGCTGCCGAGATCGCGCAGCAAATAATTCGATCCGTCGGGAAAGATCTCCGCGTGAAAACGCGAGATGTAGGGATTGTCGAGCACGAGCTCGTTGTCTTCGTGACGCCCCATGCGCACGGTCCCCGCGCCAAGCACGCACGTTTGCTCCTGGCCATTATTCCTGAACGTAACGCGGGATTGCTCGCCCATTAACTCGACACCATTAACGAACAACTGATTAGCCGAACGCGATGTTGTTTAGTACCCGCGCATTTCGCATGCGCCGGAGTGGACACATTCGCGGTCGGGTTCCATGAAACAAGGTTTTGAGGCGGGAGCAGGTGATTCGGTTTCCAGGTTTGGAAATCGCTGAAGACCTGGATGTGAGGAAGTCGATCCGGCGTATGGCTTCGGGTCACCGATACTTTGTTTGCTTTGAACTGTTGAGCTTTGCGCGCTCGAACGCGAATCGCCGAGAACTATGATCATCGGCGCGGCGGCTTCGGTTGGCGTGTCGAGGCCTTCGAGCGCCGCTTCAAGCGCTCGCCTGATTTTCTCTTTGTCTTGCACTTCATTCATCACTATCAGTGTCGTGTCACTCGATTGATCGCTCTCATGCTAGTCCACCGTGTCCACAATTCCGATGATCGCCGAATCAATCGCTGCGCCGGCCGTACCGGTCGCCGTCGTCGACGCGGACCAGCCTTCGCGCACGACCACGACAGTATCCCCGACTCCCGAATCGACGGCGTCTAATGCCAGCAGCTCGTCGCCTGCGTCCGAGCCGTCGGGATTGATCGTGCGCACGACCATGATTCGCCCGCCTTCATAGCGGGCGTCCTTTTGCGTCGCAACGACGTTGCCAATCACTCGCGCCAGCATCATGCGCTATTCACCCTTTTGCAAAAACACCGAATCAACGATTCCGACGATCGTGCAATCGGACGGTACCTGCGAAGGCAGAAACGGAAATGAAGCTTCGCGTCCGCGGCACCAGAACACGATTTCCCCCACGCCCGCGCCTACTGAATCGATCGCAACCATTGGTTCGCCCTTCGAAGCGTAGCGCGCATCGAGCGGCTGAATCACGAGCAGCTTTCGGCCTTCGAGCGATTCGGTTTTCACCGTTGCCACCACGGTTCCCAGCACCCGAGCGAGTTGCATTGTTGTCGAATCTCCGCGCCGCAAGCTCAAGCGGCTACCAGCTTGCTCTAGTGTCTAACTGTTGTCAATAATTTATTCCGCCACACGAGTAATGAGGCCCACTCGTTACTTCTCATCCTCGTAATAGAGAAGGTCCACCGGAATCACCTCAGCGCCGAGCTGTCTCAACATCGTAGTCACCTGCCCGCGATGATAAGAAGAATGATTCGCGAGATGCTGCATCATGTGGCCGAGCGTGTACTTCCACTCTTCGCCCTTGGTGTTGGTGTAAGCGACAATGTTATCGAGCGACCCATCGGTCAACCCGCTTGTGAGCCGGTCGATGCCGTCTTCCACTTCATCGAGCCTCGTTTTGATCGATTCTATTGTGGGAAAGTCAGTGGGTTCGAGTAACGCTTTTGGCGACGTGCCGTTCCAGCGCTCGAGCCATATCCATTCGGCAGCAAGTATGTGCGCGAGCGTATCTCGCACGGACGCGTGGCTGCTGCCCATATCTTTAGTGAATTGCTCGGGAGTCAGCTTCGAGGCCGCGTCAAACGTTCGGCCGTTGGCCCAACGATTGTACTTGTACAGATATGCGATATCGTTTTTGTTCATTGTTCCTTCTTTAATTCCGCCCGCTTGATTATGTAAACGTGATTGACTACGACGGGATCGACCGGCCGCTCAGTCTTCGCTACGAACGGCGCGCGTGCGATTGTGTCGACCACGTTCATTCCTTCGAGCACACGTCCGAAGATCGAATACTGGCCGTCGAAGCCCGGTTGCGCGGCGGTGCAGATGAAGAACTGACTGGTGGCGCTGTTGACGTCGTTTCCTTTGCGGGCCGCTGAAACGATACCGCGCTCGTGCTTCATTGTCGTCGAGAATTCCGCCGGAACAGTTTTTTGATCGCGCTGACCCTGACCCCACGTAGCCGGGTCACCGGCGATTGTGTTCGGATCCCCGCCCTGGATCGCCATGGGTTTTCCCTTATCGGCAACGATCCGATGAAACCGGGTGCCGTCGTAGAAACCGTCGCGCGCCAGTTCTTTGAAGTTGGCGGTGTGTTTGGGCGCGATGTTTGGCAGGAACTCGATCACGATGCGCCCGTAGCTGGTTTCGAGCACCGCAACCTCATCGTCGATCGCCGGCTTGTTGCACGAACTCGCGCCGAGCACACAAACAAACAATGCGACACACAATAACGCTGTTTTGATTTTCATTAATCCGGCTACCTAACTTTCAAGCGCTTTCTTCAAAATGTCGTTAACGACTTTCGGGTTCGCTCGCCCGCCGCTTGCCTTCATTACCTGCCCAACAAAGAAACCAAACAGCGTGGTCTTACCCGCGCGATAACTTTCGAGCTGGGCGGGATTGCTCGCCACAGCCTGCTCAACCAGCTCGCGAATCGCGGCTTCATCCGAGACTTGCGAGCCGCCCATCTCGCTGACTATTTCCCCGGCCCGCTTGCCCGTTTGATACATCCTCACGAGCACGTCCTTGGCCATCTTTCCGCTGATCGCGCCGCTGTCGATCATCATGATCATCTCGCCGAGCGATTCGGCGCTGATCTTCAGTTCTTCGATATCCGCGGAATCCGATTTCATCTCCCGAACCAGTTCGTTCAGAATCCAGTTAGCAGCCGCCTTCGCGTTGCCGCACGCTCGAGTCGCCGCTTCGAAGTAATCGGCCATCGCGCGCGAATCCGTTAGCTGTGCGGCATCGTCAAGCGATAACCCGTGCTCCTCGATAAATCTCCGGCGCCGCGATTCTGGAAGCTCAGGCATCGAGGCGCGCGTTGATTCGATCAAGTCCGCCGCCACGGTCAGCGGCGGCAAATCAGGTTCGGGAAAGTAGCGATAGTCGTGCGCTTCTTCCTTCGACCTCATCGAAAAAGTCTTCGAATCCCGCTCGTTCCAAAGCCGGGTTTCCTGCACGATCTTCTCGCCCGCTTCGAGCGCGGCGATTTGGCGATCGATCTCGTATTCAAGAGCTCGCTGCACAAACCTGAACGAGTTCAGATTCTTCAGCTCGACTTTCGTCCCGAACTTTTCAGTGCCGCGCAATCGCACCGAAACGTTTGCATCGCAGCGCATGCTTCCTTCTTCCATGTTCCCATCGCACACATCAACGTAAAGCAGCGTGCGACGCAAGTACTGCATGTAATCGTAAGCCTCCCAGGAAGATCGAAAGTCGGGCTCGGATACAATCTCGGCAAGGGGCACCCCGCTTCGATTCAGGTCGACGTAGGATTTATTGGTCTCGCGCACGCCTTCGTGGAGCGACTTGCCGGCGTCTTCTTCAAGGTGCAGCCGCGTGATGCAAAATCGTTTCATCCGCCAGTCAATCGCGTGACCGGATTCGTTGCGCTCCGAGGTTGGGATTTCGACCCAGCCGTGCTCCGAAAAGGGCCGGTCGTATTGAGAGATTTGATAGCCCTTCGGAAGGTCGGGATAGAAATAATTCTTTCGAGAAAAGATCGAATCTTGATTGATGGTCAGATTCAGAGCAAGTGCCGCGCGCGTCGCAAGCTCGACAACCTTCCTGTTCATGACCGGAAGAGCGCCGGGCAGACCCAGACACACCGGGCAGGTGTTCGAGTTGGGCTCGTCGCCGAATCGAGTCGAACATCCGCAGAAAATCTTCGAGTCGGTCTTGAGCTGCGCGTGGATTTCGAGGCCTATGACGGCTTCATACTTGTCTCTCATCGGTGTTTCCATTGATGGGTTGAGCGAGAGTATAGCATCCGGCATCAGTCACTCGCCACGCACAAAGAAGACGAATCAAAGATGCTCGAATCACTGTTGCCTATGATAATATTCGCCTAGCGAGGTTGCGTTATGTCAACAAAGGTTCGGGCAACCATTAAAGACCTCTACAGTTTGCCCGACAATGCCAAGGCCGAAATCGTCGATGGGGAGATCATACTGATCTCGCCAACTGGAGAGATGCCCGGCCGAGCAGGCGGTTCGATATATGTCAGCTTGCGGCTGCACGAAGGAAAGACGCCCGGGCGTGCATATCCCGACAATGTTGGCTTCCGCGTAAACCTGCCCAATCGTGAATCGTTCAGTCCTGACGTTGCGTGGTACACCGGGCCGTCGAGAGGCATGAAGTTTGCCGAAGGTGCGCCCGTTTTCGCGGTCGAGGTGCGAAGCGAATACGACTACGGCCCGATTGCTGAACAACTGATGGCGGCCAAGCGTTCGGACTACTTTCGAGCGGGGACATTGGTTGTTTGGGATGTTGATCTACTCAGCGCGGATGTTATTCAGTGCTACGACGCAAACAATCCAGATACTCCGAGAGTTTTCAGTCGCGGTGATCTCGCCGACGCCGAACCCGCCGTGCTCGGATGGAGAATGCCGGTAGACGAACTGTTCTCATAGCGGTGGCGGCTACCCTTTTACTCTGGCAATATTTGAGCGCGTTCCCTTTCTCAGTACTACGACTTGATTAGGATCCGAAACAAGGTTCAACTCTTGTCGTGAGCCTCTCACAACAAGCCGCCCGTCGTCGGGGAGAAACGTCACTTCTCGGTTAATAATCTGACCGTTGATCTCGACTCGCACATCGCCGGTGAATTCAGTCCCGGTGATCAGGAGTTGAGACTTGCCTTCTTTGAACTTCGCTTTACTGATTGCTGGCGGGCGAATCTTATTGCCGAAATAAACATAGATCACGCCAGATAGTCCCTGACCAGCCGACGGGCCTTCGGCGAAGGGCGCTTCCAGTATCAGATCGGAGAAGCCATCGCCGTTGAGGTCGCCGCTTGCTACCACCGTACCGAGATAAGCGAATTTCTCTTGCCCTGCGATCGCTACGTCCTCATCTTCTTCGGAAGTTTTGATGACCGTGCCGCTGGTGAGCTCCGGTGATCCGAGAACCACGTATGCCGCACCATAATCCTTTGTGCCACCAGCCCCAGGAGCCCCTATCAGGATGTCTTTGACTCCGTCACCGTCGATGTCGCTGGCTGCGAGGGAAAATCCCAACGAATCACCCCATTCCCCGGAGTTCTCTTCGACCGTGGCGGCTGTTCCCTGGATCGTCAGGTCCTGTTGTCCGAGTCGAGTATCTATGAGTCGCCCGCCCAAGAAATGAGAACCAAAGACCACATAAACCTCGCCTGCCGAGATCGGCCCCGGGAGTATGCTTTTTGCCAATCGCGTGGATGCCGGCACCCCGAGGAGAATGTCATTAATACCATCGCCATTGACGTCGCCAATCGAAATTATTCTTCCCAATCCATCTCCAGAATCCGAACCTCCAAAGGCGCCTAGTATTGTCGCATCGGATCGACTTTGCGAAAGTGAGATTCTCGCACCGCTTCGAAAGTCCCGCGACCCCATGAAGACATCCACAAGACCTGCGCTAACTCCTTGGTCGCGTCCAATAGATGGGCTTCCAATCACGAGGTCCGATATTCCATCGCCATTCACATCAGCGGCAGCTAATCCGACCCCAAACCCGTCAAGGAATGCGCGCCCTGATATCACAATGTCAGGAGAAGTAGTTCTCAAATCAACGATGGTGCCTGTGGCAAAAGGACCGAGTAGAATCCAGAGGTTGCCGGGCCCATCGCCGAGTACGCCAAAAACCAAGTCATTGGTACCGTCCCCATTGATATCTCCGACGGCTAGAGCAGGGCCAATTACTACTGGCGGCCCTCCCAGTATTTTCACGTCTGCAGGAATATGAGCGAGATCCATCGTGCGAGTATTGAAACTTCGCGATCCGAAGATCACGTAGATCCCCCAAGTAGAACCGCCTAACGTGTCTGCCCTTATTGAAGACACAATGACGTCGTCCAGGCCATCGCCGTTTAAGTCGCCTGCCGCCCCGCTGTAGCCCAATCCCGCTCCAGGGCCCAGGACAGTTAAATCTGGCTCTGCGGTCGAAAGACTGATCTCTCCCGACGAGGCAATGGATGTTTTACCCAAGATAATGGAAGCTCTCCCGGCTGAGCTTCCCGCTGACCCAGCGGCAAGGTTGTTAGTAGCCAATAAATCATTTATGCCGTCTCCGTTGAAGTCACCAATCACAACCCCGTGAGCCGGGGCTCGACTCATAGCCAGCTCCTCGTTGATGGTCAAATCCACAGCGGGATCTCCGATCGCGAACCGAGCGCGCAGTTGCGCGAGCGTCTGGATCGCAGGCGGCGCGTATTGAGTGCTAACAGTACCGGCAAAGAGTGTTAACAGCATAGTCGGCATGGTCGCCAATATTCCCACTCTCGATTTGGCCCGTAAACCTTTAGACACGCTCATTTTTCTCCCTACTGCTCCCAATACGTTCGTTGAGCTGCTAGCCTTTCTCCTTCACAATGCGCCACACGAAAAACAATGTCACTACTGACGTTAATAAGCCCATCCAAACACCGGGCATGGCGTTTCAGGTGGTCTGCAACAAGGAAAGCAGCCCCTCGCAGTATAGGTTCCCGTCTGCGTGGCGGTGAATTCGACTATCTCAAAGTTGTTATCGAAGCTCGCTGACGTAGCCGCAATGGAACCACTCGGATTCTTGACTGTCAGATCGATGTCATCTGCCGTATCGGTGCCAAACCCGTCAGATTGTGAGAGCCAGCAAATTACAAATCGGACAACTTGACCGGCAGTTGCATTGAAAGTGACGTTCGAGCAGTATCCCTGGCAGATTTCATACGAGATCTTTCCGGACCATCCGTTCACGACCGCGTCGTACGCGGCTTTTGCCTGTAGCCCACCAGCGCCATCCTGGTCGCTCAACCTCGATGCCCCTTCTATGTTATGGACTGCCGAGGCCATGAGGACCGCCTTCACTTCTGCGGGTGAAGTCTTTAGCGAAGGCTTTGCCTGCATTAGCAGCGCTGCCGTTCCTGCGACATGTGGGGCCGCGAAGCCTGTGCCGCTGTTGAGTGCGGGCACCCAGGGGGATACCTCGAAGGTACTAAAGACATTCCCTGGCGCGGCGATCTCGGGCTTCTCCCGATCATGATTTGGCGAGTCCGGATTAATATATGCGCTATAACTGGCCATCGAGTCATTAGCCCAGTTAGCAGTTAGAGTCACCATTGTGTGCGAACGCGCCAACCGCGACGACATTGAACCCAACCGCAGGGTCGGCGACCGGAAAGCCGCAATCGGAATTGCCTGCACAGACCGCTATAGTGCGGAGATAGACTCAACTATGTAATCATCATAGATGCCGCCAATACCCAGAAGCCAGACGCCGGGCAACTGCGGTAGCTCTGGTTAATTACGCTCGCCCCTTGCCCTGCGGCCCATCCGGTCGCGGCGTTAGGCCGCTAAAAGAGCTATCAACCGGATTGCCATTTGAGCAAATCCGTCGGCCGAGCAATGCCGTAGCTGACACCTCGATAGGTTGCGTCTGTGCTCGCGACGATCCCTGCTACCTCAGTCGCGTGCCGACTGCCCAGAGTATGCGTGCCATCATAGTACGTTACGGGCCCCACAAAAGGATTAGCATTGGCGATCGCGTTAGTACCGTCCGGTAATTGCGCTTCGACAATCGCTACTTTCACGCCCGAGCCCGTGATTCCCTGGTTCCAAACCTTTTGCGCCTTGATTGTTGGAACCGACGTATTGAGAGCCGGTACGGCTGTGTCGTCACTGTAAATCTGTGCCACCTGCGGCAGATTCTCCAACCGTGTGAGAAACTGATTAGGGATTTCGCAGGTGATTACCGGTGCATATGCAGACGCGTACTTCTCGCCCACTCCCAAGGTGTGCAGGAACTGGAGGACTGGCGCTTCCGCCTGCGCGTGGAACACCGCCGCCTCGCTGAATACCTGCTGTCTCTTGCCTTGTTCAAGCTCCCCTCGCCACGCCGTCTTGGGAATCGGCGGAGTCTTAAGCCAGATATTCACCCTTGAGGTTCCAAAGGGATCAGCGTCAGCCGCTGCCTTGACTCGCTCCTGGATCTTCCCAACAAATCCTTTCTGAAGCGAGGCGCGGAGCAAATCGGCTACTTCCGAGTCGCCCGCCAACTCACCTGACTTACGAATATTAACAACGTAGATTTCGCCGCTGCCACTGTCCAGGATCTTCGCGCGGAACAATTCCCCGCCGAGCCACGCAGCGTTTGCGACAGTTAATCGGTCGAGTGGGATACTGTGGAGTTGAGAAGCGTAGAGGAGGGCCTTATCCGACAGATTCAGTTGTTGAGCGTGGTTTACGCCTGCAGGCAGGAACGCCCACACAAGGATCAACAGGGCTGTCAGGAAGACCTTTATTCCAGGCGTTAAAAGATGTTGAATTCTCATTCGCACGCGCCTCCCTTCGGGACTCGTTACCTAGGGGGAATGTTTGGCGGCGTGTTCCCCTTGTCAAGCATCTAGTAAACTTTGTGAGGTTTAGGACACAAACGCTCTTGCGGGCTAGCTAACATTTGACGGCAGCATTCTACTACTCTTAATTTTGATGTCAAGAAAATTTCTCGCCAAGGTTTCTTTCAAGACTAATTTGTCGAAATTAGTCAAATAAATAAGAGGACGGCGAGAGCGACGTCGTCGAGTCAGCGCTACACGCGCGCGTATCACTCTGCCCAGGCGATCTTGTTCAAACGCCGACGAGCAAGTTTGTTCATCCTCAACTCAGCTTGGGGCGCAAAACTTTTCAGTCTGCCGAACAAATCTCTCATCCTGTTCGCTCTTGTCAGCGCGCGGTGCATCTTCGTGATGCTCATCGGCTCGGTGATTTCCAAATCCACATTCGATATCGCGATCTCAGAGAACGCTCCCTTTGCTTTGAGACTCATCCCGCCAAACAGGTCCGCCGCCATCTCGATCTCGCGAACGCCCGCCCACGGAATAAACCGATCCTCTCGATTGCCGCGAGTCTCCCGGATTCCCTCTTCAGTCAACTCGATCGCCGAATTCGCCTCGCGCTTGAATGCCCACAATAAACCAAGGTATCCAAGCCACATCATCAACACGGGCAGGAACGCCAGAATCGGAAAGATTAATTGCTCGAGCACGTCTTCGAGATCGGACTCGGTGATGATTGCCAGCACGGCTCCCATTCCGCCATAGACTACTGTCAATGCGAAGACAATTATTGCGAACGATCTCGCGTATAGATAACTGCCCTGCCGCTTGATCACGATTCGCTCCAACGTCGCTGCTCCTTTTTTTCCGATTATACCAGCATCATTTCAAAGAGACATCAGCATAGGTATTTCGTTCGGGGGTCACTTTGAGTTCAGAGTACAAGCTTTAGCTTGCTCTTCCGTCGCGGGAATGGCAGAGGCAAGCTGAAGCTTGTACTCTGAACCCCTACCCGTCTTCCCACGAGCCTGACACCTTTCGCGGGGCTCTGCTATCATACTTGTTTCGATATAGGAGCTTTTGCACCACCATGTACAGAGAAGACATTCGGAACATAGCAATCATTGCCCACGTCGATCACGGAAAGACCACGCTCGTCGATGCGATGCTCAAACAATCGGGGCTGTTTCGCGATAACGAAGCCACCGTCGAGCGGATGATGGATTCAATGGACCTCGAACGCGAGCGCGGCATCACCATCATGGCAAAGAATGCGTCGGTGCATTACGGCGGCGTCAAGATCAACATCGTCGACACGCCCGGCCACTCGGACTTCGGCGGCGAAGTCGAACGCGTTCTGAAAATGGTCGACGGAGTTATGTTGCTGGTGGACGCCAGCGAAGGCCCGCTCCCGCAAACTCGATACGTGCTGTCAAAGGCGCTCGCGCTGGAACTGCCGGCCATCGTCGTGATCAACAAGATCGATCGCCAGGATGCGCGCTCCGAGGAAGTTGTCAGCGAGGTCTTTGATCTGTTCATCGATTTGGACGCCACCGAAGAGCAAAACGACTTTCCGGTGATTTACACCGTAGCCCGCTCTGGCATTGCGAAGCGCGAACTCGCCGATGAGAGCTCGGACCTTCGTCCGCTGTTCGATGAAATACTTCGCACGACGCCCGCGCCGGGAGCGCCGGTCGATGGCGTGCTTCAACTGCTGGTTGCGAATCTGGACTACAACGACTACGTGGGGAGGCTCGCGATCGGGAGGATTTTTTCAGGCGCCGTGGCTGTAGGCGATCAAATATCGATATGCAAGCTCGACGGCCGCATCGAAAAAACAAAGGTAACTAAGCTGTACGCATTCGAAGGCATGCAACGCGTTGCGATCGAGCGCGCGGACGCGGGCGAGATCGTCGCGCTTGCGGGCATCGAAGACATTTACATTGGCGAGACGGTTTCATCCGCCGACGATCCGCAGCCGCTTCCGCGAATCACCGTCGATGAGCCGACGATCTCGATGCTATTCAGCGTGAACACCTCGCCGTTCTCGGGACGCGACGGAACCTATGTTACTTCGCGAAAGCTTCGCGAGCGGCTCGATAAGGAAGCTCTCGCCAACGTTGCGATTCGCATCGAGGAAACGGAATCGCGCGACACCTTCAAAGTATCCGGGCGCGGCGAGCTTCAACTCGCGATCATCATCGAGATGATGCGCCGCGAGGGGTACGAGCTTCAGGTTTCAAAGCCCCAGGTCATCACTCGCGAAGAGAACGGACAGAAGCTCGAACCCATCGAGCTTGCGGTGATCGATTGCCCCGACACTTTTATCGGCGTGGTCACCGAAGCGCTTGGCCGCAGAAAGGGGCGGATGACCAAAATGGTCAATCACGGAACCGGGCGCGTGCGATTGGAGTTCGAAATTCCGTCGCGCGGACTGATCGGGTTTCGCAGCGAGTTTCTAACGGACACAAAAGGCACCGGGCTGTTGAACACGATTTTCCTGCGGTGGGATGAATGGCAAGGCGCGATCTCGCAACGCATCAGCGGCGCGCTTGTAGCTGATCGGCTGGGACCGGCTACCACTTACGCGCTTTACAATTTGCAGGAGCGCGGCGAGTTGTTCGTGCGCCCCGGAACTCAGGTGTACGAAGGAATGGTGATTGGCGAGAACGCGCGTGACGTCGACCTTGATGTAAACGTCGTGAAGGAAAAAAAGCTTACGAACATGCGCGCGTCCTCGGCAGACGAAGCGATGCGATTGGTTCCGTTTCGCGAGTTATCGCTCGAGCAGGCTCTCGAGTTTATCCGCGAAGATGAATTCGTTGAAGTGACTCCGTCGTCGATTCGAATGCGCAAAAAGATATTGGCTTCAAACCAACGCCCGAAGGGCCGACCGGGTGAGTAGAAAAAATCTTCCACCAAAGGACTTCGTGACGAGTCTTTTGTTAACGAATGTACTGAATCAGCTCTAAGTCAAAGGAGGCTCGATGCTCTCAGCAGGTGATAAAGCTCCGCAGTTCACGCTCAACGATGGCGATGGTAACAAGGTCAAGCTCTCGGACTTCAAAGGCAAGAAAGTCGTACTCTATTTTTATCCGAAGGACCTGACGCCGGGCTGCACGATCGAGGCCTGCGCGTTTCGCGATGACACTGGCGCGATCAAAAAGCTTGGCGCGGTCGTGCTGGGGGTTTCTGCGGATACCGAAAAGACTCATCAGAAATTCACCGCGAAGCACGGGCTGAACTTCCCTTTGCTTGCGGACGTGAATCACGAGATGTCCGAGAAGTACGGAGCGTGGCAAGAGAAGAGCATGTATGGCAGAAAGTACTGGGGCATCGCTCGGATCACGTATTTGATCGATGAGAACGGCAAGATCGCAAAGGTCTGGCCCAAGGTGAAACCGGACGGCCATAGTCAGGAAGTGATTGAGGCGATCAAATCAATCCAGTAGCGAATGCGAGCTATCGCAGCTCTATTCGTAGCGACAAGTCTGTCTCGACCTCTGCCAACCGACGGTTATATATGTCGATGATGTCAGCCAAAATACTATATCTGTCCACTTCGTCGTCCGTAGCGAGCTCAATGATATTCAGAGCTAGGAAGTCCTCTATTGAAACTATAGTCAGGTCCGTGTCGATCGCAGCCTCTTCAGCCAGTACTCGCGCCTTACTTACTTGTTCGAGCGGAACAACGAGCAATGGCAGGAGCCCCGACACGATGTTGGAAGCACACTTTTCAATCAGCGCCCTAGAAGGGTTGGCGGTCACATGATAGACCAATTTCGAGATCAGGAAGTCCCCCTTCCGCGACGTCTGTACGTCTCCAGCGTGAGATGGATGATTAGCCACTGTCTGGCTGGGAAACCGGCGTTGGAGTTTTGCTCCAACTAAGTGTTGCTCCACAATACCCGTGGAACGACCGCTAGCAGTCTGAAGAATCATGCGAATCCACGCCGCTGGCGCGGCTCGTCGATTTATGTCGATCTTGAGGTTTTCACGCAAGAGTATATTGGTTACTTCGTCCTGAAGTAGTCTAATCATCGCAAGGAGTATCCGATCTCTCTGCTTGCGGCGCATTGAGGCGAACATGCTACCCCAGCCGAGATTCTCCAATAATTTTTGACCGGCTGGCCCTGCTTGTCGCGTTGTGACCTCCTTAAGAAAGCTTCTTGGAATCTCGTACTTCTCCAGAATATCCCCGAGTCCAGAACGCGCTCCTTTGATTTCACCACCTTTCGACATTACGTCTTCTCTCGATACCGGGCATTTCCGTCTTAAGTGGTCGAGCACGACGATCCCGACTGCCAGTGTATTTCGTGAGATGTTCTTTACCCTAGTAGAATCCGCCAGCCAATCCTTGATCACGCGCTCGCATTCGTCCGCGAGTTCCAAATTCTCGGATCTACTCATGCATACTCCTTCCAACGGCGCCAAGAATCCTCGCCCGTATTCTCGCTCTAAGTTGAGTGTTGCATATATCGTGCTCCCAGATTCGAATTACTATCCAGCCCTGAGTGCGCAGGGCCCTGTTGTAAGAGCGCGCCAGCGTTATATTCCGGTTTATCTTCCGTTCCCAATACGCACGATTGGTTTTTGGTAGCTTCCTGCGACAACTTGGGCAGCCATGCCAGAAGCACCCGTCGACGAAGATTGCTACGCACTCACGTTCGAAGACTACATCAGGATGCCCGACGAAACACTGGGGGTTCCGTCGCCAGCCGCGCAGTCCCATGCGTGCAAGAATTGAAAACAAGCTTCGCTCAAGACTCGTCGCCTTCCCTTTGACCGCCTGCATAGCTTTTCGGCGGTGCTCAGGTTTGAGATTGTCCGGCATGTCTGGCGAAACGCAGCCTTTCTAAGGCTGAGCTGAGTACGTTTTGCGAAATCCACGTGATAGCAGGCACGCAAACGGCGTCGCCGAATCCAGTTAGGGCCTGCACGCCAGCGGCGTTTATCCGAAAGCCTTCGGGAACGCCTTGAAGCCGTGCGTATTCGCGGGCGGTCATTGCTCGCATCCGAATCTCGCCTCTCCCAGCCTGGATCAGGAACTGTCTTCCGCTGCCGCCGACAGCCGTCCGCAGGCACCCGGCTACATCATCATCGCGAACCTCGGCCATCTGACTACCATTGCGACGCCGCCTAAAGAAGGTTCGATATGCGATGGCAGACCCGGCTGCAAGCTCATCTACTCGCTGCCGATGCAAGCTACTCATCATACCAAGGTGGCGCTCGACTTCGGTATCAGGCCACCACAGGTCAGCGCTTGGCGGAATGTCTTCGACAATTTGCGCCAGGCCCGAATTACGTGGCGGAGGAGGCTGAGGGATAGGATTGTAGTACCAATTCAGATCTTGATTCTGAAGAAGACTCTTCTTGAGCCGGTCAGGCGAAAGGGACTTGGGTCGCTTGAGCATCAGTGTCAGATCAAGTGGCTCCCCGGTCAGCTTTGCTCCCACCAAGAAAACCCTTTGCCTGCTCTGAGGGGTGAATCTCAACGCGTTCAACACAAGAACATCGCAGCTATAGCCGAGGTCGTTGAGCGCTTGCACCGTTACTCGAAAATCTGCTCCGCCATTTGACGAAAGCCATCCTAAGACGTTTTCAACGAGCACTAGGGCGGGGGCCTGCCGACCCTGCGACTTCAGAATTCTAATAAATCCCCAAAAAGCGCTAGAGTGTCTTCCATCAATACCGTTCCTATTTCCGGCAAGTGACAAGTCGATACAGGGAAAGGAACAGGTGGCAAGCGTGGCTACAGGGAGCGCTCCGGGATCAAGTTCAAAAACATCCTTCAACTCATAGTGACTGGATTCAGGGAAAAAGGCCTGATACATCTGTCGTTTTTTTTCTGAGAAATCGTTGGCAACTAAGACCTGCCAGCCGCAGGCTTCCAACCCCATTCTCATCAATCCGATTCCGGCAAAATACTCTGCCACAGTAAGCGGGAGCGATCCATTCATATTCTTTTGCTCTCAATTTCTAATAGCGGAAGTATTATACTCAGTAGCTCGGAAAGCTCTAGCCATGACACGGCCGGCGCGGAACTGCAAAACCTAATCTATGGCTTGTACCTTCGAATGAGCCCCTTCACGACTCCCTGAATCGTTACGCGATTCGCGGGGCTCACCATAATCGGTTTGTAGCGCGGGTTCGCCGGCTCGAGCCTTATCTGATCGCGCTCCTTGTAGAATCGTTTGACCGTCGCGTCGCTTCCATCCACCAGAGCCACAACCATGTCTCCGTTGTTGGCGGTCTGGCGCGACTCGACGATGATGCAATCGCCTTCGCGGATCTGCTCGCCGATCATCGAATCGCCGCGCACTCGAAGCGCGAACAGCCGCTCGCGTCCGAGAAAATCGCGAGGCACGCTGATCGTGTCATGACTCAGGATCGCTTCGATGGGCTGGCCCGCGGCTACGACGCCGAGCAATGGGATTTCGGATTCGTCTTCGGCTGACTCTTCCTTAACGATCTCGATGCCCCGGCTCACGTTGGGGATTCTTTTGATCAGGCCTTCGCGTTCGAGCCCCGAGAGAATGTGATGAACGCTCGCCGGTGAGCTAAGGTTGAACTGCTGCCCGATCTCCGCCATCGTGGGCGGAACACCGTGCGCGTCAACGTAGCGGCTGAGGTAATCGAATATCTGTCGCTGTCTCGGTGTGACCATTTCACCTCCTCGAATTCATGGAAGAAGCGCGTCTCGAAAATCCAGTGAGGATTTTCGACGACTTAATTCCATATGTCAAGAAAATAGTTATATTTGATTCGAAAATAGTTCTTGACATCCTTCATTGATTTTCGTATATTTTCGCGCACCCTCTAAGCAGGAACAACTATACAAAGGTGACTAGCTATGACTATTGAGCAAGCAATCAGAGCGCGGCTGAGAATAGAGCCGGGCAGGCGAGTGCGAACGTTTGGGGGATGGTGCCGGCGCGATAGGGTGTTATTGAACGGCTCTGAGATTGGAAAGATTCAGACGAGACGGGCGCGCAACCGCACCGAGATCGTGACCATCGCTTCAAGCGGCTTCGTTCCGGGTCACAACGTGGATTGGCTCGTCGCGATGGCTGACCTGATGCCACGCAATACCGTCGCGAGCCGAGTAGATCGATCACGCCAGGCATTCGATCGGCGATTCACGTTGCTGCGTCGAAACGCCGGATGACATACATGCGTGCCATTGTGCGCGAACGATTAGGACCGAGAAGAGCGAATAGTTAAGCTCGACGCCGTTGCTGCACCACGACTCGCTTTGGCCTCCTCGAAGGCTGTACAATAGCTGTCGAGATGAGCATTGGAAACAACACAATCCCATCGATGACTAAAGAGCAGGCTCTCGCGTACAAATCCGGCTATGAAGCAGTCAACGCGCTCGAAATCGCAGAGCTTAGGTCGATGAGCTTTGAGGAGAAATTCGAACATGCCGCGGCGCTTATGGTCTCAGCGCGGGAGATGGGTTGGGTAGCAGCATTATCGGCTGAAGATGACAGTGTGAGGAAGCTGTGGATCCGTCTGAAGAGGGCTTACCTGAGTGGCGCATGAACCTCATGTCATTCGTCTGATTGGGGCAGTTGCGGACCTCACCGCATTGTTGAAAGATCAGGGAGTTCCCGGGGCATTCATCGGAGGACTTGCCGCGAACCTTCTAGGCCGCCCCAGAATCACCAAGGACGTTGATGCAGTTGTGATGCTGGGCAATCTACGGATCGAATCATTTCTTGCCGCGTCCGCACGCTTTGGCTTTGCGCCCCGCATCGATGAAGCAACCAAATTCGCGGCGACGAATCGAGTCTTGCTTCTCATCCACGAGCCGAGTAAGACAGACGTCGATATCTCGCTTGGCATTCTCCCGTTTGAACAAGAGAGTGTGGATCGAGCATCGATCATAACCGTCGCAGGCATTTCTTTCCCGCTAGTCTCGCCTGAGGACCTCATCATTATGAAGGCTCTCGCCCGCAGAGCCCGCGACATAGCGGATATAGAAGGAGTGCTCGATGTACAACCGGAAGTCGATCTTGAACGGGTTCGGTATTGGGTCAGCCAATTTGCCGAAGTACTTGAAGCACCCGACATTCTTGATGACCTGGAAAGAGTACTGAACTGGAAGCAACGTCAGTCATTCAAAAAGTGAATAGGCATGAAGTTCAAGATCGACAGGAATAGGCACAAAGGGCGATTCGAGGTGCGCTTGGGCCGGATTTACCAGGTTAAGAATTGGGATAGAAGACGCGAGCAACCACCGATTAGTTCTAATCGGACTCAAATGCCTCCTTCACTAACCGCTGCTGCTCCATCTGATGAATCGTGTGCGATCCCGTAGCCGGGCTCGCGCTCGCGGGCCGGCCGACATAACGGAGAGAGCGATTACTGCCGAGTAATTTCAACAGACGCGGCTCCATGAATGACCAGCCGCCCATATTCTCCGGTTCTTCCTGAACCCACCGTATGTCCGTTGCACTCGAGTAACGATTTAGTTCCTCAACCAGGAAATTCTTCGGGAACGGGTAAAGCTGCTCGACGCGGATTATCGCAGTGCTCGAGTCCTCGATCTTCTTACACTCGGCTACCAAATCGTAGTAGACCTTCCCGCTGCATAACAGAACTCGATTCATGCTGGTGGCGTCATCGCCAGACTGAAGTTTGTCGGACATCACGGGTAAAAATCCGCCGCTCGTGAATTCCTCAACCGGCGACGCGGCTTCGGGAAGTCGGAGCAAGCTCTTCGGCGTTATCACGATCAGCGGCTTGGTTGCATTTTGGCGCGCCTGGCGACGCAAGATGTGAAAGTATTGAGCCGCAGTCGAGCAGTTGACCACCTGCATATTTCCTTCGGCGCAAAGCTGCAGGAAACGTTCAATGCGCGCGCTTGAATGCTCCGAGCCCTGGCCTTCGTAGCCGTGCGGCAATAACAACACGATGCGGCTCAATTGATTCCACTTCTCTTCCCCGGCAGCAATGAACTGATCGACTATCACTTGAGCCGCGTTGATGAAGTCTCCGAATTGAGCTTCCCACAACACCAATGCTGAAGGCGCCGCGACACTGTATCCATATTCGAAGCCAAGCGCGCCCGCTTCCGACAGCGGGCTGTCGTAGATCTCGTACTTCGCGCCACCCGAGAGCTGAGAGAGCGGCGCCCACTCCTGACCTGTTTGCGTATCGATGAACGCCGCGTGACGATGACTGAACGTCCCGCGAACCGTGTCCTGACCCGTGAGCCGCACCGCCGTCCCCTCAACCAGCAGCGAGCCGAATGCGAGCGCTTCGGCCATGCCCCAGTCGACTGCGGTCGAGCCTTCGACCATCTTCGCTCGCCGCGCGAGCAAGCCGACGATTTTGGGATTCAAATTGAAACCGCGCGGAACAGTTGTGATCGCGTGAGCGATCTCGCGAAGGGTAGCCTGATCGACGCCAGTCGAAATGACTTCCACTGATTCGGGCTCGGGGGTGGGATCGGGAAGCGCCGGCTGAGTGCCCTGCTTTGCGACTATGGCTTTCGCGCCGAGCTGCGCGTTCTCGTAGCGCCGGTTGCGCTCGTCCATCAGGGTCGCGACTTCTTCATCGGTCATCGCACCCTCCGCGACGAGCTTCTTCGCGTAGAGAGCGCGCACGCCCGGATGCTCGCGTATGCGTTGATACATCACCGGCTGCGTGTAAGTAGGCTCGTCGCCTTCGTTGTGGCCAAGCTTTCGGAATCCGATCACGTCGATGACGACGTCCTTTTGAAACTTCTGCCGATAGTCGAGCGCTATTTGAAGCACGTTGTAAGCGGCCTCGACATCATCGCTATTCACGTGAAAGATCGGCGCCTGAATCATCTTGGCGATGTCGGTGCTGTAGGTTGACGAGCGGCCTTCTTCGGGCGGGGTCGTGAAGCCAAGTTGATTGTTGACGATGATGTGGATCGTTCCGCCGGTGGTGTAGCCGGGCAGTTGCGAGAGGTTGAGTGTCTCGGCGACGACGCCCTCGCCCGCGAACGCCGCGTCGCCGTGTAGCAGCACTGCAAGCTTGCTCAAGCGAACTTGCCCGGCGTCTTGCCTGGCGCGCACTAGTCCCTCGACCACGGGATCGACGAATTCGAGATGGCTGGGATTCGGAACAACTGCGAGGGAGACCTCGCGGCCATCGCGGGTCTCGCGAAAGCCGGCAGCGCCCTGGTGATACTTCACGTCTCCCTGATCGTGAGGAAAGCCGGGATGAATCGAGCCTTCGAAGCTTGTGAATATGCGTTCGCAAAACTTGCCGATGACGTTCGCGATCACGTTCAAGCGGCCTCGATGAGCCATGCCGATCGTTATGTCATCGATGCCGCGAGCCGCGGCGCCTTCGATCAATTGGTCAAGAACAGCAATGACGGTCTCGTTGCCTTCGATCGAGAAGCGTTTCTGCCCGAGATACTTGGTGCCGAGGAATTTCTCGAACAGCTCGGCTGAGATCAGCTTCCATAGAATTTGTTTTTTTACGTCGACAGGAACGGCCGCCGGTTGGGTTTCGACGCGCGCGCGAATCCATTCTTTCTCATCGGGAACCTGAATGTTCCGGTATTCGATTCCGACCTTGCCGCAGTAGTAATCGTGCAGGCGGTCTACGATCTCGCGAAGCGTCGCGTTCTTCTCGCCCCCGACACCACCGGTAATGAACTGCCGATCAAGGTCCCAGATCGTCAGGTCATAGGTCTCTATGTCCAGCTCTGGATGATATTGAATTTCATGCCAGCCGAGCGGATCGAGATCCGCGATCAGGTGGCCGCGAACTCGATAGGCGTTTATCAACTCGAACACGCGGGCTTGTTTGCGAACGACATCGCGGCGGCGCTCTTCGCCGAGTATCGCGGGGTTCACATCAATCGCCCAGCGATAAGGGCGGTACCTGATGCCGAGGTCGGCGAATATCTGGTCGTAAAATTCGTGCTGGCCGCGCAGCAGCGCATCGATCAGCGCGAGAAAAGCTCCCGACTCCGCGCCTTGCACGATGCGATGATCGTAGGTGCTGGTTACGGTCATCACTTTGCTGATGCCGATGCGCGAGAGTCCTTCAGGTGACATCGCCTGGTATTCGGGCGGGTAGGCGATCGCGCCGGTGGCTACGATTACGCTTTGCCCGGACATCAATCGCGGGTTCGAAGCGGTCGTGCCGATGGTTCCCGGATTGGTCAGACTTATGGTCGTGCCTTGAAAATCTGAAAGCTGAAGCTTGCCCTCGCGAGCGCGCTTGATGATGTCGTCATACGCGCTGAGAAACTGCGGGAACCCGAGCTTGTCGGCGCCCTTGATATTCGGAACCAACAGCGTGTGAGTGCCGTCCTTCCTTGTCACATCAACCGCAACGCCAAAGTTAACCGCGGTGTGACGAACTCGAAAAGCCGAGTCGTCGCTCTCTTCATAGGAATCATTGAGCTGAGGAAAACTCTCGAGCGCTTTGAGAATCGCGCGCGCGATGATGTGGGTATAAGAAACTTTGCGGCCCGACGCGGCGACGTGTTGATTGATGAGCCGGCGATTCTCGTCAAGCAGCTTGAGCGGGACCTGTCGCTGCGAGGCCGCGGTAGGAACCGCGAGGCTCGCTTCCATGTTTTCGGCAATGCGAAGCGCGGGTCCGCGAATCGGAATTCGTTCGCCGCCCGGCTCGGGCGCGGGCGATGGTTGAACTGAAGGCGCCGGCGCGGGCGACGGGGTTGCTGCTTTGATGCTCCAGTCGTAGGTCGCTTGAATTATGCCGGCGCTCGAGGACGCAAGACCGTCACCGAGCGAGTTGTGATGCTCGGGCGGCGCTTCGGCGGCTTCAGTGACAACTCGGCCGTTTCGCAGCAGCTCATCGAACAATGAACGCCACTGATCGTCAACGGACGACGGATCGCGTTCGAACTGTTGAAGAAGTTCGCCGACATAATCAGCGTTTACTCCGAACTCATCCGCGATCAGTTGATCTCGCTCGGTCTGGGTGATTGGTCTGGTTGCCATCGCTTGCCGGGTTCCACTCCAGAATAGAGTTTAGTCGGCGCGAGAGCGGTAAACAACCAGATGGTCTGACTGGGCGGGCTTGTGCTTGTTTGGCCAACGGGCCGTGCGCTAAACTTCGCACGAGTCGGCAATGTCGGTGAGCTTGCCCGCGACACTAGCGTACAACCTAATCGGCCCTGGGTTTTGAGATCAACCGGATTGGAGAGTTCAGCAGTGAAGAAGTCGTTTGCCTTAGTGTTGCTGTCAATGCTGCTTGCTCCTTGCGCGTTTGCGCAAACACCGCGACCAGCGCAAGGCGTGCCTGGGGGCGTCGCGTTGGCTTCCGCGGTCGATCTTCGCGCCGAGTCCTTTAACATCGTCTGGACCACGGTCAGAGATAAGCACTTCGATCCAACGCTCGGCGGTGTTGATTGGAACAAGGTGCGTGAGCAGTACGCCCCGCGAGCCGCCGCGGCAAAAAGCGATAGTGAATTCTACAGCGTGCTTCAACACATGATTGGCGAGCTTCATCAGTCGCACTTCAACATTATTCCACCGGAAGCAATCGTTCAGGACGATTCGCGGGAGCCGAAAGGCGGCGGCATCGGCATCGACCTCCGGCTCGTTGAAGGGCAGCCGACGATCACGCGAGTCGAGCCGGCTTCGAAAGCGGCCGCTGCCGGTTTGCGGCCCGGTTTCATCATAAAAACAGTTGACGACACGAGTGCCGAGCAGATCATAGGGCTTTTTGCCAGGAGCACCGAATCGCCAGCCATCAAGAGTCTGCGAATCACCCGGACCTTTCTCGCGCGAATCAACGGCGCGCCCGAGACATCGGTGCGCATAACGTATGTCGATCAGGACAATCAGTCTCGCGAAGCTACGATTCAACGAGCGCGGTTGAAGGGTGAGATGTCCGAACGATTCGGAAACTTTCCGCCGCAGTACATGGAATTTGAAGCAAAGCGTATTGCAAATAACATCGGCTACATTCGTTTCAACATCTTTGTCATAGGATTGTTGGAAAGAATCAAGTCGGCGATTCGAGGAATGAGTGGCGCGTCCGGAATTATCTTTGACGTACGGGGCAACCCCGGCGGCGTTGGCGGAATGGCCCCTGGGATCGCAGGCGTTCTTGAAGAGAAAGCCACTTCTCTGGGCACGATGACGATGCGCTCGGGTTACACTCGCTTTTTTGTCAATCCGCAACCGAACGCCTATCTCGGGCCGGTAGTAATACTGACGGACGGCGGCAGCGCGTCGACGAGTGAGATCTTTGCCGCCGGATTACAGGAACTTGGCCGCGCGATTGTTGTCGGCGAGCGAAGCGCCGGCGCCGCGCTGCCTTCCATCATTCAGAAACTGCCGACGGGCGGGCTTTTTCAATACGCGATCGGCGACTTCAAGACGCCAAAAGGGACGCTGATCGAAGGCCGCGGAGTGATCCCCGATGTGGAAGTGAAGCTTACTCGCCGCTCGCTGCTTGACGGCCGCGATGTGCAGCTTGAAGCGGCGATCGACCAAATTACGAAACGTGGGCAGACCCAGCCGCAAAAACACGCGGCTGTGAGATGATGGAATGGAAGTTCGATGGCACAGCCAGGGCGATCAATGGCCCGGACCAGAACAAACAGTTGTCAACAACCGAAAGGATAGAAATATGAAGCAAGCTTTGATGACGATATGCATCTGCCTGCTCGGCACGCTCCCGGCTTTCGCGCAGACCACACCACAAAAACCAGAGCCCAAAGCCCCCGCAGCCGCCAAAGCCGAGGCCATGCCGAGCGTTGATCAGATTCTGGACAAGCATGTTCAAGCGCTCGGCGGAAAGGCCGCAATTGAGAAGGTGAGCAGCACCATTATCACTGGAACATTTGAATTGCCTGCAATGGGAATGAGCGGTTCCTTGGAAATATACGCGAAGGCTCCAAACAAACACGCGACCGTTATCAACCTTTCCGGCTTTGGCGTGGTCCAATCCGGTTTCAACGGGACGGTAGGATGGTCTCAGGACCCGCAGAGCGGACTGCGAGAGTTGACCGGCGCAGAACTGGCGGATGCGAAGCGCGACTCCGACTTCTACAAGGACATTAAACTAAAACAGCTCTACCCGAAGATGACAGTCACGGGCAAAGAGAAGGTCGGCGAACGCGACGCCTACGTGGTAGAAGCGACGCCCGCCGACGGAAAGCCCGAGAAAATGTACTTCGATACGCTGACGGGCTTGCTACTTCGCGTGGACAGAGATCGCGAAAGCCCGGAAGGTTCGGCGCATGTCGAAAGTTATTTCGAAGACTACAGAGAGACGGGCGGCGTGAAGTCGCCGTTTACCATCAAGATCGTGCGCCCGGAGATCAGCTTCACACTAAAGGCCACGGAAGTGAAGCAGAATATTCCGATCGATGATGCGAAGTTCAACAAGCCCGCTGCTCAGTAGAGTCCCGGCAAAGCGCAGTTCCAACCTAGCCTGGTTGTTCTAATTCTCGTCAATCGACAACCAGGCTAAAGCGTGAACTTGCGTCTTAGAGAATGTCATGAAAAGTATCACCGTCATTTTCTGCATCGCGGCATTACTGCTCTCAACGGAGTCAATCGCACAGGAGCCCGCTCCAAAGGCTCGCGCCTACCGTCAAACTCACGAATCACAAATCATCGCCGAGCTTTCAGACTTACTCTCGATTCCGAATGTCGCGTCGGACACGCCAAACATCCGGCGAAACGCAGCGAAGCTGATCGAGATGATGAGTAGTCGCGGCATTCAATCGCGATTGCTCGAAGGAGACGGCCCTCCCGCGATCTACGGCGAATTGAAGACTCCGGGCGCGACTCGAACGATAGGCTTGTATGCGCACTATGACGGGCAGCCGGTTGATCCGGCGAAGTGGACGACGGAGCCGTTCAAGCCCGTGCTCCGCGATAAGCCGCTTGAATCCGGCGGGCGACAGATACCGCTTCCAAAGGCCGGTGAGAAATTCGATCCCGAGTGGCGGCTGTATGCACGCTCCGCGTCTGATGATAAGGCTCCGATCATCGCGATGCTCGCGGCGCTGGATGCACTTAAGGCTGCCAACCTGAAGTTGACGTCCAACCTAAAATTTCTTTTCGACGGCGAGGAAGAAGCAGGATCGCCTCATCTCGGTGACATAGCAAAACGAAACGCAAATCTGCTTGGCGCAGATGTGTGGTTGTGCGCGGATGGGCCGGTACATCAGTCGCGTAGGCAGCAACTCTATTTTGGCGTGCGCGGTATCGTGAAGGTAGACATCACCGTGTACGGCGCTAATCGAGCATTGCACAGCGGGCACTACGGAAACTGGTCTCCGAATCCGGCGATGCGACTGGTGAAGCTGCTGGCGAGCATGAAGGATGATGACGGGCGCGTGCTGATCGACGGCTTTTACGACGGCGCCGTGCCGTTAGGCGAAGAGGAAAAGCAAGCGTTGAAGGATATGCCTGCAACGGACAAGGAGTTGATGCGAGAGTACGGCCTGGCGGCGGCCGATGGTCGCGGAAGATCGCTTGGCGAGTTGATCAACGAGCCTTCACTCAACATCGACGGCTTGCGCAGCGAAGACGTCGGGCGCCAGTCGCGAACGATAATTCCGGCCGAGGCAACCGCCACCATCGATCTGCGCTTGGTCAAAGGCATCGAGCCGCGCCGCCAGGTCGATCGAGTGATCGCGCACATCAGGAGGCAGGGCTACTTCGTCGTCGCCGGCGAGCCGACCATCGAAGCTCGACTGAGTCATCCGCTGATCGCGCGCGTTGTGAGCGAGGAAGGTTACCCGGCGGTGCGCACTCCGATGAAGCTGGCAATCGCACAGAAGATCATCAATGCCGTGGAACAGGCGATGGGACAGCGCCCGGTGATGTTGCCCACGATGGGTGGAAGTGGACCGCTGTGGGCGATCGACGTGACCACCGGAGCGCCGCAAATCGGAGTTCCGATCGTCAATCACGACAACAATCAGCACAGCTCAAATGAGAATCTGCGGATCAAGAATCTGTGGGATGGGATTGAGATCTTTGCCGCGTTGATGACAATGTAGCCCCCGCGAACAAACGCGAGCCTTCAGTGCGTCAACTCGGAATCCAACGCCGAGTCTGAGAGCTTCATCTGCGACTTGAGCTCTACCCCGGATGAAATTACCGACAGGGCGCTTGCCAGCACCGATACCGCTTCACGCATCAGCCTTTGATGATTCGCTGAGTATTCGGTCAAGGTTGAGGAGTAAATGGAGACCGCGCCGAATAGCTTCGAGTCCCGGATAATCGGGAGTACGGCAAGGGTTCGATAGTCTGGCGACAGCTCAGCCAGCGAAGATGGGAAATCCAGTTTCGGATCGGTATTGCAGAACGGTTCACGATTGGCCAGCACCCACCCGGTGACGCCGGCGCCCGAAGTGATCCTCCGCCCTTTTAGAAACATCCAGTGTTGACCGGTTGCATGCGCCACGACGTTGTCGCCCGATTCGGGATCGACCAGTGTAATTGCGCACATATCGTGGGCGACGATTGGCTTCAGTTTTTCGGCAAAGCAGGTCAGCAGTTGATCCTGGTCGCGGGCGCCGATCACGGATTGCGCGAGGTCTGACAACGCCGTCAGATTGTCCGGGAGAAGGTTCTCGTCGGCGGTCTTTGTTTCTTCTTCTTCGGCCAGCCCCGCGGCGGGGGCCACGCGCCGCGCGGTCTCTGAAAGCTGCTCGGTGGGTTCAATTCCAAATGTCGGCACAGGCGAGCCGTTATGAGCAAGAATCTCAGCCTCGAATTCCTGCAGATGAGCGACAAAGCTTCCAACCACCCGCGGATCGTATTGCGTTCCGCTGCCACGTACGATGAGATCAATCGCTTCTTCTCGCGACATCGCTTTTCGGTATTGCCGATCCTCGCGCACGGCGTCAAAGCAATCGACTACGGTCAGAATCCGCGCTGTTAAGGGGATGTTCTCTCCGGCAAGGCCGTCGGGATAGCCCTTGCCGTCCCATCGCTCGTGATGGTGGCGAACGACGGGCACGATCGGATAAGGGAACTCGACGCGGCTCAGGATCTGGGCGCCGGCGATCGTATGGATTTTCATCTTCTCGAACTCAGCAGCAGTGAGCTTGCCGGGTTTTTGGAGGATGTAATCAGGCACGGCGATCTTGCCGATGTCGTGAAGGAGAGCGCCGGCCCTCAGCGCTTCAATCTCGATGTTCGAGCATCCAAGCAATCGCGCGACGCCCGCGGCATAAATCTGAACACGCAGCACGTGTTCGTGAGTTACTTCGTCCTTTGCGTTGATGGCCACCGCGAGCGCTTCGATGGTTTCGCGGTGTGCCTTTTCCATCACCGCTATCCGCTTCTGCACACCGTCGCGATACTGCCGCTGGCCCAGATAGATCGCGACAACAATCGGACCACCCACGATCAGGGTAACTGTGATGTCATGCTGAAGCGCGTAATACATCAGGGTCGCAGCGGCGCTATTTGGGAGAAACATCGGCACAATCCACAGGAATCCTCGCACCACATCAAGAGCGCGGTTATCCTGACGCAACAGGTACCACATTGAGAACAGGCCGATGTTTATTGCGATCTGGACGATGCTAGCCACGAGCATCCCTGCCGCAACCGCAACGAGCGTGTGATCCGCGCCGTTACCGGTATCTTCGCCGAATCCGTAGTGCATCACCACGCTCAGACTGACTGACGCGGCGGCCGCGGCCAATGACATCATTGACGAGGAGAATAGATTACTAGACAGGCGGCGAGCCGTATGCCGCGATGAAGTGAAGCCTTCGATACCAGCGAGGAAAATCGCCGGAACAGTTCCAAACCAACATGCTACCAGTAACACGAAGGCATCGGTGAGAGTGAATGTAAGCCTTTCCTGAGTAAATCTCACTCCGAGCGGCAAGCGGAAGTGCTGTACGAACATTCCGATGATGATTATTCCGGGCACCATCATCGCAAAAGTCAATTGATCCCCCCACGAGCGGTTGGTGAGGATGCTTGCAGCGGAAACGAGCCATAGACACATTCCCGCCGCTGTCACGGCTCTCTGGTACGCTCGACTGTCCTTGTTAGCTTGTTCTTTGCTCATCTTGCTCGCTCGCGGGGGACGTCACTTGATTCCTGGGGTGCAAAAAAATCGTGTCGTAGTAGCAGTGCGCTTCAAAGCCGATCTTTTCATAGAAAGCCCGACCCTGAGCATTTTGCTCGTTAGCAAAAAGACATAGTGTTTTTGCGCGTTCCAATAGCCGTCGGCTAAGCTGACTCAGACACCGCGCGCCGTAACCCCTTCCACGCGCGTCAGGGTTCACATGTATTCCCTCAAGATAGATAACGTCGGCGGTCTCAGAAACAATGCTCGCGCAAAACAGCAGAGTTCCATTCTCTGTCCACAGCCAGACGCGGCGTTGTTCGATACGTCGCAACCATCTCTTTCGAAAACCAGCAGAATCCGTATCGAGCGGATTCATTCCGCTTTCCTCGGCGACCATCTGTGCGTATACCGGCAAGAGTCTCGGTAGATCGTTGGGCGTTGCTTCGCGCAATCCCTTTACGGGTTCGAAAGATTCCTTTGCCGCTCGCTGCTCCAACAGGACCTGCCGAGAGACGCGGCGCGGGTGGCGCGCTTCCTTGTCAAAGTAACTCCAAAAGCGTTCAACCTTGTCGTCTTCGCCAAGAATCAAGTGGGCCGACGGACAAACCTGGGTCATGCGCGCAAACGCAGACAGCGCGCGTTCGCTTCTTGTCTCAACAAATGTGAAGTGCCCAATCAATGAGACGCCTTCCAGCCGGCCGTCACAATCTCGGCACCCGTAGAAGGTACCCCGATTCAACGGGCTTACCAACCCATTGTCACGAATGAATCCGGCCATGAAGACGGTGTGAATCGGCCTATTCGAGAGGAACGAGAGGACCTCGGTTCGATGCTCCGGTCTAAGGGCATGGACTATGAGCGAGTTGGCAGCCTCGGGTCTCGAATTGAATGCGATCTCAGTCATCTGTTGAGTAAGAGCTGCCTGCATCATAGAGCATCGCCTCCCGCCTCTGACCGTGCCGCGATGTAGTCGTGAGCATCTCTCTGTGTCTCGATCCTGGCTACCGCGTTCGCGAATCCCTCGCACGCTCACAAAGGCCCAAACACCGGCAGTTCTGAGTGTGCTCAGCCCCTTTTTTGGACAGAGAACAAGCTGGCAAGTGGCAAAGCTCGTTCCCTCAGCGGAATCACCGATAAGTATTGCAGGCGGGTAGGATAAACGACTAGAGAACGTACGGCCGCGGGCGGAATAGAGACCGAAACAGTCAGGACGAAAGATGCTTGCCGGTCAATCTGACAGAGTTAGCCCCGGCGGATTCACAAAGTCAGTTTCTTCGGACTCTAGACGCTATCTACTCTTTGCTGCTGCGGCTCCGGCCTTTGCTTCTCCTGGCTTTCGCCGGTGCGCATCAAACCAATCAAAGACCTCTTTGAACGTCGGCACAACAACATCAACGTGACTCCCTCCCGGAACCTCAATGTATTTCATCTCGACTCCAAGTTTCTTACCTTCGGCTACCATCACTCGAGACCGCTCTACGGGCACGGTCTTGTCATTGTCGCCATGCACGACCAATTGCGGGATATGAGCGATCTTCGCCATTGCCTGAGGATTCATGACCCCGCCGGCAATGGGCGCCAGCGCGGCAAATACGTCCGGGTGGTCGATTGCGACCGACCAGGTCCCGAATCCACCCATTGAATGTCCGGTCAGGTAGATGCGGTCGGGATCTATGTTGTAATCGCGTTTGACCTCGGCAACCACGTCCATGACGTCCTTCTCGGCATCGCCGACGTACATCGACGCCGGCTTGCGACCCTTCGGACAGGCAACAATATAACCTCTGCGTTCGGCTTCAACTTTGAACGCGCCCTGGGCGTAAGCGTCGAAGTAACTATTCTCGTCGCCGCCCATTCCGTGGAGCGCGATAATCAGCGCCGATGATTTGGAATTGTTATAGCTCGACGGAATGAAGATCCGATAAGGCTGAAAGCTGTTGTCGACTCTTGAGCGATAAGCTTTCTTAAAATCACCGCGCCGGGTGAGAAATGGATCGGTCATCGAATCCAGCGCGTCTAGAATGACGCTGGCTTCTTTGATCTCGGCTGCGAAGTCGACTTTGTCGAAGCTGATGTCGCCGGCGTTTGCGAGGTCAACGAGCGCGATTCGAAAGCTTGCCGAGGGCAATGCCGCCAGCAGCGCGTCCTTATGTTTTTCCTTGAGCATCGCTTCGGTCTTCGCAGCTCGCGCCTTCGCCGCAATCACTTTCGCCTCCAGCCCGCGTTCTATGCGAACCGCTGTGTTCTTTGCGATCGAGTCCGCGTTCGACTCCGACGTTTCCAGTTTTATGCTTATGCGATAGTTCCCGTCCGCAATCTCCGGTATCGTCATTTCCGCGGTGAACGGGTGCGAGATGAAATCCGGGGCGATTGGTCCGATGGGTTTCGAGGCTCTTACCTGACTTGGCTTATCCACGCCGACAATCTGGATCGCGCCGCTGAGTTTTCCCGGTAGAGGCTCGTCCAGCGCATACATTTGCGTCAGTCTTATGGTCACGGACCTCCCGGGTTCGAGGACCACTCTGTCCAGCTTAATGGCGAGAGCGGAAGTGAGCGCGTTAACTGGTGTCCAATCATTGCCGCGCATCAACGCCATTGCGTGATACAGGTGTTTCAGCGCATCGCCATACTTGCCTGCGGCATTGGCCGCGCGGGCCAGACCCTCGAGCCTGTCGACCTCGGCCTTCTTCTCGGGAGTCATCGTGACGGTGTTTTTCAATGTCCCGAAGCCGACTGAAACGCGTAGTACCTGTCCGGCATCCTGAGCGAGAACGTTCGCACAACATGCCAACAGAATCGCCGCCGATAGAATCAAGCCTTTCGCCGCTCTGGAAATCCTCATCCTAATTTCTCCTTATAGCCGACGTTGCCGCGATCAGAGACTGGTTCCTCCGCGAAGACAAGTAAACATTCGCTCTCGTGTAAGTTTCAATGGATTGCGCTGGCCGCGACAGACAGCGATGTTACTCCCGCTGCCGCGCATCTTCAAGAGAGCGATTTGCCCCGCGTCCTGGCGGTGTCAAGCGCTTGGAAGTGATCTTGTTGAGCCGGGCTCGGCTCAAATCAGGCGCTGGAGCACGGGGCACGATAAAGGCCGCGTAGGGTTGCGTAGGGTTTGAAACTTTTCGCGGCGCGCTTTATCTTGTTTGCCTTATGCCAACACGCAATGATGCATGGGAGCTGCTCTGTGAGTACACCAGGGGAGATTCTCTTCGCAAACACGCGCTGGCGGTTGAGGCGGTGATGGCGGCATACGCGCGCAAGCTTGGTGAAGATGAGCAAGAGTGGGCACTCGTCGGAATGCTCCACGATTTTGACTACGAGATGTACCCGAACCCTCCGGATCACCCGTTGAAGGGTTCCGAGATTCTGCATGAGCGTGGCTATAGCGAAGAGTTCAGGCGCGCGATTCTCGGACATGCAAACTACACCGGCGTTCCGCGCGACACTTTGCTGGCCCGCGGACTCTATGCTTGCGACGAACTGACCGGGTTCGTTGTAGCTTGCGCGCTTGTGCGTCCAAACGGGATCTGGGATCTTGAGTCGAAGTCAGTGAAGAAGAAATTGAAAGACAAGGCATTCGCGCGCACGGTAAATCGCGATGAGGTATATGAAGGCGCCGAGGAGTTGAACGTGGATCTCGGCGAACACATTGACTTCATCATCGCCGCGTTGCGCGCCGTAGCCTCGGAAGTCGGTTTGAAACCACAAGCGGATCAGTCCTCGGCGCCAGGTGACTGATCTCACGCTCGAATGAACATCGACAAATTGCGAAACAAGGCAATCATTCTTCTGATTTTGCTCGGAATGCCGGCCGGCCCCAGTACCCAGCGGACGCGCGCACTCGTGCTCGAAGGACCGGGAGCAAAACTCGCCGCGGAATCGCTGCGCCGCGGAGATGAGCTTCGCCGCCGGTGGGCTCTCGACGACGCCGAAGCCGCGTTTCACGGAGCCGCAGCACACGAATCTACGAGCGTTGAAGCGAATCTCGGATTGGCTGGCATCGCCCGATCCAGGCTCGATTACTCGCAAGCCTTGGGCTTCCTCCGTAAGATTCCCGACGCACATCGCAACTCTTCCCGGGTGCTTGCCGAATATGGGATGGTCTACGTCGCGGCGGAAGACCCGAAGCGAGCACGTCAGTACTTCGAGCAGGCGCTTCAAGTTTCGGCTAGCGACGCCGCGGCAGCGATCGGGTTTGCGTGTGTAGAGTTATTGGAAGGAGATTGTGATCGCGCCGAAGCCACGCTTCGAAGCCTTCTTGCGGAAGACCCAGACAATAGCGCGGCGCGATCGCTGCTTGCGCGAGTTCTGCTGGAAAACAATCGCAACGCGGAATCGTCGGTCGAAGCGCGCCATGCGCTCGCCTTGGATGCTTTCAATGTCGAGGCGCTCTATGCGCTGGCATACGCGAAGTCGATCGAGCATAACGCGCCGGAAGCGCGGTCGCTGGCGCGACGCGCCGTATCGCTCGATCCATTTCACATTGCGGCGCGCCGAATGCTGTCGCAATACGTCGACGGTCAGGCTGGCTACAATCAATCGGTAACGGCCGAGGCCCGCGCGTGCTGCGATCGCGGCCGCAGGTTGAAGGATGCAGGCGAACGAACGAAAGCAGTTGCGGAACTCGAAGCCGCGCTGCGCATCGAGCCCCGTTACTATCGCGCGATGATCGCGCTTGGCGACGTTTGGCTGCGCGATGGTGATTACGATCGAGCGGCCGGGATCGCGCGGCTCGCGGTTTGGTGTGATCCGGATGGCACGCTTGGTCATCTGGAGTTGTGCTGGGCCTATCGGGGAATTCACGAACGCGCGCGGCGTGAGATAGGAGCGGCGGACTCTTCAGAGTCGCTCGCCAATCGACCCGCGCCTTCGGCTTACGCGGCAACCGGCGAGATCTTTCCCGATTATCCAGGTCTCAACAAACGTCAGCAGTCGGTGATCGATGCGGCGGTGGGACCGCTCGTGTCTTTTCTGCCGACGCTTGCGCGCAAGCAGGCACGGCATTACCTGCTGGCTTATGATCAGCGGCCGGCTGATCTTCGCGGCTTCGCGGACGTCGTCGGCGACAAGACCTTCGATGGCCGGTACTACGACAGTCTCCGCGGCGTCGGCGGCCGAGTGGCGGTATCCGGCATCGAGTACCTGGAGCAGGCGGCGCGCGGAGGGTTCAACACGATTGCGCACGAGTTCGCGCATCAGGTTCACATCGCGGCGATGGCCAGTCGCGACGTTGCCGCGATTCATCAATTGTACGAAGAGGCGTGTCGCGAAAAAAGAACGCTCGACCACTACGCTTCGGCCAACGAGTACGAGTATTTTGCGCAGGGTTACGAAGCGTTCATCTCCGAGCGGAAGCGCCCGAGCTTCGGCATAACGGGACGTCACACGCGAAATGAGCTTGCCATGCGCGACCCGCGGTTGTACAAATTCCTCCTCGTGCTAACCGGCAACTCGGCGCCTCAGAGAGCGGCCGGATATTGAGGTTGGTTTAGAATCACGTTTGCTTGACAAGAATTCTGGGTGCGTGCGAGTATGCTGCGCGGAGCTTTCCCGTGAGCAGTAGTCAGCAACTTCGACTGCTTCGCAGGCATCCCAGAGTTGAACCAAATTCAGTACAACTAAAACGGATAGGGCGCACATTTCGAGTTTGCTCGGATGAGATCAGTTCAGGAGGAGTATCATCTGATGAAAAGATTACTAACAGTGGTAGCGGCGCTCGCGTTGGGGCTGGTGCTGTTTGTACCGCTCACCTCAGCAAGGACAACCGCAACGCTTCCGGCTGCTCAGGATCAGGCGGAAGCCGATGCCTACAAGGCGTGGTACGACGCGAACGCAGCCAAGGATTACGCCAAAGCGATGCCGCTGGCGAAAGCGTATATCGAAAAATTTCCGGCTGGGAAATACGCTGAGTATCTAAAGAAGACCTGGATTCCATCGATTCGCGGATACTTTTACAAGCAGGCCGCCGATGCCAAGAACGTAACTGAAGTGATTCGAATCGGCAAAGAGGTGCTGGCGGAGGATCCCGATAACCTCGATTATCTTTTAGCGTTGGTAGTTCAAATACGCGCGAATGAATTGTTCGCGAATCCGCCGAATTACTCGCACGCAAGTGAGGCGGCGGATTTCAGCGGGCACGCGATTCGACTGATTGAAGCGGGGAAGGCTCCGGCAGCCGCCGATCCGAAGACGCCCTTCAACAAGAACGCGACGCTGGCATATTTGCACGAGACCGTGGCCAAAGTGAATGAAGGCCATGCCAAGAATCCAGACAAGGCGCTTGCCTCATACGAGAAAGCCGCGGAGCTGGATTCCGCAAACGCCGCATACTTCTTTCATTGTGGCCGAATTCACAATGACAAGTACGCAGCCGCCGCGCAGGCTTACGAGGCGGCGCAAAAGAAAGCTGACGCAATACCCGACGCGGAACGCAACGCCGCCGAGCCCAAGCCCGAAGTAAAAGCAGCAGTGGATGGGGCGAAAGCTGCTCTGGCGGAAGTCAACGGTCAGGCTGATGCAGTCATCAAGTGCTGGGCCCGATTTCTTGGCTTAACGGCGGAGAAAAACACCTGGGGTGAGACGCGCGGGAGGATCCTGCTGGCGTTCACGGAACTGTACAAGTACCGGCACAACGGCGCGACCGATGGCCTGGATAAGCTTATCGAGCAGAATAAGCAGGCTCCCTAGTCTTTGAAAGAAGCTCAACAGTGAAAAGCCAGCTCCTCGTGGGAGCTGGCTTTTTGCTTAATCACCCAGGAGATTGATTGCTCCGAGCGCCTTAAGTCTCACGGCGACAGCCGTGGCTGTGCTATATTCTGAGAGCGCATCGGATTGCGCCGGAGTATGATCCTATTCGAACGCGAAAAGCTGCTGTCTCAACTCGAACAGAAGATCGGCTATTCGTTCCGATCTCGCGCTCTGCTTGATCGCGCGCTCACCCATCGCTCATTTGCGAACGAACGTGTTGGCGAAAACTGCCTGCACAATGAATCGATGGAGTTCCTTGGCGACTCGGTTCTTGGCTTCGTCGTGAGCGCCTGGCTGTTGGAGCGCTTTCCCGAACTGTCCGAAGGAAAGCTGTCAAAGATGAAGGCTTTTCTCGTGAGCGAGACCAGTCTTGTCGAGCTTGCGGGCGCACTGGACCTGGGCAGCTACATCCTCTTGAATCGCGGTGAGGAAAAAACGGGCGGCCGACGCAAGCACGCCCTGCTCGCGGATGCCTACGAGGCTCTGATCGGAGTGCTCTACATCGATGGCGGCATCGCGGTCGCTGAGAAATTCCTGCGCCGCGAGCTTCGCCAGAAGCTGCACGGCATCGATCCTTCTTCGATGATTGGCGCCGACTATAAGTCAGCGCTACAAGAGAGGCTTCAGGGAGCGGGCGTACCGGCACCGGAATACGCGGTGGTGGAAGTAACCGGACCCGATCACAGGCGTAGCTTTCGAGTCGAGCTTCGAGTTGGCGGCCGCGCGATTGCGACCGGCGAGGGAAATACGATCAAGCTAGCTCAACAGGAAGCCGCTAGAAACGCGATCGAGTCAGACGGCGATCTGATCAACTCGGCCATCGAGCAAAGACGCGCCGGGCGTTCGGCCGATCAGACTTCTAACGCCGCTGGCGCAAAGACAGTCGACCCTGAATTGATCGAAGAACAATTCAGCGCACGTTCAAAAGATGACGCGGATGAGCAGGACTCGATTCCCTTGGCGCGCGCGGTTCAGGCCGCGAGCGCGTCAGAATCCGCGGACGAATTGCGCGCTGAATCTCCGGACGAAGCGTTTGCACGCGAAGCGAGCCTGGCACTCGGCGCCGAAAGCGATTGATGTTGAGCTTTCGATTGTGAAGTGGGAGTGCCCTTTGGGATAATCCAGTCTATGAGCGATCAAGTCGAAGCAACCGAAACTGCTCCGAGTGTCGAGGACGGCACTCTCGCCGGAAGCAGCAAACTGCCGATGCCGGAAGTACGAAGTGTGGACATGACGGACGCGAAGCCCGGCGGCGTCGCATTCAAGAAAAGCCTGCCTCGCGAATATTTCGAATCAGCCGTCGTCACACTGATAATGGCGTTGTTTGGGATGACCTTTATTGTGCAGGCAGTCAAAGTCCCGACCGGCTCGATGAAGAACACGATCTGGATTCAGGATCACCTGCTGGTCAATAAGTTTATCTTCGGTCCAGATCGCTGGAGTATTCCGATCCTTCCCGGACGTGAGATCCGGCGCGGCGACATCGTCGTGTTCAAGTTTCCGAAGACGCCTGAAACAAACTTCGTTAAGCGCGTGATAGGGCTTCCGGGCGACACGGTGGAATACGACTTCAGCACGAATTCTGTCTACATAAACGGCCAGCCGCTTCCCGAGCGTCGGGTGTTTGTTGAATCTCAATACAACGACGATCCCTCACCTTTGGTGGAGCAGCAAAGTGATCCCGACGGGCAGGGCGCTCAGTGGACCGCTTACTATTATCAGAACGATCACGAAAGCGTCGCGGCCAGTTACAGCGACGACAGCGCGAAGTACGCCACCAGGCAGCCATTCAAAGTTCCGCTCAAAGGTGACCCAGTTACCGACGAGATCCGAAGTGATCCACAGATGCAGCGAATCTACGACGCGAATAACGACGGGCTATACGACACCGATCAGTACTTCTGCATGGGAGACAATCGCGACAACAGCCTCGACAGCCGATTCTGGGGCACCGTTCCTCGCAGCAGCATAGTCGGGCGCGCGATGTTTGTTTACTGGTCGATCGATCGCGGCGTCGACGAGAAGGGTGGATCAAGTAATCCGCTGCTCGACTTCTTCACCAGAAGCCGCTGGTCGCGCACCGGCAAGTTCATCAAGTAAGCGAACTGATTCGCATTCCTTTTATGAGATCTGGCGAACCCGGCCCGCCGACCGACGCCGAGCTTCAGAGTCTGCGCTCGAAGATCAGCGACCTTGGCTATCAGATTGACTCTTACAAAACAAAGAAGGCGGCCGCGTTTGGGCTGGGTGTCTTCTTGCTGTTGTTGGCGGTCGGCGCAGTCTACGATCTTGTCACGGGACATAGCGGGGTGTGGATGACTCTAGGCATAAGCCGCGATAGCCTGACGTGGATCGCCCGCGGCCTCGGATTGACTTCGCTGGCGCTACTCGGTTTCGGGGCTGGCTTGGTTATGCGCCGCGACAAAAGCCTGCCCGCGCGGCTGGAGGAAATGGAAAGCGAATACTCGGAGCTGGTCGAGCGTAACGAAAGACGACAGCAATAGAACCTTTGCGGAGATCGAATCGCATATGCAAACGGACCCGGTCAAGCTCGAAATATTCAAATCCCTCTTCTCATCGGTAGCCGAAGAAATGGGCGTGAGCCTTCGCCGCTCGGCCTTCTCCCCAAACATCAAAGAACGCCGCGACTACTCGTGCGCAGTCTTCAATCGTGACGGTGTACTGATAGCTCAAGGCGATCATATGCCGGTGCACCTGGGCTCGATGCCGATGTCGGTTCGCGCGGCGCTCGACACCGTGAAGCTCGATCCCGGAGACATCGTCGTGCTTAACGATCCTTACGCGGGCGGCACGCATTTGCCCGACGTTACAATGGTGGCAGCGGTGTTCGGCGAGGGGGCGACGGGGCGACGGGGCGAGGGGGAGACCGCAAAGACCCGGAATGGATCGCCGCGTCGCCGCGTCACCGCGTCGCCGCGTCCGCTCTTCTACGTTGCCAATCGCGCGCATCATGCCGACATCGGCGGCGCAACGCCCGGATCGATGGGCCGCGCTGAAGAGATCTATCAGGAAGGACTCAGGATTCCTCCGGTCAAGCTGATGATTGGGGGACGTGTTAACGATGACGTTATGAGATTGATCTCGGCAAACGTTCGAGTACCCGAAGAGCGCGAGGGCGACTTGACCGCGCAGCTTGGCGCGATTGCGACCGGCAGCGAGCGGCTGCTCGAGATAGTCGAGCGATACGGGTTCAAACAAGCCGATCTCTACGCGACTCATCTGATCAACTATACCGGCGAGATGATGCGCAGAGTGATTCGAGACTTGCCCGACGGCGTGTACGAGGCAGAGGACTTTCTCGACGACGACGGGTACTCCGATGAGCGCGTTCGCATTGCGGTTCGAGTCGAAATACGTGGCGGCCATGCTGATGTTGATTTCACTGGAAGCGCCCCGCAAGTTCGCGGACCGATCAACGCAGTCGAAGCGATCACAGTCTCGGCGGTCTATTACGTCTTTCGCTGTTTAATCCCAATGAATGTTCCCGCGAGTTGGGGGATAATGCAGCCGATCACAGTCACTGCTCCGGCCGGCACGGTTGTCAACGCCCGGCCTCCCGCAGCGGTCGCCGGCGGTAACGTCGAAACCTCGCAGCGAATCGTCGACGCAGTCTTGCTCGCATTGTCCAACGCGGGCGCCCAGGTTCCCGCCGCGAGCCAGGGCACGATGAACAATCTGACGATAGGAGGAACGGACTCGCGCACCGGCAAGCAGTTCGCTTATTACGAAACCGTTGCCGGTGGAATGGGCGCGCGACCAGGGCTTGCCGGTATCGACGGGATTCACACTCACATGACCAATTCTCTGAACACACCCGCCGAAGCGCTGGAGTTCGCTTATCCGTTGCGCGTGCGTCGATACGGCATTCGCCCGGGAAGCGGCGGTGGCGGCCAGTTTCGAGGCGGCGACGGAATCGTTCGCGAGGTGGAATTGTTGAGCGATGCCCAGGTGACTATCCTTTCCGATAGGCGAAAGACTCGACCCTATGGATTGAACGGAGGCGAGCCTGGAACAGCGGGGCGCGCCGTTCTGATAACTCAGGGCGGCGAGCGCCAGTTAAACGGCAAAGACTCAGCGCACGCGACTGCGGGTGACCGGATTCGAATAGAATCGCCCGGCGGCGGCGGCTACGGATCGAAATCGAAATGATCCATCCTCGCGAAGCCCGTTTCATGACAGCGCGCATGGGCCTTTGATAAGATTGCTCTCGAATGAGTGAAGCCATACGAGATCGGCTCTTGCGTATTCGCCAGCGAATCGCGCTAGCCGCCCAGCGTTCCGAAAGAACCGCCGAAGACATCACACTCATCGCGGTCTCAAAAACATTCGATCCACACACGGTACAGCAAGCAGTAGACGCCGGCGCCCGCGATCTGGGCGAGAATCGCATTCAGGAAGCGTTGAGCAAAGTCGGACACGTCAACGGCGGCGTGCGATGGCACCTGATCGGCCATCTTCAATCGAATAAGGCTCGGCAAGCAATCGAGACGTTTGAGGTTATCCATACTATCGACAGCGTTCAGTTGGTTGAACGGCTCGATCGGATCGCCGGCGAGTTGAATCGAAGACCCGACGTGCTTGTTCAGGTCGATCTCGCGCACGAACCGACAAAGTCGGGCGCCGATGAGCGAGGGCTTCCAGCAGTCATAGAAACACTCGACGCCGCCCGTCACCTGAACTTCCGCGGGCTGATGACATTGCCTCCGTTCTTCGAAACACCCGAACAGACGCGGCCATTTTTTCGCAGGCTTCGTGAGTTGATTGAGAGCTTGAATCGCAATCGCGAGAGCGGCCGCCAATTGAAAGAGTTATCGATGGGAATGAGTAATGATTTTGAAGTAGCGATCGAAGAGGGCGCGACTATGGTGCGAGTGGGCACCGCGATTTTTGGCAACAGAGAGGTTAACGATTGACTCTACTGGCGCTGGTTCTTTACTGGCTTTCACGTGTGGTGCGGTGGGGGACCATAATCGTCTCGTCTCTTTTCTTTTTGCGCGTCGTGCTGTCCTGGTTGGGCGCGAATCCATTCGGAAGAATCCCTTATCATCTGACTCGCATCACCGAGCCGATGGTCCGCCCGGTGCGTTCTCAGTTCGGCGGCATGCGTTTGCGCTACGACCTGATTCCTCTACTGGTCGGGGTCTTGATCCTTGTTACCGGATTGTTCATTGCCAGCATGCTGGAGCAGCTCGGGCAGATACTCCTGGCGATGGGCAGGAACATAATGCTTGGATCGATCGCGACTGGTGCGATGGCCGCGGAAGTGATCCGATTGCTGGGTCTGCTGTACGTTGTGGCAATCTTCCTGAGGTTCTTTCTCCCGTTCTTTGGTGTCGGGTATAGACACAAATTCTTCCATTTTCTGTTCGTGATCACAGAACCGTTGCTCAAGCCGCTTCGCAAAATCTTCATCGCCGGTATGTTCGACTTCTCGCCGATCGTTGCGATGTTCATAGTTCAGATTCTGACAAACGTATTGGCTGAAATCATCAGCAAATGAGTCTGGAGGCGCGGTGCTCGATCTCAAAGAGAAGGACGGCGCGGTCACTTTGAGAATCCGAGTTCAGCCGCGCGCGCGACGAACTGAAATTGTCGGCGAGCACGCGGGCGCGCTCAAGGTGAAGATAGCTGCGCCTCCAGTGGAGGGGAAGGCGAATGAGGAGTGCTGTCGATTCCTGGCAACGCTTCTAAGCGTAAGCCGGTCCTCGATTGAGATAGTTGCGGGAGAGTCGTCAAAGACGAAGACAATTCGTGTTAGCGATACAGATTGCCGGAGAGTGCTCGAGTCACTCTCAAGGCTCTCCGGTTGAGACTATTTGATACCGACCGATGTCTCGCTTACGGCTGACTTGTGTTCCAACCCACTGTAATAATCAAAGACGAAATTCTTAAGCGCCCGGTGATCGCCTTCCTTCAGAAACTCGTAACGCTTCATCTCATCGAAGGCTTGCGCGGCCGTCCAGGCGTCGTGTCTCATACGATAAACCGCCGTTAGCGCGCCCGTGCGATGTCTGCCGCCGGCGCAGTGCACGAACACGGGAGTATTTTCCGGCTCATTTGTTATGCGCAGGAACTCCTCGACCTGGGCGCTCGTGGGCACGTCGTTTTCGTCCAGGGGTATTCGAAAAAACTTTATCCCCGCGGCTTCGGCGAGGTGCTGCTCGTCACCAGGACCGCGCCTGTGAACATCGACTATCGTCTTGATGCCGAGGGCAGCCAGCTCCGCGTAATTGCCTTTTTCAGGCTGCGCGCCACGATAGAAGCCCTCGTTCACGCGGCCAAAGTTTTTTATATGGATTTTTGACAGATAATCGTCTTTGTTAACCTGAGCGACTGAAGACACAACAACACTCAGAGTCAAGAGTGACCCCGTCAGGACGGTAAACAGCCGGCGATTTGAAATCATTATTCGTCCTCGATTCTTTGATGCCTGGGACTAGCCGCTCGCGAACCAATCGTGAGCGACGGGCCAATCTAAAGTTAGGATGCCTTGGGCACCGGCTCGGTTTGCTCCAGGGTCTGAAGTTGGCGTATGCGCTTCCGGACCGAGGACACATACGTTGCGATCTCATGGTCGTCAAAACCGGCGGCACGGAACGCATCCGATAGCTGCTTGTCAGAAAGACGACCGAGGAGGCCGCCAATCCATCGAGCGTTCTCTACCGTCACTCCGCGGAGCGCATCGCGGCCGAACTTACGCTGCCAGTTAAAGACCACCTCGCCGTTTGTCACAGTTTTTATGAACTCGAGATCGGCGAAAGCGTTGGCATCTCCCCTCGAGCCTGGAACTGCCGCGTCCTTGTAGATTGGAATTCTGTTAAGCCATGAACCTGTTCTACCAAAGGAAGCACCCAGGTCGGAAACATAATAAACAGTGCGCTGATTGGCTTCATCGTGCGCGATCTTGTTATTGACCTTCGATAAGTCCCAATTATTAATCAGCGCCATCAGCACCTTGAGTCCCTGAAGCGCTCGAGTCCCCGCAAACGGGTTCGAAGTCCAGGACCATTGGCCAGTCTTTTTTAGCCCATCGTCATTTCGCTCGAACCTGATGTCTCGAACTTCAAACCCGCCGCGCCCTTCAATATGAGCCCGCTCGAGGAAATAATCCTGATCTACGTGATAGCCGGCGGCCCAGACGATTCGACTCGCCGCGACTTCAGCTCTCGCCTCAGGACCGAACTTTGCCGTCCATGTGCGGCCCTTATCATCTCGAACTATTATTTTTTCAGATGTGTCTAAGGCGGATCCTTTTCTTTCAATAAAGGCGAATCTGTCTGAAGGATTCGGGGCGCCCTCAGCGCCCCCCGGACCGAAAAACAGATCACGACTCTCAATGTCGATTGGGTCCTGCCACAGGATCGGACCGCCGCCATTTGCACCTGGAACGGAGCTTCTGCCTGGCCGATCCAGTTGGGCTCCAAGTCTAAGGTTAAAGGGGTTGAATGAGCTTAGAACGAAGACGAAGGAAACCGTCAGATTACGAGCCGCTGTGAGCACTTCCAATCACTCAAGCCTGATTTCTCACTGCGTCCATAACAGCATACCAAAATGCCAATCAGCGGGTAAGTAGGAGACCTTCACCACCAGGTGAGCGCACCCTGCCGGGCGCACAAAAAAAGAGCCCGCTCACAGGTCAAAATGAGCGGGCTCTTTCCTGACCGGTATCGCTTTATTTGAACTTGAAGTTCGCCCGATGAATGGTTCCGTCATTCAACTTCACGACCAGTTGACGACAGGTGTTTACCCAGGCCTTCTCTGTCTTCCAGACATAGGTGTACAGGTTAGTAGTCGGATCGAAGGAGAGGCTGCTTGATCCAGCCGTTCCCGTCTCCTCGATGCCTTCAACCTGGGCAGTCGAGTCACAGACGATTTGCTCTGACTTCGGATAACCAGGTTCGAAGATGTTCAGTCCTTTGTTTCCGCCCAGACTGAACTTTACCGGAACGCTCGCCCCAGCCTTCACCAGGTTTACTGTAGGGAGGTTATCAACGGGTTGGACGAAACCTGTGAAGTTAAAGATCACAAATACGGTCGCCTCGTCTGTCGCGGTGAGCCCGCCCGCATCGGTGACTCGCACCTTGATCGTGTGCGTTCCCGGCGCAGTCAAAGCAGCCGCCGAGAAAGTCGCGGTTTGGCCCGGCGTCTCAAAGCTGCCGTTGTTGTCCAGGTCCCAATCATAAGTGAGCGTCCCGCCGTTCGGGTCGCTCCCTGTTGCGCTGACCAGAACGGACTGACCCTCGATCACCGAGTACGGTCCGCCCGCATCGACCGTTGGCGGCGCGTTGAGAATCAGGCCAACCACAACCGGGTCGTGATCAGATGCGCGAAACGCACCCGGATCATAGAACGTGATGAACTGATTCGCGGTCTTGAAGTTGAAGTTGTAGTCGAGGACAACCGGCTCATCCGCGTTGACATGGAACTCGGTGGCGCCCGTCACTTGGGAGGACAGGCTTGAACTGGCAAGCGCGTGATCAAGATAACCTGATTGCCCGTCGAATTGGTACGAATAGGCTTCGGGTCCCACGAAAGCATTTATCAGGTCCGTATAGCCTGCGAGCTTGATATTGCTGATCGGGTCTTCCTTCGCGTAGGAATTGTAATCGCCAATCAGCAAGAAGTCCGGATCGCCGCTCCCGGTGGGATCCGTCCCAAGCCAGTTGACTAAGGCCGTCGCAGCCTTGGCTCGGGTCACGTTACAGTTGCCCTGACCATCCCCCGTATCCGGGTCTCCTACATCATTGCAGTCTGAGCCTTTCGACTTCAGGTGATTGACCACGACTGTGAACCTTGCGCCGGTGGATGTCTGACTAAACGTTTGGGCCAGAGCCGGACGATTCTTCGTGTCAATGAACTGCGGGTCCACGGTCGAATTGAGAATCGCGTATGCCCCGACAGGCGAGACGGTCGCGGGCTTGTAGATGATCGCGACGCGAATCGCATCTGTCCCGACCACTCCGGTGTTGATGAAGGAATAAGTACCAGGCGCGGTTGCGGCGTTCAGACCGGCTACAAGGTCTTCAATGGCGCTGTTGGGGGTCGCGTCATTTTCTATTTCACTCATCCCGGCAATATCAGGATTGATCGTAGTGATCACGCTTATGATCTTGTCTCGCTGTCGAGTGAACTCCGCCGGGGATTCTGCGCCGCGCGCAGTCGGGAAACCTCCGCCTAAACCGTCACCGTTGAAATAATTCAAGACGTTGAGGCCGGCGACTGTTAGCGTGCCCCCGACAGAATCGGGCGCAGCCGGCCGCGGATTATCCGCGGTGAAGCTGATTGGACCAACCGGTTGCACGCGGTAAACTCCGAACCTCTGATCCAGCACCCCTGAAAGCCCGCCGCTTACCTTATAACCGACCCGCAGAGTGTTAAACGCGCTCAGACCTCCAGCGGGATAAAGCGTCGGGTCGATGTTTTGATTGTTGTTTGCGTCATCCAGCAATATGCGTCTGCGGTCGTTTAGGTCTTGTTGCGCGATTGCCGCGGCACCGGGCGTGGTGATGTTGGTCGGGTTCAAACATCGCCCGTCTACAGAAAGACCGACTTCGCCGAAACGGCCGAGGGTGAAGTTATCGGTAACCGTAAGGTCTTGCGTTATGTTGATCAGCATCCCCTCATAGCGTTCCCAGTCAGTCAGGCTAGCGACTGGAAGCGTAACGGTTGTGGAGGTAGGCATGCTGTTACCGGAGCTACAGACCGTTACAGTGGAGACGCTTGTCAGTTCGGTCAGAGTAAAGCCGGCAGTCCCAAACTCGAAGACTGTGCCCTTCGCCCGGACCTTATCTCCGACGCTTACCGGAGTACTTGCGTGGAAGACAAAAATTCCTTCTGAGGTGGCCGGATCAGCATCGGCATCGGAATCTTCCTCTTGAACGAAGAAGCCGCTAAACTGGCTGCCGGCCTGATAATCTCCCACGACGATGCCCTCGATTTCCACAATCGATCCCGCCATGGGGCTCGTCGCGCCACTACCCTGGATGTTGTGAATAAGAGTAGCCGGGTTGCCGCAGATCAAAACAACCGGCGTCGAAAAACTGAAGACAAAATTCGCTGCCATTAAGTCTGGCGGATCATTCACATCCTGATCCATTACCTGGCTCGCCACTATTGTTACGGTCACCGTTTCGTTATTAACAAAATCGCTGGTGGGATCGAGAGTGAAGGAAGTCGGACCGCCGCTTGCGGTAGCTGTATGTGCGCCACTTAAGCTCCCCGCAATCGTGAACCATGTGCCGGTCACGTTTACGGACTCGCTGAAGTTGACTGTGATATTACTGTTTACGGCAACGTTGGTAGCGCCGTTGCTCGGAGAAGTGGTTTGTACGGTTGGAGCAGCATCGGCGATGTCCGGGGTGAGCGAGAAATCATCTACCGCCAGGCCATCATCTGCGCCTGTCGCGTTGAGATCGGTCCATCGAATAAAGAAAGTAGCGCCATTTGGAATATTCAATCCCGCCATGGTCGCAGTCACGGGAGTGCGATTGGGCGCGACATTACCGTTCAGAGCCCCAACTGTCCCCGCTGTTACCGGAGCCGTAAAATCAAGTGCATTGAAGTCAGTCCACGTCCCCGTTGAAACAGATGTGGCGTCAGTGCTGATCTGGAAATCCAGCCTGTCAACTCGAGCGGTCGCACCCAAACGCCACTGCTCGCCGTTATAAGAAATGACGAGTGAACTGACCGTTGTCCCTGTGTTGTTGGTGAAGGAGGCCCCGATTGTCGGAATAAGCGTCCCGCTCTGAAGCCCGCCAAACGCACGTTCCGTGCTGGCAGTCGCGCCAAAGCTGTATGTGTCGCCGGCGTTGCCAGAACCAGTCCCGGCCGTATACAGGGTGTTTGCGTTCGTACCTGTTTCGCTGAATTCCCATCCCGTCGGAAGGGTGCTTGATGTCCCACTGCTTGCGAGCGTATCGAAATTCTGCGTATACGGCGTGCCGATTGCTGTAAGACTAATGGTACCGGCCGCCGAAGATGAAGACAGCCGGATGATTCCAACACCCAGGGCCAGTGTCGCAGCAAGCACCATAAGACCTATCCTCAAAACAAGCGGCGCTCGTCCTGCGGCGCGCCTGCTGCGCTTTTGTTTTGTCGAGGGTTTCAATCCGAATCGAAGTATTGAGCGAGCAGAAATTAGTCCTTTTTTCATTTTTGTGGGGGCTGTCTCCAGCACGCAATCAGCTGCGAGAGATCGGCCAGACTCCTTTTCGTAGTATTATCTAAGCGAAATCCATCCCTTGACGAGGAGTGCGATTCTACCCCGGTGCCAATCCCTGCCGCAAGCCTTCTGGAAGAAAAGTTTCAATGAATTCTATGTTACGCAGATTTAGCATAACCCGTTGCCTGTCTTCGCCGCGCGTTGCCCACACGCGGGGCATTACCTTATACTCCCAAGTCTCGGAAATAAGTTCATTTCGCGGCCATAATATCGTAAACATCCGACCTCAAGCTCGAGCCAGCGCGGTCGATTTTCGATGGGCATCGATTGATCATCAACACACGCTCTCAACCGACGGAGGCAGGTAAATCATGTCAGGACATTCCAAATGGCATTCAATCAAACATAAGAAAGGCGCGATTGATGCAAAGCGCGGCAAGATGTTCTCCAAGCTCATCAAGGAACTCACGGTTGCCGCGCGCGGAGGCGGCGACCCCGCGGGAAACGCCCGACTCCGCAAAGCGATGGATGACGCCAAAGCGCTCAACATGCCCAAGGACACCATGATGAACGCGATCAAACGCGGCACCGGCGAGATCGCGGGCGCGGCCATCGAAGATATCACCTACGAAGGCTACGGCCCGGGCGGCGTGGCGATTCTCGCCGAATGCCAGACCGACAATCGCGTTCGCACTGTGGCCGAGATTCGGCACATCTTTTCCAAAAACGGCGGTAATCTCGGCGAGACCGGTTCGGTCGGTTGGATGTTTCAAAAGAAGGGCAGCATCATAATCGACAAGAGCGCGGCATCGGAAGAGAAAGTCATGGAACTGGCTCTGGAAGCCGGCGCCGAGGATGTGAGCGACGATGAAGCATCCTGGGATGTGGTGACTTCGCCCGAAGATTTCAACGCGGTCCTCGATGCAATCAAGGCCGCCGCGATCGAACCGCTATCTGCCGACGTTCTCATGCGACCCACAAACTCGGTTCAGGTGACCGGAGCGACGGCTCAGCAAGTTCTCCGGCTGATGGAAGCACTCGAAGATTCGGACGATGTCGCCAATGTAGCCGCTAACTTTGATATTCCCGCCGAAGAGATGGAGGCCGCCGGTTGACCCTCGGTCCCAAACGCGAGCCCGCGCCGCATCGCACTCGAAGAGCGATTGCGCGCTCGGTGCGAGTGATGGGTGTTGATCCGGGGAGCAGCACTACTGGATACGGCGTTATCGAAAGCGACGGGCGCCGATATGAATTGATCGAATGCGCGGGCATCCGTGTTCCAGCGAAGTTGCCCTTTCCCGACCGACTCCTGCTGATAAGCAAGAAACTGGAAGAAGTAATGGAACGGCTCGCGCCCGACGCTTGCGCCGTCGAAGAAACGTTTTATGCCGTGAACGTCAAAAGCGCGCTCACGCTTGGGCACGTGCGAGGCGCAGTGCTCGTTGCGGCCGCGCGCGCGGGCATCGAGATATTCGAGTATTCACCGCTAGAGATCAAATCGGCCCTCGTGGGTTACGGGCGGGCGGAAAAACAACAGGTCCAGGAGATGGTGCGTCTGCTTCTAAAGTTAAAGGAACCACCGGAGCCACTGGACGCGTCCGATGCCTTGGCCGTCGCGATTTGTCACGCGAACACGGCTTCGACCAAAGCGTTGTTGCCCACTATTGAGCGACAGACGCGCCGGTAGTAATATACCAACTGTCAACGGGCCGTTGGCGCAAAGATCGTTTGGAAGCAAACTCTCAGGTTTCTGTTGGCCTTTGCCGATCTTCCGCAACGCCCCGAAGGTAGAGCGCCCACTTTATGGATCGGTCTAAAAGCCATGACGGACCTCTACGGAATTCTTGGGCTTACTCCTCGCGCGACTTCTAATCAGATCAAGTCGGCCTATCGGCGGCTTGCGCGCAAGTATCACCCCGATGTTTCAACCTCGCCGGATGCGAGCGCGCGATTTGTGCTGATAAACCGCGCATATCAAATCCTGAGCGATCCCCACCGCCGTGCCGCGTATGACAACGGGCAGTACAACGATTCGCAGAGAACATTTTATGCTTCGCGCCAGGCTGAAGTCGTTGCTATGCAGCGTCACTTCGATCGCATAGTTGACGAGTGGCTGGCCCGGGACAGGCAGGAAGCAGCAGCGCGCTCGCACGCAGTTCTGATCGTCGTGCCGCTGTTTCTTTCGGCTTTCTATGTAATGGTCTCGAAACCTACGATGATTGAAGAGTCGCGCCTGATCGGGCGAGTGTTGATTCTCGCGCTGGCGCTTTACGGGTTAATCTACCTGGTGAAGAATCTTTCGATCGTGTTGTCGCGCTACACCTATCACATCCCGGAGCACCTCACATCCGTGTTTCGCGAGCAGCAACTGCCCGAGGACAAATCGATCAGCCGAAAGGCGGGCCTGTTTTTTCTGGTGTGCGGTTACCTGGTTTCGATAGGCTTGGGTTACGTTGTAAGTAAATTCGTGCCGGGACACTACGGAACGGCGATCAGCATCAGCACATTGTTTGGGGCGCTGATTTACCCTCCAATTGCGGTGTTAATAATTGGAAGCATCCGGCGTATCGGCGTTCTGCTGGACCGCTGGTAAGATCCTCTACGTCGAAGGATTTTTCGATGAGGCCCGGCTCGCAGCCAGCTCTATTTATTTCCGAAGAATTTCTTTGCGATCGTGCCCACGTCTGACTTCCAGATGCTTGTGCCATCAGCCTTGGACTTGGCTAACTGACTGCCTAATTCGCGTTTCGCGGCTCGATTGTCGGGGTCGATCTGCAAAGCCTCGCGGAAAAAATTATCAGCCTTCTTTGACAGGCCCGCTTCCTTGTACAGAATGCCCATCTTGACTCGGATCTGCGCGTTATAAGGTTCAAGCTCCGCAGCTTTTGATAAATGCATCTCGGCGTCGCGGCGCGTTCGCGGATTGCGGATCAAGGCGATGCCCAAATGATAGTGATAAGGCGCTCGGCTTGAGTCCAGCTTTATGGCTTCGCGAAGCAGGTGAACAGCCGCGTGATATTCCTTCCGCTCAAAACGCGCCCGGCCTTGCTGATAGTAATGCTCCGCCATTTGCGCCGGGGGAAGTTGGACGCCGGAACGAGTCTGGGGCGCGAGATCCCCGCTTGATCCTTCAGCGGCGCCTTGCGTAGCTGAATTGCCGTTTCCCGTAGACAACGGCGCGCTTTGAGGAGTGAGATCGCTGGTTGCGCTTCGGCCTTCGTTAGAGGCCGGTTCGGCTGGCGTCCGCTCGAAGACCGACGCCGTTAATGATGGAGTTTTCGGAAGCGTGCCCGAGGACCTTCTGATTTTTTCGTCGTAACCCGCGCGCTGCGAGGGTTGGCTCAAGGTTTCATAAGCCTGCGTAATCATGCCAAACAATGCCTCGAGCTTGTTTCGCATATCGCCGCTATCGCGGTGATGATATCTGTCCGGGTGGAATTTTTTCGCGAGCTGGTAATAGGCGGCTTTGATTTCGGCGCTTGTCGCCTGCCGTGTAACGCCAAGTACATCGTAGTAGTCAGACCCCGGCGAGAGTTGAAGCTTTCGATTCACCTCTTCCTGCAGGTGCTCCAGTTGACTATCGAGTTCGGATTCGGGCTCATCGTCATCCCGGTCCGCGAGCTTCAAGAACCCGGCGGCAATCAGCGCGCAGACGGCGCGATGCGCGTCGGCGTCTCCCAATCCGCTCAGGGCTCCGACTTCGCTGACGTTAATCGGGGATTCGATTCGTGAAAGGATATAGCTCTCAACTGGAACGAGGCGTCCTGAGTCCGCGCCACGGAGGGCGGCCGTTTTTGAGCGTAATACCACTCCGTCTGGAGGAGCCATCCTGTCCGCGACTTCCTGGATATCAGCGCCGCGACGCGCGCCTTCGAGCAGCACATCCGCGACCGTTAGCCCGAGAGCGACCGCGTGATCGGCCCGGATCCGCTCATCAAATGAATAGTCGCCCTGTGTCCATTCAAACAACGACAAAACAATTCCCATGACCTGTTCTTTGACCAGCAATCGCATCTGGGAATCTTCAAGAATGCCCATCTCGACCAGTTCCGGGCCAAGACGGTGGGGCTTGCCGGCTTTCTGCTTGGCGGCTTCGATCTGCTCAAGAGCGACGAGCCCCTCTTTCATGAGCATATGATCGAGCTGCTCCGTTGTGATATTGCTGATCGCGAATGTAGGAGCGCCTGCCTCGAAGAATATCGCCTTGATGGCCTTGCCACGCGACACTCGAAGCAACCCACTTGACTTCTTTTGAGCTATCTCGCGGATGAGATCCGGTATGAGTTTTTCGCCTAGTTGTCCCTGCAACTGAACTTCCTGTGAGGTGATGGACTACGGAAACGTAGCCGCCGGAATCAGCATAAGGGCAATGGGGGTCGGTACTGCGACATTGTAAGTTGAAAGCATGCGACGCGCAATAGTAGTCTTCCGCGTTTCGAACACCAAAACTCACGGCGCAGCTTGATGCCGCGCCGCAAGCTGCCCACACGCCGCCGATATGTCCTGGCCTCGCGGGCGGCGGATGAATGACGGCAACCCCGCGGCCGTCAGTATCGACTGGAAGCCCGTTATGCGATCCATCGGTGACGAGCCGTAAGGAAGCTCCGGCGCGGGATTGTGCGGAATCAGGTTCACTTTCGCGCGAACGCTTGACAGCAACCTCACCAGCTCGCGAGCCTGGCGATCGCTGTCATTCACACCGTCGAGCATCACGTATTCAAAGGTCAAACGCTCGCGATCCCCGAGAGGATACCTCTGGCAGGCTTCGATCAACTCTGAAAGAGGATACTTTCGGTTGATCGGAAACAGCTTGTTTCGAAGCTCGTCGTTTGAAGCTGTTAGAGAAATCGCCAAACGAGGCCTGACTTCTTCTTTCGCAAGATCGTAGATGCGAGGAACGATTCCGGCCGTTGAAAGCGTGACTCGCCGCGGCGCTATCGCGAGCCCTTCCTGCTCGGCCATCACCCGCACAGCCTTCATCACTTCATCGTAGTTCAGCAGCGGTTCGCCCATTCCCATCATCACTATGTTCGTGCGTTTGGGAAGCTCTACCACTTCTCCGTAAACCTGATTCAGCACGATGACCACCTGCGAAACCATCTCACCCGCCGTCATGTTGCGCTTCAAGCCGATGACTCCGGTCATACAGAAGTCACAAGCGAGCGGACATCCGACCTGGCTCGAGATGCAAATCGTGTCTCGCCGCTGTTCGGGCATGAAAACCGATTCGACTTCGGAGCCGTCACTGAGCTTTAGCAGGAATCGTCGTGTTCCGTCTGACGATAGAAAAACATTTTCGATCCCGGTGAATGTCACAACCGCGTGCTGATTCAGAATTCGCCGCAGCGTCTTCGGCAAATCGGTGATCCTGTCGAAGCTTGCGATTCGGCGGCGATGAATTGCCTGGAACAGTTGCCTTGCGCGATAAGGCTTCTCGCCAAGCTCGCCCATGAACTCGCGCAACTCGTCCTGCGTGAGCCCGATCAGTTCCCTCTTCTGTTCCTGTGCGACACCAATCATCTGATGCGATCATACCCCGCCCGGTCAAAGTCTCAATTCGTACCGCTGTTCGGTCACCGTAGTTCCCCAGATCTTGCTGATGGTTTCCTCACTTATGTGAAATCCGAATTCTGCATACAGTTTCGCCGCAGCCGTAAGCGCGCTGACCGTCCACAGAAACACGATCGTGTAACCTTGCGCGCTGCAAAAGTTGACCGCTTCTTTCATCAGCATTCGACCAATCCCCTGACCGCGCAGCTTCGGATGAAGCAGCAACCAGCGCAGTTGGGCCTCCTCTTTGGAGACTTCGACGATGGCGATGGAACCAGCAAGGTTCTCACTTTCTTCCACAATCCAAATTCGTCCTCTCGGCGCGTGCGATTTCGCAAACTCGGCGAGCGGGCCGGCGACATAAGCTTCAAAGGTATGATCCCACCCATGTTCCTTCGCATATAGCACGCCGTGCAGGTAGATCAACGAGCCAATGTCACCCGGCTTCAGCTCGGTTCGTATCACAATGTTTGCCGGGAGGTTGTGTGAGTCATTCGATGTCACTGATTGAATTGAAACGCTCCTCAGAGAATTACCGATTCATGATACAGCCGATCCAGATATCCGGGAAAGTTTCGGCCACCAGAGTTTTCGTTTCGCGCCGTCGCGCGTATGATTCCGGTGGTAATTTGATCCAACCTAAGAGGAGTCCGAGAGATTGCTCCACATACACAACGGAGAATCCACCGCGGGTACATTGAGGGAATTCGGATTCCCCGGAGAGCACTTCGCCGTCAAAGAAGTGCTGATGTGCGGCCCAACACCGGCGGGACTTTCTCAGGATGACTGGTTCGCTCTCAGGGCGAAGTTTCTCGCGGATGAATACGAGCTGGAGTTGGAAGACGCCGAGCGCGATCTTCGCAAGCAAGGACAAGTTCTCGATCGTATCTCAGAGCACGACGAAGTTATTCTATGGTTCGAGCACGATCTCTTTTGTCAGATCAATCTGATCTACTTTCTCGACTGGTTATCGCAGCGTCCATCAGGCGCTACGCGTTTGAGTTTGATTTGCATCGGAGAATATACCGGTATGGATGACTTCAGAGGACTTGGTCAGCTAACGGGCGAACAACTGGCTTCTCTCTTTGACGGCCGCCACGAAATAAGCGAATCGGAGTCGAAGACGGCTGCGCGAGCGTGGGCAGCATACTGTTCGAGCGATCCGAGAGCGATCGCGAACCTTCTTGACCAGGGCACATCCTCGATGCCGTTTCTGCAACAAGCATTGCTTCTGCATCTGGCTCGATTCCCTTCGGTAAGAAACGGGCTCGGTCGAGTCGAGAATCGCGCGCTCGAATTGATCTCGCGCGGACCTATCGATTTCAAATCGTTGTTTCCGATGTTCGCTGAGACTGAACATCTTTACGGATTGGGCGATTCGCAATTTTGGAGAGAGTTGATTAGGCTGAGTGACGCACGGAACCCGGTCATCAACGTTTCGGGACCGGATGATAAGACTGGCGCGTTCAATTCGAACCAATTCCATCAAGCGCGCCTCGAGCTGACAGAAACCGGAAGAGCGGTGCTCGCGGGCGAACAAGACTTCCTCGAGCTGAACCTCATCGATTATTGGTTGGGGGGCGTCCATCTTACGGACGGGAATCTATGGCGATGGGATGAAGATAGCGGAAGAATTGATCGCGATGCCGGAATTTGAAATGGACGCCGCATGATAAAGCGGCGTCCACCTACTTCACCGCGGCGTCCTGCTAGCGGCGCGGGCCGCGACCACCACCGCCGCCGGGGCGCCTGTTGAAACCACCACCACCGGGTCGCTGCGGCCGAGGTCCTCGATCGTTGCGCGGCGGGCGATCGTCACCATCACCGCCTTCTCGATTAAAGTCCGGTTGCCGTTCTTCTCCCTCGCCTTCTCGTTCTTCACCGGACTCTCCGCGCTCGTCTTTCAGCACAGCCTTTCGCGAGAGACGAATTTTGCCGGACGGATCGACGTTGATAACCTTCACCAGCAACTGCTGGCCTTCGGTTAATTCGTCGCGAACGTCGCGCACTCGATAGTCGGCGATTTCTGAAACGTGCAGCAGGCCGTCAGTCCCGGGCATGATCTCGACGAACGCTCCGAAGTCGGCTATGCGCTGAACGGTGCCCAGGTAAGTCTTGTTCACCTCGGGAACGGCGGTGATCTCCTCGATCGCGCGCTTGCAGGCTTCGGCCTTTTCCAGATTCGAAGAAGCAATGTTGATGCGACCCGTGTCTTCAACATCGATCTTGCAGCCGGTCTTCTCAACCAGCCCGCGAATCACCTTGCCGCCCGGCCCGATGACTTCGCGAATCTTGTCCACCGGGATCTGAATCGTGAGAATACGAGGGGCGTATTTGTTGATCTCTTCGCGCGGAGCCGAAATGACGGCCTCCATCTTCTCCAGAATGTAGAGCCGGCCGTCCTTTGCCTGCTGCAACGCATCGGCGAGAATCTGAGCGTTGATTCCCGTGACCTTGATGTCCATCTGCAGCGCGGTAATCCCTGTGCGAGTCCCGGTGACTTTGAAATCCATGTCGCCGTAATGATCTTCGGCGCCGGCGATGTCGGTCAGGATCGCGTACTTGTTGCCTTCCATCACCAACCCCATCGCAACGCCGGCCACGGGAGCTTTCATCGGCACGCCGGCGTCCATCAACGCGAGCGAGCCACCGCACACGGAGGCCATCGAACTGGAACCGTTCGATTCAGTGATATCCGACACAACGCGCATGATATACGGCCAGTCGGCTTCGGAGGGCAGCAACGGCTCGAGCGCCCTCCGGGCGAGCGCTCCGTGGCCATACTCGCGGCGGCTTGTCCCGCCCGAGCGGCCGGTTTCGCCAACCGAGAAATGCGGGAAGTTATAGGCGAGCAGGAAGCGGCGTTTTATTTCGCCCTTTTCCAGATCGTCCATGTACTGGATGTCTTCGCTGGTGCCGAGCGTGGCGGTGACGATGGCCTGAGTTTCACCGCGAGTGAACAACGCCGATCCGTGCGCGCGTGGAAGCCAGCCCACTTCGATCGAGATTGGACGAATCTGATTGAACCGGCGTCCGTCGGGCCGATGACGGCGATTCAAAATGTCCTCGCGGAAAATCTTCTCTTTTAGATGATTGAAGATCTTACCGGCCATCGTTCGTTTGGCCGGGTCTTCTTCCGGATACGCCGCAACGGTTTCTTCTTTGAGCTTGTCGACAAGCGCATAGCTTTCGAGCTTGCCGTGCTTGGTGGTGTCGAGCGAATCGCGCAAAGCGTCGGTGATTTTGGATTCGATCTCCGCCAGCATCGGCTCATCGAGTTCCGGTTTGATAACTTCGCGTTTCGAAATGCCCAGCTTCTGATACATCTCCTTCTGGAGCCGGCACAGTTTCTTGATTTCATTGTGGCCGAACATGAGCGCTTCGACCATCACATCTTCGGCGACTTCGCTTGCGCCCGCTTCCACCATCACGATTGCTTCTTCGGATCCGGCCACGATCAGATTCAACGCCGAAGCGCGCGTTTGATCGTAGGTGGGATTGACGACGAACCGGTCTTCGATCAGTCCAACGCGAACGCCTGCGATCGGTGTCTCGAGCGGGATGTCCGAAAGGTACAGCGCAGCCGAAGCCCCGGTTAACGCGAGGACATCCGAGTCATAATTCTCATCCGCTGAAAGCACAAATGCTATGACCTGTGTTTCGCTGTTGTATCCCTTTGTGAACAATGGCCGAATGGGCCGGTCGATCAATCTCGAGGTGAGTGTTTCTTTTTCGGAAGGGCGTCCTTCACGCCGAAAGTAATTGCCGGGAATGCGCCCGGCCGCGTAGCCATACTCGCGGTACTCAACCGTGAGCGGGAAAAAATCTATTCCCTCGCGTGGCTTCGATCCGACCGCGGCCACAAGAACCATCGTGTCTCCGTAACGAACTATCACCGCGCCGTCTGCCTGCTTGGCGACTTTGCCAGTCTCTATCGAAAATTCTATTCCCCCTAGCTGAACTGATTGCCTCAACTCCATATCTATCTCCTTCTCTCCGCTCGGCGCCTCTCCGCTTTTCTCTGAGAGCCCCAGCCTGTGTACGTACCGCCTGCGGCTCAGATTGTGGCGCGCTGTTGCAGTAACTGAAATCCTGAGCTGGCAGTCTACGTTCTGCCAGCGATGCGTGTGTTGCGTCGATTGTCATAAAACGACGAGGCCACGGTGAGCGGCAAAGCCTGCCGGCTCGCTCCCGTGGCCATCGGTGAACTGATTTTGTCTGAACTGTACGTGGCGCGCAGAGTGTCTTCTCGAACATTCGCGATTGCGCGCCAGAGAACCGACAACTGACCGGACCGCACTAAGCGGCTGCCCATGGCTCCGGCCTTTCGCTGAGGTGATCTCTATTTTCTTATACCCAGACGGTTGATGACTTCTCGGTAACGGTCGGAGTTCTTCCGCCTCAAATAATCCAACAGGCGGCGACGCTGACTTACCATCTTCAACAGACCTCGCCGCGAATGGTTGTCCTTGACGTGGGTTTTGAAGTGATCCATCAGGCCGTTGATCCGCTGCGTGAGCAGCGCGACCTGAACTTCGGGCGAGCCGGTGTCAGTCGCGTGCGTTTTGTATTGACCGATCGTTTCGGTCTTTGCTTCCTTTGCCAATGCCACTGTTGCTATTTCTCCTCCGCGAGACTCGAACATCTTCGTTCTCATTGAACCGCAAAAACTTATCACACGGACTGAGGAACTGTAAAGTCCGGCAGAGGTTCGCCAAAGGCCTGAGAAACCAATCCTATCGCTGGCTAATGCCCTCTTTGCTGTCGGCAAAAAACAAACGAATCTCTTCCGGGCTTCTCAACACTCGATTGGACCCCACGGTCAAAACCACATCGTCGTGCGGCCTCTGCGTTTTCAGCAGACGTTCCCGCTCGAGCGCTATCGCGTGAGCTCCGGGCCGCGTGCCCTGCAACAAATAGTCGAGACCGAGCTCCACTTTGGCATAGGCTTCGGCCAGTTCGTGAAATGCGATTTCACCTGACGGGACCCAATCCTTCGTAGTGAGATTGTACCAGCGAGCCACGGGATTCAACGCAACCAGCGAATCAAATCCTTCCGGCGGGCGCTCAACATCGAGCTTCTTGCCGTCGCGTCTGTATGGATTTATCCGACTGTCAAAATTGTTATCCAGATTCACGCTGCCACCGACGGTCAATGTCTTCCCCAATGTGGGAACTTGTGCGCCGATGTGAAAACGATAATAGTGTGATCCCTCCGATAGCTCAGCGATGAGCAGCAGCCCCTCGTTTGAGGAGATAAACCTGGCGGCGCCCAGCGCATCGTCTACTCGATCACCATCGAGTCCCGCCACCATTGCCAGGCTCTTCTGATCGATCGATACGCGCCCTCCGTGATCCAGGCGTATCAACTGCTCGTTATCTTCTCCAACCATCCATCGCAACCGCGCCATTCCCTCGGCCGTGTCCCCAGTCAGCCACAACCCGCCCTGGGGCCGATTCGCGGGCGAGCTTCTTCGGGTCACCAGCGCTATCGCGAGGGTCACCGGATCGGGCATCGGTACTCGCTTGATATCGGGAGCAGGGGCGAACTCGAACCCTTTGCTCGTCAAGATCGGCAGAGGCATTTCAGAACATTCGGGCTGGTCCTCGCGGGTAGAATCGCCACTAACGCAGACCGCTGCGCTCGTCGTCTGGGCGATGACTCTCGCGTTTGAAGGCGGGGTATCTTCTATGCTCGTTTTCGAATTAAGGGTCGCGGCGTTGCTTGAAGTCTGTGTATCGCCCTGGACGACTCGGCGCGGCCGCGTGGCTTGTTGGCTGAGTTCAGCTCTTGTCACCAGAAACTCGGTAATTCGTCCGGCCGCGATCAACCGCTGGCCGTATCGACGAGCCGATTCGCTCGTCGTGAACAAGCCGACAAACACTCTGGTCCAATCACCGCGACCCTGCAGCTCCACTGTCGAGCACATCGGATGCTCGCCCGCTTCCACGAGATGAATCATGAATTGATCCGCCAGTTGTTTGTTAGGAAACGATGCGACTTGAAGCGTGAAAGAATCTGTCTGTTTGCTGGATTGTGATAATGCCGTCGATGATCCTGCCGCCGTTACAAGGAATGCGATCAGTAAGAAAGCAAGCCGAGCGTGCATGGCCCCTCCATTAAGGGATTACTAGAAGGCGTCCATTCTGGGTGGCAGAAGTGCCGGGTGCGTGGGGCAGGATTGCCGGCGACTACCGAGAGAGTCTCGGGGTCATCTCGATAGGGAGGCGTCCGCTCTTGTTTCTCATCCTAAGTTGCGGCGGGATGCGTGTCAATAATTCGTTCCGAGCTCCTCGCCGCTTAGTCAGCCTTTCCATCGAGCAAATGCCGGACCGCGACGCCGACGATGACACAATTGAGTTGTATTCTTGAATGGGAGACCAACGAGATGAATCACCGCTGATCTACGCTGCCTTCGGGTGCGCAAAATGCCGCTGATCTGCGAGAATCGGCGAACCGGGTCCCAGCAGCGTAGATCAGCGGTGAATTCGCTTAAGAGTCTGGCTATTCCTGCATCCGCTCGATTCAAAACGGGTGTTGCCAACTTGCCTTCGCGCACTCAAGTAACTAGCATGCTCATTTCGCGTGCGTGGCCGAAAGTGAAGTAGAGCAAGTCCTTAATGCCTGTTCAGGAAAAAACTATCGAAACGCTGATCGAAGCGGTCCGAAAAGTGAGCAGCTCACTCGATCTCGATGAGGTGCTCGACACAATCTTCGACTCGGTGAAAGAGCTGATCGATTATTCGGCCGCGGTTATCTACGTGATGGACCCGCGAAGCGGAGAAATCCACGAGTTCAAGACGCGCGGTTATGCTCCGCAAGCAATACCGGAGGGCTTCCTGGCGACCGGAAGCGGAATTATCGGATGGGTGATTGGGAATCGTACGGGCGAAATCGTCAATGATGTAAAGCGAGACGCTCGATACGTGAAAGTTCGAGCCGAAACACATTCTGAAGTCGCGGCGCCGATCATTCGCGCGGATGGGCGGGTCATCGGCGTGATAAATCTGGAGGCCGACTGGGTTAACGGCTACGCCGATCGTGACCTCGAGTTGTTGACGATGTTTGCTTCGCTTGCGGCTTCGGCCATCGATCACACACTGCTCTATCGCCAGGTGATGCGCCAGCGTCGAGTCGAGAGCGAACTCGAACTCGCGCGCAAAGTCGTCGAAGGGCTGATGCCTCGCTCGTTCCCGTTGATCGAAGGCTTCGATATCTACGGCACCACAATTCCTTTTCGCGAAGTCGGCGGCGACTATCTCGATTTCATCGACTCGATCTCGGAGCGGTTGCCGCTGCTGGTCGCGGACGTATCGGGTAAGGGGCTCGCCGCCGCATTGATAATGGTTACGTTTCGCGCTTACTTTCGCGCAACGGTCATCAATGAACTCGCGATGCGAGTGGTAATGGGCCGCGTGAATCGCCTGGTGCACGATACGACTGACGGCGAGAGATTCATCACGGCTTTTTACGGGTTGCTCGATCCCGAGCACAAGCGGCTTCTATACATCAACGCCGGCCACAACCCGCCGCTGCTGCTTCATCGTGATGGAACAAGCAAACTTCTGGATCAGGGCGGCTTGCCATTGGGGGTGTTCGATACTTCACGCTATTCGGAATCCGTGGTCGATCTTTCCAGCGGCGATGTTTTGGTTATGTACACGGACGGAGTTGTCGAGGCCAGGAACGAACGCGATGAAGAATTTGGTCTCGAACGACTCAAAGACGTTGTGAGCGCTTCAGCCGAGCGTCGTGCCCACGAAATCGTCCACGCGATCACAACCGCGGTCGACCAGTACTCAGCCGAAGTTGGCGGCCCCGAAGATGATTTGACTGTGTCGGTGATCAAGGTGAAGTGAGCGGTTGCCCGAAGCCTGGACTTGATTACATTACCCGGTACTGTCCCAGATCATTGGTAAACAAGCTGTGTGAGCGCGCGAACAGCGCCTTTCGCCGCGCCTTGTCCGCGTACATCGCACGATCCGCCGCCACCAGTAACTCATCCAGCGTTTCGCCGTCCGCGCTAAAGCTTGCGCAGCCGACGCTCAAACCTACGAATAGCTTCGAGCCCGAACACCCGAAATCGTGACGGTCGATAGTTCGCTGGATTCGCTGCGATACTTCCAATGCTTCGTCCTGTCCGACTTGAAGCACGGCCACAAATTCATCGCCGGCATATCTGCTGATAAAGTCGGTCGAACGAAGCTGCCCTTGCAACAACACTCCGAGTTCTCGCAATAACTGGTCTCCCGCCTGGTGCCCGAGCTTGTCGTTTACCGACTTGAAACCGTCAAGGTCCATCATCACGACCGAAAAAGAATCGCGATGACGTCGCGCGCGATCGGCTTCATCTTCGAATCGATATCGCAACGCTCGCGCGTTCGGAAGTCCGGTCAGCGAATCAGTGATCGCGCTCGCTTCGGCGCGCTCGTGATGCGCCGCGTTGGCAATCGCATCCGAAACGAGTTTCCCAACGGCTTCCAGGAGTCTCAAATGATCATGCGTGTACGAAGCGAGGTCCGCCGAATAAAGCGCCATCGCTCCGAGCACGGCGTCGTTTCTCAGAAGCGGAACGACGGTCGCGGTGCGATACGGTTCCGGCAAGTCGAGTTTCAGCGCGTCAAAATCGAGCCGCGGATCACAATTGTGCATTGCATGGCGATTGGCGACGACCCAGCCGGCAATGCCTGCGCCCAATGGAATACTGCTGCCGCGAATGACGTCTGCGTAACGGCCCGCGACGTGAGCCGCTTCCACATCGGTCGAATCGGGCCGCACCAGATACAACACGCACGTCGTGTATTTCACGATGTCTTCGAGCCGCGAAGAAAACACCGCGAACGTATCGCGCAAATCGAGGCTTGTTCCTATCGTCTGCGCGATGTCGTACAGAGTGATCACCTCGCGATGGGCACTGCTGATGCGCTCGTATGCCAGCGGCGCGCTGTTCGTATTCACCGCCTTCACTGCGTTGGGCTCGTTCGTCATCCGTGAACGCTGAGGCTCTGCGCGCTCGGCGCGGATCTCTTCTTCAAATTCGTCAAGATGATCCAGAAACGCTCTCACAACATTAGGATCGAATACGACACCGCTGCCCTCGTTGAGCAACCCAACCGCTTGATCGCGAGTCATTGCCTTGCGATAGTTCCTGTCCTCGCGCATCGCGTCAAAGCTGTCGGCAAGCGTGAGTATTCGCGCGGTGATCGGTATCTCATCGCCACGCAACCCGTCCGGGTATCCGCGCCCGTCCCATCGCTCGTGGTGATGTCGAACGACCGGTACGACCGGGTAAGGAAAGCTCACTCGCTCGAGGATCTCAGCGCCGACGATGGTGTGGATCTTCATCTTCTCGAATTCGGCGGGCGTAAGCTGACCAGGCTTGTTGAGTATGTAATCGGGCACGGCAAGTTTGCCGATGTCGTGCAACAACGCGCCGGCCTTTAACGCTTCGATCTCGGGTTCGGATAAGCCAAAGATCTTCGCAAGTCCCGTCGCGTAAATCTGCACCCGGTGAACGTGATCGGGAGTGACTTCGTCCTTGGCGTCGATCGCGATTGCCAGCGCCTCGATGGTCTTCAAGTGGAGCTCGGCCATCTGTTCGGCGTGACGGTTAGTGGTTTCAATTCGGTCGAGGTAAACCTTATACGTAACGTATGCCGCACCGATTATCGGCACCGACACAATAAAAGCGTAGAAGGAAATCACTCCGATCAACTGAACCAGGATACATGCGGTCGCGGCTCCGGCGAGCGTCGAAATCGCAGTCATCGCAGACGACTCTCGCCAGGTCTTGAAGACGCCCTGGCCGCCGTCAAGCGCAGTCGCGGCATTATTCAACACAGAACTCAGGCCGAAGTGAATGAGCGCGAGCATTGCCGCGGCCATCGTCAACCTGAGCGGGCTCGAAGCGAGCGCTTCGGGTTCGCCGAGTGCCGCCGTCGTGCCAAGACCCGCGGCAAAGATCGACAAACTCATAACCGCCGCGTTGAACAGAACTCGCGAGCGTCGCTTATCGACTTGAAGCGTGCACGCCGCGGCCTCAACTCCCGCGAGAACCACCGCCGCGTAGGTCCCAAACAACAAAGCTGAAATAAAAATAAATGTGTCGGAAAGGTTGACTGCGGTTTGGTGTTTTGCGAATCCAATGTCTATTCGCGAAACCATCAGCACCGTTACCAGCGCAAACAGGATCCACTCAAAGTTGATCGGGCGAAACCCAAGCACAAACGCGGAGTAGCCGAACGCCGCCAGCCCCACCACCGACACGCATCTCGCCCATAGGCCGGCGATGGCTTCGCGCTGCTCGCTTTGCTTCATCTGGCTCCCTCTCTCGTTGGTCCAAAACACAAATCGGGTTTTCTAAGCGACGCGCGTTCCACGGATGGCCTTCGTGGCTAAGTCTTGCAGGAATGATGTTTCTTAAGCTGAACAACCGCGGATGTCACCGATCGCTCCGAAATTCTCGCCGATTTGATTGAATGGTTTCGGTCAAATTCGCCGCAGACTAGTGACCCGCGAATGGACCAACCTGGCACAAAACCATCGACCCCATCTTTGCGTATTACAGGACGCGCGGGTTATAAATAACGAAGCGTGTTAGCCCCAATTCAAAAAAAGGTGTTCGGGAAGTGCTTAACAAGAAGTTTCTGGTAACCGCATTCGTCATCGCGGCCGCCGCGGCGATCGCAATCTCAACCCTGGCATTCGGGAATCGCATGCAAGCCGAGTCCAAACGGGCCGAGGCTGCCGCTCGCCTGGACGAAAACAGCGGCGAAGTGGCCGCAACCCTGCCGCTCTTTCATCGCGTCGATGAAAACTATTTCCGAGGCTCACAGCCCGCTCGCGGGGGTATGTCCACACTCAAACGGCTCGGCGCGAAGACCATTGTCGACCTCCGCTCGATCTACGATCACACCGACGATGTGCGTGAAGCCGCGGAAGCATCCGGCCTTGCTTACGCGTGGATCCCGATGAGCGTTTGGAACCCGCCCACCGACGAAGAGGCCAGCCGCTTTGTTGCTTTCGTCACCGACACGTCGAAAGGCCCGTTCTTCGTTTTCTGCGCGGACGGTTTGAATCGCACCGGCGAGATGACCGCCATCTATCGAGTGGCTCGCAGCAAGTGGACCGTCGAGCAGGCGCTCGAGGAAGCCGATCGCCTCGGATTCAATCCCTACTATTACACGCTTCGAAGCTACGTGTGGGATTACGCTCGCAAGTTCAATCCCTCCGCGGTGCCGCCAACCGGCCGGCGTCTGGGATTGAGCGGATCCTGAGTAACCAGCGGCCTTCAAAATACGACATCAACCGGCCTTGATAAGCCTTCCGCCGTTACCTCATACTTCGCGGGACGCGTGACGGTATGGCGAAATCCAAGTCCCTCAAGCTCGTCTTCGTTTGCCAGCAATGCGGCGCTCAACAGCCGCGGTGGATGGGCAAGTGTCCCGATTGCGGCGAGTGGAATTCGCTGATCGAAGAGAGACCCGCCTCCGCAACGCCTGAGTCATCGCCACGCGGTGGTCTGTTTCGAATGCGAGAAACGCCCACGATCGCGTACCAGGATATTGAAAGCCAGGATGATGCGCGCCAGTCTTCTGGTATCGAAGAATTCGACCGCGTGCTTGGCGGCGGGATTGTTCCGGGTTCACTGGTGTTGATCGGCGGCGATCCGGGCATCGGCAAATCAACGCTGCTGCTTGAAGTGTCCGACAAACTCGCGAACCACTACGGCAAAGTCCTTTACGTTTCCGGCGAAGAAAGCGAGCGACAGATAAAGCTGCGAGGCGAACGGCTTGGGATCAATCCAGCGGGGTTGTACCTCTTGCCTGAAACTTGTCTCGAAAGAATCTTCCAGGAAATCGATCGCCTCGACCCGCAGGCAATCGTTGTCGATTCCGTTCAAACAGTTTTTTCGATGAAGCTCGAATCCGCGCCCGGTTCCGTTTCGCAAGTTCGCGAAGTCGCCGGTCAGTTTTTGATGCTCGCAAAGAATCGCGCGGTCCCGGTGTTTCTGATCGGACACGTGACGAAGGACGGCGCCATCGCCGGGCCGAAAACGCTCGAACACATCGTCGATACCGTTCTCTATTTTGAAGGCGAGCGCCATCACAATCATCGAATCATTCGCGCGGTCAAAAACCGCTTCGGGGCAGCCAATGAAGTCGGCGTCTTCGAGATGACCGCGCGCGGGCTTATGCCGGTGCTGAATCCCTCGGGGCTCTTTCTGAACGAGCGGCCCGTTGGTGTATCCGGTTCGGTCGTGACAGCCTGTATCGAGGGCACGCGGCCGATGCTGGTCGAGCTTCAGGCGCTGGTCACTTCAACAAAATATCCGACGGCTCGGCGGATGACTCAGGGCGTCGATCAGAATCGAGTGTCTCTATTGATGGCGATGCTCGAAAAGCGGCTCGGCATGCAAGTGCTGGGAGACGATGTATTCGTAAACGTCGCGGGCGGAATGACCATTGACGAGCCCGCGGCGGATCTCGGGATCGTCGCGGCCATCGCGTCGAGCTTTCGCAATTTGCCCGTCGACGAACGCACGGCGGTTTTTGGCGAGGTGGGACTGGCGGGCGAGGTGCGCGCGACGAACCAGGCTTCGGTGCGAGTGCGCGAGGCTTATGCGATGGGTTTCAAGCGTTGTGTGATGCCTCACGGAAATATTACGGGATTGGATTACGACGACGGGATTGAAGTGATCGGCGTTCGCAATGTCGGTGATGGGCTCGAGGCGCTGTTTTAAGAAGCGGTGACGACAGCCGCGAGAGCGTTTCCGCGAGGCAACTAAATGAGTATTGACTGGACAACTTTAATCACTGGCCTTGTTGGAGGGGGACTCGGCGGCGCGTTGATAAAGACCGTCCTCGATCATTGGCTGAATGTCAAAAGGTCTTCCAAGGCTGAGGAACGGCAATTACTCCAGAAAAAAAGAGAAGCCAGTCTCGCCGTTGCCGAGATTCTATCCGAGTGGGTACGTCCCAGCTATACCGGACAATTCTCGAATGAAGACCGATGGCGCTTACAATCAGTTTATTGGAAAAACATCTTGTGGTTGGATAAGGCACTCCTCGACCTTCTACGACCAATTCTAGAACGGGATCCGAAGGCACCTGGTACGAATGAAATGATAGTTCAGGCTAGGAAGGTCTTGCTTGGGCTTGATACGGCGGATCTTTCAGGGAACCAACTGAACACGTGGATGCCAGATGAGAGGGAAAATAGTACCGCAATCAGGAAAGTGCCCGCGATTGATGATTAGACGAAGTAATGTTGAATGACTTTCGAATAGAGTGACTTTTCTAATTACTCTCTCACAGCGATGTACTCTATCAAGTAATTCACTATCTCCAGTAATCCGGTTTCTCCTGCGTATTCGGGTCGTGCCTCTCCATCCATCGCTCCGGAAGCTTCAATTCACTGAATCCAAATTTTCGATACAACTCGTGAGCGTCCTTCGTCGCAAGCACCCATCGCCTGAAGCCTTGCAGCTCCGGATGCGAGATGATCACTTCCATCAGCCAGTTTCCTAATCCCTGTCCCTGAAACGAATCGAGGATGAACACATCGGCGATCCACGCAAACGTCGCGTAATCGGTGATCACTCGCGCGAATCCAATCTGCTGATCGCCTTTGAACACGCCGAACACAAGCGAGTTCTCGATCGACCTTTGAATCGTCTCGATCGATCGGCCCGCCGCCCAATAAGAAGTGTTCAGAAATCCATGAACGACTTTGAGATCGAGCCGCGCTTTGTCGGTGCTGATCGTATACTCGTCTCGCTCCCAACTTGACATCATCAACCTCGACTTCGCTATCGGGCGTGCTGATCCGACGCGAGCGGCGCTTTGCCTTGATCTCGCAGTCTCTGTTCGGCGAGCCGATCTGAAGCGCGATACGTCGCGATCCCTTCTCGCTCGGCAATCGCAAAGATCGAAAGCACGGTGTCATAGATTCCAAGCACCGCCGAGCGCACCTTTTCTTCGCTCCAACCAAACAGGTCAGCACCACCGCTCAACACGCCACCAGAATTTGCTACATAATCCGGAACGTAAATAATGCCGCGCTCCTCGAGCGCGTCGCCGTGCCGCTCTTCTAAAAGCTGGTTGTTCGCCGCGCCGCATACAATCGACATCTTGAGTTGTGGAAGTGTTTGATCGTTGATCGTGGCTCCAAGCGCACAGGGAGCGAAGACATCAGCATCCGCTGAATAGATTTCCTCGGGCGAGACCGCCTTCGCTTTGAATGCCTCAACCGCGCGTTTTGTTTTTTGTGAATCGACATCCGAGACGATCAATTCAGCGCCCGCCGCGTTGAGTTCTTTTGCAAGGTTATAGCCAACGTTGCCGCAACCCTGGATCGCGACGCGCTTGCCGCCAAGGTCCGCGCTGCCCCATCGATACTTCGCAGCGGCCTGCATCGCGCGAAATACGCCAAGCCCCGTCCACGGTGACGGATCTCCGCCCTTGCCTGCGAGTCCCCCGACGTAACTCGTCTCCAGCGCGATGAGTTCCATATCGGCCGGGCTCGTCCCCACGTCCTCCGCAGTGATATATCGTCCGCCCAATCGCTCTACGAAGCGACCGTGCGCGCGAAACACCTTCTCCCGATCTATTGTCCTGTTGTCGGCGATGATAATTGATTTGCCTCCGCCCCACGGAAGCCCTGCGACCGCGCACTTGTAAGTCATCCCGCGTGAAAGCCGAAGCGCGTCGATCAGCGCCTCGTCCGCGGTTGCGTAATTCCAAACGCGAGTGCCGCCGACCGCCGGACCAAGCACGGTGCTGTGAATCGCGATGATGCCGCTATACCCCGACGCCGGGTCGCTCGAAAACAGAACCTGCTCGTGTCCCATCTCGGTCATCATCTCAAACAGCTGCGATCGTGTATCAGTGCTCATGCTTCAATACCTCTGCTTCAACTTCTGGATCTTGAGTAATGTCGCGCATATTCGGGCACATTGAGGCCGGGTCCCAGCCGGTGATCGGCAATCGGATCTCCCGCATTCAGTTTCAAGGGGACCACACCGGCCCACACTTCGAGGTCATAGTCTTCTTCATCGTCGAGCGGCGGGCCGGTTCGCACTTTCGCGGACACTTCGTCGAGCGGAACCTTCAGCACAAGCGTCGCACGAAGTTCACTCTCACTGGGTGAACGCACCTCTTCCCAGCGATGCGGAACAACGTGATCGGTGAAAGCGTGCAGCGCATTCATTTTTTCGCGAGAATCCTCGACAACTGATGCCCGGCCGAAGACGACGACGGATCGGTAGTTCATCGAATGATGAAACGCGGATCGCGCCAGAACCAATCCGTCCAGCAAGGTGACGGTTACGCAAACATCGATGCCGGTCTCGAGCGAGCGGAGCATTCGGCTGGCAGCCGAGCCGTGAATGTATAAGTTGTCGCCGATTCGGCCGTACGAGGTTGGAATCACGACTGGCCTTCCATCGGAGATGAATCCGACGTGACAAATAAAAGCCTCATCGAGGATGCCGTACACCGGTTCTCGATCGAACTCGCCGCGCCCGGGCAGGCGTTTCAAGGTTGTTCGCTCAGTTTGTGTAAACGCACTCATCGAATAATCACCTCGCCTCTATCGCTGAATCTATTGAGATGACAGCCTGCCCGCTGTCGCCCGCGTGCTCTTGTCTTTGAACGTTTTCAGTACGAGCGTAGTTCGCGTCGAACACACGGACTTGATGCGTTCGATCTTTTCTCTCACCAATGCGCCGAGTTGCTCGGCGCTTGAAACGCGGACTCGGACAACATAACAGTCTTCACCGGCGATTCGGTGAACTTCTTCGACCTCGGGAATCTGCGACAGTGTGCCGGCAATATTGCCCTCGCGATCTTTGGTCTGCAGAAAAATGAACGCCACAAGTTTGTCTCTCATGATTCTCCTGCCACATTCGAGATCATACTAATGCTCTTAAACCATCGGCCGGTCTGACGGCCCGTTCCTTCTTGTTCTTGAGGAGTTTTGCTTTGACCAGCGAGCCAAGCGTCTTTACGGCTTGCTCGATCGCGTGAGGCGCGGCCATGGTAAAACTCAACCTCATCATGCACTGAGGGGGTGCGCTGGAATAAAAGTGATCGCCGCTGACGAACGTCACACCATTCTCGACGGCTTGAACAAGCAGTTGTGAAGTGTTTAAGGACTCGGGGAGCCGCACCCAGATCGACATGCCGCCCTCGGGGCGGCTCCAGCTCGCCTCGGCAGGAAAGTAGCGTTCGAGCGCTTCGAGCATCGCGTCACGGCGCTCGGCGTAGGCTTTCTTCACGCGCTTTATGTGTCTCGAGATCAGGCCGCGCTTTGCGAATTCAAAGATCGCAGCTTGTGAAAGCAGGCTGGCGTGCAGATCACTTCTCTGCTTGGCTTGATTCAGATGGTCAACAACGACGCGAGGCGCCGCGATCCAGCCAATGCGCAAACCCGGAAACCCAACCTTGGAAAAGCTGCTGATATAGATCACCATGCCGCGTTCATCCAGCGACTTCAGCGGCGGCAGCATCTGTCCTTCATAGCGCAGCTCTCGATAGATGTCGTCCTCAATTATCGGTACTCGGTAGTTCGCGGCAATCTCAATCAGCCGGCGGCGCGACGCCATATCCATGGTCGCTCCCGTCGGATTTTGGAAACTGGGCACAACATAGATGAGCTTCGCGCGTCGCTGCGACAGAACGTCCTCCAGGACGTTCAGGTCAATACCCTTCTCCGTTACCGGAATGTTGATGTATTTCGAAGCGGGCCCGCAGAACATGCTAAGGGCGCCGGGATAGGTTGGGTTCTCGAGTGCCACTTCTTCCCCGGGCCCGACCAGTATCCGCGAGATCAAGTCGAGAGATTGCTGACAGCCATTCGTTATGAGCACTTCATCCGACGAGACTTGCACGCCGGTGAGCGCAAGCTGAGCGGCAATATACTCCTGCAGCGGGTGGTATCCGCTGGTCGTGCCGAGTTGCAGAAGTGTTCGTCCCTGTTTCCTGAGAACGTGGTCCACCGCGCGTCGAAACTCGTCCAGCGGGAACAGGTCCGCCGAGGGCAGCGCCAGCCCGAGCGAGGTGACGTCACTCCGCGCGGCGTAATCACCCATTTCATGAAGCCAATTGTCCCTCGTTCTAACCGCCAGGAGTGATTCCCAGGGCATCGTCGAAGGTAACGGCTGCTGGGCGGCGCGATGCGCGGACAGCGACGGCACGCGGCTGATGTACGTGCCGCTTCCAACGCGCGATGTTATCAGCCCGTCCGCTGCCAACTCCGCGTATGCCGTTGTTACGGTATTGCGATTGACTCCCAGCGTCCTGGCAAGTTCGCGATTAGCAGGCAACCGGTCGCCCACCTTTAGCACTCCGGCGCCGATCATCCGGCGGACCTCGCTCACGATCTGCGCATAGAGCGGCGTGTGGCTATCTCGTTTTAGTTCCACCAGCACGACGAATTAAGCCTTTAGCGAATTGGATCACGACACCGAGCCATTCTAGCGCCGATTCTGCCGATGTAAAGAACCAATTAGTGCCAATTGCGCTGGGCCATTTGGACACCGGTGATGAGAACTTCGATGTTCAAAAGATTGAGCGGACAGAACCCCAGAAATTCGCGCCGGTATTGTTGTTGAGTAACTCAAATTAAGCGGCCGGCGCCACTAGCCCGAAATCGAGCTACGCGTTATTATTGAACTCCACCAAGCGCTCGTAACTCGGAATTTACGATCTCAACCCTTCGGAGGAGTTATGGCGAAGACAGTGCGTGACATCATCAAGGATCGCAAAGAAGTCTACTGCCTCTCGAACCAGACAACGGTGGCCGAAGCCGCGCGATTTCTGAAGGACCACGGGATTCGCGCGACCGGCGTGTGCAACCTCTCGGGCAAGATCGTCGGCGTCGTCTCCCAGAGCGATATTTCAGACAAAGTCGTAGCCGAAAACTATCGCCCCTCAGAAGTAAACGTGCAGTCAATCTCGAGCACGAACCTGATCAAGATATCGCCTGACATCGAGGTCAGCGCTGCGATGCAAGTGATGCTTGAGAGCGGGGTGTATCACTTGATCGTCGAAGACGCGGCGGGCAATTTTCTCGGAATGGTGTCGATGCGCGACTGCAATGCGATGAAGGTGGAAGAAGAAAAGGAACGCGCGGAGATGCTGAAGGATTATGCGTTCCCGAATTACTAAGTTGGTTTTCGGTTTCTGGTTTCTAGTTTCTGGTTAACCGGAGAGACTGCTTATCGCGAACCAGAGACCAGCAACGAGAAACTAGAAACCATCACTCGTGCCGCAGTGCCGCGATCGGATCCACGCGCGGAGATGTTGAAGGATTATGCGTTTCCGAATTACTAAGTTGGTTTTCGGTTTCTGGTTTCTAGTTTCTGGTTAACCGGAGAGACTGCTTATCGCGAACCAGAGACCAGCAACGAGAAACTAGAAACCATCACTCGTGCCTTAGCGCGGCGATCGGATCCAGCCGAGCTGCTTTGATCGCCGGCCACAATCCGAACACAAGTCCGACCGTCACTGAACCAAAAAACCCAAACAATCCGGCCCATAGCGGTATGTCCATCTTCAATGCCGGAACAAGCGCCGACACCATAACCCCCAGAAGCCAGCCTGCAAATAAGCCCGCGAGCCCGCCGGCGCCTGTCAACGTCACAGCCTCGGTGAGGAATTGCCAGATGATATCCGAGCGGCGCGCGCCAACAGCTTTTCTTATTCCGATCTCGCGAGTGCGCTCGGTCACCGCGACGAGCATGATGTTCATCACGCCGACTCCGCCGACCATGAATGCAATCGAAGAGATGATGATCATCACACCAAAAACCGCGCCGACTATGTCGTCGAAAGTGGAGATGAAAGACTCGGGGGTCCCCACCTCGAAATCGTTGTCCTTGTCGATTGAAACATTGCGACGACGCCTTAGCACCTGCTCGATCCCCTGTATGCCTTCCTTCATTCGGCCTTCGCGCATTCGCACGATGATGAAATGATCGTCCTTCGAAGGATACATTTTGTGAAAGGTCCAGTACGGGATGAATATGTCGTTGTCTTCCTGATTCTCTGAGCCGAACGGACCCGACTTCTGTTTTTTCACCGTGCCGACGACCGTGAAGTCCTGCCCGCCGACGTTGATCGTCTTGCCGATCGGGTCTTCCGAGGGAAAGAGCGCTTCGGTAACATTGAACGCAAGCACACACACCGGCGCGCGATGCAGATTCTCGGAATCGTTGAAGTAGCGTCCCTCTGAAATCGGCACATTCATCACGAGCTCGGCTACCGGGAAATTCCCGATCAACTGGGTGCGATTCATCGCCCGGTCGCGATAGCGCACCTCCGGAGGCACGGGAGGTGTCTCGCCCGGAAGGCCAATCACATAGGGAATGCCGGCGTACACATACTCGACTGCGGGAACCTCTCGCTCGATCGTCTGCGCATCCTCGAGCGACAACGGTTTGCGATTCAGAATCTCAGCCGATGGCCGCGAAGTCATGATGAACGGGTATCGCCACAAGTAAACATTTCGAGTCCCGAAGCTCTCTGCATTGTCTAGCACCGACTGGCGAAATCCATTCAGCACGGCTGCCATCAGGACGATCACCAGCACTCCGATGAACACACCCAGGATGGTCAACGCCGCGCGAAACTTGTGCGCAACCAGCGTCTCCATTGCGAGAGAAGTGTTTTCCTTTATGCTGGAAAAATTCATGAGTGATGAGTGAAACGTGATGACTAAGTCGCCAATTCGCTAGGGCTGAAAGTCTCCATACACCGCTTCACCTTCCCTGAGAGATCCGCCGCGCTGGTTGGGAATCGTTACAAGTAGAATTCGAATGATTTGCGTCATCAAATCGAGGCGGTGGTTTGTCACTGATTCGCCCAGCGCGTGCCTGCCTTTGTAGTACCAGTCGCGGCCTTCTCGGCCAGAGCCAAGTGCATAACTGTAGAAGCGTGATCTATCTCTGCCGGTGCCGCGCGAGTAGCCTTCCCCGATATTTGCGCTAACAGAACCGACGGCTCGATATAGTTGATCCGACAGTCCGCGAGTCCGTCGATCGCGCATTAACTTCGTCGCATCTTCCCACGCTAGATCGCCGGCGAACAAGGAGAGTCGGTATGCCTCCATCTTCCATAACGAATCGCCTGTAATCGCCGCCGGAACCGTTCTCTCCCATTCTTGATAGTTCACTGGACCTCCCGATCACGTTTCACGCGTCACGTTTCATTCAGCCCTCAGTGCTTCTATCGGATCGAGTTTTCCGGCTCGCCTCGCCGGATATATACCAAAGAAGACTCCGATCACAGTCGCAAGCGTCAACGCCACAAGCGGCGCCCACAGCGGAAACGACGAAGGCAACGGCGTGAATCGGGCCAGAAGCTGTGAGATGACCCACGCAAAAGCGATCCCTCCAAGTCCTCCCGCGCAGCACAACACCACCGACTCGACCAGAAACTGATTCACCACGTCCTGCTGCCGCGCGCCCACCGCTTTTCGAATTCCAATCTCTTTCGTGCGCTCAACCACCGAAACGAGCATGATGTTCATGATCACGATCCCGCCGACCACCAGCGATATGCCGACCACGAACAATGACACCGAGAAGATCACGCTTGTCAGGCTGTTGAACAGTTCGTTGACGCCTTCCGATGTGATCAATCCGAAATCATCGTCCTCGTGATAATCGAGCTTGTGCAAAGTGCGCATCGCGAGTCTCGCCTGATCCTCAGCCTGCTCCATCTGACCCGCGCGCCCTTTGATCGATATGTTGACCGTCCGCCGCGCGCCGTAGATCTTTTGAAAAGTCGAAATCGGAACCTTGGCGAAGTTGTCACGAGAGAAACCGAGCACGGTTCCTTTTTTTTCCGCGACGCCAACCACCGTGTAAGAGTGGTCGCCGAGCTGCAGCCGCTTGCCGACTGGATCGACGCCCGCAAACATCTTCTCGGCGACTTCCCATCCGATGAACGCCGCGAACTGCGAGTGTTCCTCGTCCCATTCCTGCAGAGCCCTCCCGCTCTCGACGTTGAAGCCTTCAATATCGATGATGTTCGGCGTGATCCCCGACATATCGATCTGCTCGAGCGTCTGTCTGCCGAATCGCGCGTTCACCTGTTTATGCGTTTCGACTCCCACCGATTCACACGCTGTGCAGTAACGGCGGATAGTCTCGGCGGCGTCCGAGTGAATTTCGGGATTGCGGCGAATCATCTCGAACAGTTTGTCCAGATTGGTGGTGATCGGGAACTGAGTGACCACGAACGTGTTTGGCCCGAAGTTCGAGACCTTCTCTTTCCAATAGCGGTCGAGTCCCTGGATTATCGAGATGACCGCGATAATCGAGGTGATTCCGATGATGATTCCGAGCAGAGTCAGGAACGAACGGAGCTTATTCGCGCGCAAAGAGTCGATCGCCACCCCGACATAATCAAGGAACCCGGCGTGTCCACCTCGGTCTTGATTTGTCGCGCGCCCGGTATCAGTCAAAGCTGGGGCCGTGGTCGTTGCCATACACCTGCTCTGGTTATAGCTGGCGGCAATGTCGCGGTCAATCCATCAATACCGGAACTGGCTGGCTTTACAATTTCGTTCGCGCTATGCGATTGTAGCCAGACCCAAAACCCGTGCGTTTTGCTCGCATTTGACATGGCGACAGGAGACGGCTTCGTGTTCTGGAGAAGCGAAGCAAGCCGACGATGAGCATAGTGGAAGGTCTAAAGCAGAGCACGGCCGGGACTCCTGAAAAGACCGCATGCATTTGCGGCGATACTGGCTTCTCTTTTGAACAAGTAAACGACAGGGTTAATCGGCTCTCGAGCGCGCTCGCCCGACTCGGGATCACTCGCGGCGATCGCGTCGCCATTCTCTCGTTTAACTGTCATCGCTTCTACGAGCTCTACTACGCGGTTCCTCAACTCGGCGCGGTCGTAGTGCCGATAAACTTCCGGCTCCAACCGCCGGAGATCAAATACATCGTCGATCACTCGGGCTCGCGCGCTGTCTTCGTCGATCGCGCGCTTGCGCCATTGATCGAAACGGTTCGCGCGGACCTCAAGGGTGTAGAGAATTTCATATTGATGAGCGATGAGCTGCGCGATGGCTACACAGTGTATGAGGACCTGATCGCGCGTGGCTCGTCTGACTTCAAGGCTCCGGACGTGAGCGACGAAGAGTTGCTGGGATTGTTCTACACCTCGGGCACGACCGGCGAGCCCAAAGGCGTGATGCTGACCCATCGCAACATGCTTTCGAACATCGCGAACTCGCGGGGGATCTACGAGTATCTTTCGTCGGACATCTATCTTCATGCGGCGCCGATGTTTCACCTTGCCGACGGCGCTGCGGTTTTCACGCACACCGCGAACGGAGCTACCCAGGCGTTCATCCCGCGCTTCGATCCGAAGCACGTGCTCGAAACGATCGCGCGCGAACGCGTGTCGCTGATTCTGCTGGTGCCGACGATGATCAACTTCCTCCTCAATCATCCGGAGCTTGATTCGTATGATTTGTCATCGCTGCGTCACATTACTTATGGCGCGTCGCCGATCGCGCCCGACTTGCTGCGGCGCGCGATGAAGGCGTTCGGTTGCGGATTCGGACAGGGTTACGGACTGACCGAAGCGTCGCCGCTGCTGACGGTGCTCTCGCAAGAGGATCACGTGATCACCGACGAGAGGAGCGAACGGCGATTGGCGTCTTGCGGCAAGCCCGTTCCCGGCGTCGACGTGCGAGTCGTAAGAGAAGACGGCTCCGACGCGCGGCCCGGCGATGTCGGCGAGATCATCGCGCGAGGCCCGAACATCATGGTTGGATACTGGAAGCGCCCCGAAGACACTGAAGAGGTGCTCGGCGACGGCTGGCTGCACACGGGCGATCTTGCGACCGTCGATGAAGACGGGTACATATACCTGGTCGATCGAAAGAAAGATATGATCGTGACCGGCGGTGAGAATGTTTACTCGACCGAGGTCGAAGCGGTGTTGTACTCGCATCCGTCGGTCAAGGAGGCCGCGGTCATCCCGGTTCCCGACGCGGATTGGGGCGAAGCCGTTCACGCTTGCGTGGTGCTGCGCGATGGAAAGCAGACCACTGCCGAGGAACTGGTCGAGTTTTGCCGCGAGCGGCTTTCGAATTACAAACTGCCGCGTTCGATTGAATTCATTGAAGGTGAATTGCCGAAGGGCGGAACGGGAAAGATATTGAAGAAGCAACTGCGCGAGCGGTATTGGAAGGATCAGAGGCGACGAATAAGCTGATAAGCCGACGATCTAGAGTTTGTAATCCGGCCTTCAGGCGGAAGTTTGTATTTGCTGGTGCTACGATTCGCTACGCTACAAACTTCCGCCTGAAGGCCGGACTACAAACGGCACAGGAGAGAGTTGAATGAACCTTGCACTCACACCAATCAGATTCAAGCACCGAGCCGAACAATGGTTCCCAAACAAAATTGGCATCGTCGACGGCGATGTGCGAATGACCTATGGCGAGTTCGGCCACCGAGCCAATCGCCTTTCAAACGCGCTTGTCGAGATGGGAATAAACCGCGGCGAACGAGTAGCGTGGCTCGGATACAACAGCCACGAATTGCTCGAAGCCTACTACGGCGTCGTGCAGATGGGCGCCGTGCTGTTGCCGCTCAATATCAGGCTCACACCCGCTGAGATCGCGTTCATACTGAATGATTCAGACACGGTGGCCGTCTTTTATAACCGCGATCTTCAGCCGATCATCGACGGCATTCGCAATCAATCTCCGTCCATCAGACACTTTGTACCGCTTGAAGCGAACGGCGACGGCAAGGACTACGAAACCCTGATATCGGCTGCCGGAGCCGATTTCACGCCTCCCGACATCAAAGACGACGACCTCGCGGAGTTGTTTTATACGTCTGGGACAACCGCAAACCCCAAGGGCGTGATGATGACCCATCGCAATCTGTACCTGCACGCGTTGCAGGTGATTGCCGGGTTGGGGGTCGATGATACTGTCGTGCAGCTTCACACGATTCCGCTGTTTCACGTCAACGGATGGGGCACGCCGCACACACTTGCGTGCATGGGCGCGCGTCACGTGATCGTCAGGAAGTTCGATCCAACCGAGGTGCTCGAATTGATTCAACGCGAGCGCGTTACTAACTTCGCGATGGTGCCGACGATGGCCAACGCCATCATCAATCATCCGTCGCTGGGAGAATACGATTTATCGAGTCTCGACTACGTGGCGATCGGCGGAGCGGCCTCGCCGGTCGATTTGATTCGGCAGGTCGAGCAGAAGCTCGGATGCCGGGCGTATGGCGGATACGGTTTGACCGAAACGGTGCCGGTGCTGACCCAGTCGTTCATTCGAGATCATCTGACTGAAGAACCCGACGAAGCTCGCTGGCGGCGGCAGGCGATGGCGGGATTTCCGATGCCCGGCGTCGAGATCGACATATTCGATCCCGATGACAAGCCCGTTCCTCACGACAACACAAGCGTCGGCGAAGTAGTCGTTCGCGCCGACAACGTGATGGCCGGCTACTGGAAGCTGCCCGAAGAGACTGCCAGCGTGATGCGCAACGGATGGTTTCACACCGGCGACATGGCGACGGTCGATGAGCACGGTTACTTTCTGATCGTCGATCGCAAGAAGGACATTATTATTTCGGGCGGCGAGAACATCGCTTCGATCGAAGTGGAGAAGGCGGTTTATTCTCACCCGGCGGTTTTCGAATGCGCAGTCGTCGCAGTTCCCGACGATCGCTGGGGCGAAGTTCCAAAGGCACTCGTTGTCGTCAAGCCGGGCGAGTCTTTGACCGACGCGGAAGTGATCGATCATTGTCGAACAATACTGCCCGGGTTCAAAGTGCCGAAGTCGGTTGAGTTCTTTGAGGCGCTTCCAAAAGGCGGGACCGGAAAGATATTGAAGAAGGAGCTTCGCGAGAAGTATTGGCAGGGCTACGAGAAGCGTGTTCATTGAACCGCGGCGAGAATTGAGTGCGGCGACTTGTCGCCGCTTTGTTTTTCGCAAAGGCGCCGAGGCTGGACACTTGATGCTCAAGCTCGATATCCTTCTTGCGTTCGCAAACACGCCCGCGTAGCTCAGTGGATAGAGCGCTTGCCTCCGGAGCAAGAAGTCGCAGGTTCGACTCCTGCCGCGGGTACTCAAGGGCCGCTCTCACAGCGGCTCTTTTTCAATTAACGCAATTTCAGGAACACACTTGAGAATCGCAACCTGGAATGTGAACTCAATCATCGCGCGGCAAACGCACGTCGTTCGCTGGCTGGATCTGGCGCGGCCGGACGTGTTGTGCATGCAGGAAACCAAGTGCGTTGACGAGAGGTTTCCCGCGCAGCTTTTTGAGGACGTCGGATACCACTGCCAGTCTTACGGGCAGGCGGCTTACAACGGCGTCGCGATTATCTCACGCGAGAAGTGCTGCGACGTTCAGCGAGGCATGCCCGACGACGATCCCGATGCGCAGGCCCGAGTCATCGCCGCGACGATCCAGGGTATTCGCATCGTCAACACATATTTCCCGAATGGCCAGGCTGTCGGCGCCGAGAAGTACTATTTCAAACTCGATTGGATGAAACGGCTGCGGCGTTATTTCGATTCGCACTTCAACGCAAGCGAGCGTGTTCTGCTGTGCGGTGATTTCAATGTTGCGCCCGAAGATCGCGACGTTCACGATCCCGAGCTCTGGCGAGGGCGAATCCTGTTTAGCGAGCCCGAGCACGACGCGCTTGAGAACATCAAACAGTGGGGATTCACTGACGCGTTTAGAATGCACAACGAAGCGGACAAGCAGTTCTCGTGGTGGGATTATCGAGCGGGCGCGTTTCGTCGCAACCTCGGATTGCGCATCGATCACATCTGGGTTTCGGAGCCGCTGTCGAAGCACTCAACATCTGTGGAGATAGACAAGGAGCCGCGCCGTTGGGAGAAGCCTTCGGATCACGCGCCGGTCGTTGGCAACTTCGATTTGAATTGAACGACACCTCATCCTTCTCATTTCACTCAAATCAATTATTAGCGACTTCTAAGTAACCAGCCTGGATATCGAAGCGTCTGCCTATAATAGACGCAGTATGAACGATGATCAAAAGTGGCCACGCAATGCAGCGTGAGAAGTTCTTATCAGGTGCGTTGATCGCGTTAGGAAATCGCACGTGGCGCCTCGAACGCTTTACTTTATATTTCTCGTCGCGTTGACGGTCGCGCTGTTCGGACAGTCTTCGCTTGCGCCGAATCCGAATTCTTCTCCGCCTTTCCCCAAGCGCGAGCAGCTTGTTTCCACGAGTCCCAGCCGCGTCGCCGCTGATTTTGATGGTGATCGCCGAATCGATGAGGCGGAACTCCACGTGGCGGGCGAACACTGCTGCATTCGCGTGCACTACGGGGACTCGCGTGTGGATCATCTCGAGTTTCGAGGCGCGGTTCAGGGCAGCGGCACACTGCTGATTCGAGACATCAATCATGACAATAAACCCGATCTGATCTGGATCTCCTGGGCGCGTTCTGGGACGCCGGCCGTTTGGCTTGGTGATGAGCACGGACATTTTTTCAGAGCCGCCGATGACAGCGTTGACGATCGACGTGGTGGGTTCCTGGGTGGCTTCGACCTTGCCAAATCGTCCAACGAGGCTGAGGAACAACCCTGCGTCACACCCGATCCAGTCTCGAGTGAACCGGCGCGGACGGCAACCCTCGATAATGAAATCTCCGACCGTATGAGGGCCATGCCCCGCACTCATCCCGGTGAATCCGGGCCCTACCTTTCTTATCTTCGAGAGCGCGGTCCTCCTCGCTCCTCCGTCTGAGCAACTCCACTAATCTGAAGCCGGTTTTGAAGCTGAGTTGGCTGAGCACGCTATGTGCTGTGAGGTGCCGGTATCAGGGACACGGATTGAAACGCGCGGACAGGCCTCGCTTCGGCCTCAACCGCCAACTTCAGAAGACTCTCTGAGGAGGCATGATGATTCTACCGTGTTTGAAGGACTACCGTTGTCGCTGGGTGCTGATTCTGTTTTTCCTGCTGTGCGCGAACACAATCGACGCGCACCCGCAGCTAGCGGCCGAGCAACGAGCGAGCGAAAACCTCGGCGAGCTCAAAGACTTTGACGAGTTTCTAAACGCTCATCCGGCTTTTCTTCCTGACTTGAAGAAAGACCCGTCGTTGATTGAAGACGCCGGTTATCTGGAACGCCATCCCGAACTGAAGCAGTTTCTCGACACACACCCCGGCCTTGCAAGAGCGTTCGGTTCAAAGTTCAAAGAGCAACACTGCGACAAGACGACACCGGTGATCTTTGATGAAAGCTCGTCGGCGGTCGTTTGTATTCATGCGACCTCGATCAATCCGTATCAGGTGGCCGATCGCGTCGAACATGTCGTCGGTTCCGGGTTCATCATCGATTCGTCGGGATTGATTCTCACAAACTCGCACGTAGCATACGGGCGCCAATCACTGGTGGTAACGCTTGACGATGGAACCAGCGTTTCGGCGCGCCTGGTAGGCGCCGATCCAATCTTCGACATAGCGGTGCTGCGCATCTCGCTGCCGGCGAAGGTGCATTTGTCAACTGCCAGGCTCGGTGATTCCGATCGCGTGCGTGTTGGCGAAGATGCGTTGGCCATCGGAAACGCATTGGGACTCGATCAAACTCTTACGCGCGGCACTGTGTCGGCAATCAACCGCATCCTTCCGCCGACCTTCTTCGCGTTCCAGGAACCGCTTATTCAGATTGACACTCCGATCAACCCGGGCAACTCCGGGGGTCCGCTATTGAATCGGTGTGGTGAAGTAATAGGAATCACGACTGCCGTTGTACCGGACGCTCAAAACATCGGCTTCGCCATCCCCATCAACCTGGCCAAAGAAGTGATTCCGTCGTTGCTCGCCGAGGGCCGGGTCATTCGTCCGTGGCTGGGTTTTCACGGTCAATTCATCGATCGTGCACTGCAGGAAATAGTTCGAGTGCCGCTCAAAGTCGGGCTGTTGATCGAAGTGATCGAACCCGGCAGTCCGGCTGAACAGGCGAACCTTCAGGGCGGCGCGCTCGAAATGAACATCGCCGGTCACGACTTCCTGATCGGAGGCGACATCATTACGAGCCTCAACGGTACGCGCCTCAGGTCCATAGACAAAGTGGCGGAAGCGCTGAGGACCATCGAGGTCGGAACAACACTGAAGATGATGGTCTTTCGTGAGGGCAAGTCGTTCGAGGTGAAGTACACGTTGCCCGAGCGGCCCCTGTTGCCGGGCGATGTGTCCGGTCAGGGAGCGGTTTCTCCGCTTGCGGGCGGGGACCGGGGGAGAGCACCGCTCTGCTGCATCAGGTCCCGGTTGCAAACAACGAAGCCGCGAAAATGAAATTGACGAATCTCAATCAGGCCGGCTCATCAGGGCGCGCATGCGCGCTCCAGCCGGGAGGTCTTTCCAAGAAGTGGCGAACCAGCCGGACGACACCGGCTCCGCTTCAAGTTGATGGCGATCGGGAATCGGTTCGGATACCGATCCAATGGAATAGAGATGGAGGTAACAATGAGAAAGGTACTCTTGATAGTTGTGTCCCTGTCTTTGATGGCATTCGCAGGGCGAATTCCGGCACACGCTCAGGTCGTTGACACCATCGAGGCTGACATACCGTTCAGCTTCACCGTCCGAGATACGACGCTGCCCGCCGGCCGGTACACCGTCGAGCGCGTCTACACAATAGACCCGAATGTGATGGAGATCCGCGGCAGCGACAGACATTCCACTGCTTTCGTTATCGTCGAGAATGCTGAAATCGCCAGGGCTCCCGAGAGGGCAGAGCTGATCTTTGACCGGGTGGGCGATCAGTACTTCTTGTGGGAGATCTTCGAAGGTGGAAGCAACGCCGGGGTTGAGCTGCCAAAATCTCCTGCCGAACGGCAGATGGAGAAAGAGGGCGCGATGATTCAGGTTGTTTCTCTGCCCGCGGTCCTCACGGCCGCAAAGTAGAGCGCGAAGAAACGCGCGTGCGAACGTCCCGTTTTTCGCCGTTGCGCGGGTGATTCGTGAACGAGACGAATCACCTGCGCACCGGCAGGAGGACCTCATGAACAAAGCCGCCTACAACATAGGAATCGCAGGGCTCGATGGAAACGGTTCAGGTCTCGCAATGAATATCGCCGGCCACGGATACACGGTTGCGGCATATGACGAAAACGATACGGCCCTCCGCGCGCTGAGATCGGAGATGGACGGAAGGGCCATCGAAACCGTCAACAACATTTCAGGATTTGTCGGACTGCTCGGCGTTCCCCGCATTGTAATGATCCTTGCTCCGTCAGGGCCATCGGTTGACCGGCTCATCAAGCAACTTGCGCCGCATCTCGGCTCGGGCGACGTCATCATTGACGCGGGAAATGCGTATTTCAAGGACACCGATCGACGGGGGAGGATTTTGAGCGCGCGTGGTATCGAGCTGCTGGGTGTGGGGATTTCAGGAGGTGAGCGAAGTGTGCGGCACGGACCGGCAATAATGGCGGGCGGTCCGTCGAGCGCTTACGATCGAGCGGGCCACGTCTTGCTTCGCATTGCCGCGAAGGTTGACGGCGAACCTTGCGTTGCGTATCTCGGACCGCGTTCGGCCGGGCACTACGTCAGTATGGTTCACAGCGCCGTCGCGCAAGGTCTGACCCAGCTCATCGCCGAGACCTACGACGTGATGAGCCGCGGCTTCGGCATGAACGATGCCGCGATACAGGACGTCTACGGCCGATGGCAAGACTCGGAAGTCGCCTCGGACCTGCTCGGGATCCTGGCGAGCCGGCTGCGCGACAACAAAGGCGACATCGGCGCAAACCTGTTTAATCTGATTGTCGAGGAAACGGATCCCGGCGAAAACGCGAGATGGGCGACACTCGAAGCGAGGGATCTCGATCAACCGAACCCGACGATCGACATCGCGGTCGCAATGCGATCTCTTTCCAGCATCGAAGAAGGCCTGGCGGTCCTGCGCAGGATGTTGGGCCGCCGGCCCATTCACTACGTCGGCAAGTCTGATGTGTTGAACGATCGTTTGAAACGCGCGCTACTCGTCGGAATGATCGGGACGTTTGCGCAGGCCCTGGCTCTTCTGAAGGCCGCATCCGCTACCTACAAGTTCGATCTCTCCGTCGAAACCGTCGCGCGCATCTGGCGAGGTTCGGTTCTTCGCTCGCCGGTGCTTCAACATATTTGTGACGCCTTGCATGTCCAGCCTTACCTGATGAATCCGATGCTGGATTCGCAATTCGAGCATCAGATGAGCTCGCGAGCGAGGGACCTCGTGGCCGTGCTTCGATTGGCGACGGGGCTGGGCATTCCCACTCCGGCGCTCACCGCCAGCCTCGCTTATTACGGGTCGAACCGGCGAGCGGATCCCAATGCAAAAGAGGACTCCACCGCCGAGAGCCCAATGTTCTTTGGTGGTCACGAAGCCGCGCAAAACAAGCATGAAATCCTGCGAACCCGGCGATCGGTCGTCTGAGATTGTACAGCAACCGTCGGTGAATGATTCAGGAGGTCTGATCATGGAAATATCGTCAAGCAGAATTAGATCGCTGATAAGCAAACGGCGAAGGGGATTGTTGAGCGTCGCCATCTTTTGTGTGATTGTGACGGCCATCGCATTATTATGGCCTCACAAACGCGGCGAGGCGAATTACATCACCGGGATGGTCGGGCGCGGCAATGTAGATGTAGTCGTATCGGCAACCGGCACGGTTCAGCCGGTAACCACCGTGGAAGTCGGATCGCAAGTCTCGGGCACAGTTTCCTGGCTCGGCGCCGATTTCAAATCCGAGGTGAAACGCGGACAGGTGATTGCGAGACTCGACCCGGCGCTCTACCAGGCTCAGGTCGATAATCAGCGAGCAAATGTCGTCAACGCCGAAGCCGCAGTTCGGGCGGCGAAAAGCGACATCGGGAATCAGGAGGCAAACCTCGAGGCGGCAAGGGCAAATCAGGACGCGGCGCGCGTGGTATTCGACGACGCGACGGACTTATTAAAACGCGACCAGGAGATGACTGATGTGATCGCCGGCCGGGACATAGAAGTGGCAAAGGCGGCGGCCGACGGGGCGGATGCACTCAATCAACAAGCGAAGGCGGTAACCGAACAGGCACAGGCGACGCTGGCTGAGACAAGAACAAAACTCGACGAAGCAAACGCTCAAGTCGCACAGGCTCGCGCCCAACTCGAGCAGGCTAAGTTGGACCTCGATCACTCGGTCATTACGTCGCCGATTGACGGCATCGTGATATCGCGAAACGTGGATATCGGGCAGACGGTTGCCGCAAGCCTTCAGGCGCCCACGCTTTTTGTGATCGCAAACGATGTAACGAATATGCAGGTGTTGGCCTCGATCGACGAGGCCAATGTCGGTCAGATTCGCGAAGGCCTGACCGCGACCTTCACGATTGATGCTTACCCGGGCGATACGTTCACCGGACGGATATCGCAAGTCAGGCTGAACGCAGAGCAACAACAGAACGCCGTGACATATTCGGCGGTGATCGACGCGGCAAACGGCGCTCAGAAACTTCTGCCGGGAATGACTGCATATATCAGCGTTCGCGTGGCGCACGCTGAGGATGTGCTGACTGTTCCCAACGCCGCGTTGCGCTTCGTGCCCGACCATCTCGCCGCATCAAGCGGCAATTCGCAAGGCGTTGAGCAAGATCAACCTCAAGGCGCGCCTTCCGCGAATGGCACACCGGCGGGCTCGGCTGATGACGTTCACGATTCGCGGGAACGTACCGTCTGGGCGGTGGATGCGAACAAAAAGCTTGAGCCGCATTGGGTAACCGCGGGAATCACCAATGGTCTGGTGACTGCGATAGTGTCCGGCGATTTGACCGTGGGCGATTCGATTGTGATCGGCGAAATATGACGAAGAAAAATGTGTGTCATGAAAACGACAGTGCTTCCCAGAGAGCCGAGCGGCTTGCATCCGGCAGGACTCGGAGAGATAAAGGAAGTATACGAGAGTTCTCCCCATCTCGCGGACGCTTGTGGGTAAGGAGAACCATGGGATACTTCCGATCAACAGAATCCGCGCGAGGATTCTACGTAAAAGCTTTCACCGCCATCATAACCGCGTCACTGCTGACAAGCGCTGTTCTGGTTACATCCTGTTCAGGGACGCGCGCCAGCAGCGCCAATCGCGAGGCCGGAACGCCCTCCGTGCCGGTCACTGCCGCGACGGTCGTCAAGAAGACGGTACCGGTGCAAACACGGGCGATTGGAAATGTCGAAGCTTTCTCCACCGTTCAGGTCAAAGCTCAAGTCGGCGGAGAGCTGACTAAGGTCAGCTTCACCGAAGGTCAGTTCGTCAAGAAGGGCGACATGCTGTTTACGATTGATCCGCGACCACTGGAAGCGGCGATCAATCAAATCGCAGCGAACATACAAAAGGACATCGCGCAGGTTAAACAAGCCCAGGCGAATCTCGCGAAAGACGCAGCTCAGGCAAAGAACGCCCAGGTCGAAGAGCAACGCTACGCTGACTTGCTCGAGAAGGGAATTGTCTCAAAGGAACAGTACGAACAGTTTCGAACCAGCTTCGAGGCTTTTCAAGCAACAGTCAACGCAGACAAAGCGGCGATAAACAGCTCCGAGCAAGCGGTCAAAGCAGACCAGGCCAACCTCGCCAGCGGCAAACTTCAACTCTCATATTGTTACATTCGATCGCCGATCGACGGCCGCACCGGGAGCCTCATGGTGCAGCAAGGCAATCTGATCAAAGCCAACGACGTTCCGATCGTGGTCATAGATCAGGTCGACCCGATTCGCGTGACCTTCGCGGTTCCCGAGCAACAACTCGCCGACATCAAGAAATACAGCGACGAAGGAACGCTCAAGGTCGAAGCCGTCATTGCCGGTCAGGAGCAGCGGCCGGTGACCGGCACGCTCAGTTTCATGGACAATGCGGTCGATGCAACCACGGGAACAATCAGGCTCAAGGGAGTGTTCTCGAATTCGGATAAGCGCCTGTGGCCTGGGCAGTTCGTCAGCATCGTCCTGACTCTCAGCCTGCAGTCAGACGCCTTAATTGTCCCCTCGCACGCGGTTCAACAGGGACAAGCCGGGTCATACGTGTTCGTGATCAAGCCCGACCTGACGGTGGAATCGCGTCCGGTCGTCGCCGGCCGTTCGCTTGACGGCGAAACTGTCATCGAGAAGGGACTCAGTCCGGGTGAAAGCGTGGTCACCGATGGCCAGTTGCGTCTGGCGCCCGGCGCGAAGGTGGAAGTAAAGGGCGACATCGGCGAGGTGCAGCCATGAACATCGCGGGTCTGTACATTAGTCGCCCGGTGATGACGACTCTGGTGATGCTGGCGATCCTGTTGTTCGGCGTGATGGGTTATAGGAGTTTGCCGGTCAGCGATCTGCCAAACGTAGACTTCCCGACGCTGGTAGTTTCGGCGGCGCTTCCGGGTGCAAGCCCCGACACCATGGCTTCGTCGGTTGCGCTTCCGCTCGAGAAGCAATTCTCAACAATCGCCGGCCTCGACCAGATGACGTCCTCGAACGGAGTGGGCAACACCCAGATCACTCTTCAATTCAACCTCAGCCGAGACATCGATGCCGCCGCTCAGGACGTTCAAGCGGCAATCGCCGCCACCGGTTCTCAATTGCCGGCGAACATGCCAAGCCCGCCCTCCTACCGCAAAGTGAATCCGGCCGACTCGCCAATCCTGTACCTTACGCTAGGCTCGCCGACGCTCCCGCTCTCGTCGGTGGATGAATACGCCGAGACGCTGATCGCGCAACGAGTATCGACGATCAACGGCGTCGCGCAGGTCCAGGTATTCGGAGCACAGAAGTATTCCGTTCGCGTCCAGCTCGATCCTAAGGAAATGGCTACTCGGGGGATCGGCGTAGAAGACGTGGCAACCGCGATCCAAAGCGGGAACGTAAACCTGCCGACCGGAACTCTCTACGGTTCACATCAAGCCTTCACCGTTCAAGCCAACGGCCAGTTGAGCGACGCACCGTCGTATCGCCCGTTGATCGTCGCATATCGAAACGGCGCGCCGGTTCGACTCGACGAAATCGGTGACGTAGTCGATAGCGTTGAAAACAACAAGACCGCAAGCTGGTTCAACAATGAGCGGGCGATTGTGCTTGCGATTCAACGGCAACCGGGAACCAACACGGTCGATGTTGTCGACAACATCAAGAATCTGCTCCCAACGTTTCGCGCCCAGATGCCTGCTTCGGTTTCGCTCAACGTCTTGTTTGACCGCTCCGAATCGATTCGCGACTCGGTCAACGACGTGCGGTTCACATTGATGCTGACCATTTGCCTGGTGGTGCTGGTGATTTTTTTGTTTCTGCGAAACGTGTCGGCGACGATCATTCCAAGCCTCGCGCTTCCGATGTCGATCGTTGGCACGTTCGCCGCGATGTACATGCTGGGATACACGCTGGATAACCTTTCACTGATGGCGCTGACGCTGTCGGTCGGTTTCGTTGTGGACGACGCGATCGTGATGCTCGAAAACATAGTGCGGCACATGGAGATGGGAAAGAGCGCGCTTGAGGCGGCGATCACCGGTTCAAGGGAAATCGGCTTTACGATCATCTCAATGACGCTGTCGCTCGCGGCGGTTTTCATCCCGGTTCTGTTCATGGGAGGAATAGTCGGGCGCCTGCTTCATGAATTCGCCGTTACGATTTCGTGCGCAATCCTGATTTCAGGATTCGTATCGCTGACGCTGACCCCAATGCTTTGCAGCCGGTTCCTTCGCCCACCAGCCAGCGAGCGCCACGGCCGCTGGTACGCCGCGTCCGAACGATTCTTCGATGGCATGTTGCGAACTTATGAGTGGTCGCTAAAGCGGGTCATGATGCACCGAGTAGCCACAATGGTCAGCCTCGGTGTGGTTATGGCGGCGAGCGCATTTTTATTTGCGGTTATGCCTAAGGGCTTCCTTCCGAGCGACGACACCGGCCAGGTCTTTGCGTCTACCGAAGCCGCGCAGGGGATCTCGTTCGATGATATGGTGCGGCATCAACAAGCGCTCGCTGAGGTTGTGCGGCAGGATCCAAACGTCGATTCATTCAGCTCGACCGTTGGGGGCGGCTCACTCAATCAGGGCCGGTTGTTTATGCGATTGAAGCCTCGCTCCCAGCGACGCTTGAGCGCGGACGAAGTTATTCAAGAGCTGCGGCCAAAGCTCGCTTCGGTGCCCGGAATAAACGCATACCTGCAGAACCCGCCGCCGATTCGCATTGGCGGGCAGTTGACCAAGAGTCTCTACCAGCTCACTCTTCAGAGCCCCGACACACAGGAGCTTTATAAGTACGCCCCACTGCTTCAATCAAAGATGAGTGAGCTGCCTGGCTTTCAGGATGTGACCACCGATCTTCAAATTCAGAACCCGCAGGTGAACGTCGAGATCGATCGCGACAAAGCTCAATCGGTCGGCGTCACCGCGAATCAGATCGAGACCGTTCTGTATGACGCTTACGGGTCGAGACAAGTCTCAACCATTTACGCGCCCAACAATCAGTACAAGGTGATCATCGAGCTCGAGCCCCAATATCAAATGGACCCGTCGGCGCTTTCAACTTTGTACATCCGAGCCCCTAACGGCCAGGCAGTGCCGCTGGACGCGGTGGCGCATCTGGTTCGCACGGTTGGTCCGCTGTCGGTGAATCATCTGGGCCAGCTTCCGGCGGTGACGGTGTCGTTCAACTTAAGGCCGGGCGTGTCGCTCAGCGAGGCGGTCACCGAAGTAGAACGACTGGCGCGCGCGAATCTTCCGCCATCAATTACCACAAATTTTCAGGGAACGGCCCAGGCCTTCGAGTCCTCGCTGACGGGATTGGGGGTGTTGCTGATCATGGCTGTTCTGGTGATCTACATCGTTCTCGGCATTCTTTACGAGAGCTTCATTCATCCGCTCACGATTCTGTCGGGCTTGCCGGCCGCGGGCTTCGGCGCGTTGGCGACGCTGCTGCTTTTCCACAAGGACCTCGACCTGTACGCTTTCGTGGGAGTGATAATGCTGGTCGGCATCGTCAAAAAGAACGCCATCATGATGATCGACTTCGCGCTGCAGGCGCAGAGGCACGAAGGCAAGAACGCGGCGGACGCCATCTTTGAGGGCAGCTTGATCCGGTTTCGGCCGATCATGATGACGACGATGGCGGCTTTGATGGGAACGTTGCCGATTGCGCTGGGCTTTGGAGCGGGAGCCGAATCCAGACGCGCGCTCGGGCTTGCGGTGGTCGGTGGCCTGGTGGTTTCGCAGCTTCTAACGCTGTATGTGACACCAGTCTTTTATACGTATATGGACACGCTTCAGACGAAGTTC
>Ga0070699_100000087_pt1 | contig 88377 bp, 82 predicted proteins | sample KBSK1503metaG_FD_65473 | JGI IMG/M metagenome (GOLD analysis project Ga0070699, IMG submission 65473) | Corn, switchgrass and miscanthus rhizosphere microbial communities from Kellogg Biological Station, Michigan, USA - KBS K1-50-3 metaG | ecosystem: Host-associated > Plants > Roots >... | reverse complement strand
GCTGGCCTGTGCAGAATGTCTTGCAACAGGTGTCCACCATGTCCTGAGACATCACACTGGTGCGCCTGGAGGGAATCGAACCCCCTGCCTTGCGGTCCGGAGTTGTCCTCCCGACGTCGGATATCTTCGCTTGAGCGGCTGCCATGGCCTAGTTGAGCTTGTTGCGTGACGGCTCCGACTCGGACCGAACGACAGGAGCCGTCATTAGCCAACCCAGCCACGGGAACCTGTGAGCATTTTGTGAGCACGAGGGCTCGGTCGCCTGGAGCAGCCGCCGCCGCACTAGGCACGACACGGACGGTGCGATGGTCACGTCACGCACCTCGCTCGTTGAGCTTCTCGGCGAGTGAGTGCGCGTCCATCGGCCGCGCGGGACGCAGGCCGGGGAACAGCCACCAGGTGCCGCTAGCGTTGGAAGACCGATCGAAGGTCGTCGCGATTCCGGTGTTGCAAGGCGATCCTGGCGAGCGCGGGCGGGAGTAGCAGGGCATACTCCCCAACGCGAAGGTGTTTGTCGGTCTCAGTGTCCTCCAGGTGCTTGGCCTCTATGCGGATCAGGCGCGTGGTCCTGATACCGAACAGGAGCAGGAGACTGCCGGCCACGCGGACATCGAGCGGCAGGCGTCGCAGCTGCTGCCACTGGACGTCCTCGCTGTTGCGGATCGTTGGCGCGGCGACGGGCAGCGGCGGTTACCTCGACGTCTCCGGTGAGCCGACGACCACGGCCCCAGGCGATGAACGGCCGCAGCGCGCAGCGGGACGTGGTTCCTTCGTCTAGCCACCGGTCAAGCCGAGCTTGGGTGACATCGGGCAGCTTGATCTCGATGGAATCGAGCCAGCCGAGGAAGTGAATGACACTAAGCAATCGGATCGACAGCGCTATCGCTTTCGCTCTCGTGGCCTACGGCGTGTGGGTCGCAGTTGCGGCAGTTAGCGGAGCGATGCTGATGGCGGTGCAATGACAGCTATTCCTCCGGCTCCGTCCCCCTATCCGCCTGTGGTGACGGGACACCCTTCTAAACGGGCCGTCAGGACCCGGTCCAGCGTCAGGGCAAACGCACCGGCGCCGTCATGAACCCCGGTGATCGCCGGGGAACTCCACGCGAGCCGGGCGATCGCTCGCCGGTCAACCCCGGCCTTCAGACCTCCTCGGGTAGAACGGATGCGATGCCGGCCGGCTCGATCCTCCCGAGATCCGCCCGCAGCCAGTGCTCGCTGTTGGCGACGTGAGCAGCGGCCACGATCCGAGCCAGTTCGGGATCGCGCGCGACTATCGCCTCGTAGATCCGCGTGTGTTCAGCCTTCGTCGCGTCGAGCGCCCCCTTCTCGAGCCGGCCCCGCCACACCCGGGCCCGCATCGTCCTCGTGGAGAGACCCTCGAGCAGAGAGCTGAGCACCGAGTTACCCGCCGCCTGGGCGACCACCGCATGGAAGGCCGCGTCCGCGTCGACTAGATCCTCGACGCTGGTTGCTGCGGTCATCCGGTCCAGCTCGCGTCGTAGAGCGGCGCGGCCGTCCTCGTCCATTCTCACGGCGGCTAACGCCCCGGCGGCCGGCTCCAGCATGCGGCGGACCTCGAAGAGCTCGACGACCGTCTTGTCGGCCAGCAGGTGGGCGACGAAGCGCGTCGACTCCAGGAGGAGATCCGGCTCCAGGCTGGTGACATAGGTGCCGTCGCCCTGGCGCACCTCGAGCACGCGGACGAGCGAGAGGGCGCGCACCGCCTCCCGCAGGGAGTTGCGAGACATGCCGAGTCGGGCGGCGAGCTCCGCCTCCGCCGGCAGCCGCGTTCCAGGCCCCCACTCGCCAGACATGATCATCTGCCGGATCCGCTCGATCGCCTCGTCGGTGACGCTCGCGTTCCGGCCGCCCCTGCCACCGCGGGGACGGTCCGCTTTCGGCTGCCGATCGGTCTCAGCTGAGGTCATCTCCGCTGGAGATTGTCGCGCATTCGAGCGCCTCGAGGCCAGGAGACATCGGATGAAGTATCCGGCAAGGGCTGCCGTCGTGCCAAAATGGAGCTTGACAAACATCGGATGATCGGTTAAACATCCGACTAATCGATGGCCGCACGCATGACCGGCGCCCGACCCTGGGACGTGCGTTTGCGACGCCGGCGACGCCTGCCGGCTCAGACGCGATGAGCCCAGACCCGGACAATTCTGCGGCCGACGTCGTCTTCGAACCAGAGCAGAGGGGGTTAAGGATATGAGCCGACACTTGACGCGACTGCTGGCACTGCTGATGGGAGCTGGCCTGATGATCCTTGCTTGCACGCCGGGCGGGACCACTTCGACGGGGGCCACCCGCTTCTCAGGCGTGACGCTCCGCGTCGTCACCTTCACCGGCCCTCAGATCGCCGAGCCGCTACAGCGGCGCGGACCTGACTTCCAGAAGGCGTCGGGCGCGAAGGTGGAGGTCATCACGGTCCCGTTCTCGGACCTCTACCAGAAGATCCTCACAGACTTCGCGACGAAGACGAACTCTTACGACGCGATGGTGTTCGACCCCCAGTGGATGGGCGACTACGTCCCGCCGGGCTACCTCGAGGACCTTAGCGATCGGGTTAAGAAGGACGCGGACCTCCAGTGGAATGACATCGCGCCCTTCTTCCGCGATTTCAGCGCGACCTACAAGGGCCACGTGTACACGGTCCCACTCGACGGCGACTTCCAGATGGTCTACTACCGCAAGGACCTCCTCGACCGGGATGGACTCAAGCCTCCCGAAACGTGGCAGGACTACATCGACATCGCCAAGAGGTATCAGGGCAAGGACCTGAACGGAGACGGCAAGCCCGACTTCGGCTCCTGCGTGGCGATGAAGCGCAGCGCGCAATCGTACTGGATGTTCCTTTCCGTTGCTGCTGCGTACCTGCAGAGCCAGGGCACGTCGCAGGGCGCCTTCTTCAACACCGACAACATGCAGCCCCTCATGAACAATGAAGGGACCTCTGCCGCGCTCGACGTCTATAAGCAGATTTCAAAGCTCGGTCCGCCCGACCAGTTGAACAACGACGTCGGCGACTCCCGCGGCCTGTTCGTGTCCGGCCGCTGCGCGCTCTCCATCGACTGGGGTGACATCGGCCCGCTCGCAGTAGACAAGACGCAATCCACCGTCCAGGACAAGGTCGGAGCGGTGATCCTGCCCGGCTCGAAGCGCGTGCTGGATCGCTCGACCGGGGCGCTTGTCGACTGCGACTCGAAGACCTGCCCCAAGGCTATCAACGGCGTGAATCACTCGCCCTTCGCCGCGTTCGGCGGCTGGTCGGGCGCGATCAACAAAGCGAGGCCGGACAAGGTCAAGGACGCCGCGTTCGCGTTCCTGTCGTACATGTCTCAGCCTGCGCAATCCAGTCTCGACGTCACGATCGGGAAGACGGGCTTCAACCCATACCGCACCTCGCACTTCACCAACCTCGGCCCGTGGTTGAAATCGGGCATGAGCGAGCATGCTGCCAAGGACTATCTCGGCGCCATCGAAGCCAGCCTGAAGAGCCCGAACATGGTCCTCGACCTCCGCATCCCGCAGACGGCCTTCTACCAGGAGACGGCGCTGGACACGGCGCTCGCGCAGTACCTGGCCGGCGAGCTGACTCTCGAGCAGACCATGAAGCAGATCACGGCCCAGTGGAACAAGAAGACTGACGAGATCGGCCGCCAGTCGCAGCTCGAGGCCTACAAAGCGAGCTTGAACGTCACGAGATAGACCGGCGGTAGGTATGCAGCGCAAGGCCCGCTCCCAGTGCGGGCCTTGCACCTCGCCGGCGACTCGGAGCCTCCTGCAACGAGCCGATGAGAAACTCCCCTTCACGATGAGTGACGAAGCCCCGACGCGCCCGGTTCCTGTCACTGCGCAATGGCGCCCGGTCACCGCCCGCCTCGACCGTGTCGCAGGGCCGGTGTTCATCCTGCCGGCGGTGCTCGTCATCCTGGCGTTCTCGATCTTCCCGCTGCTGGCGTCGCTGTACGTGTCCCTTACGCGTCTCAGCTTCTCCGAGGGCGGTGTCCAGCTCACCTTCGTAGGCCTGGACAACTACGCAAAGCTCCTGGTGGGGATTGACCAAGCGCATTTCCTCGGAGTGACCAGGGCGATCACTCCGATCAGCGCTGCCATCCTCGCCGCCATCTATGCCGGATTCTTCTACCTCCTCGTGCGTTACGCGCGTGGCCGCCGTCGCACCGCGGTCGGGCTGGTGGGCCGCTCGCTGGCGGCGCTGATCGCCGGGGCTGGAGTGTGGCTGGTCGTCGACACGATCCTCACCAGCGGTCGCCCGGGGACGCTCGTCGTCACGATCATCTATGTCGGCGTCGACGTGACCGTGCAGTACTTTCTCGCTCTTGGCCTCGCGCTGCTCGTCGTTCAGCGCCTCCCGGGCCGCCGCTTCTTCCGGGTGGTGTTTCTGCTCCCGATGATGATCACGCCGGTAGGCGTCGCCTACCTGTTCCGGATGCTTACCGACACGAGCAAGGGCCCGCTCTATCCGCTCTGGACTCATTTCGGCCTGGCCGACGTCTCCTGGGTCACCAACCCCTGGGGCGCACGCCTGGCCGTGATGATCGGCGACGTCTGGCAGTGGACCCCGTTCATCTTCATCGTTCTCGTGGCGGCGCTCGAGAGCCTGCCCGTCGAGCTGTTCGAGGCCGCCGTCGTCGATGGCGCGAACCGCTGGCAGGTGTTCTGGGAGGTCACGTTCCCGCAGATCCTGCCTGCCACTTCGACGGTCGTGCTCATCCGGCTCATCGAGGCCTTCAAGATCGTCGACCTGCCAAACGTGCTCACCAACGGCGGCCCGGGAACGGCGACTGAATCCCTCACGCTCCATGCCTACACCATCTGGCGGGCGCTCGACATCGGCGGATCCGCCGCCATCGCATACATGCTGCTCTTCGTCGTGACGTTCATTGGCATCACCTATGTGAACCTTTTCCGCCGCCGCGTGGTGGCAGCGGCCTGAAACCGATGGCATTAGCGCGAGGTGGGCGCCGCCGGGCCTCGATTTCGAGGCCGCCAATGGCCACCATGGCTGTCTCCTATGTCTTCCTGGGTGCCTGGGCCGTCGTCGTGCTCTTCCCGCTGTACTGGCTCGTCGTCACGTCGCTCAAGACCCCGATCGAGGTCAACGGCGGTCCCTTCTATCTGCCCTTCCGCGACTTCAAACCCACTCTCGAGTCGTGGCGCTACATCTTCGTCGACCTGCGCGAGGACACGTTCCGCCCCTATCTCAATACGGTCGTAGTCGGCCTCACAAGCACAGCCCTCACGCTGCTCCTGGGCTCGATGGCTGCGTATGGCCTCGTCCGCATGCGCTACCGGGTGCGTCTCGGCGCCGTCGCGGCGTTTATAGCGGCGCTTGCCGTCGCCGTCGTGGCGACCTTGGCCGGTGCGCCATGGCAGCTTGCGGTGATCGGCGGCGTCGCGCTCTTTCTGCTCCTCCTGCAGACGGTCGCGCGCCGGTCCAGGAGGGCGCTGGGCAACGACGACATCGCGTTCTGGATGATCTCTCAGCGAATGCTGCCCCCCGTCGCCGTTGTGATACCCATCTACATCTTCTTCCAGCAGCTGGGCCTGCTCGACACCTGGCCCGCGCTGATCATCGCCTACGTGGCTTCGCACCTGCCGATCGTCGTCTGGCTCATGCGCGACTACTTCCAGAGTGTCCCGCTCGAACTCGAGGAGAGCGCCGCCATCGACGGCGCCTCGCGTTACCGCGTGTTCCGGTCGGTCGTGCTACCGCTGTCGGTGCCCGGCCTCGTCGCCACCTTCCTCTTCGTCCTGGTCTTTGCATGGAACGAGTACCTCATCGCCCTCTTCCTGACGAGCGCTAACGCGCAGACGCTGCCGCTGACGGTCGCGGCGCAGAACGCGACGCGCGGGCCGCAGTGGTGGTACATGTCCGTGCTGATCCTGATCATGATCGTGCCGGTCATCGCGATGGCCATTGCCCTCGAGCGTTACATTGCGCGCGGCCTGCTCGTCGGCGCAGTCAAGGGCTAGGAGCCTGTGACCCGCATCGCCGGCCTCACGGCGCTCGACGTCCGGTTCCCGACGTCCCGGACGCTCGCCGGTTCCGACGCGATGCACACGGCGCCCGACTACTCGGCCGCTTATGTGGTGCTCCGGACCGACACCGGCGACGGGCTCGAAGGCCACGGACTGACCTTCACTCTGGGCCGCGGGACGGAGGTCTGCGTTGCCGCGGTCAATGCCCTCGCCCCGATTGTCGTCGGGCGGACGCTCGCATCCATCGTCGCCGACATGAGCGGCTTCTGGCGAGCCGTCACCGGCGATCACCAGCTCCGCTGGATCGGGCCCGAAAAGGGCGCGATCCACCTGGCCGCAGCAGCGATCGTGAACGCAGTCTGGGACCTCTACGCCAAGGTGGAAGCCAAGCCTCTGTGGAAGCTGCTCGTGGACATGAGCCCTGAGCAGCTCGTCTCCTGCGTGGACTTCCGCTACATCAGCGACGCACTTACGCCAGACGAAGCGCTTGCGATTCTCGAACGCATGGCTCCGACCCGCCGCGAGCGCGAGGCCCAGATGCTGCGCGGCGGCTTTCCCGCTTACACGACGTCAGCGGGCTGGCTCGGCTATTCCGACGAGAAGCTGAGGGCGCTCTGTCGCGAAGCCGTTGCCGCGGGCTGGTCGCACGTCAAGATGAAGGTCGGGCAGAGCATCGCGGACGACGTCCGGCGGGCGCGCATCGTGCGTGAGGAGATCGGGCCCGAGCGAAAGCTGATGATGGATGCGAACCAGGTCTGGGACGTCGGCGAGGCCATCACCAACCTGAAGCACCTGATCGAGTTCGAGCCCTACTGGATCGAGGAGCCGACGAGCCCCGACGACGTTCTCGGCCATGCCACCATCGCGCGTGCGATCGCGCCGGTTCCAGTCGCGACCGGTGAGCACTGCCAGAACCGTGTCATTTTCAAGCAGCTCTTTCAGGCGGAGGCCATCGGGTTCTGCCAGCTCGACTGCTGCCGCCTGGGGGGACTCAACGAGGTACTTGCAGTCCTCCTCATGGCGGCGAAGTTCGGCGTTCCGGTTTGCCCGCACGCCGGCGGCGTCGGGCTCTGCGAGTATGTGCAGCACGTGTCACTCTTCGACTACATCGCTGTAAGCGGCTCGCTCGAGAACCGGGTTCTCGAGTACGTCGAGCACCTGCACGAGCACTTCGTCGACCCGGTGGTGATCCGCGACGGACACTACGTCGCGCCGCAGGTGCCTGGCTGGAGCATCACTATGCGCCCTGAGTCGCTCCGCGAGTTCGAGTACCCGACCGGTCCCGCGTGGAACAATGCCCGCCGCCCGACCCCAATTATCGATCGGGAAGCGCGATAGGTCCCAGGCCGCACAGCTGATCTCGGTGAGACAGGACCGATGAGACTCACGCGCCGTGACCGGCTCGTCCTCTTCGCTCCGGTAGCCGTCCTGTTGACCGGCTGGTTCGTCCTACCCGCGCTGATCGGCCTGTTTGCAACGTTCACGACGTACGCGCCATTCGGCGCGACGATCCGATTCTCTGGACTCGGCAACTACGCCACTGTTCTCCAGGATCGTGAGTTCGGAGCGGCGGTCCGCAATATCGCCGTATTCACCATCGTTGCAGTGCCACTCGAGCTGGGAATCGGCTTTGCGCTCGCATATCTCTTGCGACGCCCGATTCGTGGGCGCGGGATGTGGCGGGTGCTGCTGCTGGTGCCCTGGCTTGTCAGCCCCATCGCGAACGGAGTCATGTGGCACTTTCTGTTCGCCAGTGCCACGGGTGTCATCGACTTCGTGCTGGGTTGGCTCGGGCGGCCAGACATTCCCTCCCCGATCGGAAATGCCGGCCTCGCACTGCCCGTCACCATTGCAGTTGAGGTCTGGCGCATCGCGCCCTTTGTCACGTTCCTGCTGCTGCCGGGCCTGTCGTCGATTCCGACCGAGCGATGGGAGGACGCGACTCTAAACGGCGCACCGTGGATCCGCAGGGTGCTGGACGTAGCGCTGCCGTCGCTGCGGCCGCTCCTCCTCGCGATCACGATGCTGCTGATCGGTCTGTCCCTGGGCACCTTCGACGGGGTCCTGATCCTTACCGGTGGCGGTCCGGGAACATCCACCGTTACGCCGGCGCTGTACAGCTACAGGCGGGCTTTCGGGGTGAACGACTGGCCGGCCGGCGCAGCCTCCGCCTGGCTCATCGCCGCAGGAGTATTCGGCGCCGGCCTCGTGTACATTCGGGCGGTTCGAACAGGGCGTTCAGCTTGAGTGGGCTGCAGAGCCAACGCCGACGCGACGGTGCCACCCGGGCAATCCTACTGACCGCTGCGCTCGCCGTGTTCCTGCTGCCGCTCGTCTGGACGGCCCTGGCAGCTCTCGGGCTGCGGGCGAACAACAACACGAGACCTCCCTCCTGGCTCGGATCCCCGACGCTTGACCACTTCCGCGACGTCGGCATCGCCGAGCCCTCCTTCTGGCAGGAACTCGCGACCAGCACGGTGTCAGCCGCATGCGCCGCCGCGCTCACGGTAGCGGCATCGCTCCCCGCCGCCTATGGCCTCGCGCGGTCGCACTTTCGTGGCGACCGCCTGTTGACCCAGGGCTTCCTGGTCCTGGCGAGCCTACCCGCAATGGCCTACGTGATCCCGTTGAGCGATCTCATGCGTCGTGCGCAACTTGTCGATACGTTCGCGGGCGTCGTCCTGACGGAGGCGGCGGTCACGGCTCCCCTCGCCATCTACGTCCTCCACGGCGCGCTGAGTCAGCTGTCCAGCGAGTGGGAGGAGGCCGCCTGGTTGGATGGAGCCGGCCTCCTCCGCGTGATCGGCCAGATCGTCGTGCCGCTGGCCGCACCCAGCATCGCGGCGACGGCGATCATCATGTTCGTCCTCGACTGGAACTTGCTGCTCGTGCCGCTGGTACTGACCGCAGGGGAGATCAAGACGATCCCACTCGCAATGAGCGACTTCTTCACGTTCGAGCGCGAGCTCGAATGGCCGACCGCCGCAGCGGCGCTGATCATCTCGCTCGTTCCGGTGGCGGTCCTCGTCATGGTCTTCCACCGTGTTCTCGATCGTTTCGCGCTCAACGTCCCCCGGGTCGATTGAGGGGCGGTCCTTCCGAGCGGCCGGGTACCCCGTCGAGGATAAGGTCCACCACTCGAACAATGGACTCTTCTGACAGCTCTTCACCGGTGACCAGCAGCCGCAAATAAAGCGGCCCGATCAGGCTCTCGAGCAGCAGGGGCACATCCGTTTCCGGCGGCAGCTCGCCTCGGAGGACAGCCCGCTGGATCACAGACGAGCTCGAAGCTTTCCTCGCTTGGATCGCCGGTGACCACGCCTGTGATGTCCGCGACCAGGCTTTGTACCGCATAACCTCCCAGACGGGAATGCGTCGCGGTGAGTTGCTCGGTCTGCGCTGGCGCGAGGTGGACCTGGAGAAGGGTCTCCTCACCGTGATCCAACAGCTCGCTCGTCAGCGGACCGCACGCCTCGGCTTCGGTGCGCCCAAGACCGCGAGGGGTCGACGGACGATCAACCTGAGCCCTGAGACGGTCAACGCGTTGCAGGCGGTGAGGGGACGCTCAGGCATTCGCCCGCCGGGCGCTCGGCGACGCCTACGAGGCGAAGGGCGACCTCCTGTTCTGCCGGGACAATGGAACCCGCCACGATCCGGACGTGGTGAGCAAGCGGTTTGTCCGCCACGTCAAGAAATCTGGCGTGCGACACCTGCACTTCCACGGCCTGCGGCACACGTTAGCGGTCATCGGTCTACGTGAGCTAGGCGAGTGGCCCGACGAGTGCACACGCCGACTGGGCCACAGTTCGGTCGCGCTCACACTTGAAACGTATGGGCATCTGCTGCCGGAGCGAGGCCAGAACATCGCTGCGGCCTTCGACCGGTTGATCGTGGAGCGACGCTCGAAGCAAGCGCGTGAGCATTTCGTGAGCATTTGATAGAAACGGTGTCCGGAAATGACAGCCGCAGAATGTAAGTCCTCAATACGGATCTCGTGGTGCGCCTGGAGGGAATCGAACCCCCTGCCTTGCGGTCCGGAGCCGCACGCTCTGTCCGGTGAGCTACAGGCGCGGTAGGTGAGACGACCAGTTTACCCTGGGGGTCGAGATGCGCTGGCACCGGTGCGCGCTCGGTGCGAGCGCTTTGACGTTGCTGTTACTCGTCGCTTGCAATTTGAGTGGCGCGGCGCCGCCCCCAGACCCTGCGGCGATCAGCCTCCAGCCAGGTGATCTCCCGTCCGAGTTGCAGCGCTGCCCTGCCTCAGGCGACATTGGCAGCTACCTGCGGTTCCTGCAACGCACCAGCCCGCCTGCGCGCGACGAGCTGGCCTCTGCTTGGCGTGACCTTCAGCAGAAGGGCGCCTCTGTGGCCGCGGTGTCCGTGGCTTCCCAGCAGCCGGCTGCGTGCAGCGCCCGAGTGGGAACCGGTCTTGGGCCGAACGCGACGACCCTCGTTGTTCGTTTCAAAGATGGGGGCGCGGCGTCCGCGGCCTATGCGCGGGGAGTGCTTGGCTTCGCGACACCCAGCGCAGACGAGGACGTCCCGGGCATGGCTCGGGGCGCTGCGACCGGCATCGGCCGCAACGCCTGGATGCTGGAGCGGTCAGTGAACGAGCGATCGCTGCTCGTTGGCCTTTGGCAGCGCCACACCATCGTCGTCCTCTTTGTTGCTGTCGATATCGATCCCCTGCACGCAAAGCAGGCGATCGCCATGGTGGACAGCCGCATTCAATGAGTCGAGGCCCGTAAACTTCAGTCGCCAGGCGCCTGTAGCTCACCGGATAGAGCGCATGCCTGCGGAGCATGAGGCAGCAGGTTCGATTCCTGCCAGGCGCACCACCAGCTCCCTCAGAGCCGATTTTGAGTTCGGTTGGAGCGCATGTGAGTGTCTCACCCGACCCTCCCAAGCGACACCGACATGGCTTGCAAAGTGAATTAGCATGCGCTACTCTGCAGCGAGCGGAAAGCAGATTCCGCTGTAGTGCAGGCAGCAGCAGGGAGGACGTCTAAGCATGGCCAAGGTCAGGGTGGTGAAGACATCAGCGCCGGCTCCAGCATTGGTCACGCTCGTGGACGACTACCTGGCCCACTGCCGCGCGCGCGGCCTGGCTCCCAACACGGTCAACCAGGCATACAGGTACCCGCTGCTCGGCGTCTTGCTGCCTTTCTGCGAGCGGGAGGGGATCGCAGACGTTGCTCGTATCAACGCGCGCGTACTGGACCGCCTGTCGGCCCAGCTCCTCGAGTCCGGAGGCCAGAGCGGACAACCGCTGTCTCCGCACTCCGTCCACTCCTACTCGCGAGCTATTAACCACTTCCTGTCGTGGGCCAAGAAGGAGGGGGAGCAGGTCGACGCGAAGGCGCAGCTTCCCAAGCTGCCCAAGCGCTTGGTGGAGGTTTTGAGTCGCGAGGAGATCCAGCGGATGGAGCACGCCGCGCGAACCGAGCGCGACAAGCTGATCATCCGCCTCTTGGCAGACACGGGCCTGCGTGTCGGCGAGCTGCTCGGGCTTCGGACCAATGACCTCGTGGAGCAGAACCGAAATTACTACCTGCACGTCCGGGGCAAGGGTGCGAAGGACCGCCTGGTGCCGGCACCCAAAGTATTCCGGCGCCTGCGCGTCTACATCGAGTGCGGCCGACCGAAGGATGCGGTGAGCAATCGCGTGTTCCTGTCCCACCGCCGCCGGCCGAACGGAGGCGATTACGAACCGCTGACCACGTCAGGCGTCGACCAACTGGTTCGAAATGTCGCCGAGTCCGCTGGAATCACGAAGCGCGCGTATCCGCACCTGCTCAGGCACTCCTTCGCTACGTGGCAGCTCTCGCGCGGCATGAATCCAATCCAGCTCGCGCAAATCCTCGGGCACTCCTCGCTGACGATGATCCAGGCTGTCTACAGCCACCTCAGCCCAGTCGATTCATACGAGGCGATGCTGCGAACATATCGCGAGGAAGAAGAGAACACTTAGCGGCCACTCGCAAGTCTGAACTTCATCTTAGTGATGGAACCCATCGATTCAGTGTTTGCTGCGTATTTACTGGACGAGCTACCTGGCCTTTTGGGACCAGCCTGGGACAGATCTCCCATCTACCCGTGACACTCTCGCACCAGACCTCGTCACAGTCGGCCCTTGACTTTGCCGTCAATAGGGTGCAGTGTCGATTCAATTCGCAAGCGGCGGATTCGGCAAGGGAGGGCAGGTACGGAACAGCGACCAAGACAATACAGTCCAGACGGTCAGTGGTGGTGGGACGGGCAGCGGTGGCAGCCGGTCCAGGAACCATCTCCGCCCCTAACTCCACCGGACCCGCCGTCAACCCCCAACACCCACGCCCGCCGGCAACTGCTCATTGCTGGCGGGATCATCGGAGCGCTGATGCTCCTGGGCACCTGCATTGGCGTCGCCGCCAACAGCGGCTCGAACAACAGCAAGCCTCTGGTGGCCACGGCGACCGCCACGGCCGCGGCCGTAGCGACTCCAACTGCCAAGCCGCCTACGCCAACCGCAGCCCCTCCGACGCCAACCGCAGCCCCTCCGACGCCACTCGCACCGCCACCTACTTCGGCGCCGGCAGCCCTGCCGCCGACGGCCGCACCTCCACCGCCAACCGCCGCGCCGCGCGGTTGCTACCCGCTCACCAACTCGGGCAACTGCTATGAGCCGGGTGAATACTGTCGCAACTCAGATCACGGGATGACTGGAGTGGCCGGCAACGGCGAATCGATCATCTGTAGGTACAACAATGGTTGGCGTTGGGAACCAGCCTGACCGAAATATGAACTTGGAGATGCCGTTAAGTTAAGCCGCATCATCCACGAGCAGATCGTCGAGCCCAGGTACGGGCAAGTGACGTCTGAGCGCGGCTGCGATCTTCCGAACCGTCATTGGAGTCGGGACGACAGTCACTCCGTCTACGATCGCGTTGCATAGCATCCATCATTAGCTTGACCTACTCCGACTGTCGGCGTCACGAGGTTCGAGAACTGTCTGGGCCACTTCGTCGCTCCGCACACACGGTGGCAGCAACGACGGCAGCAACCGGGAGAAGATTCAGGCCCTGACCGCGACACGGAGTGACACGCAGCGGAGTACGGCCGCCAACCTCAAATTCGGTCGCCCCAAACTCCGGACCGCACGGCAGGGGATTGCGATGCGACGTCAAGTAGCGGGCAATATGTCGGCCGGAGCCAAAGATCCCCGGTCATTGCTTATCCTTCTCGCGCCGCGATGGATAGTCCCCTCTGGTTAGTTCCGACCGCACTTCTTGCGGGTCTTCTTCTCCTGCACCTCTACCCGCTCACAACAGGACGGCCGCTGCCCAATTGGCGTTGGATGCGACCACGTCGTTGGGCCTGGCCTCCGCGCCATGTACGTCTCGCTGCTCTCGGGATCATCCTGGTTGTGCTGGGAGTCGCGCTGGTCTTCCTTCCCGCTCAGCCTGATTCGACCATTGGCGCAGCCAAGCTCGTGGTCGGCGTGGTCGTCGTGATGCTCGGCTCAGTCCTGGCCAACGTCGCCCACGCCCACGCCTAAGCCTAAGCGCAAACTACCCCCGCACGAGAGCGATCGCCTAACGAAATATGCGGCCTGGCATGGCTGGTGACAGAGCTCATGCCCTCCCAAAAGCGCTCTGACGGTGGCGGAGAATTGGCTAGATAGGCATGCGCTGTTCAACAACAACCTCACGACGAAATACGCTGCTTCTCAACTCAAATCCGGCGTCAAACACCCTGACAACTCGAGCGCATGCCCGCGGAGCATGAGGCAGCAGGTTCGATTCCTGCCAGGCGCACCATTTGCGAAGGCGGGAGCCGCCCCAACCCCCACGCCTGGGGCTCAGGACGGCTTCAGGATGCTCCGTCCCCAGCTCCACCAGCGCCGCGGCAGGCCGGGATAGTGCACCAGGAAGAGCGCCAGCAGCACCGGCACCAGATCGGTCAGGCGCTCCACGACCAGGTATCGGGGCTCCCAGACCGGCCCAAACTTGGCCTTGAAGGCGTACAGGCCCGGCGAGACGCTGCGAAGGCCCAACAGCTTGCACAAGAAGGCCTCAGCGACCGCCAGCCCGGCTGCATGTCTGGCGCCGGCGAGTGGCGCCAACCCGAGGCTGGCTCGGCGTGCCCTGCCCCGGAACTCTTGTAGGGAGGTCGCTATCAGGAGCTCGATCGTTCCGGCCGGGGCCAGACGGCCGCGTTTGACCTCATCGAGCACGACCATCTCTGCAGCCGGAACCCAGAGCCAGGTCACATAACCAACCAATCGGCGCTCGCAGTCGAAGGCGAGGCCGACGGTCCGTTCGACGAGTGGCGGTTCGTCACCTCCCCCGACCGAGTAGGACATGTCTCCCAGCAACGAATGGGCTGTCGCTTCAGCCGAGAGGTGTCTCATGGCCGAGCGGACACTCCAAGGGGTCTCGGGCTCGGGAAGCATCTCCACATCGACGCCCATGCGCTGGGCCTTGGTCACCTGGTGGCGCAGGTTGGCCATCGCCCTGCCCTTGAGCTCGAAGGATTCGAGGTCGACGACTGCCTCGCTGCCGATCATGAAATCCCGGCCTCCCGGCAGGTCGGCGACGGTCGCCTCCGGGACCTGGTAGAAGGCCGGTCGCCAGCCTCGACGCGTGCACGCGGACCGGAACTCCTGGAGGACGGCCGCAGAGGCGCCAACCGGCCCGATGGCCGGGCCCAGTGCCAGCGCGACCCCACTGCGGCAGGCATAGGCAAGGAAGGAGCCGCGGTCAGCCGCCCAGAAGTGACGCTTGTCACGCATGAGCGAGAAAGGGCTGACACCGGACCGGCCGGCGGCCACGTAGACCGGCAGCACGGTGGGGTCCCAGCGACCCGGGACAGGCGGGTTGCGGTCCAGGAGGATCAGTCCCCAGACGCCTGCGGCGAAGGCCAGGACCAGAGGAAGGGCGAATCCCGGCGTGGAGTGCGGTCCGCCGTGCTGGTTCAGGACCAGCCAGGCGCTGACTACGACCGCCGCCGCCGCGACGCCGAGGAGAGACCAGCCAAGCCGGCTCGACATGCGGTCACCTTCTTCAGACCAGAGCGAGCCGGCTAGAAGCGCCACGAACCCGTCGACGAGAGCTGCCACGACCAGGGCTTGGCGGCCGGACTTCAAAGAGAGCAGCGCGGCGGCCACGGCGAGCACGAGAAGCACACGCCCGAATGCTCGCTTTGGTCGTGTGGCCAGGTAGAGTGCCAATCCGGCCAGCGCCAGCGCAACTATCGGCCGGACAGGGGCCACCGTCTGCAGCACGGTTGTGGCAGCTGACCGGGCGTGGGGGGAGCGCAGGGTCCACAGCTCCACTGACAGCAGTCCGACGGCCAGGGCCACGAACACGAGCACCGCGCGAACGACGCCCGCGACCCAGCCCGACTGCAGAAGGGGGAACGGCAACCGCGGCTTCACGTCCTGTGTCTCCTCACCCGACTCGTGATCGGGCCCGATGATACGAGCCGAGAAGCTAACGGCTCGCCGTCGATCGGGGTTACTGGGTGGCGCTCTTCAGCGGAGGGTCTCGGCGGCGACTCGGAAAGCCGAGTTCGCCGCGGGGACCCCACAATAGACGGCCGTCTGGAGGAGCACCTCCTTCAGCTCCTCAACCGTCACCCCATTGTTGAGGGCCGCCCGGAGGTGCAGCCTGAGCTCCTCTTCGCGGTTCAGCGCGACGAGCATCGCCACGGTGATGCAGCTCCGCGTGCGGTGGTCGAGTCCCGGCCGCGTCCAGATCTCACCCCAGGCATAGCGGGTCAGAAAGTCCTGCCACTCCGCGGTCAGGGGGGTCCGAGCCGCCGCGGTGCGATCCACGTGGGCGTCGCCCAGAACGGCCCGCCGAACCTCCATCCCGCGTTCCAGTCGTTCGTCGTTCACGGAATTGCCTCCTCGTCGCGATAGATTCTCAGCGCCCGGTCCACCAGGAGCTGCGCGGAAGTCAGATCCGCCGACCCTGCGGAGCCCTCTAATCGGGCCAGGTTCTCGCGCATCCGGTCGGTGTGGACCTGCAGGCCCGTCAAGGCTTCGCGAGTGTGGCCGACCGCCCCGGCGGCGAGGCGAAATGCCTCGCTTAGGGCCGGCCACTCCGACTGCCAGGCTCCCGCGGACCTCTCGTGCTCCCCGACCTGCGCAGCGTGGAGGACGGCAGCCTGCGCGGTGACGCCCGCGAACGCGGCACGAGCCTCCACCGCTCGCGCCGGGTTGCGCTTGTGCGGCATTGCCGACGACCGGCCGCCGGCGGCCTCGGACACCTCGCCGACCTCGGTTTGGGCGAGCAGACACAGATCGAGGGCGACCTTGGCCGCGGCGCCGGCCGCGATGGCCAGCCCCGACCCCAGCTCGGCGATCCGGCCGCGTGTAGAGTGCCAGGGAAGTCCCGGCTCGACGAGGCCCAGCTCCTGAGCCAGGCCGGCCATCAGCTCCGCAGCCCGCGGCCCAAAGCTGTCCAGGGTTCCGACCGGACCGCCGAGCTGGATGGCCAGCCGGTGGCTGCGGATTGCCATCAGGCCACGGCGCGCATCGAGCACCCCCATCAACCACATCGCCGCCTTGTAGCCGAAGGTGATCGGCCGTGCCTGCTGGAGCAGGGTGCGGCCGGCCATCGGCGTGTCGCGATGACGCTCAGCAAGTGCGGCACACTCTGCCGCTAGCGTGGACAGGTCGGCGAGGAGCAGGTCCAGAGCCCCGCGGGAGATCAGCATCATCGCCGTGTCGAGCACGTCCTGGCTGGTCGCTCCGTGGTGCACGAGCCTGGCTTCGTCGCCACCAACCTCATCACGCAATGCGTCGACGAGGGGGACCACTGGGGACGCCGACGCAGCGGCCTGTAGCCCGATTGCCTCGATGTCGAAGCGCTGTGGATCGCAGGCCGAAGCGATCACGAATGCGGCGTCCGGGGGTATCAATCCCAGCCGCGCCTGTACGGAGGCTAGAGCGGCCTCGAAGGTGAGCATCGCCGCCAGCCAGCTGGTGTCGGAGACCACGGCCGCCATGGCGGTCGTCGTGAGGCTGGGCCCGAAGAGACGGTCAGACGGCATGCAATCGCGAATGCTAGTGGTGCGTTGGGGTCGCCGCTGGAACCGGCCGTGTGGTCACGCTTGGCGCTCGCGTGCTCTGAACCGAGGGCTGGTTGCTCTGAAAGGTGACTGTGACGTGGCCCTGCGCGTAAAGCGTCCCGACGATAACCAGTGCAAGAAGGGTGAATCCGAGAACGACCACCCACCAGCGCGTGGGCTTAGTCGGCGGGTCGGTGGTCCATTTGCCCCTCGGTAAGCCCCCCATCGCTCCCGCGCGGCAGCTTACTCGGAGGTTCGCACAGCGAGCAAGTACCGGTGTCTAACCGCAGCCTACTGCATGCTTACATCGTCCAAGTAGAACCTGGGGTGGCTAGCCGCCTCGTAGCGAGCTGGCCGCCACAGCGGAACGTCCGCGGCCGTCCACGCCGTCGGCCAATTTCCTTTGACGGCGCCATTTCCGCCGGTCTATGGTCGGGTGCGTGGAAGCAGCCCCCGACTACCTGAGCGTGCCCCTGGCCGAGGCGGCCAACGCCCCCGTCGGCCTGATCCCCGAGCCGACTCGGCCACCTGCCGGCACTATGCTCCTTCGCGGCCTGCCCTTCGAGCTCGGTCCGGAACCTGGCCGGTGCCTGGTCCACCTTGCTGCGGACAGCGGTGCCAGGGAAGCAGAGCTGACCGTCGGCTTGCGGGCCCGCCACATGGTCTTCGCCCACCGCCTCCTCTCCTCCAGGATCCGGGAGGGTGATCCGCCGGGCCGACCAGTGGCCCGGATCACGTTCACGTACGAGGACGGCGACCAGGTGGCCCACACGATCCGGGAGCGATTCGAGGTGGCCCAAATCCCGACCGCATGGGGTCAGCTGCCTTTCCTCGCGCTGCCAGACATGCCGGACGAGCTTCCCTCCGACCGCTGGCGCGGCCCATATGGACAGATCGGCCAGCGACAGACCGAAGCGTTCCAAGGCTGGGCACGCTGGTTCTACCTGTGGGCCTGGCGCAACCCGCGACCGGAAGCGCGCATCGAGAGCTTGCTCGCCGAATCCCTCGGTCCCGAGTATGTGATCGGCTCCATCGTCGCCGGCCTCGCTGACGAGTTCCCATTCCCACGTGATGGCATGCGCGCGTTGCGGGTCACCATCGGCCCCGGCGAAGCAGAGCCGGACGACTGGCGGCTGACGGTCGACCGTGGGTTTGCCACCTTCCCTTATCGCCTGCCCGACTCCTCCCCAGAGGAGTTCCTGGCGGATCCGCTGGCTGGTTTCGGCGACGCGCCCGCGTCCGGGAGCAGCCCGGCCTGGGTGGAGGTCTCCGCGTTGCCATCCGCAACCCTCGCCATCCGGAGCGGAGACGCGGAGCTTGGCTCGGCCAGCTGGGGCGACCTGCTTGAGCGGGGCACTGCTGAGTCGGGCCCGGTCAGGATCGAGGTCATCGAGCCGGGCCGGAACTGGGTTCGCGTGGCGGTGCTAGACGAGTCCACAGACCGGCCGGTCCCGTGCCGGGTCCACTTCCGCTCGCCCGCGGGCGTGCCATTCCAGCCCCACGGTCACCACCCGCAGGTCAACTTCGGCCTCGGCACCTGGCACTCAGACGTCGGCGGGGACCTTCGACTCGGCTCGATCAGCTACGCGTACATCGATGGCCGCTGTGAAGGCTGGCTGCCTCGCGGCGAGGTGCTCGTCGACGTCGCCTGTGGCTTCGAGTACCAGCCGCTGCGCAGGCGGGCCCGCATCGAGCCGGGTCAGCAGGAGCTGACGCTCCGGCTCCGGCGCCTGCGTGACATGAACGCCGAGCGCTGGTTCAGCGGGGACACTCACGTCCACTTCCTGTCCACCCAGGGAGCTCAGCTCGAGGCCAGGGGCGAGGACCTGAACGTGGTCAATCTCCTACTCTCCCAGTGGGGCCATCTCTTCACGAACACAGAAGAGTTCACGGGCGAGCCGCTGGTGTCCCGCGACGGCCGCACGATCGTGTATGCGACCCAGGAGAACCGGCAGCACCTCCTCGGCCACCTGACGCTGCTCGGACTCAAGCGCCCAGTCGCGCCGTGGTGCTCGGACGGCCCCTCCGAAGCTGAGATGGGCGGGACGCTGGAGGTGACGCTGTCCGACTGGGCGGACCGCTGCCATGCGCAGGGGGGCACTGTGATCATCCCTCACCTGCCGGCTCCCAATGGCGAGCCCGCGGCGCTGATTGCAACAGGGCGAGCAGACGCGGTCGAGATGCTGCGTCACGACCCGTACTGCCATCTCGAGTACTACCGCTACCTGAACGGCGGCTACCGGATGCCGCTGGTGGGCGGCACGGACAAGATGACGAGTGAGGTTCCAGTCGGCCTCTACCGGACCTACGTCAACATCCCGCCCGGCGAGGAGTTCACGTACGAGAGCTGGTGCCGGAATCTGGCCGCTGGGCGCACATTCCTGTCCGGTGGGCCGCTGCTGTCGTTCTCTGTCGAGGGTGCGGCGATCGGCGACACGGTGCGCCTGCCGGTGGGCGGAGGAGCGGTCGACGTCGTCGCGGAGGTCAGCTCGATCTTCCCGGTCCACTGCCTCCAGGTGGTGGCACAGGGCCGCGTGGTGGCCCAGACGGACGCCGCACCGGGCTCGGGACGTCTCAGCCTACGCGAGCGCATCCGCGTGGATGGCGATACCTGGGTGGCCGCCCGGGTGGCCGCCGCGGACTATGCGGCGATCCCGCACCGCGACGTCTGGAGCAGAGGCATCATGGCCCACACCTCTCCGATCTATTTGGCGTGCGGTTCCCAGTGGGCACTGGCCGATCCGGCGACTGCCCAGTACATGCTGACCCTGATCGAAGGCAACCTGGCCTATATCCGCGAGCTGAGCCGCCAGCACGGACCCGGGAGCGTCACGCACCACCACGGCGAGGACGATCATCTCGGCTACCTGGAGCGCCCGTTCCTAGAGGCGGAGGCAGCGCTGCGGAAGAGGCTCAACACTTGAGGGAAGTCTCTCCCCCGCGCAGTCGTGGGAGTACCCGGCGAAGCAGGGGAGTTGGGTGACCGTAGCTGCGGGTCGCGGCCACCTCGCGGGATGCAGCCAATCGGCTGGCCAAGGGGGACATCTGACCTGAGGCTGGGCAGCCGGGTCTTGAACGAGTCGGCCATCAGGGGCACTTCGCCCACCTCCAGCTTGGATTCTTGACCCCCGCCTCCGGGGGCCGGTAAAGCTGGGGAGATGTCGAAGTCATGGCGCGAGGAGGTTCTTGATGCTCGACTTCATCGGCTTCGTCGTGGTCGGCGGGCTGGCGGGATGGGTGGCCGGCAAGATCATGCCTAGCACCGGCTATGGACCGCTCCTCGACGTCATGCTCGGCATCGCCGGGGGCATCCTGGGCGGCTGGATCATCGGCGCCCTCCTGGGTACGCTGGGAGAGAGCAGGCCCGGAGGCCTGCTGGCCGAATTCTCCGTCTCCCTGGTCGGAGGGGGCGTCCTGGTGGCGATCCTGCACCTCGTCACGCGCGACCCGCTTCGCACGTAGGCGCGCGCCGGGTCAGTAACGTACAGGTGCCGGCACAGAGTCAACTGAAGTGCACGAGAAAAGCCTCCAGACGCTCGAATTCCCGAACGTACTGGTCCGCGTGGCCGGTGAAGCCGGCTTCTCGGTCGGTAAGGAGCGTGTGCTCGCGCTCCAGCCCGCGGCCGACCTGGGCGAGGCCCGGCGCCGCCTCGGCTTCACAAGCGAGGCGGTCCGACTCCTCGACGAACAGCCGAGGACCGGGGTCGTCGGGGCCCACGACATTCGTTCCCGGTTGGTCCGCGCCGGGCGGGGCGGAGACCTGACGGCCGGCGATCTGGTCTCGGTGGTGTCGACCCTCCGTGGCGCGATGTCTGCGGCACGCCAGCTGGGGGCACTCGATTCCGAGACCTTCCCCCAGATGCGCGAGCTTAACGAGCGGCTACCGGTGCACCCGCTCCTGGTGCGGCGTATCGAGGGAGTGGTCAACGACGAGGGCGAGGTCCTGGACACCGCCAGCCCTCGCTTGCGGCGGCTACGCGGCCAGGTGCGGACCGCCAACCAGCGCCTGCAGCAGCGCCTGCGCACCCTCGTAAGCGAATTCGGCTCTGCACTCCAGGAGCCGATCATCACCACCCGCGGCGATCGCTACGTTGTGCCTGTCAAGGCCGATTTCCGGGGCAGGGTTCGCGGGATCGTCCACGACCAGTCGGCCAGCGGGGCGACGCTGTTCATCGAGCCGCTCGTCGTCGTCGAACTGAACAACAAGGTCCGCGAGCTGCAGAGTCAGGATCAGGAGGAGGTCGAGCGCATTCTTAGAGAGGTCTCTGGGGAGATCGGTGCCGAGGCCGAGGCTATCCAGCAGGCTGTTGACGCCCTGGCCGACTTCGATCTCGAGCTGGCCAAAGCCCGCTACGCACGGCTGATCCACGGTGTGGAGCCGCGCGTGAACGACGAAGGGCGAATCGTCCTCCATCGCGCCCGCCACCCGCTTCTGACAGGCCACGTCGTGCCGATCGACTTTCGCCTCGGGCAGGACTTCACCATAGTGGTCATCACCGGCCCCAACACCGGCGGCAAGACGGTCGCACTGAAGACGGTCGGCCTGCTGACCCTGATGGCGCAGACAGGGCTCCACGTGCCGGCTCGAGACGACTCGGAGCTGGCCGTGGTCGAGGACGTCTTCGCCGACATCGGCGACGAGCAGAGCATCGAGCAGAGCCTGAGCACGTTCTCTTCGCACATGACGCGGATCATCGAGATCCTGGCCGGCGTGGAGACCGTGAGGCGGGGAGCGCCCGACGCTCCGCCCCGGGTACTCGTCCTCTTCGACGAGCTGGGCGCGGGCACCGATCCGGACGAGGGCTCCGCGCTGGCTCGCTCCATCCTGACCTATCTGCTGGACAGGCGGGTACCCACCCTCGCCACGACGCACTATTCCGAGCTGAAGGCGTTCGCGCACGAGACGAAGGGCGCGGTCAACGCCTCGGTCGCGTTCGACATCGAGAGCCTCTCGCCTACCTACGAGCTGGAGATAGGGGTGCCGGGGCGCAGCAACGCGCTTGCCATCGCTGAGCGGCTGGGTCTCGATCCACGGATCGTGCACGGCGCGCGCCGCCACCTGGGCCCAGCAGGTGTCAGCATGGAAGGCCTGCTACGAGACCTGGAGCAAGAGCGTGACGCCGCGGCCGACGATCGGGAGCGGGCGGCGCTGGAAAGGGCAGCGGCCGACCGCGTGTCGCTCGAGCTGGAGCAGGAGCGGCGCCGGCTGGAGGCGGAGCGTGTCAGAGTCCTGGACGAAGCGCGTGCCCAGGCACGGCGGGAGCTCGACGCGGTGGTCGCCGAGCTGGCCCAGGTCCGCGCCCAGGCCCGCCGGGGCGACCTGACCAGGTCTGGCGTGGAGGAGCTGCGCCAGCAAACGCGGCGACTGGAAGAGCGAGTGGCGCCCGTGGCCCGGCCTGCCCTCAAGCGAGAACGGCCGGCCGAGACAGTGGAACAGCTGCCGGGACCACCCCAGATCGGCGACACCGTCCGGGTTGTCAGCTTCGGGCAGATTGGTGAGCTCCTGGACCTCTCCACGGACGGCAGCCAGGCCGAGGTGCAGGTCGGTCCAATGCGGGTTCGGGTTGGCGTCGACGATCTGCAGCGCGTCATGCAGCGAGAGACCCACCATGAACTGGTAGGCGACGACGCAGCACGCTCGCTCCTGGTCGTGCGGTCTGAACAACGCGCTCGCATCTCGCCACAGCTCGACATGCGTGGCTGGCGAGTCGAAGACGCCCTGGCTGAGCTGGAGACATACCTCAACGATGCGGCGATGTCCGGGCTCAGCTCCGTGCGGGTCGTACACGGCCGAGGCACCGGCGCGCTCCGGGCGGCGGTTCGCGAGCACCTCGCGGGCCACCCGCTGGTCCAATCCTCCGGGCCGGCGGCGGCCAACGAGGGCGGCGACGGAGTCACCGTCGTACAGCTCTCGGCGTAGGAGCGAGCTGGTGTCGGGACCAGAGTTGTCGACAGACCGGCTGCTGCTGAGGCAGTGGCGCGACAGCGACCTGGACCCCTTCGCGGCTTTGAACGCCGACCCGATCGTCATGGAGCACTTTCCCGCGCGGCTCACTCGCGCCGAGTCAGACGCTATGGTCGAACGGATCGAGGCCGGCTTCCGGACACGAGGATTCGGCAACTGGGCAGTGGAGGTGCCAGGCGTGGCGCACTTCATCGGATACGTAGGGCTCAGCGTCCCCTCGTACGACACGCCGTTCATGCCGGCCGTCGAGGTCGGCTGGCGCCTCGACCACCGCTACTGGGGCAAGGGCTACGCCACGGAGGCTGCCCGCGCCGCGCTGGCGTTCGGCTTTCGGGAGGCCGCGCTGAGCGAGATCGTCTCGTTCACGGTGCCCGCCAATGTGCGGTCCTGGCGCGTGATGGAGCGGTTGGGAATGACCCGCGATCCCGCCGACGACTTCGACCATCCGATGCTGCCGCCTGCTCATCCGCTTCGCCGCCACGTGCTGTACCGGCTGAGCCGATCGGCCTACGATGGCTGACTGGGTGCCTCAAAGGTGCCTCCAATCTCGCTGTTCACGAGGTATTGATCTATGACTCCGCAGGAGCAACAGCTGATCGAGTCGCTGTTTCAGCGGCTCACGCAGGGCGCAGCCCAATCCGGTCCTCGCGATCCCGAGGCGGAGGCGCTGATCCAGCAGCGCGTTCAGAGCCTGCCGGGTGCTGCCTACTACATGACGCAGACGCTGCTGGTCCAGGAGCGCGCGCTCCAGCAGGCGGAGGCGCGCCTGGCCGTTCAGCCCCAGCAGAGCAGCTTCCTTCCGCCGACCGCGCCGCCGCCCGGACAGCAGCCGTATCCGTACGCGGCAGCACCGCCATACACCGGTCCGGGATACCAGCAACAGGCCGGCGGCGGCGCGGGGAGCTTTCTGGCCAGCGCCGGCAAGATCGCACTCGGTGTGGGCGGTGGCATCCTGGTGGCCGACGCCGCGATGGGCCTGGCTCGCGATGTGTTTGGCCAGGGCGGCTTCGATCGCGACGACCGCGGCTTTGGTCAGCAGGGCTTCGACCAGGATGACGGCGGTCAACGCGATCAGCAGCAGGACTACGACAACCAGCAGGACTACGGCGCCCAGCAGGATGACTACGCCCAACAGGACGACTACGCTCAGCAGGACGACTTCACGCAGCAGGACGGGTTCGACTCCTCTGACTCGTCCGGTGACTTTGGCTCTGGCCAGGACTGGTAGGGGCGTGACCGAGGTGCACCAGGGCCAGCCGGTCCTGACCGCGGGCGCAGAGCTCGATGATTCTGGCGCGGCCATGGTCATGATCCACGGCCGGGGCGCGACCGCCCGCGACATCCTCACGCTCGCACCAGAGCTCGACCAGCCAGGCTGGGCGTTCCTGGCGCCGCAAGCCGCGGGCGGCACCTGGTACCCATATCCATTCACTGCCCCGATCGAACAGAACGAGCCCTGGCTCTCGTCCGCCCTGGCGGTCGTTGCAGAGGTCCTGGCGAGAATCGCCGGGGCCGGCATCGCTCCCGAGCGAACGGTTCTGCTCGGCTTCTCACAGGGAGCTTGCCTCACCCTCGAATATGCTGCCCGCAACGCCCGCCGCTATGGGGGCGTGGCTGGGCTGAGCGGCGGGCTCATCGGCCCAGACGGGGCGGAGCGCGACGACAGAGGGTCATTCGACGGCACCCCAGTCTTCTTGGGCTGCAGCGACCACGACCCGCACATCCCGGCTGAACGCGTGAGGCACGCGGCCCGGACCCTCGAAGCGTTGGGCGCCGACGTGACGACCGTGCTGTACACGAACCTTGGCCACTCGGTGAACGAGGACGAGATTCAGCACGTGCGCCGCATCATGAGCCGGGTCGGAGCACTGAGCGGTGCGTGACCGGGACCACGCGGCGAGCGTAGGGCCCGCCGCGTAGGTCCCGGATCGTTTTTCGCTCAGGGCTATTGGTGACGCTGGGCCACGGTCAGCCGGTTGCCACCGGTGTCGTAGAGACCGACCGCCCAAACGGTGTCGCCGACTCCCGCGACGCCCGCCAGGATGTCACTGCCCGCGCCGCCACTGGGGTTGGGGCCGTTGACCACGCTGAATTTGCCTCCGTCGCCACGCAGGATCAGCGGCTCGTTGTTGCCGCTGGCCACGTCCTCGAACGTTCCCACCGCCCAGACCGTGTCATGAGACTCGGTGATGCTCCACAGGCTTGTGAAGATCGACCCTGCAGACGCGGACAGCGAGACGTTGGCGAAGGCTCCATCAACGAACCGCTCGATCAGCGGGCGCGAGCCGGCTACGGCGTCATCCGTCTGGCCGACGGCCCAGACGCCACCGTCACCGGTCGTGACGCTGAAGAGCATCGCCGAGGCCGTGCCGTGGCCGGCGGATGGCAGGACGGACCACAGCCTTCCGTCCCAGTGCTCGATCAACGCCTGGGCGGGGCCGCTCGCTCCGACCTGCTGGCCCACCGCCCACACGTCTTCGGGTCCGACGGCCTTGACGCCGTACAGGTGGTTGTCGGTCGTGCCGGGATTGGCGCTGGGCACCACCGACCACCTGGTGCCGTCGAAGTGCTCGACCAGCGTCTCGAACCTTCCGTTCGACCCCTCCTGGTCGCCGACCGCCCACACATCCGAAGTGGACGTTGCGGAGGCACCAAAGAGGATATTGCGCTCCGATTCCGGCTGGGGACTGTCCGCGATCGTCCATTGGGCGCCGTCCCAGGCCTCGATGAGCGCGCGGTCCTGGAAGTCACTGTTCAGGCGGACGCCAACGGCCCAGGCCTTGCCGCCCTTTGCGGCGACGCCGAACAGTGTGTTGAAGTTGGCGCCGGTGTTCGGAGTGGCCACTACCGACCACGTCTTGCCGTCGAAGTGGTTTGCCAGCGAAAGCGTGGCGTCCTGGTTGCTCGTGGCCGTGTCGGGCAGGAAGTTGCCCACCGCCCAGACGTCGTCCGGCGCTGAGGCTGCGACCGCGCCCAGGCTGTTGTCACCAGTGCCGCGCAGTGCGCTGCGAACAACGCTCCAGCCACCGGCCCTCGGTGTGTTCGTCGTGAGCGAGGTCGGCTCGGACGGAGTCGGCGTCGGCGTCGTGAGGTTCGGGACCGCGACCGGCCGAGTCGCAACCGAGTCCGATCCGGTGATTGCGAACAGCGGCGCCAGCGGCTTCACGTTCGCTGTGTCGCAGGTGAACTCCAGGCAGCCCAGGCCGAGCGAGCGCTGGATGGTCTGGAGCAGGGAGAAGTGGTTGTACGGGGTGGGGTCCTGGAAGCCGCGGCGGCCGTGGTTGGTGACCACGATGGTCGCGACTTGCCCGCCGCCCGTGCCGTTGGGGTCGGTGTTGCCCGCGTCGCAGCAGCCGACGTTGTCGTCGCCCTCGTCGTAGGTGACGACCACAGCGTTGTTGCCCTTGGCCCAAAACGTCGCGTTGGTGATCTTGCTCACCAGGTCGCCCAGGACCTTGTCGCCGATCGTGACCAGCTTCTGGTCCTGCGGGTCGCCGATGTTCCCGCTGTCGAGGCAGTAGGGTGGGTCGCCGTGCTCGTCGTGACACTCGTCCGGGATGACGTAGTTGAAGGCGGGCACGTTGCCACTGGACAGGTCGTCGGAGAGCTGCTCAGCCGGCACCTGGAGGTTCCAGTCCCTGTCATTCAGGGACGTCGTGAAGTTCTGGATTCCGTCGTGCTTCGAGACGTAGTGCCGCCCATCAGGGCCACGTAGTTGGGCTCGCTGGGGTGTGCGACGCCGAAGTACCGGGTCGCCAGGCCGAACCGGTTGGCGAGCGCGTTCAGGTTGGGCGATGCCCTGTTGCCGATCACGTCGGCGAACCCATGGTTCTCCTCCACGATGAGGAAGATGTGATCGTAGTGGGGCACCGACGGTGATCCACTGGCTCCAGCCGCAGGCACGGCGGCGGTCATGACCGCCATGAGCGCGCCGGCCAGAACTGCAACCATGGGTTTGGCGAGATGGTGCATACAGACTCCTCCTCCTGGCGATGACGAAATCGGGCGCGGAACGTCCGGCTCTGTTCCAGTCAAACCTGGGGGCGGCTGTCGGTTGGTAAAGGCAGGGCTAACTGAACGGGCGAGGGACGTTAACGCTTGGCTGATCAAAGCGACACGTGGCCCCTCGCCCATCTACGATTCGAGCGTGGTCAGGAGCCCGGTTGCATAGTTGAGCGCCTTCGACGTCGCGGTGGTCGGAGCCGGCATCGTTGGGCTGGCCACCGCCCGAGAGCTTCTCAACCGCCGGCCCGGGCTCCGGCTCGCGATCATCGACAAGGAGCACCGGATCGGCGCCCATCAGACCGGCCACAACAGCGGCGTCATCCACTCCGGCATCTACTACGCACCCGGCTCGCTGAAGGCGCGCCTGTGCGTCGCCGGAGCCCGGGAAATATACGCGTACTGTGAGCGGAACGGCATCCCGACGGAGGCTTGCGGCAAGGTGATCGTGGCCACGGATGAGTCAGAGCTCGGCCGGCTGCAGGACCTGTTCGAGCGTGGCAAGGCCAACCGTGTGGAGGGGTTGGAGATGATCGGCCCGGAGCGCCTGCGGGAGATCGAGCCGCACTGCGCGGGCATCCGGGGACTGTGGTCTCCATCCACCGGCATCGTGGACTACTCGAGGGTGGCGGAGCGGTACGCGCTCGACGTGCGAGAGGCTGGTGGGGAGGTGCACACCGGCCGCGAGCTTCACGGCCTCCGCGTCCTGGGTGATGGCGTGGTGCTGGCGACGACCGCCGGAGAGGTCGAGGCACATCGGGTCATCACTTGCGCCGGCCTCTACGCGGACCGGGTGGCGAAGCTCTCGGGGGGCGCCAGCGAGCCGCGGGTCGTGCCGTTCCGCGGCGACTACTGGCAGCTCAGGCCGCAGGCGCGACACCTCTGCCGGAACCTGATCTACCCGGTTCCCGATCCCGCATTTCCGTTTCTCGGGGTGCACGGCACGCGCCGGATCGGTTCCGGCGAGGTCTGGCTGGGGCCGAACGCGGTGCTCGCGTTCGCGCGGGAGGGCTACCGCCGCTTCGACGTGCGACCGCGTGACCTGGCGCAGTCGCTGGCCAACCGAGGATTCCGGCGCCTCGCCCGGCGGTACTGGCGCATGGGCGCGGCCGAGATGTGGCGGGACTACTCGAAGCGGGCGTTCTGGAAGTCGATCAGGCGCTACCTGCCCGACGTGACGCTGGATGACATGATCCCCGGCCCCTCCGGAGTGCGGGCGCAGGCGCTGGCCCCGTCGGGGGCGCTGGTCGACGACTTCATCGTCGACCAGCAGGGCGACCGCATCCTCCACGTGCGCAACGCGCCCTCGCCTGCGGCCACATCATCCCTGGCGATCGGCAGGCTGATCGCCGACACTGCCGCCAAGGCGTTCGACTAGCTGCTGAGGAGGGGCTGCAGCGCCCCCTCGTCCAGCGGATCGACACGGCGCAGGCCGGGGAGGCCCTCGAACCCCGCATCTGCGGTGCAGATGACCGTGATGCCGTGCGCGGCACAGGTCCCCGCATGGAGTCGGTCGTTCGTGCCCAGGTTGTTCACCTTGAGGGCAATGGCGAGCCGAAAAGCATCGTCAGTGACCGGCAGCAAGGGCGAAAAGATCGAATAGGCGTACCGGGTAAGGCCGGTCAGGGGGCCTGCCTTACCGCTGGTCTCTATGTGCCACACCTCTTCGAGCACGGCTGTGGACAGGCAACCGTCGGCGCCAGCAGCGACAGCCTCCACGATGCCGGCGCATGCTTTCTGGTGTGGGCAGGGTCGTGCGCTGTACACCAGGATGTTGGAGTCGACGAAGAACTTCACACGGATAAGACCCCGACAATTTCAGGGCCTGTCGAAGAACTCCTCGCGCTCCTCGTCGACGACCCGGTTGATCTCTTGAGGCGTCAGGTGGCCACCCCCCGGCACGGCCGCCATGGCTGCGATGGCCTTCGCTGCAGCCAGTCGCGCCTCGCGGCTGATTGTGCCGAAGCGGGCGTCGATAGCCTCTCGCACCAGGCTGGCCACCGAGCGTCCCTGCCGCTGCGACTCTTCTTCAAGCCGCTGCCGCTGCTCAGGCGTGAGCAGGATCTGCATCCGCTCGCTGATCATACACACATCATACACAAGGTGGGCCCGGGCTGAGCCCACCGCCCGGTCAGGCGGCAGAAACGCCCGGGCCACGATTGTGCTCAGTTCCCGGCTACGGCCGCCTCTGTCCGTTCACCGACCTGCCGCCCCCTTCCCGCGGTGAGCGCGAAGTACACGACCGCCGTCACGACGAATCCGACCACGAATGTGATGTCGCCCAGCTGTGGCACGGCGTTCGCCAGCGGCGCCGTGTAGAGGGGGTTGTTCCAGAACGGGAACGAGGCCGCGATGCCGACCACCATTGCAACGACCCCCTGCCAGGGCCAGTACCGGGTGTCGTAGAACAGGCGCTCGTCGTAGGTTCCGCGCCGCATCCAGTAGTCGACCAGCACCACGGCCAGGAATGGCGCGATCCAGTAGGCGATCAGCAGGAGGAAGTTCTCGTACTTGCTGCCAGGCCCGACTTGTGACTGCAGCGCCACGCCGACGATGTAGCCGACTACGCCGGCGAGGAGCGCGACGAGCGCGCGGCGGATCCGCAGCGGCAGGCGCACCCCCAGGACCAGGAAGGACAAGGCGCCGCTGTAGACGTTGATCACGTTGGCGGTGACGGCGCCGAGCGCGATGCCGAGCAGCGTGAGACCCGCGAGCACAGTAGGCAGCGGCTTGATGAACTGGTCGGTCGGGCTGGTCCCAGCCCACTTGGTTCCGGGAACCGTGACCGCGGCCGCGCCGATGATCTCCAGGACAACACAGGACACGAACACGCCCAACCCTGCCCAGAGTCCGGTCATGAAGCGGCTCGTACCGGCCGGCAGGTAACGGGTGTAGTCCGATGCGTACGGGTTCCAGCCGACCGCATAACCGAACGCCGCGGTGAAGGTCAGCGTGAATGCGCCGGTTTCGCCGAGGGGGCCCTCCGCCTTGGAGTTGATGCCGGTGCCGAGGTGGGCTTGGGCCAGGATGTAGATCGTCGCCAGGCCGAACACGATCGCCAGGTAGGGGAAGCAGTACTTCTCGAATTCGTGCACGAGGTTGTGACCCACGAACGCGACCGCCACCTGAAGCGCGACGATGATCAGGAAGGCCAGCCAGAACGGCAGGGTGAACCAGTTCAGCAGCGCCGGTCCGAACAGGCTGGTGAGCGCGAAGGCGCCCGCGACGCTGTTGACGATGAACCAGCCGACCGTGGCCGTGAACGTGTTCAGGCCGGCAGGCAGGAGGTTGCCCAGGTAGCCGAACGCGCCTCTGGACTGCACCATCTGCGGCACGCCGAACTTGGGACCCCAGCTCGAGAGCACGGCGTGCGTGATTGACCCGAGCGCCGTGCCCAGGACGAGGGCGATGGCAGCGTCCGCAAAGCCCATGCCGAAGAAGGCAACCGGCAGGACACCGACGAAGATCGTCGCGAACTCGAGGTTCGCAGACATCCAAGTCCAGAACAGCTTGAGCGGGGTGCCGTGACGCTCCCTGTCTGGGATGTACTCGATCCCTCCGGGCTCCACTGCGACCACACGGTCGCCGTACTCGCCCTCTCGGATCGGTACGCCGGCCTCGACCGTAGTCTCGTACGTAGCCATAGGCTTCTGTCTCCTCTCCCAGAACGCGAAACCGCCCGCGTTCAATCCCTTGTAATAGTCACATGTTGGACCTGTTGTTGACCGGCGCGCGAGTCCCCGGCTCGGTCGAGCTCTGTGATCTGGCTGTGCGGGACGGCAGGTTCGTCGCCGCCGAACCGCAGACGCGGCAGGTGGTGGCCCTGGACGGGGCACTGGTCACACCGGCGCTGGTCGAGGCCCACATCCACCTGGACGCGGTGTTGACGGTCGGCGAGCCGCGGTACAACGTGAGCGGCTCGCTGTTCGAGGGCATCGCCATCTGGGGCGAGCGAGTCCGCAGCCTGACGGTCGAGGAAGTCAAGGCACGCGTGCGCAAGGTGCTGCGCTGGCAGCTCGCCAACGGGGTGCAGCACGTCCGCAGCCACGTGGACGTCTGCGATCCCGAGCTGAGGGCTCTCACAGCGCTTGCGGAGCTGCGCGACGAAGTTGGGGACCAGCTTGAACTTCAGCTCGTGGCCTTCCCGCAGCAGGGCATCTTCTCTTTCGAGGACGGACCGGCGCTGATGCGGAAGGCGGTGGCGATGGGGGCTGACGTGGTCGGGGGCATTCCCCACTTCGAGCTGACACGCGAGATGGGTGTGGAGTCCGTCAAGTTTTCGTTCGCTCTGGCCGCCGAGCACGGCCTGCGGGTGGACATCCACTGCGACGAGACGGACGACGACCACTCGCGGTTCGTCGAGGTGATGGCCGCCGAGACGATCCGCCTGGGCATGGCAGGCCGCGTGACCGCGAGCCACACGACGGCAATGCACTCGTACAACAACGCCTACGCGTTTCGGGTGATCAACAACATCGCGCGGGCTGGTATGCACATGGTCACGAACCCGCTCGACAATTCGGTCCTGCAGGGCCGCTTCGACGCCTATCCAATCCGCCGGGGCCACACCCGCGTCAAGGAGTTGATGGCCGCCGGGGTCAACGTCTGCATCGGCCACGACTCCGTGATGGACCCGTGGTATCCCCTCGGGTACGGCGACCCTCTCCAGGCCGCGTTCGTCCTTGCGCATTACGGTCACATGTCGGGTGCCGAGGAGCTGAACCAGTTGATCGACATGATCACGATCAACCCGGCGCAGGCGCTCGGCCTGCAGGGCTACGGCCTCGGCGAAGGGGCTCCCGCCAACCTGGTGGTGTTCGACGCGCCGACTGAGATGGACGCCCTCAGGCTGCTGCCACGGCGGCGCCTGGTGGTCCGGCGAGGCGCGATCGTTGCGCGCACCGAACCCGGGCGGACGACCGTCGTCTGGGATGGCCGCGAGGAGCCGGTCGACTTCCTGAGATAGCGAGATCGAGTACCTTCTCCCGAGCCATGTCACGCCGCATCGCGGTCATTCCTGGCGACGGGGTGGGGAAGGAGGTCGTGCCTGAGGGGCTGAAGGTGGTCCAGGCCCTTGGGCTGCCGCTGGAGTTCGAGGAATTCCCCTGGGGCTCTGACTACCACGCCCGCACGGGGCACATGATGCCCGAGGACGCGCTTGCGACCCTGGCCCGGTTCGACGCCATCTACCTGGGCGCCATCGGGTGGCCCACCGTGCCGGACCACGTCAGCTTGTGGGGATGTCTGCTCCCGATCCGCAAGACCTTCGAGCAGTACGTCAACCTGCGTCCGGTGCGGCTTCCACCCGGCATCAAGGGCCCCCTCGCGGGCCGCGATCCCAAGGACATCGACATGCTGTTCATCCGCGAGAACACCGAGGGCGAGTACTCGGGCACGGGCGGCCGGGTGCATGTCGGCACGGACTCCGAGGTGGCCGTCGAGGTGCCGGTGTTCACCCGCCGGGCCATCGAGCGGTGCGCACGCTTTGCCTTCGACCGCGCCGGCGAGCGAAGTGGTCGGCTCGTCAGCGTGACAAAGTCGAACGCCAGCCGCTACACGTACGTCCTGTGGGACGAGGTGGTGGCGGAGCTCGCCCGCGGGTATTCGGACGTGCAGGTGGAGCGCGTGCACGTCGACGCGATGGCCGCGCGCATGGTGCTCCGGCCCGACACCATCGACGTGGTCGTCGGTTCCAACCTGTTCGCGGACATCCTGACTGACCTCGGCGCGGCGCTTCAGGGCAGCCTGGGCCTCGCCGCCAGCGCCAATTTGAGCCTCGGCGGCAGCGGCCCGTCGATGTTCGAGCCCGTACACGGTTCTGCGCCGGACATCGCGGGCCAGGGTCGCGCCAACCCCATCGGTGCCGTCTGGTCGGCCGCATTGATGCTCCGCCAGCTTGGATATGGCGGGCAGGCCGACGACGTGGAGCGCGCCATCGACGCCGTTTGCGAGGATGGCCGCGTGCTGACCGGTGACCTGGGCGGCACCGCGTCCACGGCCGAGGTCGGGGATGCGCTAGTGCGGGCTCTCGGCTAGAGGCGATGTACCCCTGGAGCATCGAGTGGGCCGGCCGCCTCGAGGAGTCCTGGATCGATAGCCAGGCGCTGCGCGGCAATCCGCTCGGCGATCCCACCCGCCGGCCGATCCTCGTCTACCTCCCACCAGGCTACGATCGGGAGCCCGACCGCCGGTATCACGCGATCTACGTCATCCAGGGATTTACCAGCCAGGTCGACATGTGGCGCAACCGCAGCGCCTTCCGCCGGAATTTCCCAGAGATGGTGGACGAGCTCATGGCGCGCGGCGATGCGCCGCGATGCCTGGTCGTCTTCGTCGACTGCTGGACGTCCCTGGGGGGCAGCCAGTACCTCGACTCACCGGCCACCGGCCGCTACCACACCTACCTCTGCGAGGACGTGGTGCCCTGGGTGGATGAGCACTACCAAACGCTGGCGCAGCGCAGGCACCGCGGGATCATGGGCCATTCCAGCGGCGGCTACGGGTCGATGGTCACGCCGATGCTGAGGCCGGACCTTTTCGGCGGGCTGGCCACGCTGGCCGGCGACGCACTGTTCGAGCACTGCTACCTCCCCGAGTTCGCGGTGGTTGCGCGGACCCTGCGCGACCACTACAAGGGCTCGTACGCGCGCTTCTGGGCGGACTTCCGCTCCAGGCCCGCGTACAGCCGCACGCGGGACGACGCGCTGGTCGACGCCTATGCGATGGCCGCCTGCTACTCGGCAGACCCCGATGGAACCGTCCGCCTGCCCTTTGAGCTGGACACCGGCCGTCTGATCCCTGAGGTGTGGGAGCGCTGGCTGGCCTGGGACCCCGTCCGGATGGTCCCTCAGTACGCCAAGGCGCTTCGCGCGCTGCAGGGGATCTATATAGACGCGGGCCGGAGCGACGAGTATTTCCTCGACCTGGGTGCGGCGGCCTTCCGGCGGGAACTGGAGAAGATCGGTGCCGGCAACGTGCGCTACGAGCTGTTCGACGGCACCCACGGCGGGAACCAGCATCGCTACCCGATGGCGCTGCAGTTTCTCGCGGAGAGGCTGGCGCCACCCTGAGAGGCGTCGTGTCGCCCCCTCGAGCCGGACTCAGCCCCTCTGGGTTGTCAACGGCGTGACGACCGGGCCGGGCATGAAAATGAGCCGCTGCGTTTGGAGCATCTGCCCGGAAAAGCCGTCAACAACGACGACGCGATCGGAAGTCCACCCCGTCGGCGACCCGTAGCAGTTTGCCGGCATGGGGTAGACCAGTACCCCGCACGACCGAAAAGATCGGAAGATGGTCCCCCGGACGACCACCACCCAGGCGAGGCGGTCATGGACCTGCGGGTTCCAGGTGGAGTTGACGCTGGCCAGGAGGCTCTCGACGACCCGACCTGGGCCCTTACCCACTGCCGCCGCCTCGGCCTGCTGCTTGGTGATCGCGCACCCCGCGGCGCCACCGGTCAGCCAACCGGTTTTCGCCACCCTCTGCTCGAGCCAGCAGTACGGCGGCTGTGCAGCCGCTCCTAGGGTCACCCCGTAGCGGCTCGAAAGGGTCGCTTCCGAGATCGACTTGAGGTGCGGCGTCTGTGGGCCGGACATGACCAGCCGGTCCACGGCGACGGCGAAACCGACTGCCAGCACCGCACTGCCGGCCAGGGCGGCCAGGAAGATCTTCCACCGGTTCACCCCGGGTGACCCAACGACGCTGTGATCGGCATGTAACGCCGCGCTCGCCCGCTGCGCCATGGAAACCATCCTAGCGGTGCGGCTGGTCAGAGCACTGCGGCCCCCCTCCCCCGGCTTTGCCGGGTACTCCCCGACTGTCGCGGGGGAGAGACTCACACCGACTCAGACCGGGGGGATGCCGTGCCTGCGGTCGGGTGGCGCCTGCGTCCGGGTCGCGTAGGCACGGAACCGGGCGATGAGCTGTTCCCGCAGCCGCTCGGGCTCCACGACGTCGTCCACGATCAGGTTGGCAGCCAGCTTGTACAGATCGACGTCCTCGCGATACTCGTCCTCCAGCTGGCGACGGCGTTCGGCTCGCTCCTCCTCCGGCAGCTCTGCCAGCCTGTTGTAGAAGACGGCGTTGATCGCCGGCTCAGGGCCCATCACTGCGATCTGCGCGGAGGGGAGCGCCAGCACGGAGTCGCTGTCATAGGCCGGTCCCGCCATCGCGTACAGCCCTGCCCCGTACGCCTTGCGGACGATGACCGAGATCTTCGGCACCGTGGCCTCGGCCACGGCCGTGATCATCTTGGCGCCGTGGCGGATGATGCCTCGCCTCTCGACCTGGGTGCCGATCATGAACCCGGGCACGTCGGCGAGGAAGAGAAGCGGTACGCTGAACGCGTCGCACAGCCAGACGAACCTGGCTGCCTTGTCGGCGCTGTCGTTGAAGAGCACGCCACCTTTCTGCATCGGCTGATTGGCCACGACCCCGACGACCTGGCCGCCCAGCCTGGCAAAGCCGACGAGCAGCTCCTTTGCGAACAGCTTCTTGATCTCCAGCCACGAACCCTCGTCGACGATGGCCTCGATCACCTTGCGCATGTCGTAGCCACGCTGAGGCTCGGTCGGCACCAGCTCGGTGATCGGCCTGGCGCCCTCACGGGGCAGGCGCTCCGGCGCCTCGGGCGCCCTCAGCGTGTGATTGGCGGGCAAATAGCTGAAGTACGCCAGCGCCGTCTCGATCGCTTCGCGGTCGTCGGCGACGAGGAAGTCGCCGCAGCCGCTCTCGGTGCAGTGCATCCGCGCGCCGCCCAGCTCCTCCAGGCTCACCTTCTCGCCGACGACCACCTCCACCATCCGGGGCGAGCCGAGGTACATGGAGGCGTTGCCCTCGACCATGATCACCACGTCGCAGAATGCCGGGATGTACGCGCCGCCGGCGGCCGAGGGGCCGAGGAGCAGGCAGATCTGCGGCACCCGGCCAGAGAGCTGGACCTGGTTGAAGAAGATGCGGCCCGCGTGGCGCCGCCCGGGGAACATGTCGATCTGGTCCGTGATGCGGGCACCGGCCGAGTCGACGAGGTAGAAGAGCGGCACCCGCAGCCGGCCGGCCGTCTCCTGTATGCGGACGATCTTCTCCACTGTCCGCGCCCCCCAGGAACCTGCCTTGACCGTGGGGTCGTTCGCCATCACCGCGACGTGGCGGCCGTCGATGGTCCCCAGCCCGGTCACCACTCCGTCGGCCGGCAGGTCTTCGGCCAGGACGTTGGCAAACAGTCCATCCTCGACAAACGAACCCTCGTCGAGCAGCAGGTCCAGACGCTCGCGGACCGCCAGCTTGTTCTGCTGGCGCAGCTTGGGCAGGTACCGGACGCCTCCACGCAGGGCTTTCTGGCGCAGCTCCCGCTGCCGTTCCTGCACCCTAACGGCCCTTGAAATCGGGTTCTCGCTTTTCGAAGAACGCGGCCACACCTTCTCGCGCGTCTTCGGTCAGCGTGACCAGGGTGAGCTGCGACTGCAGGTACTCGAGAGCGGCCCGGAACTCCATGTCCTGCTGCCGGTAGAAGGAGTCGCGGCCCACTTTGAGGATGGCTGGTGACTTGCGGGCGAGCCGTCCGGCCACGTCGGCGACCACCTGGTCCAGTTCGGGCAGAGAGGCCGCTACGCGGTTGACCAGGCCGAGCTCGTACATCCGCCGTGCAGTCCACCGCTCGCCCAGCAGCTCCATCTCCAGCATGGCCTTGCGGGGCAGGTTCCGGGCCAGCACGGCCTGGATCATCGCCGGCCAGACGCCTACGTTGATTTCGGGCGTGCCAAAGGTCGCCGAATCCAGGGCGAATAACAGATCGCACGCGCACGCGAGCCCGAAGCCGCCGGCCAGGGCGTGGCCGTTGACGCGTCCCACGATCGGCTTGCCCAGGTCCTGCATGAGCAGGAAGAGGTCCACGAACCGGTGGCGCTCGTGGTGGCGCTCCACTGCCCCGGCCGGCTGGTCAGAGAAGGAGGCCAGGTCGGCGCCCGCGCAAAAGGCCCGGTTACCCGCTCCCGTGAGGACGACGACACGCACCTCTGACTCTTCGCGACACCAGGCAAACGCCGTCCGCAGATCGCGAAGCATGTTTGCCGACAGTGGGTTGCGCTGCTCCGGGCGGTTGAGCGTGATGGTCGCAATCCGATCACGGAGCCCGACCAGCACCGCATCGAGCACGGGGACCTCTGGCACGGCCATCATCGTAGACCGCCGGTCGACGCCGACCGGCGATCGAGACCGCGGGGCGAAGGCCAACCTGGCGACAATGCGGTCAGCGATGCCGAAGCCGAGCCTGAATTGGCTGCTGATCTTCGTCCCCCTCTCGTTCGTCGCGGAATTCGCCTTTCAGCAGCCGGTGCTTGTGTTCGTCTTGTCGTGTCTGGCGATAATTCCGCTCGCGGGGCTCATCGGCCAGGCCACCGACCAGCTTGCCATTCGGGCCGGGCCCCGGGTCGGTGGCCTTCTGAACGCGACGTTTGGCAACGTCACCGAACTGATCATTGCCATCCTGCTCGTGCGGGCCCGCGAATTCGACGTGGTCAAAGCCTCCCTGATCGGCTCCATCATCGGCAACCTGGTCCTCGTCCTGGGCGCGGCCTACCTGCTTGGAGGGCTCCGCTTCGCAGAACAGCGGTTCAGCGCTCGAGCCGTGGCGGTGCACTCGACGTCCCTTCTCCTGGCCGTGGCCGGCCTTCTGATGCCCGCCCTGTTCGTGTTGACAGCCAGGGAGACGGGCGCGCAGCGAGAGGTCGTCAGCATCACGGTCGCGACGGTCCTGATCGCCCTATACGCAGCCGGTCTCCTGTTCATCCTGGTCACGCACACGCACCTCTTCGGGTCGCGGCCCGCCGATGAGCGCCCTGAGTGGTCGGCGGCGCGAGCGGTCATCGTGCTGGTTGTTGCCGCCGTCGTGGTCGGCGTGGAGTCGGAATTCCTCGTCGGCTCGCTCCAGCCGACGGTCGATGCGCTGGGGCTGTCGCGGCTGTTCGTGGGTCTCTTCGTCGTCGCAATCGTCGGCAATGCCGCCGAGCACGCTTCCGCCGTCGTATTCGCGCTTCGGAACAAGATGGAGATCACCATCGAGATCGCCTTTGGATCGTCCACCCAGATCGCGCTGCTGGTGGCGCCCCTACTGGTATTCATCAGCCTGGCGATGGGCCATCCGATGGACTTCGTCTTCAGCACGTTCGAGGTGGTGGCGGTTGCACTGGCCACGCTGATCGTCTCGGTCATCTCCCTGGACGGGCGCAGCAACTGGCTGGAAGGTCTTCAGCTCCTCGCGGTTTACGTGATCCTGGGCGTGTCGTTTTTCTACGTGGGTTCCCCTTGATGACTGCGGCGGCGGCCGGGTGGCGGCTCCTGTTGGCCCTTCTGCTGTGGATCGTGATCGGCGCGGCGCTGGGGGCTGCCACGCTCGTTCCAGCGCGGCTGCTGGCCGAGACCTGGGCCGTGCACCATCGGGCAGACCTCTCGGCGGCGCTGATCGCGGAGGCTTACATTGCCCTCCTGGCCGCCCTGCTGCTGGCCTTCGGGGGCCCGACGGGACTTCGCGACCGGTTGGGCTTCCGCTACACCTCCGCGACAGACATGGCCGGCGCCCTGCTCGTCTGGCTGGTCGCACTCGTGGTCGGCGCAATCCTGAGCGCGGCCCTCGTCCCACTGCTGGGCCAGCCCCAGAGCAACGCGGTCAGCCTGCTCCGGCAGTCGTTCGACCCCTTCTTCGTCGCCGTCATCGTGCCCACCGTCTGCCTGCTTGCCCCTGTCTGCGAGGAGCTCCTGTTCCGGGGTGCGCTCTTCGGCTGGCTGCGGCGGCTGCTTCCCTCACCTGCCGCGATCGTGCTCACCGCCGGGGTGTTTGCGGGCGCTCACCTTCTGCCGACGTTGTTCCCCGTACTCTTCGTCTTCGGCCTTGGGGCCACGTGGGTGCGCGAGCGGACAGGCTCCACTCTGAACTCCTTTACGATGCACGCCACCCAGAACACATTCGCGGTGCTGGCGACCTATGCCTTCCTCAGTCAGGGCTCTTGAGAGCCCGCCACCATTTGGTCCGGGCTCAGAAGCGACAATGTGCGGGAGCATGGCGCAAGTAGAAGCGTTGCGAAACCCCCGAGATCTGTGGTCAGTTATGACTGTGGGGCTGTCATGAATCGCGTCAACCGGCTGCAGGGATGGGTGGAGGCCCAGGTCGCCCGAGTGCGGCCGGCATTGACTCCGATGGTAGAGCGCCTGCGCGAGATTGCCGCCACCACGGAGCCCCGGCTGAGGCAAGCGGTTGCGGAGACGCGAGCACGAATCAAGCCGATGGCGGAAGCCGCCGAACCGCAGGGACGGAAGGTCGCCTCGGCGCTAGGACGAGGTGCCTCCACGGTGGGGCCGGCCGTCGTCAAAGGCGTCGACGCCGTGCGCTACCAGGTGGAGGCAGGCCGCGACGCACGGGCCATGCCGCGCGTCCTCCGCGACGCCAAAGGCAGGCGACTCCGCGCCAGCGCCTACGCGTACGGGCCGGACACACAGCGCCGCGGCCGGCGCCCGTACAGGGGCGCGCCGGAGGTGGCAGGTTCGTTCTTTCCGGCCGCGGCCAAGATCGCTGCGGTCGTCCTGATCGCAATCCTGGGCTTCCTCGGCTCGGCCAGCGCTTACATCAACTACGCCGCCGAGCTGCCGGACGCGCACATCATCACCAGCCAGCCCCTCGCCGAGGACACGCAGATCTACGCGGCCGACGGCACCCTGCTTGCCGACCTCCACCAGCCGGACGCGCCCCAGCACTACTACGAATCGCTGGATCAGATGGGGAAGTGGCTGCCCCTGGCCACGGTGGCGGTCGAGGACTCCGGCTTCTGGGACGAGCCCGGCATCGACGTCTTTGCCATGGGCCGTGCGGCCTGGGTGGATTACCGGTCACACCAGGCCGTGCAGGGCGCCTCGACGATCACGCAACAGCTGGTGAAGTTGAGGTTGACCAGCAATGCGCCGACCATCGAACGCAAGATCAAGGAGGCCGTCCTGGCCGTCCAGGTCGAGCACATGTACACCAAGCGGCAGATCCTGGAGCAGTACCTGAACGCGGTCGATTACGCCAACAACGCCAAGGGCACACTGGCCGCCTCTCGTGTCTACTTCCACAAAGACACCAAGGCACTGGACCTGGCCCAGGCGTCGATGCTCGCCGGGATCCCGCAGAGCCCGTTCTGGAACAACCCTTTCGTGCACTGGGAGCAGGCTCGGAAGCGCCAGCATGCAGTCCTCGACGCCATGGTGCGCACCCGCAAGGTCACCCAGGAGCAGGCTGATGAGGCCTACGCTGAGGACATCAGCCCGCCTGACCACATGTTCAGGCCCAACCCACAGGTGCTCGCGGCGCCAGGCTTCGTGAGTTGGATCAAGGAGCTGCTCTCGGACAAGTACGGCGCCCAGGCGGTATACGCCGGCGGACTGCAGGTTCACACCACGGTGAATATGCAGATCCAGCGCCTGGCTGAGCAGGCGGTTGTGGAGGGCGTCAGCAACGCACGTCAGTACAACGCAAGCCAGGGCGCAATGGTCGCGATCGATCCCCGCACAGGAGCTGTCGTCGCGATGGTCGGCTCGGCCAACTACGAGCAAAACCAGTACAACATGGCCGTTGACCGACCGCGGAACCCCGGCTCCTCATTCAAGATCTACAACTACACAGCGGCGATCGAAACTGGGAAGTTCACGATGTCGACCAAGATCCCCGACACGCCGCTCAGCATCCGGCTGCCGCCAGGCTCAAAGCCGAACCCGTACGCGCCGGTCAACTATGACGGCAAGTACCACGGCACCTGCCAGCTTCAGCAGTGCATGGGCAACTCGCTCAACGTCCCCGCCGTCAAGGTCGAGATCACGATCGGCGTCGACAAGGTGGTCGACATGGCGCGCCGCATGGGAGCGCCTCCGTTCAACGTGAACTTTCAGCCGGACGGCACGGCCTACTACACGCAGGACGACCCCCCGTCGGCGTTCGGGCCAACGCTGACGCTGGGCGGCTACGGCGAGACACCGCTGCAGATGGCGACCGGAGCATCCGTGCTGGGCGCCCAGGGCGTCTACCACCAGCCATTCGGTATCACGTCCGTCCGGACCAGCGACGGCACTGAGATCTTCAACGCGGACCCGAGTAAGACCGCCAAGCAGGTGGTCGACCCGAAGGTCGCGTTCATCATGGAGCAGATCATGTCCAACAACGCCAACAGGACCATGATCTTCGGGCCCAACTCGCCGCTCACGTTTTCTGACCGCACCATCGCAGCCAAGACCGGCACCACAGACGACTTCAGGGACGCCTGGACGGTTGGCTACACACCCAGCCTCGCGTCGGCCTTCTGGTTCGGCAATATCGATAACACGCCCATGACCAAGGGTGCGGACGGCGTCTTCGTGGCTGCCCCAGCCTGGCATCAGTTCATGGGGACCGCGCTCGATGCGATGAACGCATCGAAGAGGGAATGGTTCAGCGAGCCCCCGGGCCTCGGCCACGCGACCGTTGACGGGCTGCCCGTCTGGCTGCTGCCGGGCACCCGAGCCGACCAGCCCAGACCACCCCTGCCCTCCAATGCCAGCGAGTCGGCGCCAAAGGACTGCGGCAACCCTGGCGGCGGGCCTACCCCCAGTCCCAGCCCGAGCCCCAGCCCCTCAAACAACGCCAACTGTCCGAACGGCAAGCCACCTGGCGGCTAGCAGCCGCCTGGCTCCGTTGCCGGCGTGGCTCCAGCCCAGGTCTGGCCCTGGCCCAGGCCTCATAACATGTGATCCTGAGGCAGGCACTTCAAGCTGTCGGCATTCCTTTACAAAAACTGCTTGCCGGACTGAGCCTTCATTTGGCACCATCAGATATAAAAGCGGCCTGTAGGTCTGTAACCCAAAGTTAGGCTGAGAGGCTGGCCAAAGGAGAGAGAAGGAACCCCCAGATGAAGACCAAGCAGCGCGAGACAGTCGCCGAGGCTAAAACGCCGGCTAAGAGCGATGCCGGGAACATCCACCTCGACAAGCCGATCTACACCCTCAGCGTGGCCTCGGAGATTCTGGAGACCCACCCGCGGACGCTGATGATGTACGAGCACCTGAACATGATCAAGCCGACGCGGACGGTCACCAATCGGCGTCGCTACTCCCAGCGTGACCTGATGAAGCTGCAGGCCATCCAGACGCTGACTCGGAAGCACGGGGTGAATCTGGCCGGAGTTCGCTACATCCTCGCGTTGCTGAAGACCCTGCAGCTCAATGGGCTGGAGGCGCCCGAAGCATTGCGGGATCTCGACGTAAGCCAGCTGGAAGTCTGATCACAGACGTCCTGCCCCGTGGCCCTGGCCATTTGCGGTCCAGTTTGTTAGCATGGCCGTCCCGTTTATTCCTCTCTTGCGAGTCGAGCCATGTCAAAGAGGCGGCGCAAGGCGGATATCAGGGTCCTGCCCCTTCCCAACGCCTTCGTGAGCGAGACCGCGGCCTGTCCGGTCTGCGGGAAGGATGCGCAGGCCTTCGGCCGCCGTGCTCTGCAGATCGTGTTTCGGTGCCAGGCGTGCAAAGTGCTGTTCAAGCGCGCCCACAACCTGTCCTTCGACTTCTGATCACTCCAAGGGCCGCCGCATGAGGAGGGGTTTCCGCCGCGGGCTGGCGTTCGGCGTCGCCTACGGACTGATGGCGGCGCTCTTCGCGGAGGCGGTCAGGCCACGAAGCGGCAGCACCGTGCTGCTCGACTGGGATGAGGTGGCGCGCCTGGCGATGAGCCGGCTGGGCGACCAGCGTATCTCGCCGGAGCGACTCTCCGAGGCAGCCGCGACCTACAACCGGTTTGCGGCTGGGGTGCGGGCCCCGCTGCTGGAGACGGTCGGGGGACCCCCTGAGAGCTTGAGCCTGCCCGACTTCGAAGCGCTCGACCGGGCTGGGTGGCTCGAGCTCAACATCGGCATACTTCGCCGGGTCATGGAGCCGTTGGCAGCCGTGACGCAAGTACCGGAGTCGTGGTTGGCGATCACGGGTCGGGCGGGCCTCAGCCGCTACGTCTCGCTGATGCTGGAGTTCTTGAGCCGCCGTGTCCTCGGGCAGTTCGATCCTCAGCTGATGGGGAAGGAACCGATCCGCGCCGCGCTGTACCTGGTCGAGCCGAACGTCGTCACGTGGCAGAGTGAGGCACGGCTGAACGGCGCCGACCTCCGGCGGTGGCTGATCCTCCACGAGATGACGCACGCCTGGCAGTTCGCCGCTCATCCCTGGCTTCGCGATCACATGGACAGACAGGTCGAAGAGCTGATCGAGCTCGCAAGCCGAGGCGGTTCGGCGCGGGGACTCGATCGGCTCCGTGCCCTGACAATCGGCGTCCCGTCGCAGTGGGACCTCGTGCGCCGAATGCAGGCGACGATGTCGGTGATCGAGGGCCACGGCAATCTGGTGATGAACCTGGTCGGCCGGCGCCTGCTGCGTTCGTTCGACCGGCTCGAAGCTGCATATCGCAAGCGCAGCGGCGAGCGCGGAGTGCTGGAACAAGTGCTCTGGCGCGTGACGGGTCTGGAAATGAAGATGGAGCAGTACCGCGCCGGTGAGCGCTTCGCGAAGACGATCCACGACCGGTATGGGATGGATGCGCTCAATCGCGTCTGGGAAGGCCCGGAGTCGCTGCCGCGGCCCGAGGAGATCGACGATCCCGCGGGCTGGTATCGTCGCGTCGTCCGTGCGAGATGAGTTGAGGCCCGGGACACGAGGGGGGAGGGAAGGATGAGCCAGAATCCGGAGATCGGTCAGGTCTCGCCCGACGGGTTGTTTCGTTGGGATGGCAAGGACTGGATGCCCGTAGCGCGCGGCTATAGGGAGCCCACGAGCTGGACTGCGCCGCTGCAGCGTGCTGCTGCCACCTACCTCGTGCTGGCGGCACTGGAACAGGTCGTTACAAACGCGCTCTTCACGAATACTGCGTCAGTCGACCAGATTCACACCGCCGCACAACTCGGCGTCGCGCTGAGTTGGGCCACGGTCATCCTCCTCAGCGCGATCATGATTTTCCTCGCCATCGGTAGCCTGCTCCGCTGGCGGTGGGCCTTCTGGGCCGTGCTGGTCTGGCTCGCCCTAAGCAGCCTCGGTGTCGCCTCAGGCGCGTCGGCGCTATCGAGCACGGCTGTGCAGTCGCAGCCGAAGGGTTCGATCGCTGCAGGCCTGGTCTTCGCCGTGATCGCGCTCGGACTCCTGGTGTGGTTCATCGCCGCTGCAGCGCGGTTTGGGCCCTGGGCCATGCGCAAGCCCAGATAGTGGACCGCCTCTGAGCTACGTGGGCTCCCGGGTCAGTCTCTGATCTCTTCTTCGGCGGTCTCTGCAGAGATGGGCAAGACCGCGAAAGGGAGCTCCGAGATGTCGAAATAGCGGACGGGCTTGCTCATGCGCTTGGCGATTCCGATCTGCACCTTCACCCCAAGCGAGATGCGACCGAATACCCACACTTCGTCGCACCGAGCCAGCAGGTTGTTCATAGCCTCGCGGACGACAGTCTTGGGAACGGTGTGCAGCAGGTAGTAGTCGAACAGCATGAACGGACTGATCGGAACCATCCCCGAATCGAGCACGAACTTCTGAATGTGGCCTCGCCAGTAGAAGTTGCGGTTGGACATCGCGACGTAGATCAGACGCTTCGGATGTCGCAGCGTCTGCTCCGCCTGATCCAAGGCGCTCGGCTTTGTGCTGGGTCGGAAGATCCGCTCGAGGATGTCGTCAGCGAACCGGCCCGAAACGACTTCCATTGGCGCTTATCCTATCTATCCGTGCCGAACTTCCAACTCAATGAGCGTGTGGCAATAGTGACTGGCGGCAGTCGCGGCCTTGGCAGCGCGATCGGGGAGGGACTCGCGGAGCAGGGGGCGCGCGTTGTGCTCAGCAGCCGCAAACAGCAAGACCTCGATCGCGAGGCAGACCGAATCAATCAGCGTTTCCCCGACTCCGCGGTTGCAATGGCAGCCCACGCCGGCCGCGAAGATGACCTGCGCACACTCGTCGACCAAACGATGGAACGCTTCGGTCGCATAGACATCCTCGTCAACAACGCCGGCACCAACCCATACTTCGGACCTCTGATCGACGCGGAAGTCGGTGTGTGGGACAAGACATTCGAGGTCAATCTACGGGGCTACTTCATCCTGACCAAGCTTGTCTACCGCGCCTGGATGGAAGGGCACGGCGGCGCGGTGCTGAACATCGCAAGCACGGGCGGGCTTCGGCCAAGCGTCGGTCTCGGCGTGTACGACGTGACCAAGGCCGGCGTCGTCATGCTGACACGGCAGCTGGCGCGAGAGCTGGGCGGCAAGGTGCGAGTCAACTGCATCGCCCCAGGCCTCTTCAAGACGCGCTTCGCCGAGGCGCTCTGGTCGAACGAGACCATCCTGCAGCGGGTCGTCCAGGGCAACCCGTTCGGTCGCATCGGCAAGCCCGAGGAGATCGCGGGCGCGGCTGTGTTCCTGGTCTCCGATGCGTCGAGCTATGTCAACGGCCAGGTTCTGGTGGTCGACGGCGGCGGCACCGGCGAGGGTTGATCCTCGATAATATGTTGTATAATAAAGCCGTGAAGATGAGGCGGAAATTGCGCCGGGTGGGTGGTTCGGTGATGTTGCCTTTGCCGCCCGAGATCCTGCACGATAGCGGCCTGGTCGAGGGCAACGAGGTGGAGATAACCTCGCGGCGGGGCCGCGTCGAGATCGAACCGGTTGCTCCTGAGCTGGACCCTGAGTTCACGACTTGGCTCTATGAGCTGCTGGAGCGGTACGACAGCGCTTGGCGCCAGTTGGCGGAGCTCTGAGAGCATCCACGCGACCGCTCGTTGCGCTGCATGAATTGATGGCGATCCACGTCGCCATGGTGCAGAAGTACGGCAGCACCGGCCTGGGCGTGCGGGACCAGGCGCTGATCGAGTCTGCACTCCACCGGCCTCTGGCTACCTTTGACGGCGAGTTGCTGCATCGGACGCCGTTCGCGCGCACAGCAGCCCTGTGGCTTGGCCTGCTCAAGAACCACGGCTTCGTGGATGGGAACAAACGGACTTCCAGCCTGGCGGCGATGATCTGGCTGCGGCGCGAGGGCTACGAGCTTCGTGCCTCGGACCAGGAGGTGGTGGAAGCTGCTGTCGCGATCGCCAACGATCGGCACACCATCGAGAGCCTCGCGACCTGGATCGAGATCCGTGCCGAGGTCCGAAACAGGCGTAGTCCCAGGAATATGGACTCGTAACCTCTTCCCGACCACCAACTGATCTGCCGCTCTTCGGGCCGGAGCGGCTGCTACGCTGGAGCGCCAGAAAGTGAGGAGGGTATGCGAATGACCGGTACGGAGACCGTGCCAGGGCAGGGGTTCTTCGGGGGCCTGCACTGGAGACTGATCGGCCCGTTCCGAGGCGGGCGCGTTGTGGCGGTTGCGGGCGATCCCACCGACCGCGGGACCTTCTACTTTGGCTCCACGGGCGGCGGTGTATGGAAGAGCGTCGACGCCGGCCTCAGCTGGCGCAATGTTTCCGACGGCTTCTTTCGGCGCGCCTCTGTAGGCGCCCTGACCATAGCCGCCTCTGACCCCAACGTCATCTACGCCGGCATGGGCGAGTGCTGCATCCGTGGCAACGTGTCACACGGCGACGGCGTCTACCGCACCACCGACGCGGGCGCGACATGGTCCCACCTCGGCCTGGAGGCGACCCGCCACATCGCTCGCGTCCGGGCCCATCCCACGAATCCCGATGTCGTGTACGTCGCGGCTCTCGGGCACGCCCATGGCCCCAATGACGAGCGCGGAGTCTACCGTTCGATGGACGGTGGCGCGAGCTGGGACCTGGTCCTCCATCGTGGCCCAGAGGCCGGTGCGGTCGACCTGGCAATGGACCCACGCAACCCGCGCATCCTCTACGCCGCCTTCTGGCAGTCCCGGCGGCTGCCCTGGCGGCTGGACAGCGGTGGGCCAGGCAGTGGCCTGTGGCGGACCACCGACGGCGGAGACACGTGGACCGAGATCTCGCGGCGACCTGGGCTGCCGAAGGGGACGCTGGGGAGGATCGGCGTCACGGCTTCGCCGGCCAGGCCGGGGCGCCTGTGGGCGATCGTCGAGGCGGAGGATGGTGCGGTCTTCCGCTCGGACGACTACGGCGAACACTGGGACCGGCTCTCGGAACAGCAGGAGCTGCGGAGCCGAGCCTGGTACTACCAGCACATCTTCGCGGACCCGGTCGATCCCGAGACACTGTGGGCGCTGGACATCGACATCTGGCGCTCGATCGATGGCGGCCGCACTTTTGCGAAGGTCCCCGTGCCGCATGGGGACGCCCATGACCTCTGGTTCGACGCGACTGACCCGCGGCGGTTGATCATGGGCAGCGACGGCGGTGCCAACGTCAGCTTCGACGGCGGCACGACCTGGTCGAGCTGCTTCAATCAGCCGACCGCTGAGCTGTACCACGTGACCACCGACAGCCGCGACCCGTACCGCGTCTACGCAGCCCAGCAAGACAACAGCACGATCAGCCTGCCCAGCCATTCAGAGCTCGGCGTGATCACGCAGCTCGACACCTACGACGTCGGCGGCGGCGAGAGCGGCTACATCGCGGTTCGTCCTGACAATCCCGACATCGTCTTCGCCGGCAACTATCAGGGGTCGATCACTCGCTACGACCATCGCACCCGATCCGCGCGCCCGATCTACGTCTGGCCTGAGTCGACGATCGGCGCCGGGGCCGAGGCGGTGCGCTACCGCTTCAACTGGACGGCGCCGATCATGCTCTCGCCCCACGACCCCGACGTTCTGTACCAGGGCGGCAACCGCGTCTTTCGATCCACCGACGAGGGTCAGAGCTGGACGCCGATCAGTCCGGACCTCTCCCGCAACGATCCCGAGAGGCTCAGGAGCTCGGGCGGTGAGCTGACGGGCGACAACACCGGCGCGGAGTACTACTGCACCGTATTCGCCCTGGCGGAGTCCTCGCTCGAGCGGGGCCTGCTCTGGGCGGGAACGGACGACGGCCTCATCCACGTGACTCGCGACGGCGGCGCGACGTGGAGCGACGTCACGCCGCCGGACATGCCCGAGTGGGCGTGTGTCAGTATCGTCGAGGCTTCCCCCAGGGACGCGGGCACCGCCTACGTCGCGGCAGAGCGGCACAAGCTGGACGACTTCAATCCCTACCTATGGCGGACCAGCGACTTCGGCGCCACGTGGCAGCGGCTCGACGGCGGGCTGCCGGCCGACGAGTTCTGCCGCGTCATCCGGGAGGATCCCGTGCGCCCCGACCTGCTGTATTGCGGCACGGAGGCCGGCGTGTACGCGTCCTTCGACGGCGGCGCCTCGTGGCGTTCGCTTCGCGGCGACCTGCCGGTCACTCCGGTCCACGACCTGACCGTGAAGGGGGATGACCTGGTGGCGGCCACTCATGGTCGCTCGATCTGGATCCTGGACGACCTGCCCGCAGTCCGGCAGTACGACGCAGCGCAGGAGAGCCGCGCACTGCACCTGTACGAGCCACGCCGGCAGGTCCGGTACCCGTCGCGCCCGCCCTTCGGCGATCTGCCGACCGCGGGCCGCGGATATCGCTGGGCGGGGGTGATCGTGATCCCCTACGACGTGCGGCTCAAGCCGGAGGGGACCGAGCGCGAAGCCGTGCCGGTCGAGTCAGGGCAGAACCGGCCGAGCGGCGTGATCATCCTTTACTGGCTCGCCGATCCGGCAGACCACGAAGTGCGGCTGTCGTTCCTCGATTCGACGGGTGAGGAGATCCGAAGTCTCAGTGCGGCACCTGGCGACGAGGACGTGAAGCCAGAGCCGGAGCCCGGGCGCCCGAAGGACCCCAAGCCCTCGCGCCGGCAGGGGCTCAACCGCTTCGTCTGGGACGGTCGCCACGCAAACCCGACGCGGATCGAGATCGATCCCCCCAAGGAGGAGGGGGGACCGTTCGGCCAGCCGATCGGTCCGCTGGTGCCGCCCGGCGCATATCGCGTGCGGCTTCAGCTCGGCGACGAGATTCAGGAGGCCGCGTTCGAGATCGCCAAGGACCCACGCAACGGGGCCTCGCAGTCCGACCTAGCGGCGCAGTACGCTCACGCGCTGCGGGTGTGGCGCCGGCTGTCGGACCTCAATATGGGAGTCAACACCATCCGCGAGCTGAAGCGACAGCTCGAGCGGTGGGCGCCCAAGGACGGCGCAGTCGAGGAGGAAGGGGGGGTCGGGCCGGCGGCGTCCGCGCTGCGAGAGGCACTGACCGCAGTCGAAGGAGAGCTGGTGCAGGTGGATCCAAAGGGCGACCCTCGCCTTAGCACGCCGGACCAATTGGATGGCAAGCTCAAGGTGCTGCTGTTGCAGGCGAGCATTCAGTCGCGGCCGACGGAGGCTTCCGTGGCGGTCGCGGATGAGCTTTCGCGGCAGCTCGATGGTGAGCTGGCGCGCCTAGATGCATTGCTGGAGGGGCAGGTGACGGAGTTCAACCAGCTGGTGAGACAGACGGAGGCGCCTGCCCTGGCGCCACGGCTGGCAGAGGCGCCGGCAAGCGCCGGAGTCGCGGCCCCTGCCACCAGAACGTGATTGGAGGAGAGGTTTAGATGGGTTTGTTCGAAGAGCAGCCGTGGCTGATGGTGCCGTTCATCCTGGTGGTCGTGGCCGCGTACGACGTCGTGAAGTGGGGGGTCCGACGGGCTCTGCAGCAGCGGAAGGAGGAGCCCAGAGCCTCAGGCTGATCGAGCCGGCTTGAGCAGGCTGGTCCCACCCGTGATCCGCTGGTAGCCCAGCTGTTCGTTGATGTGCAGGATCGGTGCGTTCTGGCTGTCGTTGTCAGTGCGCACGCGCTCGATCCCCAGCTCGATGGCCTGCGCCAGCGTCTCCAGCTTGAGCGCTCGCGCGATTCCGCGGCCGCGTACTGAACGCAGCGTGGTCGTCCACTCTGTCCACACGTGGCCGCGGATTGGCGGGTAGGCGAGCACAGAGAGCCCCACGATCCGGCCACCCTCGCGTGCGATCCACAAGCGGTCGGGGTGAAGCGACGGATCGTCGAGCCACTTTATGAAGACGTCGAAGCTATGTGGGACGTGCGGGACGGTTGACGGCACGTCCTGGTCGCCCTCCTCACTGAGCTCGTGGAGCTGCCGGTACCGTTCCGGGTCTTCGTCGTCGGCCAGCGTCAGCAGCCGGACGCCCCGCGAAGCCATCCGTGCGCGCGCGGCTGTGGTCTCCTGCAGCAGGCGTTCGTAATTGGCGACGAGATCCAGCTCCCAGTAGCGGTGGCGGCGGTCGACTCGGTAGCCGCGCGCGCCCAACAGGTCGAGCAGCTGGACGTCGTCGTCGCGTCCCCAGGCCCTGAAGACCTCGGCGCCGTCGTCACGCGAGCGCTCCTCGATCCGGTCGAACGCCCACGTCAAGCTGGCGTCGTTGCGCATGTCGGGATGGAGGATGACCTCGACACGGTCATACCGGGTCTCCACCTTGGCCCAATCCGAATGGCGGTGCGTGCAGACGCCCACGACCCGGCCCTCCGCCAGCACTGCGAATCGTTCGACGACGTCGGAGGGGTCGTCCGCGAGCCACTGATGGCGAAGGACGAGCGGATCCGTCGGGTCATGTGGCCTGAGTGCGGTGGCCGCGTCGGCCACCGCCTCGACGTCATCGAGCGTGGCAGGCCGAAGGGTCAGCTCGGCGGTCATGTCGGGCATCGAAGGACCAGGCTAACCGAAGAGCACCTCTTCTACGCCGGGAGGCGGGGGGACTACGTGCGCTTGATGACGTCCCGCTCCATCGCCCGCACTGCTTCGCGCACCGTGCCATGGAGCGGCATCTCGGCCTGTCGGAGCGCGAACTCCAGCTGGCGCAGCACCGAATACAGGCTCTTCATCGCCTTGATCGCGTCGCCGATGTCGACGTTGGGCGGCAGAGGGATCGTATCCATCGGCTCCCCGGCCGCCCACCTATGTGCGAAGTCCACATAGTCGAATGAGGGCTGGCGCAGGTTGGGCTCGTCCAGATCCTTCTCCAGGTCCGCGAAGCGGAAGTACAGCGCCCGCAGGAGGCGTGCAGTCTGCCCGACCGCGGGCGTGGGATATCGGCGGGGCTGGCGCGGGCCCCGGTCCCTGCCGCGATCCTCGGTGGCCAGGATGGCCAGCGCTGCACACAGCTCGTCCGGCCGCAAGCCGTCGAGCCATCCGTTCCACACCGCCTCCGTGATCAGCAGGGTGTTCTCCCCGTAGACACGTGCCGCCAGCAGGCCTTTGTCGGTCGGCTTGTCGTCCGCAAGGAACCCCGTGTCGGCCAGGATCCGGCACAGCCGGCGCAGCTTGCGCTGATACTGGTCGGCCTGCTCCTGGATGGCGTGCTCGCCCTGGCGCAGTTCGCGATCCAGGTTCCGGTACTCGCCGTAGGCCGCGAGGTGTTCGGAGAAGCGTGGGCAGCGCAGCACCGGCAGCTTGCGCTGGCGTGCCTGGAGGTCCTTGCGGTCCTGGTCGAGCTTGTGCAGCTGCCTCCCCGCGGGCCCATGGGGCTGCCCTTGCCACCCGCCGCGGCCTCGTCCGCGGCGCCGCACCGGCACCGCCTCTCGACGCAGCCGCCGGATCTCGATACGGATCGATCGCAGCCGGTCCTCCATCCGAAAGTATTCGGCCACGTCTTCCCGGCTGCAACGGTCGCAGTCCCACGTGGCGTCCAGGTCCCGCAGCCGCTGGCGAATGTTCTCCAGGCGATCCACCATCTGGTCGGCCGCCAGCCGCCTCTGGAACTGGCCGAACGACCGCGCCATCAGCTCGTCAGCCTGCCCTGGCGTATACAGGCGCAGCAGGTTGAGCGCCATGTTATAACTGGGCAGGAAGCGCGACTCGACTACAAGGCCTTCACCCATGGCCACTTCGTAGATCGTCCCGATCTCGACGTCGGCTTCTTTGAGGATGACGCCGTGGCCGATCGTGTCGATGCCGCGGCGGCCCGCGCGGCCCATGAGCTGGGTGAGCTCCCCGGTCGTCAAGGTCGAGAAGTTGAGGCCGTCGAACTTGGTGAAGGAGGACACGACAACGGCCTTGGCCGGCATGTTGATGCCGAGCGCGAGCGTCTCCGTCGCGAAGACGACCTTGACCAGGCCGGCCTGGAACAGCTCTTCGACGAGCTCCTTGTGGTACGGGAGCAAGCCGGCGTGATGAACCGCCAGGCCGCGGCGCAGCATATTGCCGTCCACCATCTGGCGGAAGAGCACCGCTTCGTCCTGGTCGACCAGCGCCCGCAGCCGCTCCCCGGCGAGCGAATCGATGGCGACCTTCTCCTCGTCTGTGGTGAGGTCGAACTCGTGGAACGCGCAGCGCTGGAGCGCCTCCCGGCAGCCACGCCGCGAGAAGATGAAGTAGATCGCGGGCAGCATCTGCAGGCGCCTGAGCTCACCGATGACGCGCAGCATGTCGTTGGAAGGCAGGTGGCGGAAGCCCCGGACGTGGAAGCTGGCCTCCTCCTCTTCAACTGCGCGGCCCCAGGTCTGCTGATCGATGCCGCCGTCTCGGGCGAAGAGGGGATGGAAGCGGTTGCGCATCGCCACCCAGAGCTTCAGCTCCGTGGGCCGCTCGTCGTGGAAGACGGTCGCCATCGGGCCCCGGTTCTCGGACATCCATGTGGCCAGCTCGGCGTAGTTGCCGATCGTCGCCGAGAGGCCCACGAACTTGATGTGGCTGGGGGCCTGGATGATCACCTCCTCCCAGACAGAACCGCGTGGGAAGTCGTCGATGTAGTGAACCTCGTCGAGCACGACGTAACCGACGGGGTCGAGCCGAGGCAGGTCCTCGTAGATGACGTTGCGGAGGATCTCTGTTGTCATCACGACGATCGGCGCCTCGTCGTTGATCGTGTTCTCGCCGGTGACGAGGCCGACGTGCTCGTCGCCGAACTCGCGCCGGAAGTCGCGGAACTTCTGGTTGCTCAACGCCTTGAGTGGGGTGGTGTAGATGACCTTGCTGCCCTCGTATTTGGCGCGGAAGTTGCAGTAGTCCGCGATGACGGTCTTGCCGCTCGAGGTCGGGGCGCTGACCAGCACGCCTCGATGGGTGTCGAGCTTCTCGATGGCCTCGATCTGGAAGGGATCGAGCGGCCAGGGGCGAGTGGCCTGGAACTCGTCCAGGAAGTTGCGAATCTTGATTTCGATGGTCTTGATGCTAGCGAGGTTGAGTTTGCGGGCTTCAGGCGCGACGACACACAAGGCTGTGTAGTCGACCCAGTCGTATGCATTCGGCCGGTCGTCCAGGGCTTCGTTCAATCGCCGGACGATCAATGATGGTATTGCGACTAACCTAACCGGCCCCGAAGCCCCCGTCGCTGAACAGCACCTGGCCGGTTATCCAGCCACCGTCCTCCGAGCACAAGAACGACACCAGCGCCGCTGTATCGGTGGGGCTGCCAAGGCGTCCGAGCGGCATGTCGTGCAGCACCCTCCGCCGCACCCTGGGCGTCATCCACCCGCTGTCGGTGGGGCCAGGGTTCACTGCGTTGACTGTGATACCCCTGGGCGCCAGCTCACGGGCCGCGGCCACCGTGATCCGCTCCAACGCCGCCTTGCTCGCGCCATATGCCACCTCGCCATGCACGGCATCGCTGGTCAGGCTGACGACGCGACCGGACATCCCGGTCGGCAGACGGCGGGCGAACTCCCGGACCAGGAGCAGGGTCGCGCGTGCGTTGATCGCCATGTGCCGGTCGAACTCTTCGACGGTCGTCTCGAATATTCCACCGGCCAGGCTGAGCGCGTGCGAGTTGACCAGGGCGGTCACCGTCCCGAGCTCCGCTTCGATCGCCTCGAAGATCTCCTTCGGCGCGGCCGGCTCGGCGAGGTCGGCCTCGTGCCAGGCGACGCGGGCACCGGCGTCCCTCAGAGCCTCGACCAACTGGAACGGCTCGTCGGGGCCGCCCCTCCACGGCAGCCCCTGATCGGCCGGCAGCCACCACGTCAGACCGACGTCCCAGTCGTCGGCAGCGAACCGCTTTGCGACCGCGGCTCCGATCCCCTTCGCTCGGCTGGTCCCGGTGACAAGGACCACTCGGTCCTTCCGTTGCACCCGTTGCCGAAGCGTACGCTATCCGGCATCGTGCCAGACGGGGAAGAGGGGGACACGAAAGGGATCGTCGACGGCGGTCCGCAGCCGCTGGCCGGTCTGCGTGTGCTCGATCTGACTCACGCGCTCGCCGGGCCCTACTGCACGATGCTCCTCGGCGATCTGGGGGCGGACGTGATCAAGGTCGAGGCACCCGGCGAGGGCGACCACGCTCGCCACTGGGGACCGCCCTTCGTGAACGGCGAGTCCTCTTACTTCCTGTCCGTCAATCGCAACAAGCGCAGCGTCGCGCTCGACCTCAAGGGCGAGGCCGGGTTGGCTGCTGCCTTCGAGCTGGCTGTCGCCTCGGACGTCCTGGTCGAGAACTTCCGGCCCGGCACTGCTGCCCGGCTGGGCCTGGGTTGGGACGTGCTCCACGATCGGAAGCCGGAGCTTGTCTACGCTTCGATCAGCGGGTTCGGCCAGGGCCGGCCGTCTCTGGCCGGCTACGACCAGATCGCCCAGGGCACGTCAGGGCTCATGAGCATCACCGGCGAGCCCGGCGGCGCTCCAACCAAGGCGGGGGTGCCGGTCGGAGACATCGTGGCCGGCATGTTCGCCGCCCACGGCATCATGGCCGCCCTGCTGGAGAGGGCGCGCACCGGCGTCGGCCGGTATATCGACGTCGCCCTGAACGACTCGTTGCTGGCGCTGCTCACCTACCAGGCGGGTCGCTACTTCGCCACGGGTGAGCCTCCGGCGCGCGAGGGCAATCACCACGCCACGATCGTGCCCTACGGGACGTTCGCCACTCGCGACGGGCACGTCAACATTGCGGTCGGCTCGGACGCGCAGTTCAAGCGCTTCTGCGAGACGCTAGGGGCGCCGGAGCTGGCGGCTGACGAGCGATTTGCGACCAATGCGGACCGGCAGTCGGCGCGCAAGGAGCTGACCATCGAGGTCGAGCGCCGGCTGACAAAGCGTTCCACGGGCGAGTGGCTGGCGCGGATGGAGGCTGCGGGCATCCCCGCCGGGCCCATTCACGACCTCGCCGCCGCCTTCAGCGACCCGGTCGCGATCGGGCGGGCGATGCGCGTCAACATCGACCATCCCACCGCGGGTCCGATCGCCCAGGTCGGCACACCCTGGAAGGTGGACGGCTGCTCGTTGCCGGTCCGCCTGCCGCCGCCGCTGCTCGGGCAGCATACAACCGAAGTGCTGACCGAGGTGCTCGGATACAGCCCCGAGCAGATCGCCGCACTGCAGCCCGACTGACCGCTGCCGTCAAGCTGCCCTTTGACGGTTGGATTGGATTCAGCGATAATTCCGCCACTCCCTGCACATGTGGGGACTGGAGCGGAGAGCATCTCGGAGGAGGGAAACAATGACGGGGAGCGACGGTCGGGACCCCGGCTTCGAACAGTTCGAGCGTTTCCTCGACGGCTGGTCGCGTCGAGACTTCATCCGGCGGATGGGCGGCGCCGCGGCTTTCGCGGTATTTGCAGCCGGGGGGCTGGAGTTCCTGGAAGCCTGCGGCGGCAACCAGACCGCGCAGTCCCAGAACGTCAAGAAGGGTGGTCATCTCACTGAGGGCTCGCTCTCAGACCCCACTACCTTCAATGGCGTCTTCAGCACCGACACGGCCAGCAGCACCATCTTCGGGATGATGTTCGCCAGTCTCATCGATCTCAAAGCTAGCGGCGACCTCATCCCGGTTATCGCCAAAGAGGTGCCGAAGGTCGAATCGGACCAGCTGACGTACAAGTTCAACCTGCGGCAAGACGTCAAGTGGTCCGACGGGCAGCCGCTGACTGCTGACGACGTCGTCTTCACGTACAGCCTGATGGCCGGCTCCACGTACGACTACAAGGCGATCAACTCCCGCTACTGGCCCGACCTGGAGCAGTACCTGGACAGCGTGAAGGCGCTTGACAAATACACCGTCGTCATGAAGACCAAGGTCCCGTACGCCCCGTTCCTGACCGGTTACGTCATCCCCGTGCCACCGCTGCCCAAACACGTCCTGGAGCCGGTCGTCCAGAAATCAGCCGCCGACTTCCGCAAGGCCGACTTCAACTTCGCCCCCACCGTGGTCAGTGGCCCGTTCATGTTCGATCGTTGGGACAAGAGCCAGCAGGTGGTGGTCAAGGCCAACCCGGGCCACTTTCTGGGCCGACCCAACCTGGACTCGTACGTCATCAAGACCGTCTCGGACGGCATCGCCATCGCCAACCAGCTCAAGACGGGCGAGATCGACTTCGGCGGCATCGAGCCCAGCCTATGGGATGACATGGCCACCGCCGGCAACGTCAACCGGATCACATTCGGCGCGCCGGGGTGGGATTACTACGCCTACAACATGGACCCGGCCAACGCCAGGCGGCCGGTGACGGGCAAGATCTTCGGCGACCCCGCGACCGGCAAGACGGTGCGCCAGGCTCTCTATTACGCGGTCGACCGCAAGAGCCTGGCCGACAAGGTCTACTTCAAGCAGGCGGACGTCGCCACCACGGTCGAGCCACCAACATCATGGGCGCTCAGCACGAACGTCACGAAGTACCCCTACGACCCCAAGAAGGCGTCCGACATGCTCGACCAGGCCGGATGGAAGGCCGGCCCGGACGGCATCCGGGTCAAGGACGGCGTGCGCCTGAGCTTCGAGGTCATCACCAACGTGGGCAACAAAGCCCGCGAGACCACGATTCAGGTCCTTGCTGAGTCCTGGAAGAAGATCGGCGTCGAGGCCCAGCCCAAGCCGATCCAGTTCACGGAGTATGTGAAAACCTCGACCACGCGGGACTTCGACATGGTTATGGGAGGCATCGCCTCCGGAGTGGACCCGGACCTGTCACAGATCTACCACTCCCGTGTGATCGGCAAGGGCCTGAACCGGATGGGCTACCACAGCCCGCAGCTCGACGACATGCTGGACAAGGCCGTGCAGGTCCTGGACCAATCGAAGCGCAAGCAGATCTACGCTCAGGTCCAGCAGATCCTCATGGACGATCTTCCGGCGGGCATGCTGGTCTGGCCAAGGGCGCTGGTGGCGGTATCCAAGCGGGTCCAGAACTTCGGCATCGGACCGTTCAACCGATTCCAGAACCGGCCCTGGTTGAAGGACGTCTTTGTAACCGACGGCAAGTAGCTCGAGGTGCCCTGGAAGTACCTGCTCCGCAGGCTGCTTGCGGCGATACCGGTCGTCCTGGGCGTGAGCCTTATCACGTTCGTCCTGATGCACGCCACCGGTGGCGACTACGTGCCGGGGATCTCGGACGATCCCCGGCTCTCAAAGGCCACGGTGGACGCCTTGCGCCACGAGTACGGGCTGGACCAGCCCTGGTGGGTGCAGTACGGCCTCTGGCTTTGGAACATCGTCCACGGCGACTTCGGGCGCTCGATGATCGATGGCACCAAGGTCACGGCACACATCGCCGACCGGCTGCCCAACACACTCGAGCTGACCCTGACGGCCATCCTGATGGCCATCCTGATCTCGATCCCGGTCGGCGTGGTGTCGGCGCTCCGCCGCGGGACCAAGGTGGACAACGCGCTGACTACAATGTCGGTGGCCGGTGTCGCCGTCCCCGAGTTCTGGCTGGGGCTGATGCTCATCCTGCTTGTGGCAGTCATTCCGGCCCAGCACCTCGGCGCGCCGCTCCTCCCCTCCAGCGGCGCAACCTCGTCGTTTGGCGGCGGTGACCCGCTCGACCGTCTGGCTCATCTGATCCTGCCCGCGATAGTGCTCTCGTTCACCTACCTGTCCATCTGGTCGCGGTTCACGCGCTCGAGCATGCTGGAGGTTCTCTCGCAGGACTACGTCCGCACCGCCCGGGCCAAGGGCATGGGAGAGCGCCGCGTCGTCTATCAGCACGCCCTCCGCAACGCGGTGGTGCCGCTGGTCACGCTGGTCGGTCTCGAGCTGCCCGGGCTGGTGAGCGGCGGCCTCATCGTCGAGGTCGTCTTCGGCTGGCCGGGCATCGGCCGCTTCACCTACGAGCGGGCGCTGGCCTTCGATTACACGACCGTGATGGGCCTGACCACGTTCGCCGCCGCCCTGGTCGTGGTCGGCAACCTGGTCGCCGATGTCCTCTACGTCATCCTCGACCCCCGGATCCGGTACACATGATCAGCCAGGGTCAGATCGCCGAGACGGCCCGCCTGGCGGGCGTGTTAGAGGGTGCCGCCACCAGGCCGGCGCAGAGCTTCTGGAGCGAGTCCTGGGAGCGGCTCAGGGCCAACCGGGCCGGCATGCTGGCCGCAGCCGTGATCGCCTTCATGGCCGTGGTGGCGCTGGCCGCCCCACTGCTGTCGGCGCTCGTGACGCACCACAATTTCCACGAGCAGGACATCCAGAACAACTTCGCCCCGCCGCTCTTTCCTGGGCACGTGCTCGGCACGGACGAGATCGGCCGCGACACTCTCACGCGTCTGATCTGGGGGGCGCAGGTCTCGCTCGGCGTGGGCTTTCTGACGGTGGCCATCTCCGTCGTCGTGGGGACGTCCGTCGGGCTGAGCGCGGGCTACTTCGGTGGGCTGGCCGACGACGTGCTGATGCGCCTGGTCGACGTCATCCTCTCCATCCCGCGCCTGTTCCTGTTCATCCTGGTCGGCATCCTCTTCTTCCGCTCGGCCAGCCTGGTCAGCCTGTCGCTGGTGATCGCTTCGGTCGGCTGGGGCGCGACGGCCCGGCTGGTCAGGGGGGAGGTGCTCTCGATCCGCAATCGCGACTTCATGCTGGCCACGCGCTCGCTCGGCGCCGGGCACCTGCGGCTGATCCTGCGCCACCTCCTGCCCAACACCCTGCCGGTGCTGATCGTGGCCGCCAGCCTCGGCGTGGGCGGCGTGATCCTGGCCGAGGCTGCGCTGGACTACCTCGGCTTCGGCATCCACCCGCCGACGCCGAGCTGGGGCAACATGCTGAGCAACGCCCAGCAGTACTTCACACACTCGATCTGGCTCGTATTCCTGCCGGGGGTGTGTATCTTCATCACCGTGTTGGCGGCCAACCTGTTCGGGAACGCCGTCAGGGACGCCTTTGACCCGCGCCTGCGCTGACGTGAACCGGTTCCGATTGGTGATATCGTGGCCGGCATGCTCGCCGCCCGCGGCACTCGAATGACCGAGGCCAGCGATCTTCCCGCAGGCGGATGGTGTTATACGTACGAGGCAGATGCCCGAACTTAATGCTGGTCACGCGAGCGTTGTGGTTCCAGCGGCCGCTATCTTCATCACCGTGTTGGCGGCCAATTTGTTCGGGAACGCCTTCAGGGACGCCTTTGACCCCCGCCTGCGCTGAGCTTTTGGGCACGGGACCGGGGAGCGAAGCGATAGCAACTTGTCAGGCGAGGAAGTGCGCTCCATAATCCGCAGCAACCGGAGGCGATCACCTCGTTGGAGGAGGGTACGTGAGAAGTAGTGGAGAGTCGGACCCCGGGTCCGAACAGTTTGATCTGTTCCTGCAGGACTGGTCTCGGCGGGACATCCTGCGCGGCATGGGGGGGGCTTTGGCCTTCACGGCTTTCCTGGCCGGGGGCATGGAGTTTCTCGCCGCCTGCGGCGGCGGCAGCACAACCGCTAACACGCAGAAGGTCGTGAAGGGCGGCCATCTCGTCGAAGGCATCATCACCGATATCAGCAACGTCAACCCGATCTTCATAAACGACACCGGGAGCCAGATCGTCGGCTTCCGCGTCTACGAGGGCCTTCTGAATCAGGACGTCGCGGGCAACCTGCTGCCCAACGTTGCGGTGGAGGTTCCAAAGGTCGACGCCGACCAGGTGACCTACAAGTTCAAACTGCGCCAGGACGTCAAGTGGTCCGACGGCCAGCCCCTGACTGCCGACGACGTCGTCTTCACCTACCAGTTGATGTACGACCCCAAATACAAGGACGTGAAGTCGCGCTATCGCTCCCAGCTGGAGCAATACCTGGCCAGTGTGACCGCGCCTGACAAGTACACGGTCGTCTTCAAGACGTCGACGCCGTACGCGCCGCTTCTCGATACCTTCGCCAACCTGCCCCTCATCCTGCCCAAGCACGTCTGGGAGAAGCTGCAGCCTGCCGAGATCAACTCGAGTGATATGAACCAGGTGCCGACGGTCGGCAGTGGCGCGTTCCTGCCGGTCAAGTGGGACAAGGGCGCTCAGTACCAGATGAAGCGCAACGACACCTACTTCAGAGGCAAGGCCAACCTCGACAGCTTCATCTACAAAGTCGTGCCAGATGCGGTCGCCGTTGCCAACCAGCTCAAAACGGGCGAGATCGACGTCGGGATCGTCGACAAGAGTCAGTGGGACTCCCTGGCGACGGCCGCGAATATCGATCGGGTTGTATACGCCGCCCCCTCGTTCGACTACTACATTCACAACCTCGATCCGGCCAAGACGCCCAAGGCGGCCATATTCGGCGATCTCCAGGTGCGCAAGGCCCTCCTCACCGCCCTCGACCGCAAGACGATCGCTGACAAGGTGTACTTCGGACAGGCCGACCCGGCGGACTCGTCGGTGAGCAAAGCCCAATGGGTGCACACCACCACCAAGACCCAATACGCCTTCGACCTGGCCAAGGCCAATCAGATGCTTGACGCGGCAGGATGGGTCAAAGGCGCAGACGGCATCCGGGCCAAGGGCGGCGTGCGAATGGAGTGGGAGCTGCGCACCAACTCCGGCAACAAGGTTCGAGAGACGCTCATCACAGTGCTTGCTGACCAGTGGAAGCAGATCGGCGCCAACGTGGCGACCAAACCGATCCAGTTCCCGCAGCTGGTGACCCAGCTGAGTCAGAGCCGCGAGTTCGAGATGATCCTGCTCGGTATCTCCGAGGGTCTCGACCCGGACACCACCCAGCTTTGGCACACGAAGTCCATCGGTGGCGGAGCCCTCAACGGAATGGCGTACAAGAACCCGAAGGTCGACGACCTGCTCGATCAGGCGGTGAAGACGTTGGACCGTGAGAAGCGCAAGGGCCTCTACCAGCAAGTCCAGGAGATCCTGATGGAGGATCTACCCGCGCCGCTGGTGACCTTCCCCAAATCCAACTGGGGCGTCAGCAAGCGAGTGAAGAACTTCGGCATCGGACCCTGGAACACGTACGGTCCCAGGCCCTGGTTCAAGGACGTGTACGTCTCAGACGGTAAGTAGCCGAGCCATTAGTCGGAGATGCTCGCCAAGTTCGTGCTCAGGAGGACGCTGGCCGCGATCCCGGTCGTGGTCGGCGTCAGTCTGATCGTCTTCTTGATCATGCACGGTACGGCCGGGAGCTTCGTTCCCGGCCTTTCCCTCAACCCCAACTTCACTCCCAAGCAGATCGAGCTGCTCAAGTCGCAGCTGGGCCTGGATCAGCCGCTGTGGATTCAGTACCTGGACTGGACCGGTATTGCCTGGCTCCTGCAGCGGATCGGTCTGCGAGTGCTGCTCGTCGGCGCTCATGACATCACTCCGGGGGTACTTCAGGGCAACTTGGGCCAGTCGATGGTCGACGGCACGTCCGTGGCTAGCCAGGTCTTCGACCGACTTCCCAACACCGTTCTGTTGACCGTCACGGCAATCGTGATCGGCATCACACTCTCCATCCCGCTGGGCGTGGTTGGAGCTCTGCGCAGGGGTAGCAGAGTCGATCACGGGCTGACCGTAATGTCGGTCGGTGGAGTGGCTGTGCCTGCCTTCTGGCTGGGCTTGATGCTGATCCTGTTCTTCTCGGTCAAATTCCACGATTGGGGCCTTCCTTTCCTGCCGTCAAGTGGGATTGTGACCCCGTTCAGCGGCGGTGACCTGCTGGACAGGATCGCGCACCTGCTCATGCCGGCCATCGTGCTGTCCTTTGTCTACCTCGCCATATGGTCTCGCTTCACGCGCTCCAGCATGCTGGAGGTCCTATCTCAGGACTACGTGCGCACGGCACGCGCCAAGGGGATGGGAGAGCGGCGCGTGACCTTCGTCCACGGGCTGCGCAACGCGATCATCCCGCTGGTGACGCTGATCGGCCTGGAGCTCCCCGGTCTGGTCAGTGGCGGTCTGGTCGTGGAGACCGTGTTTGGCTGGCCGGGGATCGGTCTGCTCCTCTATCAGCGGGCCCTGGCCTACGACTACACGATGGTGCTCGGCATCGTCACTTTTGCGGCCATTCTGGTGATCGTCGGGAATCTGCTGGCAGACGTGCTGTACGCCGTCGTCGACCCGAGGATTAGGTTGGCATGATCGACCAACTCGCTGTCGAGGAGTTGGAACGCGGTCAAGTAGGTCCAAGCCCTGTAGCCGGCCGAAGAACCAAGAGCTATTGGGCTGAATCACTGAGCAGGCTGCGTGGCAACCGCATCGGGGTCTTTTCGGGCTATCTGATGCTGGTCCTGGCCGTAATCGCCATCCTGGCTCCATTTCTCTCTGCATTCGTGACCCACTTCGACCCCACGAAGCAAGACCTGCAGAACTCCTTCCTCAGCCCCGGCCGCACGCACTGGCTGGGCGCCGATGAGACGGGTCGGGACACCCTCACCAGGCTCATCTATGGGGCGAGGGTCTCAATGGGTGTCGGATTCCTGACCGTCGCGATGCAGATCGTGGTCGGGGGCGGTGTGGGCCTGGTCGCCGGCTTCTTCGGGCGCTGGGTCGACGGCCTGCTGATGCGAATCGTGGACACAGTCCTGTCCGTGCCTCCCATCTTCCTGTTCATCCTGATGGGAATCGTCTTCCGCCCTAACGCCTTCACGCTGTCGGCGGTCATCGCCAGCGTGGGCTGGGGAACGGTGGCGAGGTTGGTACGTGCGGAGGTGATGTCGGTCAAGAATCGCGATTTCGTCATGGCGACCCGCTCTCTGGGCGCGTCCAACATGCGTTTGATGGTGCGCCACCTCCTCCCCAACGTGCTGCCGGTCATGATCGTGGCCGCCAGCCTGGGGGTTGGGGCGATCATTCTCATCGAAGCTGCCCTCGACTTTCTCGGCTTTGGGATCACACCTCCGACGCCGAGCTGGGGCAACATGCTTACGAACGCCCAGACCTACTATGCGCACTCGACGTGGCTGGTCGTCTTCCCGGGCGTGATGATCTTCGTCACCGTCCTGGCGGCCAACCTCTTGGGCAACGCCGTGCGCGACGCTTTCGACCCGCGGCTTCGGTAAAAGCAGTCAGAGCCGGATGAGCTCGGTGGCCACGTCGGCCACCTGAGCCTCCACGGCAGTCCGCTCGACGTAGCTGAGCACGTGGGCCAGGATCTCGTCGGCGTGATTGCCGTCGGCGCTGACACAAGCCACGGCGAGTTGTGCCAGCTGCCATCGGTCGCGCTCACCGACCTCGGCGGCGGCCACCTGGAACTGCTGGCGCAGACGGCGCAGGAGCCCGCTCACAACCTGCCGCTTGGCCTTGAGCGAGCCGCTGTTGGGGAGGTGAAGGGTGAGGCGCAGGATTCCGACAACCATTGGGGGTCACCCCCGCCGGGACTACGACCCGGCGGCGCGGTGAGCTTCATAATGCCCGCACCTCATGCCGGATTGCCGATTGGCATGGGACAGGCACGCTCCGGAGGCCGGAAGAGTTCCCGAGCCCGACAGCGAAGAGCCGAAGTCGGTGATAATCCTGATCGGGGATGGGGCCGATCGCACATACCGTGGGAGGGCCATGCTCAGGAACCCGTCAGTAGCTGAAGAGGGTCTGTCGTAGATGCCCGAACACCTGCTCGAGGTGCGCGGCCTCAAGACGCAGTTCCCGACCAAGGACGGCCTGGTCAGGGCCGTCGACGGCATTGATTTCCACGTCGATCGTGGCGAGACGCTCGGCATCGTCGGCGAGTCCGGCTCCGGCAAGTCGATGACGGTTCTCAGCATCATGCGGCTGCTCCCCAGGCCGGGCCTCATCGCCGGCGGCGAGGTGCTGTACAAGGGCCGTGACCTGGTCCAGGCCTCCGAAACCGAGATGCAGGACGTGCGCGGCCAGGAGATCGCGATGATCTTTCAGGATCCCATGACCTCCCTGAACCCCGTCTACCGAACCGGGTGGCAGGTGGGCGAGCCGCTTCGCCTCCACAAAGGCCTGAAGCTGGCGCAGTCCATGAGGGAGGCCATATCGATGTTCACCAAGGTGGGCATCCCCGAACCCGAGAAGCGAGTGCAGAACTACCCTCACGAGTTCTCGGGCGGCATGCGCCAGCGGGCCATGATCGCAATGGGCCTGACCACCGCCCCTTCCGTGCTGATCGCCGACGAGCCCACGACTGCGCTGGACGTGACCATCCAGGCCCAGATCCTGGAGCTCCTCAAGCAGGTCAACCGGGAGTTCGGGACGGCGACCGTCCTGATCACCCACAACCTGGGCGTCGTCGCGGGGATGTGCGAGCGGGTGATGGTCATGTACGCGGGCCGAGTAGTGGAGGAGGGCCCGACCGACGACGTCTTCGCAAACCCCAAGCACCCCTACACCTGGTCGCTGCTGCAGTCGATCCCGCGACTCGACGCCGAGGCACATGAGGCCCTTCGTGCAATCGAGGGCATGCCGCCGGACATGACCGCGCTGCCGACCGGCTGCGCCTTCCACCCGCGCTGCGCGTTCCGGGTCGATCGCTGCATCCAGGAGACGCCGGTGCTCAGTTGGGTCGGCAACACGCAGCGCGCTGCCTGCTGGGTGACGCAGGGTGGGACCGACCTCGCCGCCGTAGGCGCCGCATCTGAGGGGAGAGACGCCCGTGGCTGAGACGGCGACCATGACGCCCCAGTTGCGACGAGCCTGGACAGCCGCAGAGCCGCTTCTGGAGGTACGCGGGCTCCGAACATACTTCCCGATCAGCGCCGGCGTGCTGCAGCGGACCGTCGCCCACGTCAGGGCCGTCGACGGCGTCGATCTCACCATTCGCCAGGGCGAGACGCTGGGCCTCGTGGGCGAGTCGGGCTGCGGCAAGTCCACGCTTGGCCGCTCAATCCTCCGGTTGGTGGAACCGACCGCGGGCGAAGTCCTCTTCAAGGGCCAGGAGCTGACCAGGCTGTCAGGCTCGGAGATGCGGCGGATGCGCCGCGAGATGGCGATGATCTTCCAGGATCCCTTCGCCTCCCTGGACCCGCGGCAGACGGTGGGGGAGATCGTGGGTGAGCCGCTCGACATCCATGGCCTGGCGTCCAGCCGGCGCCAGCGTCAGGACCGGATCCAGGAGCTGCTGCACGTCGTCGGGCTGAACCCCAACTTCGCCAACCGCTACCCGCACGAGTTCTCGGGCGGCCAGCGGCAGCGTATTGGAATCGCCAGGGCCCTGGCAGTCGATCCGTCTTTCATCGTCTGCGATGAGCCGATCAGCGCGCTGGACGTCTCGATCCAGGCGCAGATCATCAACCTGCTGGAGCGGCTCCAGGACCAGTTCAACCTGACCTACCTGTTTATCGCCCACGACCTGTCGGTTGTGAAGCACATTTCGGACCGGATCGCGGTGATGTACCTGGGCAAGGTGGTCGAGATCTCAGGGGCCAACGAGCTGTACCGGCGACCCAAGCATCCCTACACGGCGTCGTTGCTGTCGGCCATCCCGATCCCTGACCCGAGGATCGAGAAGGATCGGCGGCGGATCATCCTGACCGGGGATGTGCCCTCGCCGGTGAACCCGCCGTCGGGGTGCCGGTTCCGGACGCGCTGCTTCAAGGCGCAGCCGCGCTGCGCCGAATCGGAGCCGCCCCTGGACACCGTCAAGCTGGACGGCCACGAGGCCGCCTGCTTTTTCCCTGTCGAGTAGTCAGCGGAGAGGTGTTGCGATGAGCCTGGAACGCGCCGTTGAGCTGGCACGCGCCTCGCGTGCCACAGCGGAGGCCGACTTCTTCGAAGAGCTGCGCATACCGAGCGTCAGCACCCTGCCGGAGCACCGAGACGACATCATGCGGAACTGCTCGTGGCTGGCTGACCGGTTCCGGTCGCTGGGTCTCGAGACGTCGATCGCGGAAGTCGTACCGACGGGGCATCCGGTGCTGCGGGCGGAATGGCGTGGAGCGCCCGCCGGCGCGACGACGCTCACGATCTACGGCCACTACGACGTCCAGCCGCCTGACCCGCTGGAGGAGTGGCAGTCTCCGCCCTTCGAGCCGACCGTGCGCGATGGCATGGTCTACGCCCGCGGTTCCTCCGACAACAAGGGCAACCACATGGCGGCCCTGAAGGCAGCCGAATACGCTCTGGCGGCGGGTGGTCCACCGATCAACCTGCGTTTCCTGCTCGAAGGCGAAGAGGAGATCAGCGGCCATTCCCTGCCCAGGTACATACATGACAGGGCCTCGGAGCTGGCGACCGACTACGTGCTGGTCTGGGACGGGGGATTTTCCGCAGACGGCCGTCCCGAGCTGGTGACCGGGCTGCGTGGCATCCTCTACGTCGAGCTGGAGGCTTCGGGTCCGGCGGTCGACCTGCACTCGGGCATGTACGGTGGCAATGCGCCCAACCCGCTCAACACGCTGGCCCGGATCCTCGGGGAGCTGAAGGGCCGCGACGGCCGGGTGACGATTCCGGGCTTCTACGACATGGTGCGGCCACCAGCTGCCGAAGAGACGGCTGACTGGGACATGACCCCGGCGTACGGCGAGAAGGTTCGTGATCTCATGCGTGCGGCGGCGCTGGAGGGGGAGGCCGACTACAGCGCCGCCGAGCGCAATTGGGCGCGGCCGACGCTGGACGTGAACGGTTTCATCGGCGGTTTCACCGGCGAGGGCGAGAAGACGGTCATCGCGGCCCGGGGCACCGCCAAGGTGTCGATGCGGCTGGTGCCTGACCAGGACCCCATGCGCATCCTGGACACGCTGCGGGAGTACGTAGAAGAGCTGACCACGCCAGGCGTGAAGGTTGAGGTCAAGCTGCTGGGCTCGGCGCCCCCGGTGCTTGCGGGGGCGGCGCACCCGGGCGCAGTGGCGCTGTCTGGGGCGTTCGAGACGGCGTTCGGCCAGCCCGCCGCCCGGCTGCGGACGGGGGGCTCGATCCCCGTGGCGAGCGACTTCCAGGAGGCCCTGGGTGCGCCGATGATGATCAGCGGCCTGGCGCAGCCCGGTGCCGGCGCACATTCGCCCAACGAGCACTTCAGCCTGGACCACTTCCACCGCGGAACCGAGGCGCTGATCCGCCTTATGTGGTCGTTGGGCTCGTAGGGGAGGGGGGAAGTCTCTCCCCGCAAAGTCGGGGGAGTACCCGGCAAAGCGGGGGAGGGGGCGAACTTGATCCCAAGCTTTGTCTAGGGCCAGGGCTCCGGCGAGGCAGGCCGGCGGCCCAGGTGGTGATAATGCTTGTCGTGCGAGGTCGCACACAGGATCGGCTGCGAGTCGCTGCGCACTACATACGGGATGGCCTTCTGATCGTCCGGCAGGCTGCGAGCGAAGGATTCGCCGTGGCCTGGCATCAACTCGGGATTGGCCTGACCGGCGCGCGAGACCGGCTGGGTCCTGCGCTCGCCTGGGCCTGGTGCAACATCCGGATCGGGCTGGCCACCGCAGGGCATGCGCTGCGCCGGGGTCTCGCCGAGGCATGGGACCAACTGCGGATCGGCCTGGCCCGTGCGCCAGGCGCATTGCGTTACGGCCTCACTGCCGCCTCAGCCCAGCTCTTGCCGGGCGCAAGGCGCGTGTGGAACGGCCGGCGGCCCGGCACGCCCCGGGGGAGCGAGCCTCCGGCGCCCGCTCGGAATCCGTTGCATCTCGATCGCGCACAACTGCGGGTCATGCTGGCGGTGGCGGCCATCCTCGCCATGGCGGCGGTCTCGTTGCTGGGTTATGGCCTGTGGGCCCGCTGGTCCGGCACCCTCGCCGACCAGGTTGCCGCCCTCAATCTCACGCTGGCCCTGGGCACGCTGGTCGCGCTGCTGGTCGCCGGGTTGATCGCGCTGGTCGCGCACCGGCGCGCAGCGGAGAGACCAGATCTCAGCTTCGAGATCGAATTCCCCTTCTCGGAGCCGAATCGGCCGCAGCTCATGGTTGATACGTCGCATCGTCGACCGGATGGCTTCCCCTATCTCGCACACTTCGAGCAGGTGCGCGCCAAGGCTCGCATCGCCAACAGGACTCCGTTCGCAGCTCGCCATCCGGCCTGCCGAATCGAGCTGATCGGGCTCCACGGCCGCGACTTCGGTCCAGGCTGGACGACCGTGATCGCCAATCCCGAGGCAGAGCCGACCGTCATCCAGTGGGACGGTGGGGCCGACTGTGTGATCCACGGCGAGTGGGAGCGCGTGCTGGACCTGGACTTCAGATCCGTCGTCCATCTCGCCAACGGTCCGGCCAAGATTGTGGCCCACGTGGTCGCGGAGGGCGCTCCGGCAAAGGTCTGCGAGATTCCCATGGACTTGCTCCAGCCCCGTGACTGGCTGAGCCGCCATCCCGAGTGGTCGCGGCCCGTTCCCATCCGCGACGTGAGCGCAGTGACCGTTGACGACCACCGCCCCGGAGAGACGCCTTCGCTTACAGTGTCCGAGTGAGCGAAGAGCTACTCGTCACCAGCGTTCACTCCTCGACGAGCGGCGACCCAGGGCGCTCGCTGAACCAGGCTCGCAGCCATCACTTCGTGATCGACGAGCCGGCTCGCAGCGGGGGCCCCGGCGAGGAGATAACGCCCGCCGAGTCCTTCCTGGCCGGCATCTCAGCCTGCGGCGTGCTGATAGTCGAGCGCCGGGCGCAGGAGACGGGGATCGCGCTGCGCAGGGCGGAGGCTTGGATCGACGGCGCGCGCCAGACCTCCGACACGTCATGGTTCACGCGGATCGACATGCGTTTCCGGCTCGCGGGCCCACGTCAGGAGGAGGCGGAGGCGCTTGTCGCCCACTATCAGGGGCATTGACCGCTGTACCGAGCGGTCGCGGTCGCGACCACGGTTGAGGTGACGGTCGAAATCGACTGAGGCCCGGGCCGGGGCGTGAGAGCTCTCGTGAGCGCTTAACAACCTCCCTTCCCTCTTGAGACGGCGATACCTACGCTGTCTGCGATGTGTACCGCCGAGATATGCGCGCATGGATATGCTATATGCGTGAGGCGTACCACCGTGATGCTGCCCGATGAACTCGACCATCGCCTCCGTTTCGAGGCGCGGCGTCGGGGTGTGTCCGTGGCCGAGGTGATCCGGGAGGCTCTGGACGCCCGCTACGGCCTGGCGCCGGGCCCACGAAGGCTGAGCTTTGTGGCGATCGGCGAAGCACGCCCCAATACGCCGACTGATGCGGCCTCGCGAATTGACGAGCTCTTTGGGGAGGATCTGTGGCGAAGCTACCTCGAGGACAAAAAGCTGAGCGATGCTGATCGTTGACGCAGGTCCGCTCTTCGCGAGTGCGTGGCGGGGCGAAAGGGATCACGAACGCTGCGCCCACCTCCTCCAGACGCACCCACCACCCCTCCAGGTGCCCGCGCTCGCTGCCGCCGAGGCGGCGTACTTGATCGGCGCGCGCTTGGGGGCGACGGCTGAGCTGGCATTGGCGCGCGCTTTTGCATCCGGGGAGCTCTCATTAGAGCCGATCCACCCCGCGGACTGGGACCGAATTGTGACCCTGATGGAGCAGTACGTCGACATGCCGCTGGGCATGGCCGATGCGTCACTGATTGCGTCGGCGGAGCGCCTGGGCGCCCACGAGATCGCCACCCTCGACAGGCGTCACTTCGGCGCGGTCCGGCCCAAGCACGTGGAAACCTTCACGCTGCTGCCCTAACCCACCACCGCCTCGGCCTCGATCTCGACCTTCCAGCGCGGATCCAGCAGCCCTGCGACCACCACCATCGTGCTCGCCGGCCGCACCCGTCCGAAGACCCTGCCGTGCTCGGCGCCCACCGCCTCCGCATGCTCCGCGTTCGTGATGAACATCCGCGTCCGCACCACGTGCTCCGCACCCGCGCCCGCTTCCGCCAGTGCCGCCAGCATGATCTCGAAACACCTGGCCGCCTGCACTCCGGCGTCAGGGTCGCAGGAGCCGTCCGGCCAGATCGGTGCCGTCCCCGACACCAGCACCCGATCGCCGGCGCGAAGCGCCCGGCTGAAGCCGATCGTGGGCTCGAAGGGGGATCCAGACGAAATGCGCTTGCGTTCGATCATGCTCAGTACGCTATGCGGATGCTCGACAGGGTGCTTGACCGCGCACACCAGCAGCGCGCTGAGGCCGAAGCCCAGCTCTTCGAACTGATCTCGATCGCCAGCGTCTCCGCCCTCCCGGAGCACGGTCCCGACTGTAGGCAGGCCGCCGACTGGCTTGCGCAGAAGCTGCGCCGTCTGGGGATGGACGTCGAGCTCGCCGACGTCATCGACGGTGGTCACCCCGTCGTCGTGGCGGAATGGCTTGGCCGCCCCGGTGCACCAACACTTACGGTGTACGGCCACTACGACGTCCAGCCGCCTGATCCGCTCGACGAGTGGGAGAGCCCGCCTTTCCAACCGACGGTCCGTGACGGCTTCGTGTACGGCCGAGGCGCCGACGACAACAAGGCTCAGCACCTGGCAAGCGTCCTGGCCGCCACGTACTGGTTCGCCAGCGGTGGGCCGCCCGTAAACCTGCGCTTCCTGATCGAAGGGGAAGAGGAGGTGTCCGGACGCAGCTTGCCGAGCTACGTCAGGACCAACGCAGACCGCCTGGCCACCGACTACCTGCTGATCGCCGACGGCAGCTTCGCCGCGGCGGGTCTTCCGGCCATCGTGACGGGGCTTCGAGGCCTGCTCTACACGGAGATCGAAGTCGTCGGGCCGCGCGTCGACCTCCACTCGGGCATCTTCGGTGGCGTCGCCCCCAACCCCTTCAACAGCCTTGCGCACATCATCGCCGGGCTGAAGGATCGCGACGGCGTGGTCCAGATCCCTGGCTTCTACGACGACGTGGAGCCGCCCAGCGCCGAGGAGCTGGAAGACTGGAAGGCCCTCCCGATCAGCGCCGAGCAGCAGTGCACGGCGATGGGAGTGGCCGAGCTGGCCGGCGAGGCGGGCTATTCCGTCCTCGAGCGGAAATGGGCGCGGCCGACGCTGGACGTCCACGGCGTCGTCGGTGGTTTCACCGGCGCCGGCTCCAAAACGGTGATCCCGGCGCGAGCCAGGGCAAAGGTCTCGACCAGGCTCGTGCCACGCCAGGACCCGGCGCGAGTCTTGGCCGGGCTGCGCGACGCCGTAGCTCGGCTCGCCACCGCCGGCACGCGTGCCGAGGTGATCGACCTGAGCTCCGCCCCGCCTGTGCGGCTGGCGGCCGACCATCCCGGTGTGGATGCGCTGCGCAAGGCCTTCAGCGCCGCCTTCGGAGCGGCGCCGGTTCTGATTCGCGAAGGCGGCTCGGTGCCCGTGACGATCGACTTCCAGGAGGCGCTCGGCACCCGCCTGCTGGTCACCGGTTTCGGCCTTCCTGACGACGCGCTCCATTCGCCCAACGAGCGCATGAGCCTGGACCAGTACCACCGCGGCACCGACGCGGTGATCCACCTGATGCATGAGCTCGCCGCCCAGCGATAGCACCGAGCTGCAGCGGCTGGCTCGTGATCTGGTCCGCGTCGCGTGGTTGGAGGGGGACTTCGTGCTCCGGTCCGGCCGCCGCTCGAACTACTACTTCGACAAGTACCTGTTTGAGACGCAGCCGGGCATCCTGCGACGGGTGGGCAAGCATCTGGCGGAGCTGGTGCCGGCGCCCACCCAGCGGCTTGCGGCGCCTGAGTTGGGGGCGGTGCTGCTGGGCGCAGCTGTGTCGCTGGAGCTCGACCTGCCGCTCGTGCTCGTGCGCAAGGAGGCCAAGGGCTACGGCACCGCTCGAGGGCTGGAGGGTGTCCTCGAGGCCGGCGACAAGGTGACCGTGATCGAGGACGTCCTCACGACAGGCGGCGAGGCGGTCAGCGCCATCGAGAAGGTGCGGGCAGCCGCTGGCACCGTGATCGGGCTGGTAGCCGTGCTCGACCGGGAAGAGGGCGCTGCGGAGAACCTGTATCGGCTGGGCGTGCCCTTCACGCCGCTGTTCCGGAAGTCCGATCTCACGATCTGACCTGGTCATCCGCAACGGCACCGTCTGCACCCCGGGTGGACTGCGCGAGGCCGACGTGCACGTCACCGGCGGTGTCATTACGAGCCTGGAGCGGGGGGGCGATCCGGCTGCCGAGGAGGTGGACGCCAGGGCTTTGCTCGTGCTGCCCGGCGGCGTCGACGCGCACGTCCACAGCCGCGATCCCGGCTTTCCAGAGAAGGAGGATTTCCTGTCGCTCACAGCGGCCGCCGCAGCCGGCGGCATCACGACGGTGGTCGACATGCCGAACACGGTGCCTGCCGTGGAGAGCGCCGCGGTCTTCCAGGAGAAGGTCGAGATCGCATCCTCGCGGGCATCGGTCGACTTCGCGCTGTGGGGCCTGCTCAGCAGCAGGAGCCGGCCGGAGGACGTCGACGGCCTGCTCGATACGGGGGCGGTCGGGCTGAAGGCGTTTCTCGGCTACGCCATCCGCCGCTCCAACCGGCAAGTCGTCTATACGCCGGACCTGGACGACCCCGAGCTCGAGGCGCCGGCCGGCTACGGCGCGATAGCCCGCCTGGCCCCCGACCTTGCCCGGTGGGGCGCGCCTCTGGCCGTGCACTGCGAGGACCCCGACATCCTGCGCTCCTTCCTACGGCCGGTCCGGACGTACGCAGACTTGCTCGCCTCCCGGCCTGCGCTGGCGGAAGCCGTGGCCGTTGCTGCGCTTGGCGTGGTCTCACAGCGGACCGGCCTGGAGATACAGGTCGTCCATCTCTCCAGTGCATTGGGCCTGGCCGCGGCGCGGGATGCCGGGCGAGCGGGGGCGCGGCTCGTGCTCGAGACGTGCCCGCAGTACCTCTGGCTCAGCGACGAGGACGCTGGGCGCCTGGGGCCGAGCTTGAAGATGTATCCGCCGGTTCGCACCGCCGCGGATCGCGCGGCCCTCATCGAGGCGCTTCGGGGCGGGCTGATCGAGCGAGTCGGCACCGACCACGCTCCGCATTCGGACGGAGAGAAGCTGGGCCGATCTCTGGAGGAGGCCTTGCCGGGCAGCCCTGGGGTGCAGACGCTGTACATGAGCTGCCTCGAGCTGGCCCGCCGCCAGGGTGACGTGGCAAGAGCGGCCCGGTGGGTCGCAGAAGGGCCGGCTCGAACGCTGAGCCTCTATCCGCGCAAGGGTGTCATCGAGCCTGGTGCGGATGCCGACCTGCTTCTAGTGGACCCGTCCGGCGAGACGGTGGTGGCTGCCGCCGGGCAGCACTCACGTCAGAGGCACGGCGCAATGGATGGGCAGCGGTTCGGCTTCGCGGTTCGATTGGTGTACTCCCGCGGCGAGCTGGTCGCACGGGATGGGCACCCTGTGGGGCGGCCAGGACGGGGGCGTCTGGTCAGGCCTGGGGCCTGACGCTCACCGCCTCACGGGCTGAAACACAGGGCTGTTTCGCAGCTCGTTCTCCAGGTTGGTCACAGGCCCGTGACCGGGGTAGATCGCGGTGTTCAGCGGCAGCCGCGCCAGCTTGGTGCCGATCGAGACGATCTGGAGGCGCATGTCGGTGCCTGGCCGCTCCCTACCGATGCCCCCCGCCAGCAGCGTGTCGCCCGTGAATACGTGGTTGGCCACCAGGTAGCACAGGCTGCCGGGCGTGTGCCCGGGCGTGTGGATCACGCGCAACTTGAAGTCGCCGAACTCCAGCTCCTCGCCCTCGATCAGGTAGCGGTCCGCTGAACGCAGAAATGCCTTGGCGTCGGCCACGTGCATGGCGGTGGTAGCGCCGGTCACTCCCTTGACCGCGTCCTTGCCCGCGATATGGCCCGGGTGGCCATGCGTGGCCACCACCCAGCGGACCTTGAGCCCCGCCAGCTGGCTGAGCAGCTTCTCGGGCGGGGCGACGGCGTCGATGACGACCGCTTCCTTCGTGGCCGTGCACGACACGACGTACGCGTTGACCTCGTGCTCGCCCTTGACCTTGACAATGCCCAGCTTGCTCACTGAATCTTCATTATTTACCGGATGCAGCTGGCTGCAGTGGCGATGGGGATCGTCCTGGCTCTGATCTGCCTGTGGTGGGCGATCGGCTATGCCCGCCGGCGGGCTCGATCCCGACGGCGCCGTCAGTAGGTTTTAGATGCTGTTCCGCTCCTGCTGGAGCCGGTCCCGCAGCAGGTCGTAGCGTTCGAACTTCTCCAGTGGCAGTGGCCGCTTGGCGCGCTCCGGATACTTCGCCGCGTGGATCGCCTCCAGGAGGAGCTCGATCTCGTCGTGTGTCAGGCTGATCCGGTACTGGCGCCCGTGCTCGACCACCTCGGTGATCGCATCAGTGTGCTCCTCCTCGACGACGCGGGGGCGTGCCGTCGGACGGAAGAGCTCCTCCGACCCGGCCAGCGAAACGCGCTTGAACTTGCTCATGGGACCTCAGTGGGGCTTCCTGGTTTGGTGTGCTTCATCTGTGGTTGCTGTTCAGGACTTCCTCGGCCAGCTTCCGGTAGGCGTTCGCGCCTTCCGAGGAGCTTGCGTATTGCAGGATCGACACCGCCGCCAGGGGGGACTCCGCGAACCGGATCGAGTCCTTGACGGCGAAGTCGTAGACAAGATCACCGAAGTGCTGTCGGACCAGCCCAAGCACCTCCTGAGAGTGCAGAGTGCGCGCCTTGAAGATGGTCGGCAGTATGCCGGCCACCCTCAGCTTGGGGTTGAGCTTCAGGCGCACGCGCTCTACGCTCCGCTGAAGCTGCTGCATGCCCTTGAGACCGAAGTACTCGCACTGGAGGGGGATGATGACCTGGTCGGCGGCGACGAAAGCGTTGATGGTGATCAGGCTCAGTGCGGGTGGGCAGTCGATGATCACGAAGTCATACTGCCGCTGGATCGACCGAAGCTTCTCCTTGAGGATGGTTTCACGGCCGATCTCGTTGAGCAGCTGGCTCTCGGCACCGGACAGCTCGATGTTGGCCGGCGCGTAGTCGACGCCGATCACGGGGTTCTTCAGAATGATCTCGCTGGCGGAAACGCGTGAGTCGACCAGCAGGGTGTAGACGCTTCGCTCGACCTCGTCAGGCACCTTGAGGCCCATGTTGATGCTCAGGTGGGCCTGCGGGTCCAGATCGACGAGCAGCACGCGCTGCTCGCGTTCGGCCAGGGCAGCGCCGAGATTCACGGCGGTAGTGGTCTTTCCCACCCCACCTTTTTGATTGGCGATCGCTATCGTATTCGCCACGCGAGTGGTCCGAGTCTAACCCATACGACCTTGGACGGCTATGCGTCGGATTTCCTTTGGATAGACTTCGCCCCCGGTGATCATCGACATCCTCATCATTGCTGTGGTCCTCGGCGCGGCGTGGGTCGGATTCCAGCGCGGGCTGATCCAGCCCTTGCTGGCAGAGCTCCTGGCACTGGGTACCCTCATCATCATCTACCGCAACCGGACCGGCTGGCTGGGTCTCACAGGCGCCCTGTTCCACGCCAACGGCGTCCTCGCCTTCTTCCTCGCCCTCGTGCTGGCCGCCGTGCTGGGCTACGCAGGCGCCCAGGTCGGCGGCATCATCCACAAGATGCCGGTGGTGCGGGGAGTGGACGGCTTCCTGGGCCTCCCCGTCCAGACCGTGATCGGGATCGCGCTCTGCTACCTGCTGATCTCCGGGATGATCGTCATGGACAAGACCTTCACCGCGATCAGCACCCCGACCGTGAACCTGACTCAGCTACGGGCGATCGAGCGCCAGCTCAGCTCGAACCTCTTCACGGCCGGGCTGGTCGACAGCCATGAGCTGCAGCCGTATCAGGCGCAAGCCCAGAAGGGGGGCGCCGTTCAGGTCGCCGACCTGCCGGCGATCGGCCAGTTCCAGACGATCTACAGGGACTTGCTCAGGCCACAGCTCGCCGGCTCCCACCTTGCGCCGCCCGTGATGAGCATCGGTCACCACATCCCGGGGCTCGGCGATCTGACCTCCAAGGACCTCCCCAGAAAGCGATGACCACCGTCGCGGTGGCAGCCCCGACCGAAAGGCGGCTTCGCCACCTCGACTTCATCGTCCTGGCCAGCTACTGGGTGGCGATCGGCTACCTCTGGCAGAGCCTCGGGACGCTGATCCTGCCAAGCATCGTCCTCCACCTCGTCGGGTCGAGCGAGAAGGGGACTGCCCTCAGCGTGCTGGAGGGGATCGGAACCGTGATGGCCATCGTGTGGCAACCGATGATGGGCGCTGTTTCGGACCGAACCCGAAGCCGGTTCGGACGCCGCCGGCCGTTCATCTTCGGCGGCACCGTCGCCGACGTGGTGTTTCTCGCCGGCCTGGCGCTCTCGGGCAGCTACTGGGTGCTGGTGATCTTCTACTTCCTCCTCCAGACCGCATCAAACACCGCGCAGGGTCCGTACCAGGGCCTGCAGCCGGACGTGGTCCCAGAAGGCCAGCGGGGCACGGCCTCGGGCTACTACGGCCTGGCCAACCTCTTTGGCATACTGGGCGGGACCGTCGCCGCCGGCGTGATCCTCAACGCAGCCGGCCAGAGGGCAGCCTTCGGCAGCATCGTGGCCCTGCTCCTCGTCACGATGCTGATCACCGTCGTGTTCGTTCCGGACCGCGTGCGCCCTACGCGGGACGCGTTCGGCTCCGCGCGGGAGGTGGTCCGCGCCACCTTCACGATTCCCCTCGCGTACCCGGACTTCATGTGGCTGATGGGCTCGCGTCTCCTGATCCTGATGGGCATAGTCGGGATTCAGAGCTTCACCTTCTTCTTCTTCAGCGACTCCTTCTTCCACGGCGACAGCCACGCCACCACGACCGCCAGCACGGCCGTCGTGGGCCTCGTGGTCTTGCTGGCCATCCTGGTCACCTGGCCGGCAGCTCGCCTCTCCGACCGGATCGGGCGCCGGCCGCTCATCGTCATCGGAGGGCTGATCGCCGCCGCCGGTACGCTGGTGCTGCTGTTCGCCGGCTACCGCTGGCTGCCCGCACCCATCCTGGCGCCGGTGGCGCAAGCGCTGGGGATCCCCGAGCTCGCGGCCCAGACACTGGCCGCCGGCATACTGGTCGGTGCCGGCCTGGGGGCGTTTCTCTCGGTCGACTGGGCCTTCATCACCGACGTGATCCCGCGCGATCAAGCAGGCCTGTTCTTCGGGTTCTCGAACATCGCCACTGCGGGTGCCGGCGTGATCGCCCGCTTCCTGGCGGGCTTCATGCTCGACCACTTCAACGGCGGGCCACACCTTCTCAACCTGCCCGGTGGCTATCCGGTGATCTTCGGCGTCTTCGTAGTCTGGTTGCTGGTAGGAACCCTGCTCATTCTGAAGGTCCGCGAACGAGGGTGATTGCGCCGGAAGCCTTTCTCGCCGCGCTCGGCGGCGACCATTGCAGCGCCATCCGAGGTCGCCCCTGTGGGCGCTGATGAGATCACCATGCTGGCCGCGCTGAAGGTGGTCTTCGAGACCTGGGCGCTGCTGTGAGGGAGTCAGCGGACGCCGCCATAGTGGGGGGCGGCGTTGTCGGCTGCGCGCTCGCCTACCAGCTGGCCAGACGAGGGGTTGACGTGGTGCTTTTCGAGCGCGAACAGCTGGGCTCCCAGTCCACTGGGCGCTGCGCGGGCGGAGTGCGGCAGCAGTTCTCGGGCGAGGTCAACGTGCGCCTGCAGCAGGTCGCGGTACAGCTCTTGAAGAACTTCCACCAAGAGACCGGCGGCCACGCGGACTTCAGGCAGATCGGGTACCTGTTCCTGTTGACCAGGCCCGAGCAGATCGCCGACTGGCGCGGCATGCTCGAGATGTGGCACCAGTTGGGCCTGGAGGAGGCGCGCTGGGTCAGCGCCGAGGACGCTCACGACCTCGTGCCGATGCTCAACGTCGAGGACGTCCTGGGCGGGACGTTCTGCCCCAGCGACGGTCTCGCCAGCCCGGCGGACGTCACGGCCGGCTACGCCGCCGCCGCCCGCCGGCACGGCGCGCGGTTGAAGGAGGGGGTGAGCGTTACCGGCATCGAGGTTTGCGGCAGCCGGGTGTGCGCGGTCCGCACCACGGCAGGCGATGTCGTTACGCCGCTCGTCTTCAACTGCGCAGGGGCCTGGTCCTCCGAGATCGGGCGCATGGCCGGCGTGGAGGTGCCCGTCAAGCCGTACCGGCGGCACATCTTCGTCACCGGCGAATTTCCCGACATAACCCGGACCACGCCTATGACCGTCGATTTCGCGACCTCCTTCTACTTCCACCCCGAAGGCGACGGCGTACTGATGGGCATGAGCGATCGGGACGAGCCGTCGACCTTCAGCACCGACGTGAACTGGGACCTGCTGGAGCGGACCGTCCAGGTCGCTTCCCATCGGGCCCCGGCGCTGGAGGGGGCGAGCATTCGTTCCGCGTGGTCGGGGCTCTACGAGACGACCCCTGACCACCAGGGCATCCTGGGGCCGGTGCGAAGCGTGGAGGGCTTCTGGTGCGCCTGCGGGTTCTCGGGGCACGGCTTCATGCAGGCGCCGGCGGCGGGGCTGGTGGTGTCACAGCTGCTGCTGGACGGCGAATCCGAGGTTGACGTCGGCGCATTCTCGCACGATCGTTTCGAGCGAGGCGAGCTGGTAGCCGAGCGGAACGTGATCTGATCGAAACGGCTGATCGACGACCTCCTCGGCGCCGACATGGACCCAGTCGTACAGGCGCTCGGCCGCACCGGTCGGGACGTTCACGTCCCCATGGCTGGAGTACGAGCCGTTCTCCGAGCCCGGCCCGAACTCGGCCGGTGGCTCCCACTCAGCACTGTGAATTGCGAAGCCGTCCGCAGGATTGAGTCCCAGGAAGTAGTGGACCGTTGTGGTCGGGTACCAGTTGGGGTCGCCCTTCGGCCACGGCGAGACCAGCTGGTGGGCCGGATACTTGACGTAAACGCGAAACGACCCCGTTGAAGTCGCGAGCCCTGCTCTGCCCGTTGTCATAGGGGTCGTGAGGAACGCGCAATCGCGATCGTAAGCAACCAGCTTCTGCGCGCTCAGATCGATGACCATCATCTGGGCCGGGGCGTTGCTCAGACATGTCTGGGCCGGAGTGGCGGCTGTGGACAGCACGGTCGGCGGGCTCGTCGCCGGGGTTGTCACCGATCGGTAGTGCTGAGCAGCCTGGACCGCGAGCAGACCGGCCACGACCAGCAGCGCCAGCGCGCCCGCCAGCACTGCCGTTCAGCTCGGCGGCGTCGTCCGAGTTGGCGCCTTGATCAGCCACCCCGTCGGTGGACACATCCGCCTGCTTCAGGACCGACCACCACCGGCTGCGACGCTCCTGCCGGCACTGGTTGGCGACGATCGTCAGAAACCAGGGTTTGAGGTCTGAATCCGGCCGCAGGCGGTCTCCGGCGCGCCAGGCCTTGAAGGTGGCCTCCTGGACCGGGTCTTCGGCCTCGTGGTGGTTCTGCAGCATGCCATAGGCGAGGCGATAGGCCGCGGGGAGCAACGGCCTGAGCCCGTCGACGAATGCGTCACATGCCACGTCTCGCGGCTGGACGCCGTCGGGGGCAGTGGCGACGCTCCTCACTCTCTCCTATATGCGCCAGGTGCGCGAAGCGTTTCGGTCGCGCCCCCTCCCCGGGCGAGGGTTCTACTTGGGAGGCGCGGACCCGAGCGCGTCGAGGCGCACCCCACCTTCTGCGATGTCCAGCGCGCGATTGTAGATCTCGAGCAGATCGCCGCGACCACCCTGGCGCAGCCACTCGACGCCTGCCACGTACACGGCGGCGATCACCATCATCGTCATCACGCGGATCTCGAAATTGTGCGGGTCAAGGCCGGCCCGCTCGGCGATCACCCCGCAGAACAGCTCCTGGCTCCGCTCCAGCTCTTCCCAGAGGCGTGCCCTGAGGTCTGGCACCCCCATCATCAGCTTGCCCCGGGCGATGATCAGGTCACGGTCGGTCTCGAAGATGGTCGCCAACCCCTCGCTGATCGTTCGGCGGACGGCGACCCCCAATGGCTCGTCCTTCGGACGCGCCCCGAGCATTGCGATGAACAACGGATCGTACGGGTCATAGAACACGACGTCTTCCTTGCTGGGGAAGTAGTTGAAGAACGTGCTCGGCGAGATCTCAACCGCCTCAGCGATCTGCTCGATCGTCGTTTCCTCGTAGCCCTGCTCCACGAACAGGCGCATGGCCTCGCGCTGGATCGCGTTTCTGGTCTTCAGCTTCTTCCGTTCCCGCAGCCCGCTCGCCGGCCGGCCGGAGGAGGCCATAACAGGATTGTCACCCATCGGCCTCCTCCGACCGTTCCGTTTCAAGCCACCGCCCCACTGGAAGCACGGTCGCCGGGCGCCTCGGCCTCGGCTGCGGCGGCCGCTCGCCGGTTGGGCATGAACAGCGCGATCAGCACCGCAATCGCGACCAGCAGCCCGGCGCTGACGAGGAGCACCTCGGCCATACCGGTGGCGTAGGCGTCGTCGGCGGCGCGCAGGAGGAGTGCCGCGAGAGGGGCAGGAAGATGGTGAGCGACTCCCGCCGCCACGGCGACGCTGCTCAGCGCCGCGTCCTGGACCTGGCCGGGGAGCCCAGCCAGGTGTCCGCTCAGGCTGGCCCGGTAGGCACCGTTCAGGATGCTGCCCATGATCGCAACCCCGAACGAGGCACCCACGTTCTGCAGGGTCCGGGTGAGCGCATTCCCCGCGCCCATCTGGGCCAGCGGCAGGGCGGTCATGATCGCGTCCAGCGCCGGAATCATGGCGAGGGCTATACCGAGTCCAGAGACGGCCAGCGCAGCCGCAATGAGCCCGTATCCCGTCTCCCCGCCTGCTCTCGAGAGCAGCGCCAGGCCGGCCGCAGCGATCAGGAGGCCACCGGCCACCATCACCTTCGTGCCCAGGCGGGCAGTCAGCCGATCGCTGGCGAGAGCTCCGACGAAGACCGCCCCGATCATGGGCAGCAGCCGGATGCCCGTTCCCTGGGCGTCGTTGCCCTGCACGACCTGGAGGTACGGAGTCAGGATGAACAGCGCGCCGGTCAGGCCGAAGCCGACGATGGTGAAAGCGACCGTCGCCCAGCTGAATCGCGGGTTCAGGAACAGTCGCATGTCGACCAGGGGCCACCGCTTCCGCAGCTCAAAGGCCACGAATGCTGCGATGAGAACCGCGCCGCCTGCCAGTGGGACGATGACCTGCGGGTCGGTCCACCCCTTCAGCGGCTCCTGGATGATTCCGTAGACCATGGCGACCACGCCCACAACCTCGAGGAGGGCGCCGATGAAGTCGAGGGGATGAGTCTCGGGGTCCTTGCTCTCCGGAATGAAGAACCAGACTCCAAGCAGCGCGAGCACAACCACCGGTGCGTTGATCAGGAAGATCGAACCCCACTCGTAGTGGGTCAGCAGATAGCCGGCGACCAGCGGGCCGAGAGGCAGGCCCAGGAATGCGCCGGCCCCCGCCAGACCGAGCGCGCGCCGCCGCTCGTTCTCCGCGAAGATGGTGGGCAGAATGGCCAGGGTCAACGGCAGGATCACCGCCCCGCCCGCGCCCATGAGCGCCCGCATGAAGATCAGGCCGTTCGCCGACGTCAACTGGCTGGCGATGACGGACCCGGCCCCGAAGAGCACCAGCCCCAATATGAGCAGTAGACGCCGGCCGTAGCGGTCGGCCAGTACTGCGGCGGGCAGCATCAGACCTGCCAGGGCCAGCGTGTAGGCGGTCGACATCCACTGCAGCTGATCCGTGGTCGCTCCCAGCTTGGCCGATAGCGTTGGCAGTGCGGTGACGAGGATGGTGGTGTCGAGTCCAAAGACGAGCGCGCAGAGGACGAGGGCGGCCAGTGCCAGCCAGCGACCTCGGCCCACGCCCCTCTCCCTTCCGATCGTCTTCGTGTCGATGTTCATGGTCCTAACCTCCGTACTTTCCTGTTGCTTGTCGACATCTATAGTAACTTCATATTTCTAGACAGTGCACATGTACTGTGGCTCCAGGTAAAGATCGTTGAGGGTTTGTTGAGGCAAGAGCGGTAATATTCAGAAATATCTGAACACTCAGGATGTTCTGCAGGATGACGGAAGAACAGCACCAGTTCATCGAGGACCTTGGCCAGCACATGACGACGTGGGGCCTTCCCCGAACTACCGGCCGGATCTATGGCTACCTGCTGCTTCGAATGGAGCCCGCCAGCCTGGACGAGATCGGGAACGCGCTGGAAATGGCGAAGAGCGGAGCCAGCGTCGCGGCCAGGCAGCTGGTGGCGCTGGGACTGGCCCGGAGCCGAAGCCAGCCTGGCAGCAGGCGCGTGCTCTTCGAGGCCCTGTACAGCCTGGAGGCCATCTTCGTGGCCCGCAACTCCCAGGTGATCGAGCTGCTGGCACGGCTGCGGCAGGGTGCCCGAGTGGCACCGGATGGACCCGGCCGGAGGCAGCTGGAGGAGATGGCGGACATGCTGCAGGACTTTCTCAACCTTGGCCCCGAGCTGCTGAGGCAGCTGCGCGAACGTGAAAGGAGTCGAACATGAGCGAGGCGATCCGTACCCATGGCTTGACCAAGGACTACGGGGCGGGCCGGGGCCTCTTCGACCTCGACCTCGAGGTCCGGGCGGGCGAGGTCTTCGGCTACCTCGGGCCCAACGGCGCCGGCAAGACCACGACGATCCGCCAGCTGATGGGCCTGGCCTACCCGACCCGCGGCTCAGCGTCGATCTTCGGCCTCGACTGTCATCGGCAGGCGGTGGAGGTCAAGCGGGATGTCGGGTATGTGCCGGGTGAGCCTCCCCAGTTCGGCGGCCTGCGCGGGCGGGAGGTCATCGCCTACCTCGGCGCCATGGCCGGCGGCGTCGACCAGGCGCACCTGAAGGAGCTCGTCGAGCGGCTCGAGCTCGACGTCTCGCGGCGCTACCGCGAGTACAGCTCGGGCAACAAGAAGAAGCTGCTGCTCGTCATCGCCTTCATGCACCAACCGAGGCTGCTCATCCTGGACGAGCCGACGAGCGGCCTGGACCCGCTGAACCAGCAGGAGTTCTACACGATGGTCCGGGAGGCGCGGCAGCGAGGCGGCACCGTATTCCTCTCCTCGCACGTCCTCTCCGAGGTCGAGCACGTGTGCGACCGGGTGGGGATCATCCGGGCCGGACGGCTGGTGAAAGTCGCCAGCCTCGAGGACCTCCACGAGATCCGCCTGCACCGGGTCGAGATCGAGTTCGCGGGCGACGTGCCGGTGGAGCCGATCCGTCGTGCGGATGGTGTCGACGGCGTGACCATCGAGAACCACCGCGTGCACTGCGTGGTGCGCGGCAGCTTCGAGCCATTGATGGCGGCGGTCGCCGGGGCCCACGTCGTCAACCTGTCCAGCCACGAGCCGAGCCTCGAGGACACGTTCCTGGAGTACTACTCCGAGGCCAGGACGGAGGCGGTCGCGTCGACATGCTGAGGAACGCATTCCGTCTTCATCGCTGGGGGATGATCGGCTACGGGGTGGTCCTCTGTGTGAGCACTTACGTCCAGGCCGCCGCGTTCATTCAGGTGGCGGGCACCAGTGCGGCCGGCCGTGCGGCGTTCGCGGCCAGCATGACCGCCCTGGCCGGGCAGTTGCCCTACATCCTGCCGCAGCCCTTCCGGCTCGACACTCTCGACGGCTATGTGCAGTGGCGCTCCTACGGCCCGCTGGCCCTGGTAGTCATGATCTGGGCGATCGCCGCCGCCGCTGCGGCGGTGCGTGGCGACGAGGACAAACAGCTCGTCGACTACTGGCTGGCCGCCCGGGTCTCCCGAGCACGCCTCGTCGCGTCGCGTCTGGCGGCGTTCGGTCTGGCCGCGCTGGTCGCGGCGGTCCTGGGCCTCCTCGGCTACCTGGCCGGCGCCGCCCGCTACGAGCAGGTCAACCTGAGCGGCGCGGCAGGCAAGGTGCTCACTCTGTGGCTCCTCATCGTGACCCTTTTCGCCCTGTGCTACCTCATCGCCCAGCTCATGGCATCGATCCGCGGTGCCCAGGCGGCCGGAACCGGCGTGGTGGTGGTGCTCTACCTGATCGACGTCCTCGGCCGCACCAACCACTCGTTCGACGGGCTCTCCTGGGTGTCCCCGTTCAAGTGGTACGACGCAACCACAGTCCTGGCGCCGGGGGGCCACCTGGACGCCGCAGGGGTCGGGCTCAGCGTCGCCCTCATCGTTGTCGCCGGAGTGCTGTCGGCGCTCGCCTTCGCCCACCGCGACGTGCGCGGCCCGCTGTTCGCGCTGCCACCTCGTGAGGTCTCGCCGAAGGACGGGGCGCCGTCCCCGCTGCTCTCCTGGCCCGTAGCCCGGCTGCTCTACCGGCAGCGCTGGATCGTGGCCGGCTGGACGCTGATCACCGCGGCCATGGCGGTCTACATGGTTGGGTTGGCGCACACTGTCGTGGACAGCGCCATCAACCTGCCCGGGATGCGGGAGTTCCTCACCCACGGCAGCGGCGGCGACCCCTACCGAGGCTTCATCGCGGCCTTCTGGTTCGGCATCGCGCAGCTGCTTCTGGCGGGCTTTGCGGTCCACCTCGTCTCCGGATGGGCCTCGGACGACACCGAGGGCATCCTGACGTCGGTGCTGAGCATGGCCGTGCATCGATGGGGCGTCATCGCGGAACGGGCCGCAGCCGCGCTCGTCGGAATCGCGGTCGTCGTGGCCGTCGGCTCGGTCGCGGCGGCGGCGATGGCCGCTGGCGTCGGTACAACGCTCGACGCAGCGGCCGTGTTCCGCGCGTCGTGGCTGCTTATTCCGTTCGCTCTCACTTATGCGGCGGTGGGCGCTGCGGTCAGCGCCGACTTTCCGCGGGCGGCCGTCGGCGTGCTCGGGGTGCTCGCGTTCCTCAGCTTTCTGGTCTACGAGCTGGCGCCGCTGCTGAAATGGCCGGCCTGGGCTGCCGATCTGTCGGTCCAGCAGCTGTACGGCACGCCGTTCCTCACGGGCGTCTTCTGGAACGGCCTGTGGGCGATGCTCGCCATCGTGGCCGTGGGCTTCGGGCTGGCGACCCTGCTGATGCAGCGGAGGGAGGTGGGTCAGTAAGACGCGGGGAGTTCACAGGGCGCACGGCCCGTCGAATGGCATAATCCTGGCGTGCAGGCCGCTGTTCTGCGAGAGTGCCCGGGCTGGCTCGAGATCACCGACGTCGAGGTTGACACTCCCGAGCGTCGCGAGGTACTGGTGCGGACGGCGGCCGCGGGTCTCTGTCACAGCGACCTCCACTTCATGGAGGGCAAGTACCCGCCGATCACCCCTGTCGTCATGGGCCACGAGTCGGCCGGCGTGGTGGAGGCGGTCGGCTCGGACGTCACCTACGTCCAGCCCGGCGACCACGTCGTCACCTGTCTCTCCGCGTTCTGCGGCGAGTGCGAGTACTGCCTCACCGGCCGGCCCCAGCTCTGCCAGGACCCGGAGTTGCGCCGCCGCCGTCCCGACCAGAAGCCCCGGCTGTCGACCAACGGGACCGCAGTCGTTCAGTTCGCCGGCCTCGCCTCCTTCGCCGAGCTTCTGCTGGTGCATGAGCGAGCGGTGGTCAAGGTCACGCCCGACATCCCGCTCGACAGAGCCGCGCTGATCGGCTGCGGCGTCACGACCGGGCTGGGTGCGGTCTTCAACACCGCCCGGGTGGCCCCCGGATCGACGGTCGCCGTCATCGGGTGCGGTGGGATCGGGCTGAACTGCGTCCAGGGTGCGCGGCTGGCGGGCGCATCCAGGATCATCGCGGTCGACGTGGTCGATGCAAAGCTCGAGATGGCGCTGGACTTCGGCGCCACCGACGTCGTGGACGCCTCGACCGGCGATCCCGTCGCCACGGTCGTCGAAATGACCAGCGGCGGTGTGGAGTACGCCTTCGAGGCGATCGGACTGGCGACCACCGCTGAGCAGGCCTTCAACATGTTGCGGCGGGGCGGGACGGCGACCGTGATCGGGATGATCCCGCCGGACCAGGTGGTCCGGCTGCCCGGAGCGGCATTGCTCGACGAGAAACGGATTCAGGGCTCCTCGATGGGATCGAACCGCTTTCGGCTCGACGTGGGGCGCTACGTCGACCTCTACCTGCAAGGACGGCTGAAGCTGGACGAGCTCGTCTCCGCGCGCATCCGGCTGGAGGATGTGAACGACGGCTTCAAGGCGCTGCAGCGTGGCGAAGTAGCCCGCAGTGTGGTGGTCTTCTGAAGGCCGAAGTCAGGTCGGCCCGCCCGCAAGCATGAGGCCCAGGATCGCGAGGCCGCCCAGAATGAGCAGGCCGCCGCAGCCGATCTGGAACGCGGTGTAGACGACGCCCCCGGTGGCCGCGTACGTGGGCGCGGTCTCGGCGCGGTTGCTCCGGCGCCGGAGTGCGCCGAAGATCCACCCGATGCCGACGATGACCGCCAGTCCGCCCAATACCAACCCGCCGAGCAGGTGCCCACTCATAGGACTGGGCTCAGTATCGTCCTTTGAAGGCTGCCGAAGGCTGCGCCCACCGGCGTCCCGTCTCTACAGTTGGCGCGTGGCCGCGACCATCCGGTCGTTCGTCGCCGTCGGGCTGCCTGAGGCCCACCGTGAGGCGCTGGCTGCCCACGTCGAGGAGTGCGCGCGGCTGGCACCTGGCTACCGCTGGGTGCTACCGGATGCACTGCATCTCACTCTGCGCTTCCTTGGTCATCTCGAGCCTCCCACGCTGGAGCGAGTGCGGCATGAGCTGGAGGGCGTTCGTGCGGCCCCCTTTCGGCTGGCCCTGAACCATCGTGGGACGTTTGGGTCACGATCGGCGCCCAGGGTGATCTGGCTGGGCGTGGGTGAGGGCCTCGATGCGTGCAGGAAGCTCGCTGCGGTTGTGGAAGCAGCCTGCCGAGCGGCCGGCGTCGGGCCGGAGGAGAGGAGCTTCCGAGCTCACATCACGCTGGCCAGGCAGCGCATTGAGGGGACGCGCGTCTCTGAACTGCCAGCGCCACCGTCGCTGGCGCCGTGGACGGTCGAAGACTTCGTCCTTTTCGAGAGCCAGCTGGGAAGGGGTCCGGCGCGCTACGTGGAGCTGGCTCGCTACCCGCTAGATCACCAGGGAAGCTAGCCCGGCCTGCGCGCACTCCTTGTCCTGCTCTGGTGCTGCGCCGCTGACGCCGACCGCGCCCAGGACAGAGCCGCCTCGGCGGATCAGGAGGGAACCAAGGCCAGGGATGATGGGCATCCTGACCAGCCGGTCCACCTGTGCGAAGAAGCCGGCCCGCTCACGATGCACGGCCGCCAGCGAGTCGCCTTCGCGATGCCAGAGCGCAGCGCCCACAGCCTTGGATTCTGCGATTTGGGCGGTCAGGGGCGCTGCTCCATCCATCCGAGCCAGGGCCTGCAGGTGGCCGCCCTCGTCGACGACCGCTACGGTCACCTGGATACCGATCTGGGCTGCGTGTTCGTGCGCGCCCGCGATCACGGTCTGGGCTTCTTCGAGCGTCAGAGGCATGCCCGCGAGTCTAAGCATCTAGCGCGATATTTCGAATTCCACCTGCGCGTCGTCCGGCAGATCGTGAATCTGGCTCGCAAGGTAAGCCCGGAACCGCATGCCCTCCAGGGACTGCCCGCTGTACAGGTTGTCGATGTCGTACCCGCCGCCCACTACGAAAGGCTGCTTCGGCAGCAGCCTGCGACCCGGCTCGATAGGGCCCACGTCGAGTCCCCACTGGCTTGCAATGCTATGCCCGGTGAACCCATTGTCCTCGAGCATCACATCGGCCCATTCCTCGAGCGTTATAGCCGTGCTTGGAGATGCCGCTCGGGAAACACGTGCAGAGCTCCATCCAGGGCGTAGAAGCCGTTCTTCGCCCGCAGCATCTGTCAACCTCCTACATCCCGGCGAAGGGTACGACGACAGGGCGTAGGGGAACTTCTCTGCTGGAGCACTATTCTGGACTCTAGCCCCTCTCCATGAGTTAGGCCTCAGGGCGCCCGGCCCTGGATCCCCGCGCCAGTGCGATAGCGGGCGTTCTCCGGATGGAGCAGGGTGTGGTGGTAAGTGCAGTGGAGCTTGAGGTTGCTCAGTTCGGTCGGGCCGCCGTCCGCCCAGTGCCGTATGTGATGCGCTTCGCAGCGCTCCGGCGGCATCGAGCAGCCTGGCGTCTGGCAGTGGCGATCACGCAGCTTCAAGGCTTTGTGCATGCGCGGGGGCAGCGACCGTGAGCTGTTGCCCACGTACAGGACTTCCCCGTTGGAGTCCACGATCACCGGGGTGATGGCCGCGTCACAGGCGATGCGGCGGGCGCTCTCGCCGGTGACCAGCGGCCCCCAGTCCAGCTCGGCCAGCCGGGAGCCCGGCTCCAGGCGCAGCGTGGATAGCTCGCTGATCAGCATCAGGTGTGGCTTCTCGCCGCCCTGCTCGGGCAGATCGCCCGCCTCCAGGCAGCACCAGGCCATCTCCACGACGGCGTCGGCACGCCGCTGTGTGGGCGTCCGCTGATCATCCTTGGGCTGCCTCTTCATCAGGCCCTGGAGCACGGTCTTCAGAGCGGTGCCGCCCTCGGGGTCGAGCTCGCCTTCCAGCCGGTAGCTGCCCTTCCAGGTCTGCCAGAGCCGCAACCAGCGATTGCGGCGCT